>Ga0209382_10000044_pt1 | contig 156903 bp, 141 predicted proteins | sample SoiMetdeltSBSDD5_FD_187599 | JGI IMG/M metagenome (GOLD analysis project Ga0209382, IMG submission 187599) | Bulk soil microbial communities from a Populus tree surrounding site in Tennessee, USA - Soil MetaG P. deltoides SBSDD5 (SPAdes) (version 2) | ecosystem: Environmental > Terrestrial >...
CAAGAACAGCGGTCCGACCGCGTCCAATTCGCACCGGAAAGTAGCTAGATCATCGTGGTCTACGCCGCGACGACCGGCCTCGTGGCGCGAATGCGTGGCTGGGCGCTCCGGCGGCGGCTCGCCCGCCGGCCGGACGCGCGGCTGCTCGTGCGGGACGCCGCGCCCGCCCGTGAGATCCGCCGCCGGCGCGTCGGGCTCAGACCGCCGGAACTCCTCCCAGCACATCGCGACTGAGCTCCGGGTGCTTGGCCCACCCTCGCCGTAGCTCGGCCGTGGCCGTGATCCAGTCGACGTCGACCGGCAGCACGACCCCGCCCGAGCGTACGGCGTAGACCTCGGGCGTGTCCACGCCGGGAGGGACCTGGGCCCGGTCGCGCAGGGCGCGGGCGGCCTCGATCAGGCGCTTGCGGGTGCGGATGACCATGGCGTCGCTGCTGCCCAGGCGCTCCTGCGTCCGATCGTAGATCTCCCCCATGCTCTCGGTCGCGGCCTGATCCTGCAGGAAGATGCTGCCGATGCCCGTGTAGCTGTCGCGCTTCTGGAGCTGCCGGTCGATCAGGTAATCGTTGCTCGCGCTGGCGACGGCGCGAAACCGGCCGTACCAGTCGGTGGTGTTGGGCAGGGTCTCCACGGGCGTGACGGTCTGGCGACCGACCCTGGCGGTGCCACGCGGCAGGCGACCGATGGTGATCGCCAGCGTGTGACCGTCGTCCATCGGCACCCAGCAGCGCGCCCGCACCTCCAGCCCCAGCACACCCGTGGGCACCATCGCCCAGAACGGGAACAGGAAATTCGCGATGCGCCAGTAGCTCGTGCCGGGCTCGGCCGGGCGACAGGCGCCGTACATGACCCCGGAATCCGTGTCGACGACCTCGTACCTGGGCGCGCGCCGGCCGAGCGCGTAGCGCGCCCAGGTTCCGGGCGGCGCGTCGTCGGCCTGCATCGCGCCCAGGTGGAGGAAGACCGCGTGCCCGGTATCGATGTCGCCCTCCAGCGCCTGCATCCAGTTGCACTCCCGCTGGTAGATCTGGATGCCGCCCTCCGCGATCATGTTGGCCTCCAGCTCCGGCAGCGGCGGCGGTGTGGCGCGGAGGCCGAGGTACGCCCACACCAGGCCGCCGCGCTCGACGCACGGATAGGCGACCGCGCGCACCTTGTGCTTGAAGTCGCTCTCGGCCGGCTCGCTCGGCATGTCCACGCACCGGCCGCTCACGTCGAACTTCCAGCCGTGGTAGACGCAGCGCAGTCCCTCGTCCTCGTTGCGGCCGTAGAAGAGGCTGGTGCCGCGATGCGGGCAGTGGTTCTGGATCAGGCCGACGGCGCCGGAGGTGGTCCGAAAGGCGATGAGGCTCTCGCCGAGCAGACGGACGCGCAGCGGCGGCCCTTCGCGTTCCGGCAGCTCGCTCGTCAGTGCCGCCGGGATCCAGTACTGTCGCATCAGAGTGCCCATGGGCGTCCCGGGACCGACGCGACACAGCAGCTCGTTGTCCTCGCGGCTCAGCATGGGCGGTCCTCCTGGGGCCGACCGTATCACAACGCCGCGGTATGATACCGGCGGGACGGCCCATGCTCAGCGCCGAGGACAACGCCACCCTCACCCGCGTGGGTCGCGGCACGCCGATGGGCGAGCTCATGCGCCGCTACTGGCAGCCGATCGCCGCCGTCTCCCAGCTCGACGAGCAGCCCACCCTGGCCGTGCGCCTGATGGGCGAGGACCTCGTGCTCTACCGCGACACCGGCGGGGGCTACGGCCTGCTCGACCGGCACTGCGCGCACCGCCGCGCCGACCTGACCTACGGCATCGTCGAAGCGTGCGGACTCCGGTGCCACTACCACGGCTGGCTGTTCGACGGCGACGGCCGTTGCCTCGAGCAGCCTTTCGAGCAGGCCGCCCGCCCGGAGGCGCGCTTCAAGGACAAGATCCGGCTCACCGCGTACCCCGTGGAGGCCAAGGGCGGCTTGCTGTGGGCGTACCTGGGTCCGGCGCCGGCCCCGCTGGTGCCCGACTGGGACCTCTTCCACCAGCGCGGCTACAAGCAGATCGTGCTGTCGGATATTCCCTGCAACTGGTTCCAGGGCCAGGAGAACTCGATCGACCCCGTGCACTTCGAGTGGCTCCACGCCAACTGGTCGGCCGCCCAGCGCGGCGACCGGTCGCGGGCGGCGCGCCACCTGAAGATCGCGTTCGAGGAGTTCGAGTGGGGCTTCACCTACCGCCGGGTGCGCGAGGACACGACCGAGGACGACGAGCTGTGGACGGTGGGGCGCGTGTGCCTGTGGCCGAACTGTCTCTATACCGGGAAGTTCGAGTGGCGCGTGCCGATCGACGACGAGCACACGCGGCACGTGGCGTGGTTCAACGACCCCGTGCCGGGCGCCGCGCCGTTCGAGCAGGCGCGCATCCCCTACTGGCACGGCCCGATCCGTGACGCCCGGACCGGCCGCTGGATCACCTCGCACGTCATGAACCAGGACTTCGTGGCCTGGATGGGCCAGGGCGCCGTCGCCGACCGCACCCGGGAGCACCTCGGCGAGAGCGACCGCGGCGTCATCCTGCTGAGGCGCCGCATGCTGGAGGAGGCCGGCATCGTCGCTCGCGGCGGGGACCCCAAGGCCGTCATCCGCGATGCCGCCAAGAACCACCGTCTGTCCCTGCCGACCATCCGCGAGGGGCGTGGCGCGCCGGTCCGGCCGCCCGACGCTCCCCGGCCGATGGTCTTTCATGCCGGCCAGCCGCAGGCGATCGTCGACGAGATGGCGCGCATCTGGGCCGAGCGCAGGGGAACCTGAGCGGTGGCGACCCTCGTCGGCGTGTTCAACATGTCCCACAGCCCGTTCTGCTACATGCCCGCCGAGCGGTGGAACGACGTGCGCGCCGCCCGCTCCCTGCGCGCCGACGTGCCGCTCGACGACGTGGAATCGAACCGGGCGAAGGCGGCGCGCATCGGCGCGGCGTTCACCGTGCTGAGGACTCGGTTGGCCGCGGCCGCCCCGGACGCCATCATCGTCTTCGGCGACGACCAGCTCGAGTGCTTCGACTTCCGGAACTACCCGGCCTTCGCCATCTATGCGGGCGAGAAATTCCACGGCGCCCTCGCCGACGGCGGCGCCGCTGCCGTGCCCGGACACCCGGCGCTCGCGTCGGCCCTGCTGACCGGCCTGATGCGACGCGGCTTCGACCCGGCATTCTCGCTGGACATGCCGAAGCCCGACCGCGGTCTCGGCCACGCGTTCCTGCGACCGGCCCAGTCGCTCACCGACTTCACCACGCCGATGGTGCCCGTGTTCCTCAACTGCTACTACGCGCCCCAGCCGAGCGCGGCGCGCTGCTATCAGCTCGGCACGGCCGTGCGGGACATCATCGACGCCCAGCCGGACGACCTGCGGATCGCGGTGGTCGGCTCCGGCGGGCTCTGGCACACGCCGCGGGCCCCGGACGCGTACCTGGACGAGGCCTTCGACGGCGCCATCCTCCGCTACCTGACAGCCGGCGACGCCCGTGGGACGGCCGCCTACTTCGACGCCTATAGAGTCCCCGCCGACGACTGCAGCCAGCGGGTGGGCGCCGCGGGGCCAGGCACGACGGGGCTGCCCGACGCCAGTGGGCCGCGCGGAGGCACCCGCGAGACGTGCAACTGGATCGCGGCCGCCGCCGTCGCCGAGGGGGCGCCGTCCACGCTCGTGGACTACGTGCCGATCTACGCGTCGCCGATCGGGGCCGCTTTCACGTCCTGGGTGAGCGGCTGATCGCTGCCGGGCACCGGCCGTCGCCCTTCGGGTTGTCGGGCGGCCCGGTGTACGATGCCGCGATGGCCATTCAACGCGCGCGCTCGCTGCTGGGCCTCGCGATCGTCGTGATCGCATTCACCCGATGTGCGGCCGGCTCGGCGCCCGCGACGCCGGGCGGACCGACCTCGACGCCCCCGGCGTCCGCCCCGACCGCGACCATGGCGACACCGATCTGGCAGGTCGGCGACCGCTGGGTGTACGAGTGGACCAGCGGCAAGGAGAGCGGCACCAAGACCGTCGAGGTCGTCGACCTCCGCGACCTCAACGGCGTGGCGTACTACGTCGCGCGCCTGGCGGAGTCCGAGCACTACTACACGCGGACGCTGCACTGGGCCGCGGCCATCCGTGAGGGGAAGGTCGAGGCGCGCATGGTTCCGCCCCATCCCTGGTTCGCGTGGCCGCTGGCGCCGGGGATGCGGTGGACCCACCAGGGTCAATTCGAGACGCGCGAGGGCGTCGCGAAGTACAACGATCGCTTCGCCGTGATCGGCGTCGAGTCCGTCGAGGTGCCGGCCGGACGCTACCAGGCGGTCAGGCTCGTGCGCGAGACGGACCGCGGCGACGGCGACGAGTACTGGTACGCGCCGGACGTCCGGTGGTACGCCCGCTGGCTGGGACGACGCGGCGATAGCCAGTTCGAGGAGCGTCTGCGAGAGTATCAGCCAACTGCCCGTCCTCGCTGACGATCTACCAGGATCATCGGGGTTGAAGCGTCAGCAGACTCCGGCCCGGATCGAGCGTCGCGGTGAAGCGCGACAGGAAGGTGTTCCCGAGAATCCCCTGCATCCCGGGCAAGGGCAGCACGAACGCGACGACGTCGCGGGCCTCGGTGTCGCCGACTCGAATGGATGGGATGGTGACGCGCCTGCCCCAGGTGCTGCCGGTCACACCGCGCACGAGCACGGGCGGCTCGGCCGGATCCGGGACGATCCCCAGGGCCTCGGCCAGGTCCGGGGTGATCGCGCACGCCGACGCCCCCGTGTCGACCAGGAACGTCGACTGGTGCATGTCGTTCAGTGCGACCTCGACGAACCAGTTGCCGCCCTGACGCCGGACCCGGACCGAGTCGGGCGGCACCTCCACGCGCGGCGGCTTCGGCCGCGGCGCCGGAGCGGTGGTGGTGTCGGGCGGCGCTGCCGAGATCCGCGGCCTCGCCAGGGGCTCCACGGACCGTAGCGCCTGTCGGGCGGCGGCCGCCAGCGGGGCCGGCGGTCGCAGGGCGAGCGCCCTCTCGTAGGCGGCGGCCGCCTCGGCCCAGCGGTGCAGATGCGTGAGGGCGACGGCCCGGTGGTAGTGGGCCTCCGGCTCGTCGGGGGCGGCCTCGGCCGCCTGCCGGAACAGGCGCTCGGCCGCCACGTAGTCGCCACGCGCGTAGGCCGCCTTGCCCAGCTCGTTGAGCTGCCCCCAGCCGGTTCCGGCACAGGCGATCGCGACGAGGACGAGGAGGAGCAGCCGTCGCGCCGTCATGCGAAGCTCTTCAGGGCGCGGAACATCGGCAGCACGCGGAAGTCCTGCCGGAGGCGATCGATCGCCTCGCCGAGCTGATCGATGCGCTCCTCCGCGATGTTGCCGAGAAAGCGCCCGGCCTCCGCCAGATGCCGGATCTTCCGCGGATCGATCGTCATCAGACGGGCGGCCGTGGCGTCGACGGCGACGGGGTCGCTGCCGAAGACCAGGGCGCCGCATTGCCGCGGGTCGCCCTGGATCGGACCGTTGCCTTCCATTCCCAGGATGCCGTCGACGATGGCGAACCGCGGGACCGGCAGCGTGCTGTTGATGTCCACGATGCTCTCGTGGATGCCCGCCCAGTGCAGGACGTTCTTCGGCCAGCCATAGACCGCGCCCGGGATGCAGCCGAACATGTTCTTGAGCGAGAGCGTCACGCCGGCCCAGTGGTGCGTCTTCAGCTTCGGCATCGACACCACGAGATCCGCGTCGAGCACCGTCTCGGGCAGGTAGAGGTGGCCGAGACGGGTGTAATGGCTGGGGACGCGCACCGCGCGCACGTCGTCGTTGTTGAGATCCACGTAGCGCGTGCGGTGCTCGCGCAGGACGGCCTGCAGTCCGGTGGCCGTGAGGATGTGCTCGGTGTCGCGGTAGTGTCCCGGCCCCTCAGCGACGACGACCTGCTGGGCCCCGGCTCGACGGAAGGCCTCGACGGCGGCGGCGACGAGCGTCGGATGCGTGTTCACCACGCCGTCCGGGTCGAACTCGACGAAGTTCGGCTTCAGGACCACGCGCTTGCCGGCCAGCGGGAGGCTGAAGAGCTGGAGCCCGCCCAGCACGGTCTCCACGAGCGCGCCGTCGTAGGCGCCGGCCGGGAGAATCGCGACGCGCGACCGGCGCGCCTGCCGGACGGCGCCGCGGTCCCAGCGTGGCGCCTCGGCGCAGCCCGGCACCGCGGAAGCGGCGCCCGCGGCCAGCGCCGCTTGGAGGAAGGCCCGACGCCCGATGCTCATGCCCGGAAGACCTCCATTCCCCCGCCGAGGGCCAGGAGCGCGAGCGCCACCGCCTTGGTCTCGCCGACGAAGGCCGTCCCCGCGTAGCGTGCGACCAGGCGCTCGCGCAAGAGCGCGACGTCCTGGTCGTAGGCCGCCAGGCAGAGCATGGCCCACGCGAGGGCGAGCCCCGAGTCCACCCGGTCCAGCAGCGCGCGCAGCACGCGCAGGCTGCGCTCGTTGGCCTCGCGCCGGCGGTGGTCGGCGAGGGCGAGCAAGGCCAGGGCCGTCACGTCGGCATAGGGCCAGAGCTCGGCCTCCAGGACCGTCGAGTTGCCGTAGTTCCAGCCGCCGTCCCGGCACATGCGGTCGTAGACCATGCGCTCGGCCTCGTCGATGCGCTGGGCGACGGCGGTACCCGGCAGGTGTCGTCGCACGCGCTTGAGCGCCAGCAGTGCGTAGCAGGTGGGCTCGACGAAGCTGGCCGCGTCGGCCGTCCACGCCCATCCCTTCAGGTCGGGATCGAGACGGACCTTCATGGTGTCCGGGGCGAGATGATGCAGCAGCGAGAGGGCCAGACCGAGCGTCCGCGGCGTCCGTCGCAGCAGCCAGCGGGCGCCACGAACGGCCGCGTCGGGCTCGCGACGCAGCCCGTCGAGCGCCAGCACGGCCAGGGCCGTCGCCCACGAGCTCTCGGCCACCCGCGCGCTCACCGGCCAGCTGCCGTCGTCGCGCTGGCGGTCGGCGAGCCACCGGAGGCCATGCGCTGCGCTCGCGCGGGCGTCGGGCACGTCCATGCGTCCGAGGGCCAGCGTGGCCAGCGCGGTGGTCTCGGTGGTGCTGGCCCGGCCCACCTGGGGACCCCAGCCGCCGTCGGGATTCTGGCTGGCCACGAGCGGTTCGCCGGAGCGGATCATCGCGGCGGATCTCCTACCCGCTCGGTCCAGCTCACCCCGTCCGGGAACCGGAACTTCGTCACGGTGTCGCCATTGGCGCTCCGGCCCGTGAACCAGTCGTCCTGCTCCCAGAGCACGCCCTGCGGCAGCAAGAGCCGGGCGATCACCGCGCGGCCGGTCCCGTCGAGCGTCACCGGTTGCAGCGGACGGGCGGCGCCGGCGACGTAGAGCTCCGGCCGCACCGCGGCCGCGGAGCCACGGCGATACGTCAGGAAGAACGTGTAGACCCCCGGCCGAGCCTCGCGCAGATAGAAGTAGTCGGGGCCGGGATGACCGTCGGCCTTCGCCCCGCGCATCGGAATGGCGCGGGCGCTCCCCTCGAGCCGGGCCGGATTCGGGCGCCAGGTCACCGTCAGCTGCGCGGGGCCGGCGGTCTCATGCGGCCAGTCGATCAGCGACAGCCCGATCACGGGCACCGCCGCGGCGGAATTCACGGTGACCATCGCGCTCGCGCGTCGTTCCGCTCCGGCCTCGGCCCGGATGCGCATCAGTGGCTCGAAGACAGGCAGCAGCTGTCGAAACCGGCCCTCGGTGACCGGGACCATCACGCGTCGGTCATTGGCGATCACCCACACCGACGTCAGGGTGGCGTCGCTCACCTGGCCTGCCACCTCCACGACCGGCGGATCGTCGGCCGTCAGCGTCAGCCCGTCGCGCGGGCTCGTCAGGGCTACGCCCAGCGTCACCGGCGGCACGTACTCGACGGCGACGGCTTCCTCGACGGTGACGCCCTGAGCGTCGGTGGCCACCACGCGGACCCGATTCAGGCCGGGGACCAGCTTCACGGTCGCCGTGAAGGCGCGGCCTTCCAGCTTCGAATCGCCCGGGCGCTCGTCGACCTGAACCGTCAGACCGGCCGGTGCGCCTCCGAGCAGGGTGCCGGAGATGACGCCGGTCTCCTGGTCCGTCCTGCGTGCCCGGGCGCCGTCGAGCCGGATCTGAAGACGTCCGAGGCCGAGCCCGAGCGCGGAGGCCGAGGCCGCCGACGGCGGCGTCTCGGCTCGAACGACCGGCGGCGGCGAGGAGGTGCCCTTCGCAATCACCGGGGGGCTCGAGGGAGCCGGGCGGCTCGGAGCCGCCGTGGACGCGGTCGCGGGAGACGCCGGAGGTGTGAGAGCGGCCGGCGTGGCCGTGGTCGTCGGCGCCTGGACCACCGTCGCCGATGGCGTGGGAGGAGAAGGCGGCGCCATCGTCTCGGATGGCGGCGGCGCATCAGGCGGGGCAGCTGCGACGGAGGGCGCCGAGGCGACGGGCTCCCGCTCCGCAACGACAGAATCCGACGCCGCGGGTCCAGACTGAGGCCTCATGGAAGGCACCGGCTGGAGCGTCGTGGCCAGCACCGGCAGCGGCGACAGCCCGCGAACTTCACCGATTCGGGGCCCCTCGACCTCGGCCTCGACGGGCGTGCTCGAGAGCGCTGGCGAGTTGCCGTGAGTCGGCTGATCGCCGCCGGCTGGTTCTAGCTCCGTCGCGACCGCCGTGCCCCCACTCGGCTCCTCGGCGCGCGACACCGGCGCAGTCTCGACCGCCGTCGTGGTCGATCTGGGGGGCGCGATGGCGGCCGTCCTCGCCGGCTCGACGACCGTGGCAAGGGCTGCGGCGCGCGGGCTCGCGACTCGAGCAGCCGTGGCCGTCTGAGCGCCGGTGATCGAAGGCTCAGACACGACCGGTGAGCGCGCCGGTCGTGCCGGGCGGACTGGCTGCGACGTCGTCACCGCGGGTTGTGCCGCGGGCGCGGCGAGCTGCGCGACGACGGGTTCGGGCTTGGCCTCGACCGGCTCGGCGGCGAACACGTCGAATCTCATGGGGGCCGGCGCCAGGCCCGTGAGCCGGGCGAGGGCCACGACGACCAGCGCGTGGAACAGCACGGACACGGCCAGGCCGGAGCGGACGCGCAGCCGACGATCGGGCACTCCATGGGCGCGCGGTGTGGACGTCGACTGCCGTCCGCCTGTCCGCTTCATGCCGGGAGGCGACGAGCTAGTTGCCGCTTCCCACGCCTGTGGCGGCCCGGATCGGGGTGAGCGCGCCGGCCGGATGAAGCGGCGTGGAGGTCGGTGTGCCGAGTGTGGCCTCGGCCGGATCGGGGCCCGAGGAAGCGGGTTCGACAGCCGTGGTCGTGGAAGCCGTGGCCGGCACGACGACCGATACGGGCGGGGCCGGACCATCCGCCGTCGGCAGCGCGGCCGACAGCGGGACGGTGAGCACGGCTCCGGGTTCCACACGCATCGCCGTGCTGCCATCGCCCGCCGCGGCGGGCTGCTCCGACGCCCGACGCGTGTCGATGTCCGAGCGGAGCTTCTGGATCTCCCCCTGCAGCGCGGTCAGGGCCTCGGCGGAGGCCGGATCGGCCGCGGGCGCCGTGGCCGCCGGTGCGAGCAGGGCGGCGATCTGCTCCTGCATCTGCGTGCCGGTGTCGCGATCGGCCGTGACCCGGCCGACCTCGACCCGCAGCCCGATCCGGGTGAGCTTCGCGGTCACCCGTTCGAGCTTGGCGTGCACGGTCACGTCGTCCGCCACCGCCCGCAGACGGCGCAGGCCGTCGTGCCGCTCCCGGCTCTCGACGCGGAACGCCATGCGAGCCAGCACGGCCTCGGTGGCGCCCTGCGCCTCGCCCAGGTCGGCGGCCACCGTCCTCTCGACGGTGCGAGAACCGATGAGCTGGACCGCGGACATCAGGGGGCCGGTGGCGAGGCCGGCCGCCACGCAGCCTGACGTGGCGAGCGCCACGGCCAGGCCGAGCGGCAGCGCACCGATGCGCACCAGCCCGGGCACGGTGCTGCTCACTGATACATCTTGACGAGGCGCAGGCGGCTCGCCAGCGCCGTCCGTGGTCCCGGGATGGGGGCCGGATTGGCCGGGATGATCTTGCAGGAGTAGTACCCGAAGATGGCCCGCATGGCGGTGTCGTTCTGGGTCGCCGCGCAGCCGTTCGTCGTTCCGACCGCGCTCCACGGGTTGCCGGCCCAGTCGTTGTTCACCGCGCATCGGCCCTTGTTGATGACCTGGGCCATCACCAGCTCGGTCCAGCCGACGATGGTGTGGGAGCCCGAGATGGCGCCGGTCGGGCAGTCGGTCTGGATGACGGGGACGAACACCTTCCAGCCCTTGCCCCGATAGGTCACGGCACCGTCGGAGTTCGTCACCTCCACGATGTCGGAGGAGTTGTACTTCTCGACGAACACCGGCTCGAGCGTGTCCATGACGTTCTGGACCATGCCGTTACTGGTGTTGATCGGGTCCCCGGTCTGGGCGGTCGACGCGGGACAGTTCCCGGCCCCGGCCCCGGTGATGGCGTTGCGGAGATACCCGGCATTGGCGTTGCCGCCCTCGAGGTTCACCCAGGCCGACGTGTTCGTGCAGGGCGGCGACAGGCATCCGGCCCCGGCGTCACCCTTGCCGCTGCTGGTGATGAACGTGATCGGGGCGCCACAGCCGAGCGAGGTGTTGCCCTGGAACGGGCAGCTGCCGACGCCGATCGGAAAGACGCAGGCGTCCACCGGCGGCGGGGCGATCGGAGGATTCGACACGGCGATCGCCGAGGCGGAGATGGGGAGCGTGGGAATCCCCAGGACCCGCAGGAACGACGTCTGGACCTGCGTGGCGAACTGGCAGCGCACCGCGTTGACGATGGTGCCGTCCAGCGAGGGCGTGAAGGTGCTGTTGGCGTCCCACACGCCGAGCACGATGTTGCCGTTCGCCGCATTCGCGGTGTTGAGGTTCAGGTTGATGAGGCTCCCGAACGGGGTGTTGTGGTGCGGGTTCAGCGTCCCGTACTGCTGGGCGACCTGGCGCACCGTCGGAAAAACCGTGTCGTTGAAGCCGAGCTTGCCGGCCCCGGCCAGCGCCGCCGCCTCCATGCTGCGCTCGAGCTCGCCGATGGCCGCCATCTGGTACGCGATGTCCACGGCGAAGCCGACCATCGCCAGCAGGAAGACCATGAAGCCGAGCGTCAAGAGCACCGCCGTACCGCGTTCCTCTCGCAGTCGTCCGATCATCGTTCGCCCCTCCGGTCCCTCGCGCATCACCGCTTGAACCGAACGATCTCGATCTGCTCCCACGGGATGTCGACCCGACCCTGCGGCGTCCGTCCCCTCAGGAACGTGGTGCCCAGGCTCACGTAGTCCCCCTCGATCCGGGAGCCGTCCTCGAGAACGGCGATGACGGAGTAGCGGTAGTGCTCGGGCGCGACGTACGGCGGCAGCGTGCTGCGGACGGCCTGGCGCGCGAAGATCAGGGCGTCGACGCTCGCCAGGGCCAGGCGCACCTCGGTGCGACCCTGCCGGAGCGTGATGGTCTCGCTCTGTCGGTGTCCGTGCAGCGGCTCCGGCTGCTTGTCGAGGAACTGGCCGATGGAGGAGGCCGAGCCGAAGAGCATCGGGGCCCGCGCCCCGGTCGTGGCCGCGCCCTCGGCGGGGCCGGCGGCGCCGTCGTCCTTCTTGGGCGCCACGATGGTGTACAGCACCTCGAGGGACGGCTCGGTCAGCTGGTACGTGTGGCCGGTCCAGGTCCGGACCTCGGCGCCCATCGTCTGGGCGCCTGCCGGCGCGACGCCGGCGACGAGCATCGCCAGGCCGGCGGCCATGGCCAGTGCGTTCCGTTTCATCGAAGCGATCCTCACTTTCCGATCGTGCTCAGGATCTGCAAGATCCGCAGGAGCGACGGCGCCATCGCCACGAGCATGAAGGACGGCAACAGGAACAAAATGGTCGGGCCCAGCATCAGCAACGGCACCAGCTGGGCGCGCGTTTCGGCCCGGTGCCGCCGCTGCACGCGCGACGCCTCCGCCTGCACGCGCAGCGTCTTGCCGAGCGGCGTGCCCAGACGGTCGGTCTGGATGAACGACCCGATGATCGAGCGGATCTCCTCGGTGCCGAGCCGCTCCGAGAGCGCGCGCAGCGCTTCCTCCCGGGGCCGCCCGGCCCGCATCTCCAGGTGCATCCGGAGCAGTTCTTCGTGGAACGGGCCGGCCTTGCTGCCGGGCTGCTCGGCGACCCGGGCCACGGCCGCGTCGAAGCCCATGCCGGCCTCGACGCACACCATGAGCAGATCGAGGACGTCGGGCAGGGCGTTGGTCACCTCGCGCTGACGCTGCCGCGTCCGCATCCGCAACCAGAGGTCGGGCAGGAAGAACCCGAGCCCGGCCAGCATGACGGAGACCGGCAACAGGTTGGGCAGCGCGCGCTGGACCATGGCCCCGTAGAAGAGGTACGAGAGGCCGAGCGCGCCGGCGACGGTGCCCTTGCTGCCGAGGAACAGCGCGACCGCGCTCGGATTGTGGAACCCGGCCATGATCAACCGCTTGCGGTAGCGCCCGAGCATGCCGGCGTCGCGCGGCGTGAGCCAGCGGCCGACGCGCGCCACGAGCGCCTGCCAGTCCCGGGGCGCGCGCTCTTCCCAGCGCAGGATCGAGACGTCTCCGGCCGGGGCGGCGGCGGGCGCCGACGCCAGGCGGTCGGCCCGGATCGCCGGGAGCAGCCGCAGCAGCAGGGCGCCGATGGCGAACGTGCACCCGGCCACGAGCACGAAGGACACTGCCAGGATCGCGAGGGTCGTCATGTCCTCACACCTTGATCTTGGCCAGTCGCCAGATGATCAGCGCCCCGACCGCCTCGAGGACGAGGCCCACCGTGACCAGCATGGGAGCGACCGGCGACTCGATCAGCGGATCGAAGTACCCCGGCGACAGGAAGTAGAAGATGACGGAGAACATGGCCGGGCTCAGCCCGACGAAGATCGCGGCATACCGCTGCTGGGCCGACAGGACGCGCGCGTGGCTGAGCAGCTCGAAGCGCTTCCGGATGACGTCGCTGAGCCGGTCCAGGATCTCGGCCAGGTTGCCGCCGGCGTTGCGCTGGATGCGGACGGCCGTGCAGAAGAACTCCACGTCATCGGTGGGGATCCGCTGCTGCAGCCGGGCCAGCGCTTCCCCGGGGTCGATGCCCAGCCGGATCTCCTCGGTCACGTGGCGGAACTCGTGGCCGATCGGGTCGGCCATCTCCTCGCCGACGAGCTGGATGGCGGAGCTGAGCGCGTTGCCGGCCCGGATCGCCCGGGAGATCATGTCCACGGCGTCGGCGAAGTGCTCCTGGAACTGCTGGATCCGGCGGTGGCGTCGGTGCACGAGAAACAGGACGGGAACGGCGCCGACCAGGATCGTCGAGATGACGGCGCCAGCCGCGCTCCCGGTCCGCCAGCCGCCGATCAGACCGCCCGCCGCCGCGACGCCTCCCATGAGCAGCAGGAGCTCGCCCACGCTGCGACGGGAGCCGGCCTGCTCGGCCAGCCGGGCGAGCTGCCCGACGAGGTCGCTCTTGCGGACGAGCCGCTCCCAGGTCGGGGGGGTCGTGGTGAGATCGGTCCGGAGCAGCTGCCGCTCCGGCATCGCCTCGTCCGCGTGGCGCTCGAGGCGGCGCCGGACGCGCTCGCCCGACGACCGCACCCACCACAGGCCGATGATGACCGTGGCGACGGCGACGAAGACGAGGGTCGCGACGCCGAGGACCATCATGCGGTGTACTGCTTTCGTGACGGATCGAACAGGTCGGGCGGGAGATGGACACCGGCTCGCTCGAGCCGCTCGCTGAAGCGCGGCCGGACTCCGGTCGCCCGGTGGAACCCGCGGACCCGACCGTCCTTGTCGACGCCCTGCTGCTCGAACAGGAAGATGTCCTGGGTGGTGACCACGTCCTCCTCCATGCCGACGATCTCGGTCACCCGGACCAGCTTGCGAGTGCCGTCGCTGAGCCGGGCGAGCTGGAGGACGACGTCGAGGGCAGAGGCGATGTAGTCGCGCATGGCGCGCATCGGCAAGCTCAGCCCGGACATCAGGACCATGGTCTCGATGCGCGACAGGGCGTCACGCGTGGAGTTGGCGTGGACGGTCGACATCGAGCCGTCGTGCCCCGTGTTCATGGCCTGCAACATGTCGAGCACTTCGCCGCCGCGGACCTCGCCGACCACGATCCGGTCGGGGCGCATCCGCAGCGCGTTGCGGACGAGATCGCGCGAGGTCACCGCGCCCGCGCCCTCGATGTTGGGCGGGCGGGTCTCCAGCCGGACCACGTGCTCCTGCTGTAGCTGGAGCTCGGCGGAGTCCTCGATGGTAACGATGCGCTCGGATGCCGGGATGTAGTTGGACAGGATGTTGAGCAGCGTGGTCTTGCCGGCGCCGGTACCGCCCGAGACCAGGATGTTCAGGCGCGCCTGCACGGCCGCCTTGAGCACGTCGGCGAGCTGCTCGGTGAGGGCGCCGAAGGTCAGCAGGTCCGCCATCTTGAATGGATCCACCGCGAAGCGCCGGATCGACAGGACCGGCCCGTCCAGGGCCAGCGGCGGAATGATCGCGTTGACGCGCGAGCCGTCCTTCAGCCGGGCGTCGACCATCGGCGACGACTCGTCGACCCGGCGTCCCACCGCCGAGACGATGCGCTCGATGACCTGCATCAGGTGCGCGTCGTCCCGGAAGATCGCGTTCGTCTTCTGCAGCTTGCCCCGCCGCTCGACGTAGACGTCGTGGGGGCCGTTGACCAGGATGTCGGAGACCGTCGGGTCCTGCATCAGCGGCTCGATGGGGCCCAGACCGAAGGTCTCGTGCTGGACCTCGACCACGAGCTGCTCGCGCTCGGTCCGGCTCAGGGGCGTGTCGTCGTCGACGAGCATGTCCTCGACGATGCGCCGGATCTGCTGCTGGACCACGTCGGCGGGCAGCGACGCCAGCTTGGTCAGGTCGAGCCGCTCGATGAGCTGGCGGTGCACCCGGGTCTTGAGGTCGTACCGGGCCAGCTCGGGACGCCGTGGGGCCTCGCTGCCGGCGGAGACCGCCGCCGGCTGCGTCGCGGCGGCGGGCGTCTTGGCGGACGTATCACCGTTCCGGTTACCGAACAGTCCCATCTCAGGCTCCCGACAGGTGCTTGATTGGCCAGGCCGAGGCCAGGAGCGAGACCGAGCGCCGCGTCGGCGACGCGGGCGACGGACGCGCATCACCCGCCAGCGCCTCGGAGAGCTGGCGGACGTTCTTGGCGAACTTCGACCGGGGTGCGGCGGTCACGACGGGCCGCCCGTTGTTGATGGCGGCCACGACCGGCGCGTACTCGCTCGGGGTCTTCCAGTACACCGGCAGGCCCAGCGTCTCCCGGGCGTGCTTGGCGGTGACGTCCTCCCCGGTGCCGTCGCGCATGACGACCACCTTGACCTTCTTCAGGTCGAGGCCGAGGTGACGGAAGGCGGCCACCGTCGCCGAGCCGGAGCGCAGCGCCGACACGTTGAGGCTCGTGATGAAGAGCACGGTGTCGGCCGCCTCCAGGGCGGCCACGGTGCCGGGATCCAGGTCGTGGCGCAGGTCGAGGATCACGGTGTCGAAGTGGCTCCGCAGCAGCTCGATCCCTGCCTGTACCTGCTCGCTACCCAGGTAGCCGCGCTCGATCTTCGAGGGACCCGGGAGGACCCAGAGACCACTGGCGTGCTTGACCATGAGGCCCTGCAGCAAGGACTCGTCCATCCGGTCCATGCTCTCGAACACGTCGAGGATCGAGTAGCGCGGCCGCAGGTCGAGGAACGTCACGACGTCGGAGTGGCGCGTGTCGAGCTCGACGAGCAACGTGTGCTTCGCCGGCGCCTGCTCGGCGACGCACACGCCGAGGTTCACCGCCAGCGTGGTGGCGCCGAGGCCGCCCTTGGCGGAGAACACCGCGATGACGCGGCCGGGGGTCCGGAGCGCCGGCCGCCCGCGCAGGCGGGCGAGCTTCTCCAGCGCCACGCCCAGCGCGCGCTGGTCGATCGGCCTCGGCACGAACTCCATGGCGCCGGCCCGGATGATCTGCAGAACGAACTCGGCCGCCCCGTTGGCCGCCGTGGCCAGGATGGCGGTCTCGGGCAGCCGGCGGGCCAGCTTCTCGATGGTGGAGGCCGACTCGGCGTCGCCGGCGCCGCCGGTCGGCACTTCCACGATCATGAGGTCGGGCCGGCTGCCCGGGGCCGCGGTGGCCGCCTCGGCGGCGCTTGCGTACTCGCCGACGAGCGCGATCGACGACACCGAGGCCAGCGCGTGCCGGATGGCCGAGCGCGCCTCCGGATCCGAATCGACGATGACGGTGCGCAGGGACGACGACATTACTTGCGTAGCTCCTCGGGGTCGAGGGTGCTCTTCCCGAACGGCCGGTCCACGACCTCGCCGACGCCCGGGATGCCGGGCAGCAGCGTGAACTCGCGCCGCTCCTTCTCACGCAGCTCCATGAGCTTCAAGGGATCCGGCACGCTGGCCGTGCCCATCGGCGCCGGCTGCACCAGCTTCACCGTGACCAGGAAGAGCAGTTCGGTCTCGTTGTTCTTGAAGCGGGTACTGCGGAACAGCGCGCCCAGGATAGGGAGATCACCGAGCACGGGCAGCTTCGCGACCGACTGCCGGACCTCGTTGTTGATCAGGCCGGCGATCGCGAACGACTCCCCGTCTCGCACGTTGACCGCGGTGTAGGCCTGGTTCTTCCGGATGACCGGGATGCTGAACCCCTGGATCACCAGGCCCTGGCTGAAGTCGAGCGACGAGACCTCCGGGCGGATCTTCAGGTTGATGACCTCGCCGTCGACGACGACGGGCGTGAACAGCATGCTGATGCCGAACTCCTTGAACTCGATGGTGACGGTGTTGTTCTGCTGGGCGACCGGGAACGGGAACTCGCCGCCCGAGATGAACTTCGCCTCCTTGCCGCTCTGGGTGATGAGGTTCGGCTTGGCCAGCGTGCGGAGCGCGTTGCGCTCGGCCAGCGCCTGTACGATCCCGCCGTAGTTGCGCGAACCGTTGGAGAGGAAGAACCCGCTGCCGCCGGCCGGCGAGGTGAACTGGAAATCCGGGCTCTGCCGGCCCACCACGGAGCTCGTGAAGCCCGGCTGCGTGACCACACCCATGAGCCCGAGGGGCGGGAAGAACGGCGTCCCCGGGAAGCTGGCGCCCTGCATCGTCGAGCCGAGCGCGCGGATGCTGAACCCCAGCTCGCGGAGCGCCTCGCGGGCGACCTCGGCGACGTGCATCTGCAGCATCACCTGGGGAGGCCGGTAGTCGGCCAGGGCCAGCAGGTTGACCACGCGGCCCTTGGGCGCGAACACCGAGGCGACGTCGTTGGCGGCGGCGATGAGGTTCTGGCTGGAGACGGTCCCGCGCAGGATGATGGCGTCCTGCGCCGGCTCCACCACGATGTCGTCCTTGGGGGCGACCCGCTTCAGGCGCTCGCCGAGCAGACCGAGGTCGGCCTGCACCACGAGATCGAAGAAGAGCGTCTTGCCCGGGTAGAAGGCGACCAGCGACGTCACCCCGGCCGCCTTGCCGTTGACGAGGATCTGGTTCGGCGTGATGGCAAAGACGTCGGCGATGTTCGGGTTGGTGACGGACACTCGGGTGAACGGCTCCTTGAGGTCGATCACCTGCGACTTCCCGATGGTGACCTCGAGCCGGATCAGGCCAGGGTCAGCGGCGCCCGCCTCGGTCGGACAGCCGGCGCCGACCACCACCCCGAGCAGCAGCGCGAGAATCGCGATCGCAGTCTTCACTTTGCAGCCGCCTCCGGCTCGGCCTTGCTGCCGCCGAGCTGCACCCACGCGCGTTCCTCGTCGCGTACGAACAGTTGCTGCGACACCTTGCCGGCGCGCTGCACCTCGACCGCGTGGGACTCCGACGGCACGAGACGTGCCCGCGCGTTACCGAGCGGCCCCGGGTGCACCACGACGTCGAAGTTCTCGGTGCGCCCCTTCGAGAAGACCATCAGCGATGTGGTCCCCGCCTGCTTGCCGCTGAGCAGGATCTGAGTCGGATTGATGACGTACACGTCGGCGATGCCCGGGTTCGTCACGGCGATCTTGGTGATCGCCATCTCCGACACGTTGACGAGCTCGGCCTTGTCGACCGTCACGTACAGCCGGACCGGCTCGGCGGCCCCGGTGGTGGTCGCCAGCGCCAGCACCGCCGCCACACCCACGACAACTCCGTGCGTGAGCTTCCGAACGTCCATCAGGATGCCCTCCTCAGTGCTTCGGGGCGGGCGCCTCGGCCCATCCCCGATCGTCGCGAGTGAACAGGACCTCGGCCGGCTTGTTGCCGCGGAGCACCGTGATCGCGTGCGTCTCGACGCGGGGCGGCGGCAGCGGCGCGCTCACCCTGATCGGCGCCGCCGACTTCGACACCGGCGCCGGCGCCGCCGACGGCGCGGCGTCGCTCAGGAGCGAGGCGGCGGTCACGCCCTTCGTCTGGACGATCTGGTTGTCGCGGAGGTTCCGCATGGCGAGCATGAGCTTGCCCTCGGCCTGGGCCAGGGCGAGCCGCTCCACCTGGGCGGGCTGGAGCGCCAGGGTCACCGTCGTGATGGTGACGGGCTTGTTGTCTCGCAGCTCGACCGTCTGGCCGGCAGCCAGAACCGTCACGTCCTGGATGATCACCTTGGAGATGCGGTCCAGGGAGTTCTTCTCCTTGGACATGCTGACCAGGACGTCCACGCGGCTGTTGGGGAGCACGAAGCCGCTCTCCTTGATCGCGTCGTCCACCTTGATCGTGACGGCCCGCTGCCCCTCGGGCACCAGCATCGGCATGAGTCCGCCCTTGCCGGCCAGCTGCGGCGCGAGCTTGCCCTCCAGGAGTGGCTCGCCGGCGAGGATGGCGCCCCGCACCACCCGGCCCTCGGCGTCGGCCAGCGTGCGGACGGCGCCCGTGGGCACCGACTTGGAGGGCCACGCCACCTGCTTGACGTGCTGCGGCGTGATCGTCTCCGCCATGTTCATGTTGACGGCCGCCACGACGACCAACTCCGTCTCCTGCTGCTGCTGCCCGGCGGCGGTCGCCTGCTTGAGCACGCGGTAGACGAGCGTGCTGGCGAGGAGGCCGACAACCGAGGCAACGATGAGGACCAGGGCGAGCCGTCGATGCATAGTGGTCTCCGTTATTTATTCGTAGCGCATGCTGGCCGTTTGCTGAAGCGTGATGGAGCCCAGCATCGGCAAAAGATTGGGGAGAACGGTCGTGAATTGCATTGACACGTTGACCTGGACCTGGGAATCCGGCGCGCACGGCGCGGGGTTGCACGCCACCGTCCCCGACCAGTTCCCGGCGCCCAGGAGCTGGTTGAGCCGGGCCGTCGCGGCGGATTGCACGTTGCCAGGGGCCGACACCACCCCGACCCGGGCCGCCTCCCGCGCCGCGGTCGTGAGCAGATTCATCGTGAACCAGGCCCGACTCAGCTCCACGCTGGCGAACAGCACGAAGAGCAGGATCGGCAGGATCAGGACGAACTCGAGGCTCGCGACTCCTCGCTGGTCTTTCAGGCGCTTGTGCATGGTCATGATGTGGTTGGTGGCCGGGGGGCATCGCCCCCCGGCCACGCCGCCGGGCTTCTTACGAACCCGCCGTGGACACCTGCGTCTGCAGCTGGGTGCCGATCGCGGTGACCGCCGCCGTGAGGGCGGCCTGGAACTGCGGCGCGAAGGCCAGCACGATCGCGGCCATGATGACGGCGCCCAGGATGATCCACTCCACCGACACCACGCCGCGCTCGTTGCGAATCCGCTGGAGCATCAGGTTCAGAAGCATCAGCATTTGGTTCCTCTCCTCCTGTGTATTGCCGGTCATCTGACCGGGTTACTACCTGCTTCGCCTCGCTCGCACCCCCACGACTCCGTCTCCCCGGACTGGTAGGCCATCACGTCCGCGAAGCCCTTCATCCCGAGCGCCAGCATCGCCTCGGGTATCCGCGGCTCGGGGATCCGGAGGACCACCGCCGCGTTCCAGCGCAACCGCCGGCCGCTCTCGACGACCTCGACGGCGATGCCGAGCGACTCCAGCAGGGAGCGGATCTCGGCCACGCCTTGCTTGACCTGGTCGAGGCTCACGACCACGAACGAGCCCATCTCGTTCCGCGCTGTCGTCGTCATCGCTGTGTCCTGTGTTCGGGTTGGCGTCGGCATTTTCATCGGCTCGCTCGTATCGGCCCGATCCAGAGGCACGAAGCGTGCCGAACGGCCGGCTCGCTCACCCGTGGCGTCGAAACGTCAACGCGGGCCTGCGCTTGGCGGCCCTCACGCGACTGGGGCAGCGCGCAACCGCGGACGTCGCCGCGATCCAGGAATGAATGGCCGCCCCGCTCCTCCGCCGACGCGTGCGCGGCCCGCACGGCGCGCAACCGCGCGCCACTGCAGCGCCGAAACGAAGCATCCGGGCACGCGAGGGCCGTCGGCATGGCGCTATTCAGAACCGGTTGGGGCCGGCCCGTCCACGAGGTCGAGCAGGCGAGCCTTGCGCGCGATCGTGGCCTGGCCCACGCCGAGATGCTTGGCGGCCTTCGTCTGGCTGCCGTATCGCTGGAGCGCGTCACGGACGATCCCCGCCTCGACCTTCCGGATCACCTGGCGCAGATTGATCCGTCCCTGAGGAACGCCACTGGACAGCGCCGCCTGCGCGATCTCCGGCGGCAGGTCCTCGACACCGACCGGCGCGCTCCGGCTCGACACGGCCAGGCGCTCGACGATGTTCCACAGCTCGCGGATGTTCCCGGGGAACGGGTAGCGCGAGAGAACCTCCAGCGCCTCGGCGCCGAGCTTCAGGCGCTTGCCGGTCCGCCGCTCGAGCGTGTCCGTCATCATGTCGACCAGGGCCGGGATGTCCTCGGGGTGCTCGCGCAGCGCCGGCACGTGGAGCCCCAGGACGTTCAGGCGATAGAACAGGTCCCGCCGAAACGACCCTTGCGTCACCAGGTCGGCCAGATCCGAGTTGGTGGCGGCAATCACCCGGACGTCGACGCGCCGGGGCTTGGACGCCCCGACCGGCCACACCTCGCCGGCCTCGAGGAATTGCAGGAGCTTCACCTGCAGCAGAACCGGCATGTCGCCGATCTCGTCGAGCAGCAGGGTGCCCTCGTTGGCGAGCTCGACGAGCCCGGTGCGGCCCTTGGCGTCGGCACCGGTGAAGGCCCCGCGCGCGTAGCCGAACAGCTCGCTTTCCATCAGACCGGCCGGGATGGCGCCGCAGTTCACCTCGCGCAGCGCGGCGCCCGCGCGGCTCGAGGCCTGATGGATGATCCGCGAGAAGAGCGTCTTGCCGGTGCCGGTCTCGCCGACGATCAGCACCGGCGAGTCGACCTGGGCGAACTGGAGCGCCTTCTCGGCGACGGCGCGCATCGCACGGCTCTCCATGACGATCCGGTCGATGCCGACTTCGCTGCGCCGCATCTGCCACCAGCGCGGGGCGCTCCCGGGCTCGCCCTGGACGCCCGTGACGAGCTGGCCGACGCTGGTCACGTCGCGGACGACGAGCAGCAGGTACTGCGGCTGGTCGTCGCGATCGCGCCAGGCGCGCATCGTGACCATCGCCCTGCGGCCGTCGGGCAGCTCGACGGTGCGGCTCACGGCGTCGCGGCTGGACAGCGCGTCCAGGGCCCAGGCGCCGTCCACGTTCAGGCCGACATGGTCGTCGGCGACGAAGCGGCCCACGAGATCCTCCCGCGCCAGGCCCAGCAGGCGCGTCGCGGCCTCGTTCACCCGGAGGATCCGACCCTCCGTCGACAGCAAGGCCAGGCCGTCAGTGGCACCTTCGATCAGGGCCTCGAGCAACTGCGTCTCGGCGACCGGATCGGGCACAGGAAGCAGATCCTGCGCGGCACGCACGTCTGTCATGGGTCTCGGCGTCGCCCGGAGCGCCGCCGGCCGCACGGACCATTGAACGCCCCACGCATTGACCGCGTGTTTTCGGTCGACCGGCAGTCCCGCTCGGCAGAGGTCCGAAGCACGAGCGCGAACGTCGCAAGGCCCGCGCCAAACCCCGGAAGCTCGCCGATGACCGCGGAATGACAGAAGCGGCGGGCTGTTTCGGCCCCGGACCACACGGCCAGATCCGGCGGCGACGGTACCGACTGGTCGGTTATCGTTCATTCTTGCCGACCAGGAACTAGCCACTCCGAAAGTGGATCGAGGGCGAGAGCCGGACGGATCTCGGCGGTGCTAGCCGGCGGCGGCCCGGAGCTCGCGCAGGGCCGAGACAGGCAGCACGCGTCGCAGCTCGTCCACGGTCGTGCGGCCCTCGCGGAGCTTGGCCAGCGCGTCGGACGCCATGGAGTGGGTGTTCTTCCGCGCCGCCGCGCCGATGGCGTCGAGTGGAGCGTTCTGGTTGATCAGCAGCACGTCGTCCCCGCCGGGTGTCCACAGCTCCGCGAGGGCCAGTCGCCCGCGGTATCCGGTCTGCTGACACGCCGCGCACCCGATGCCCCGGTACCACCGAAGATCACGCGGCGCCGACTCGAACATCGACGCCAGCGCGCCGGCCGCCGGGGTGTACTCCTCCTTGCACTCTCCGCAGATCTCTCGAACCAGCCGCTGGGCGAGCACCGCTCGCAGCGATGCCGCGCACACCGCGCTGTCGACACCGAGGTCTTTCACACGGCCGACGGCGCCCGCGGTGTCGAGGGCGTGGACGGCGCTGAGCACGAGGTGGCCGGTCTGGGCCGCCCGGAACGCCAGCCTGGCCGTCTCGGAGTCGCGGAGCTCGCCGAGCATGATGACCTCGGGATCGTGGTGCAGGAACGACCGGGCGTAGGCCGCGAACGTGCTCCCGTTCCGCTCGTCGACCTCGTGCTGGCAGACTTCCGGACAGACGTACACGATGGGATCCTCGGCGCTGACGATCTTGATCTCGGGTCGGTACACCGATTTCATGATCGCGAACAGGGTGGTGCTCTTCCCCGAGCCGGGAGGCCCGGCCACCAGGACCATCCCCTCGCCGGTCCGGATGACCTGCAGCAGCCGCTCGGTGACCGCGGCTGACAGGTCGAGCGCCGCCACGGATTCTGGCGCGCCTCGGGGGTCGAGGATCCGGATGACGGCGTTCTCACCGTAGAAGCTCGGGATGAGCGACACCCGGAAGTCGATCACGGCCGGGCGCCCGTCGCCCGCGATGCGCGCGCGGAAGCGGCCGTCCTGCGGCCGCTTCCGCTCCGCGGCGTCGAGCCCGGCGAGGATCTTGAGGCTCGACAGCACCTCGACCCGCTGGCGGGTCACGTCGTGGCCCAGGGCGCCCAGGTCGAGGTGGTGCAGCACGCCATCGATGCGGAAGCGCGCACGCAACCCGTGGCTGACCGTCTCCAGGTGGACGTCCGAAGCCCCCCGGTCGACGGCCAGTCGCAGCAGCGTCCGGACGACGTCGTCTGGGCCGTCCGCCTCGCGGTCCGGTGCCGGCTCGTCGGGGCGGGCCGCGGCCTCGGCACCGGTCGCCGCGACCATCACGCCCGGTGTCGGGTCGACCCGGTAGAGGCGCTCCAGCGCCCGGGTGATGTGCGCCGACGTGGAGGTGATCACCTCGATCTTGAGGCCGGTGCTGTGCTGCAGCTCGGCGACGAGCCGGGTCTGCGTCGGATCGTCCATGGCCAGGATCAGGAGGTCCCCGATGCGCGACACCGGGACGAGCCGGTGCTTCGTCGCGAAGGCCTCGCTGACCAGGCTGCGCAGCGTCGAATCGAGGACGATCGCGTCGAGGTTGAAGAACCGGATGTGCAGCGTGCGGCACAGCGCCACCCGCAGGCGCTCCTCCGAGATGTAGCCGAGGCGAAGCAGGACGCTGCTCAGTGTCTGCTGTGTGCGACGCTGCTCCTCGAGCGCGGCGTCCAGCTGGGACCGGCTGATCTCACGGCTCTTGACGAGGATGTCGCCCAGCTTGCTGCTCCGCCGGTGACGCTCCAGCACGGACAGCAGCTGGTCTCGCGTGATGACCTTCTGGGTGATCAGGATGTGGCCGAGCGGCGCGTAGCGATCGGGGGTGCGCTGGACCCGCAGCGCCTCCTCGAGCTGAGACGGCGTCACGAGCCCTTCGGCGACCAGCAACTCGCCCAGACGCACGTGCGTCTCGGCTTCGCCGGGCGCACCACCGCGGATTGCGTCGGGCGAAGTCGTCATGGCTGGGCGGGGAAGCGCAAATGCGATGCCAGAGCGGCCCGATGCCGCGGCCGACCCACCTCAACGCGGACTTACGATCGCGCTCGACGAGGAAGGCGTCGGCAGAGCGCCCGCGGGCCACGGATGGACGGGCCGGAGTCACTGTGCGCTGTCCCATCCACGCGACAACGTGGCACGCGAACAGCCACAATTTGTCTCTCGAGAACGCACGTGATCGACGGCCGAGGGCCATCCTCAGATGGCTCGGGAGCCCAGACGCCTCCGCACGGCCGGCAGGACTTCACGCGCCATCCGGGCCGTGTAGTCCGCCTCCGCGTCGACCGGGAACCGCGGATCAGGGATCGGATGCAGCACGACGTAGTCGAAGGCGGCCGGCGCCATCTCGAGAACGGTCACGAGCTGGTCGACGATCTGGCCGGGACCGCCGCGCAAGGCGAAGCCCCCGGCGACGTCCGCCGACAGGAAGTCGACGATGCGGCCGCTCGCCTCGAGATCCGACGCGTGGTGGAAGTCGGGCCAGACGTTCCGCGCGCGCTTGAGCCGCTCGGGGTCGGGGCCGGCCCATGCGAATCCTGGTGCCTCGAACAGCGCCGGAGAGTACTCGTAGTATCCAGCCGCGATCGACTTGGCCATGAGCAGGGCCCGGGCCGGCTCGTCGACGAGCACGGTGTGGAAGATGGCGCCCAGCCGAACCGAGGCCGGGTCCCGGCCCCGATCGACGGCGCCGGCGCGGATCGCGTCGATGGTTCGCGCGATGTTGGCGCGGTGGGTGCCGACCCGCATGAACACACCGTCGGCGACCCCACCGGCCATGCGAACTGTGCGCGGGCCGCCGGCGGCGATCCAGATCGGCACCGGCCGGTGATGAGGCAGCCGGGCGGGCCGCGCGGCCCCCACCTCGATCTCCTGGCCGTCGAGCAGGGCCCGCATGAGACGCGTGCCCTCGTCCAATTCCTTCATGCGGGCCGGCCGCAGCCCGGCCAGTCGCACTGCCGTGTCGCCGATCCCCCACCCGAGCAGGGTGCGCCCGGGCGCCAGCTCGTCGATCGTGGCAATCGACGACGCCGTGACGGTGGGGTGACGGTTGACCGGATTGGCGAGCAGCGTTCCCAGCACGACCCGGCTGGTGGCCTGGGCGGCCGCGGCCAGCAGCACGTAGGTGTCGCGGCGGCGGAGCTGGGAGTCCGGCTGCAGCACCGCGTCCCAGCCGAGCGCCTCGGCGCGGCGCACGTCGGCCACGAACGCAGCGACCGACCGCGAGTCGAAGCGGTTGAGCCCGAAGCGCGGCGGGGTCACGGCGCCTGGGCCAGCACGGCCCGGCCCATCCCGGTGTCACCGAGATGAAAGAAGTCCAGCGTGTTCGCGGCCGCGATGCGAAAGGCCTCGGCCGCCGGAACGCCGGCGAAGAGCTTCTCGGCGAAGGGCCGGGTGTTGGGCCAGTCACACTCGATGTGGGGAAAGTCGGTGGCGAACATCACGTGGTCCACTCCCAGGTGGTGACGCAGCTCGACGGCCACCCGCTCGACGTGCTGCACGCTGAAGTACACGTGCCGGCGCACGTAGTCGCTGGGTCGCTGCTTCAGCGGCCTGAAGCCGAGCAGACGCTCGGCCCAGTGGCGGTGCCGCTCGTACCAGTAATCGGCTTCCTCCATCCAGAACGGCACCCAGCCCAGCCGCGTCTCGGCGAAGAAGATCTCCAGCTCCGGCAGGCGATCGAACACCCCGCACAGGGCGAGCTGCGTGAGGCTCACGGAGGGGGGAATGCTGAGAAACGGCAGCGCGACCCACTCCACGAGCTTCCGCGGCCCCAGCTTCCTCAGCACCTCGGGGTCGGCGGCCGGATACTCGAAGGTCGGCTGGGCGGCGCGCGGCCCCAGGCGATCGAAGCCGACGTGAACGGTCAACGGCATCCGCAGGTCGATCGCCGCGGCCCAGAAACGATCGTCCTCCGGCGTCGGGTAGGACTTGCCGCTCGGAAACACACCGAGCGTGACGCCCTTGAGTCCCGCGCGCGCGCAGTGCTCCAGCTCGGCCACCGCGTCGTCGAGCGTCGTCCAGGGGATCACGCCCAGGCCGATCAGCCGGTCGCGGGACGCGGCGCAGTACTCCTCGGCCAGCCAGTCGTTGTACGCGCGCACGGCGGCCCGGTACACGTCGTCGTCGGCGATCGTACGCCAGAGGCGCGGCCCGACCTGCATATTGGGGAACAGCACCTCGGCGCGCAGCCCGTCGGCGTCCTGCTCGCGCAGGCGTTGCTCGGGCGGCCCGTTGCCGGCGGTGTCGTCCACCGTGGCGCCGAACGGCTGCCACGTCTCGTTGGTGCGTCCCGCCCGGAGGTCGAGGAACGGAGCCGGATACGGCGGCTGGCCCTCGACGAGAATTGCGTCGCCGCCCTCGGGCAGGGTGACCGTTCGCGGCGCCCGTGCGCGGAGCGAAACCGGGATACGGGGCGTCCACCGCTCGGGCCGGACTTCGAGGTGCCCGTCGCTCGAGATCAGAGGTGGCAGCGCGGTGGGCATGGAGACGCTCCTTTCCGTCGGCGGGGGGAGTGTACCACCGGCGATGGAGCGCGCCGCGGCGCCGCGGGCCGGGAGTGCCCCGGCCCGCGCGCAACGTGCGGTCGGCCCCGGTCAGGCGACCGGTTGCTTGCGAGGCGCGAGCTGCAGCTCGTCCAGCAGCTCACGCGTGTCGGCGATGTCCTTCATGGTCCGGAACGGCAGCTGGAACGCCGGACGCGAGGCGGCGACGAGCAGGCCGAAGTTGAGCGCGGCGGCAACGAGCTGGAGCACCGGCAGGGCCAGGTACTCGAGGATCTGCTCGCCCTTGGCGTGCACCCACTCGACCTCGCGCCGGAAGTCCTCGGCGGCGCCCTTCCACCAGGCGGCCGAACGGGCGGGAAAACTCTCGGTCGTCCAGGGCGCCGCGTCGACCAGCGGGCGTCGGGCGATGACGGCCAGCAAGGGCGCCGTCCCCTGCCGGGCGAACAGGAACCACGTCATCGCGCGCGTGGCCAGCCAGCCAAGCGCTGCCACCAGCAGCGTCGCTTCCGGGCGTATCGGCGTGCCCGCCCAGGGGGTGAGCGCCGCGACGAGCTGTCGGTAGAGGAACGCGACCTCGAACGTCATCACCAGCAGCTGAACGACTGCCATCTGGGCCAGAAAGCCGAGCTCGCGTCGCCGGACGGCGTCGCCGAGAGTGTGCAGGCAGGCGAAGCTGCCCAGGACGAGCAGGAGCAGCAGGGCGTACAGCACGCCGGCGGTGAAGCGCGACGGGTCCGCTCCTCCGGCCAGCTCGCTGAGCGTGAGGCTCACCGCCGGCAACATCGTGTAGGTGAAGATCCCGGCTTCCAGCACCGACCAGGCCAGCAGCGCCAGGAGCGCGAGCCACGGCGCGCCCGGCTCGACGTAGCGGTGGGCGACCCGTGCGGTGAGCGCCACGGGCGTCGTGGCGAGACGGTGCACGGCCTCGACCAGGAGCCGCAGGGCCAGCGCGACGAGGGTCGTGATCCAGCCGAGGGCCACACTGGCGACGCGCACCACCCCGGCCCAGTAGAGCCACACGGCGCGCGCCGCATCCCACCACGCCAGGAGAAGCATGGACACGAAGCGCACCCGGTGCGACCGGAACGGCAGCGTGTAGATGGCGAGCATCGTGGTCCAGATGGCCGCCAGCCCGAGCAGCGCGGGGACGACGAGCATCACGGTACGACTCACGACCGCCCATCGCGACCCGGGGCTCAGGAAGAAGGTCAGCAGCACGTCCTGCAGCCGCGGGATCCACGCGAGCGGCGACCACAGCAGGTCGAGCACGTCTTGCCAGCGTTCAGGCACCATGGAATCTCCTTTCGACCCTCGTCACCGACGGCGTCACGGCCCCTGCGCGCCGGCCGGGACCCTGGCCGGTGGCGTCGGTAGCGAGGACGGCACCGACGGCGGCGCCGGCGCGGTCTCGGCGACCGGCGCGGGCGGCCTCACGGCGACGGCGGCGGTGGACACCCGGACCACCGCCGGGCGCGCCACCGGGGCCGGCCGCGGCCCCGGACGGGCACCGTAGATCCGCACGGCAGCCGCGCGAGCCGCGTCGTGATCGAATCGGCGCAGCACGCGCATCACGTATTGCCGCGTCTCACGATAGGGCGGCACGCCCCGGTAGGTGATGACCGCGCGGTCGCCGGCGTTGTACGCCGCCAGCACCAGCGGCAGATCGTTGTGGTAGCGCTCCATCAGCACACGGAGGTGGCGGACACCGCCGTCGATGTTCTCGCGGGTGTCGAACGTGTCCTGCACGTCCAGCGTCGCCGCGGTGGCGGGCATGAGCTGCATGAGCCCCTGCGCGCCCCGGCGCGACACCGCGCGCGGATTGAACTCCGACTCCACGGAGATGACCGCCGCGACCAGCCTCGGCGGGACGCCATGCCGCGACGCCACCTCGTCGATCTGGGCCATGATCTCGGCCAGCGTCGGCCCCGACGGCGTCTCGTCCGCCTCGACGTCCTCGGCGAGCGCCACGGCGACGGCGTTCAGCGCCCCGCGTTGCGCCACGAGGTAGCCGGCGCCAAGGGTCAGCACGAGCACGGCCAGGCCGAGGACGTGGCGACGCGCGCGATCGTCGCGCGAGTCGCGAACCGGGGTGAGGCGCGTGGTGTCAGTACGCATGGGTTTGGGTGGCGGTGCAGCGGGTCGAGCGGGCGCCTGGTGGGAGCAACGCCGATGCCAGCCCCGGCTGGTCCGGGCCTAAGTCCGCGGTTTTCTGACCGCTGGCAGGCGGGGGTGGCCAGTGATCAGCCAGCGCGACCGGTACGAGCGCTGACACTTCGCGCTCGGAAAGTGACACTCCGGGGCAGCCGCGCGGGCGCCGGCCGCGGTCGTCGCTTCCTGCGCTACTCGCGAACCACCCACGTGTTCGCCGCGTCGACGCTCAGCGAGACCTCGGTGCCGGGTGGCACGGGCTGATCAGAGGGCGCATCCACGCTGAAGGACTCGCGACCGACCTGGACCGCGTAGAGGTTGCGCGTGCCCCGAAAGAACCGCTGGCGCACGACGCCCCGCCAGGCGATTCCTCTCTCGACCCGGCCGTCGAGTTGGATCGCCTCGGGTCGCACGACCACCGTCACCGCCTCTCCGGGCGCGAGGGTGCCGGGTCCGGTGCACCAGCCCTCCCAGCCATCCGCCTCCACCCGGACCAGCGTTCCCTGAGCGGTCGGCCGCACGTCGCGCGCCTTCGCGGCCAGCAGGTTGGGCGAGCCCACGAACGCGGCGACCGCGCGACTGGCCGGCCGCGCGTAGAGTGTCTCCGGCGCGGCCACCTGCAGGATCCGCCCCTCGTGCATGACGGCGATCTCGTCGGAGAGCACCATCGCTTCCTCCTGATCGTGCGTCACGTACAGCGTCGTGATGCCGAGCCGCTGCTGGACCGCGCGCAGCTCGACTCGCATCTGCTCGCGGAGCTTGGCGTCGAGGTTGGACAGCGGCTCGTCCATCAGCAGCACGCGCGGCTGAAAGACCAGGGCGCGGGCCATGGCCACGCGCTGCTGCTGGCCCCCCGACAGGGCGGTGGCCGGACGCTCGGCCAGGTGGGCCATCTCCATCGATCGCAGCGCGTCGAGGACGCGCGCGCGCACCTCGGCCGCCGGGCGCCGGCGCACTTCGAGTGGATAGGCCACGTTGGCGAAGACCGTCATGTGGGGCCAGATCGCGTACGACTGGAAGACCATGCCGATCTCCCGGCGCTCGGGCGCGACCGAGACGCCGGCGGCGGGATCGCCCACGACCCGATCGCCGATGCTGATCGTGCCGGTGTCGTTCGGCTCGAGCCCGGCGACCATCCGCAGGGTGGTCGTCTTGCCGCATCCCGACGGCCCCAGCAAGGTCAGGAGCCGGCCGTCGGCGACCGTCAGCGACACGTCGGCGACGGCGCACACGTCACCGAACCGCTTGCTCACCCCGCGCAGCATGCCCCAGGCCATGGCCGTCAGGATCGGCGGGATGTAGAACGGCAGGGTGATCAGCACCTCGAGCGCCTCGCGGTGGGGCGTGTCGGTGCGGGCCACGATCCAGGCCAGGAACAGCGCCAGCGTCATGGCCAGGACGGTCTTCACCAGCGACAGACCGACCGTGTTCAGCAGGATGCGCGCGTTGTCCCGCGAGAGCATCGCGCGATAGCCGTCGAGGGTGAAGGCGCCCGGCTCGCCCGGCGGCGTCGTGTGCAGGCTGCCGTACACGAGCATCACGAGCGGATAGGCGGTCAGGAAGAGGAGCAGCGCCACCAGGAGCGCCAGCGCTGCCCGGATCGTCATGGCGGCTATGGTACTCTGCCGCCAGGTTCCTGGAGGTCACGCATGACGACCGCCGAGTACGCCCGTCTGGAGGAACGCATCCTCGCCCGTGACCAGGTCGGCGCCAGCCGCGTGCTGTACGGCCTCTTCAAGCAGGGACGCTCCCTGACCGAGATCACCGGCGAGACGGTGCGGATCCACGCGCCCTACACGAACGTGCCCTATCACCAGCGCCTCGACGACGGCGTGGTCAAGTTCGTGAACAACGACCACTGCCTGCTCAGCGAGCGGGTCGGTCTGACGCTGTCGGCCATGGTGCGGCCCGAGCTGGCGCGGTTGCCGATGGCGCAGACGGTCTGGTACATGCCGACCGGCCTCGATCCGTGGAACCAGCTCCTGGGCAAGGCGCCCGGGCACTACACGCGCCTGTACGAGATCGCGGTGAACCAGGAGCCGCCGCTGCCGCAGGTGCACTGGCCCGATCAGGCCCCCGAGCACCTGGACGGTCCGCTGTCCGAGCGCCTGAACCACTGGCTGACGCTGGTGCAGCACGGCGAGGTGCTGGCGTCGTACCGCGTGTTCCTCGGGCTGATGGACGACGTCACCGAGCGCCGGGCGGTGCTGGCCCACCTGGCCTTCGCCGGCCTCATCGACGTCCAGGACCGCATGCTGCACAACCGCTCGTACACCACGGGGCACAAGTCGTATCGCGCCCGGGCCGCCATCGAGCTGGGCGAGGCGCTCGGCTGGGACAACGCCCACCACGTCCTCTACGCCAGCGTGCCGGACATCGCGGTGGGCCCCCGCTGGTACTCGACCTACGAGATGGGCTGCAACGTCGTGCAGAACCTCCTCGACGGCCGCGATCGCGAGCTGCTCGCCCAGGACGCCGCGCTCAGCCCGGCCGAGGAGGCGATGCTCGGGCACGCGATCACCCGCGGCCGCGAGCTCGCCGTGATCGAGGCGCTGGTCGCGCTGCTGCGTGGCGGCCGGTCGCCGCGGCGGATCCTCGACGCCATCCAGATCGCCGCCGCGCAGAACATCCTGGAGACCGGCGCGCCGAACAACTTCTCCATGTCGCAGCACGGCTACGAGTACTGCAACACGCTGGCCTGGTTCTACGACACCTTCGAGCATCCACACCGCCTCAAGCTGCTGTTCGTCGCCGCCTCGTTCATCCAGCACGCCGCCGAGCACCAGCGGGACACGGCCGACAACGGACCCCGCTCGATCGTCCCGCCGGCGGGCTCGCAGGCGTGGCCGGCCGACCGGCTGCTGGCCGAGCTGGAGCGCGCGCTGCTGGCTCTGCGTCCGGACGAGGCCGTCGATCTCACGGCGGCCTACCTCAAGGCCGGCCACGACCGGGGCCCGCTCGTGCAGACCCTGGCGTCGGCCGCCTGCATCACCGGCAACGACCCGCACAACCAGGAGCTGGGGCTGTGCCTGCTCGAGGACCACCGGCGCACCCGCGCCCACGACCGCGACCGCCTGCTCCTGGCCTCGGCCCAGCACACCGCCGGCCACCGCAAGTACGGCGATCACCTGGAGTGTTACCGCCGCTTCGCCGAGGCCTTCGACCTCACGGAGAGCTGACGATGCCCTACGACCTGCTCATCAGGAACGGCGCGCTGATCGACGGCTCCGGCCTGCCCCGCCACCGCGCCGACGTCGCCGTGCAGCACGGACGCATCGTCTCGATCGGCCGCATCCGCGAGCGCGCGCGCGAGGTCATCGACGCCGACGGTCTCGTCGTGTCGCCGGGGTTCGTCGACGGCCACACCCACATGGACGCGCAGGTCTTCTGGGACCCGCTCGGCACCTGCTCGTGCTGGCACGGCGTGACCAGCGTGGTCATGGGCAACTGCGGCTTCACCCTGGCGCCGTGCGCGGAGAAGGACAAGCACCTGGTCGTGCGCAACCTCGAGCGCGCCGAGGACATCTCCGGCGAGGCGATGGCGGCCGGCATCCGGTGGGACTGGACGACGTTCCCCGAGTTCCTGGACTGCGTCGAGGCGCTGCCCAAGGGCATCAACTACGCCGGCTACCTCGGCCACTGCGCGCTGCGCACCTACGTCATGGGCGAGCGCGCCTTCGAGGAAACGGCCACCGAGGACGACCTCGCGGCGATGGAGCGCGAGTTGCGCGACGCCATCCGGGCCGGCGCGATGGGGTTCACCACCTCGCGCTCGCCGATCCACGAGACGCCCGACAGCCGGCCGGTGGCGAGCCGGCTGGCGACGTGGGACGAGGTGCGGCGCCTGGTCACCGTCATGGGCGAGATGAACGCCGGCATCTTCGAGCTGGCCGGCGAGGCGGTGGGCCGCGAGCTGAGCGACCCCGTCGCCTTCCGCGCTTACCACACCCGCCTGCGCGACCTCGCCGTCGCGACGGGCCGGCCGGTGACCTGGGGCATGTTCAGTCGGCTGGAGGCGCGCGAGGTGTGGCGCCACTACATGAACCTGCTCGACGAGACGGCGGCCGCCGGCGGCCGGATGTTCGCCCAGGTCCACAGCCGCGGCCTCAATGTGCTCCTGTCGTTCAAGACGCAGCTGCCGTGGGACAACCTGCCGGCCTGGAAGCCGTTCCGCGCCCTGCCCCTGGCCGGGCAGCGCGCCCGCCTGCGCGATCCGGACACCAGGCGCCGCCTGGTCGCCGGCACCCACGAGCCGCCCGACCGCCGGACGCTGGGCACCGAGGCCCGGCCGTTCCCCTACGAGTGGATCTTCGTGTACGACACCGTGCGCGGACCGCACCGCACCGTGGCCGAGGTCGCCCGCGAGCGGGGCGTCGATCCGGCCGAGGCGATGATCGACCTGGCGCTGGAGAAGGACCTCGATCGCTTCTTCGTGCACCCGGTCGCCAACGAGATGCAGGACGACGTGCTGGAGATGATGCGTCACCCGCGCGCCGTGGTCACCTTCTCGGACTCCGGCGCTCACGTCTCGCAGATCATCGACTCGTCGCTGCAGACCCACCTGCTCAGCCACTGGGTGCGCGAGCGCCAGGCGTTCACCCTCGAGCAGGCCGTGCGCATGCTGACGCTGGTGCCGGCCACCCACTGGGGCTTCGTCGACCGCGGCCTGGTGCGGGAGGGATTCGCCGCCGACCTCGTCGTCTTCGATCCGGACACCGTCGAACCCGAAATGCCGGAAGTGGCCAACGATCTGCCCGCCGGCGCGCGTCGCCTGGTGCAGCGCGCGCGGGGCATCGCGGCGACCGTCGTCAACGGCGAGGTCGTCCTGCGTGACGGCAAGCACACGGGGGCGCTGCCCGGACGCCTGCTGCGCGGGCCCGTGGCGAGGCGATCCGCGATGTGAACGGTATTACCCACGGCTGAGTGGCACGCGCCTTGCGCTCCTTGCCAGCAGCGGTAACACCTTCACGACAAGGAGTCCACTATGAGTACGATCCTGCTCGTCATCCTGATCTTGCTGCTTCTCGGCGCGCTCCCGGTCTGGCCCTATAGTTCGGGCTGGGGTTTTTATCCGAGCAGCGGTCTCGGGATCGTCGTGCTGATCCTGGTGATCCTCCTGCTCACCGGCCGGCTGTGAGCCAGGTGGCCGGCTGAGGCGTCCTCGAACCACGCGGCGTTGACACCCACTGGGGAGGACTCCACAATGCGCGCGCGATGAAGCTCTCCGTCGAGTTCCCCAGCGTGGCGTACCGTGAAGGTCCGGAGGCCGTTCGGCGCTTCGCCACGACCCTCGAGACGATCGGTTACGACCACGTGGACGTGTTCGATCACGTCGTCATGGGCCATCCCATCGACGGGCGGCCGCCGGGACCCTACAACCCCCAGATGCCCATCCTCGAGGCGTTGATGCTGCTGTCCCACATCGCCGCGGTGACCACCCGGCTGACGCTCGGCACCGAGGTGCTGGTGCTGCCGCAGCGTCAGCCGGCGCTCGTGGCCAAGCAGGTGAGCACCCTCGACACGCTGTCCGGCGGGCGGGTCCGGCTCGGCATCGGCGTGGGCTGGCAGGAGTCCGAGTACGAGGCGCTCGGCGTGGATTTCCACACCCGTGGCGCCCGCATGGACGAGGCGATTGCGCTGCTCCGGACGTACTGGAGCGAGGCGCAGGTCACCGCGGCGGGCCACCACTACCCCACCGTCATGATGGCGATGGAGCCCAAGCCTCCCCAGGGGCGACGGCTGCCGCTGTGGGTCGGCGGCAACTCCGCGGCCGCCTTCCGTCGCGTGGGACGCCTGGGTGACGGCTGGCTGGCCAGCCGTGTCACCGACGCCGACGACGCGCGGCGCGCGATCGACGCCATCCACCGGGCGGCCGTCGAGGCCGGGCGCGATCCCGGCGTCATCGGGCTGCAGAGCATGGTGGCGCCACCCCCGCGCGACGCCGAGGGCAAGCGCTTCTACGCCGAGCCCGACCACGTGGTGGCTCGCGTGGCCGCGCTCCGGAAGATGGGGTTCCAGTGGGTGGCGCTGAACGCCACGGCGGTCTTTCAGGCCGGGGCCCGCTCGGTCGACGCGATGCTGGACGCGCTCGGCGAGCTGCACCGCCGTCTCCGCGCGGAGGTCGGCTGAGCGAGGGCGACCCCGGGTCGGCCGCGCGAGCGCGAGACGCCGTTCGCCTGGACAGGCGCGCGCGTCCGGCGGTAGGATCGGCCCGAGGTGGCGCCATGACGACCTACTCGCGGATCTCGGCCGACTGCCACATCGACATGCCCTGGATTCCCGACGACCTGTTCACGGCCAACGCGTCGGCCGCGCTGCGCGACCGGATGCCGTACGTGACCGACGGTCCCGACGGCCCGCACTGGACCTGCAAGAACGGCACGTCGTTCGGGCTCGTCGGGGGCGTGGGCCCGTCCGGGCAGAAGCTGGTGCCGGGCCAGAACTATCGCGTCGACAAGATGGCGGCGGTCGGGCTCTACGAGGACGGCAAGAGGGGCATCCGCCGCCCGACCGATCCGCACCTGCGCCTGAAGGACATGGAGCTGGACGGCGTGCAGGCCGAGGTCATCTTCGGCATCCTCGGCGCGGCCACCCGGCTGAACGATCACGAGGCGGCCAGGGAGATGTTCCGCATCTACAACGACTGGCTGGTCGACTTCTGCCGTCCCTACCCGGACCGGCAGATCGGGCTGGCCTGCCTGCCCTACGGCGACATCGACGCCGCCGTGCGCGAGGCGCGCCGCGTGGCCAAGCTCGGCCTGCGGGGTCTGGAGCTCTCGTGCTCGTGGGACATGGAGCCGATGTGGCACCCCGTGTGGGAGCCGCTCTGGCAGACGGTCAACGAGGTGAACCTGCCGCTGCACTTTCACACGTTCCCGAGCACGCCGCCCGGTGCGCGCGACAAGGCGAGCGGGCTCACCCGTCGGGCGGCGATGTTCACGGGCGTGTCGGCGTTCCAGATGAACCTCGTCAACATCCTGGCTGCGCTGATCGGGGCCGCCGTGCTCGAGCGCTATCCCAACCTCCGCATCGTGTTCGGCGAGAGCGGCATCGGCTGGATCCCCTACGCGCTGGATCGCATGGACTTCGAGTGGGAGGACCGCTTCCGCGACCTCGGCCTCACGATGAAGCCGAGCGACTACTGGCGCCGTCAGTGCAAGGCCACGTTCCAGTTCGACCGCATCGGCACCAAGCTCATCGACGAGATGGGCGTGGAGACGCTCATGTGGGCCTCCGACTACCCGCACACCGACGGCGTGTGGCCGGAGTCCTCGAAGTACATCGAGGAGCAGTTCGGTCACCTGCCGGCCGACGTCGTCCGCAAGATCACCTGCGAGAACGCCGGCCGGCTCTACGGGCTCCTGGTATGACGCCGGCGCGGGTCGTCGACTCCGAGTCCGAGCTCCGGTCGCTGTACGGGCAACCGGGGGAGCGCGCGGTCGCCAAGGAGCAGCCCGTCCTCAACGAGGACTGTCGCGCCTTCATCGCCCACGCGCCGTTCCTGGTCCTGGGGACGGCCGCCGCCGACGGCCGCTGCGACGTGTCGCCCAAGGGCGACGCGCCGGGCTTCGTGCAGGTCCTCGACGAGCGCCACCTCCTCATCCCCGATCGCCTCGGCAACAACCGGCTCGACGGCCTGCGCAACATCGTCGAGAACCCGCACGTCGGGCTGATCTTCTTCATCCCCGGCCGCGAGGACACGCTGCGCGTGAACGGACGCGCCCGGATCGTCCGCGACGAGGCCCTGCTCGCGCGGCTGGCGGTGGGCGGCAAGCGGCCGGTCACCGCGCTGCTCGTCGAGGTCGAGCAGTGCTTCATGCACTGCGCCCGCGCCTTCAAGCGGGCGGGGCTCTGGGAACCCGACCGCTGGCCCGACGCCTCCGGCGTCCGCTCCGTGCAGCGGATGATCTGGGACCTGCTGCCCGCGAAGCCCGTCGGCAAGACCGTCGAGCAGTACGAGCGCGAGTCGCAAGAAAACCTCAAGACCCTCTACTAGCGCTCGCTCGACGGGCGTCGAGCCGCCGTGCCGCATCCGGGCTAGAATGCGCGCACGATGGCGACGCTGAGGATCGGGCTCGTCGGCTCGAGGTTCGCCGCGCGGCTGCACCTGGCAGCCTACCGCCGCGTGTACGGGATCGACGCCCGGCTGACCGGTGTCACGTCCCCCACCGCGGAGCGACGCGAGGCGTTCGCGCGAGAGAGCGGGGCCACCGCCTACGCCAGCCTGGCCGCGATGCTGCCCCACGTCGACGTCGTCGACGTCTGCGCGCCGCCGGCGCATCACGAGGCGGCGGCGCTGGAGGCGATCGAGGCCGGCAAGCACGTCGTGATCGAGAAGCCCTTCACCGGCGCCTTCGCGGCGGGGAGCCCCGGCGCCCGCGCCAGCCAGGAGGCCCTGCTGGAGGCGGCGGTGGCCAGCGCCGATCGCATCGTGCGCGCGGCCCGCCGTCGCGGGGTCGTGCTCGGGTACGCCGAGAACTGGATCTACGCGCCCGCCGTGCAGAAGGAGCGCGAGATCGTCGAGAAGACCGACGCCCAGATCCTCTGGATGCTCGGCGGCGAGTCCCACAGCGGCTCCCACTCCCCGGTGTACGGCATCTGGCGGCACGCCGGCGGCGGCTCGCTGGTCGGCAAGGGCTGTCATCCGCTGACGGCCTGTTTCTACCTCAAGCAGGTGGAAGGGCGCGCCCGCCACCGCCGCCCGATCCGTCCGGCCGCGGTGTCGTGCCGCGTGCACGAGATCACGCGGCTGCCCGGCTTTCGCGATCGGGGCTTCCTGAGGACCGACTACGAGGACGTCGAGGACTACAGCGCGCTGCACGTGGCCTTCGACGACGGCACCGTCGCCGACGTGTTCGCGACCGAGCTGGTGCTGGGCGGCGTGCACAACTACCTGGAGGTCTTCGCCAACAACCATCGCACGACGTGCCGGCTCAACCCGGTCAACCTCCTCGACACCTACAACCCCGTCGCCGCCCAGCTCGACGGCGTGTACGTCGTGGAGAAGATCGGGACCAAGGAGGGCTGGAGCCACCCGGCGGCCGACGAGGAGTGGCAGCAGGGCTTCTACGCCGAGATCCAGGACTTCCTGGAGTGCTGCGTCAGCGGGCGGCCGCCCCAGGCCGGCCCGCTCGTCGCGCACGACACGGTGGCCACGCTCTACGCCGGGTACGTGTCGGCCGCGCGTCACGGGGCCGAGGTCCCGGTGCCGGTCGCACCGCTCGCCGATTTGGAGTAACGTTCCCCCATGCTGCCGCCCGGTCCCCGCGGCCACGTCCTCGTGGGCTCGCTGCCCGAGTTCCGGCGCGACGTGCTCGGCTATCTCTCGGCCTGCGCCCGGCAGTACGGCGACGTCGTGCCGATCCGCCTGCCCCGGCGCCGTCTCGTCATGCTCAGCCACCCCGACCTGATCGAGGAGGTGCTGACTGCCCACGCTCGCCGCACGACCAAGACCGCCCTGCTGAACATGCTGCGCCCGATCCTCGGCGACGGCCTGCTCCTCAGCGAGGGCGACAGCTGGCTGCGGCAGCGCCGGCTGATCCAGCCGGTCTTCCATCGGCAGCGCATCGCCGGCTACGGCGACGTGATGGCGGGCTACGCCGAGCGCGCCATGCAGGAGTGGAAGGACGGCGAGACCCGCGACGTGCACGCCGACATGATGGCGGTCACCCAGGCCATCGTCGCCAAGACCCTGTTCGACGCCGACGTCAGCGACGACGCCTGGGACGTCGGCCAGGCGCTCCACGTGCTGACCGAGGATTTCTCGCGGCGGCGCACGCGGCTGTTCGAGCTGCCCGGCTGGATCCCCACGCCGGCCCGCCGGCGCAATCGCGCGGCCATCGCGCGGCTCGACCGGATCGTCTACGACATCATCGCCGCCCGCCGCCGCAGCGGCGAGGACCGTGGCGATCTCCTGTCGATCCTGCTGGCCGCCCGCGACGCCGACGACGGCGCCCGCATGACCGACCAGCAGGTGCGCGACGAGATCATGACGCTCTTCCTCGCCGGGCACGAGACGACGGCGGTGTCGCTGTCGTGGACGTGGTACCTGCTGGCCCAGCACCCGGAGGTCGAGACGCCGCTCGTCGAGGAGATCCGCCGCGTGCTCGGCGGCCGGCTGCCCACGGTGGCCGACCTCCCCCGCCTGCGCTACACCGAGATGGTCGTCACCGAGTCGATGCGGCTCTATCCGCCGGCCTTCATGATCACGCGTCGCGTCGTCGAGCCGTTCGAGGTCGGCGGTCACCGGATGGCGCCCGAGACCACGCTGGTCATGAGCCAGTGGGTCGTGCAGCGTGACCCGCGGTGGTTCGAGGCCCCGGAGGCGTTCCGGCCCGAGCGCTGGGAGGACGACCTGGCCAAGCGCCTGCCCCGGTACGCGTACTTCCCGTTCGGCGGCGGGCCGCGCCTGTGCATCGGCAACGCCTTCGCCACCATGGAAGCCACGCTCCTGCTCGCCACGATCGCGCAGCGCTTCCGCTTCGTCCTGGCCCCGCGCGCCCTGGTCACGCCGCTGCTGAGCGTGACGCTCCGCCCGGCCCACGGCATCCCCATGATCCTGTCGGCCCGGTGAGGCCGCCGCGGCTGCCGCCGGAACAGAAAGGACCCGACCGATGCTGATCGCCGACTCGCAGGTGCACCTCTGGGGCGCCGACACGCCGGACCGCCCGTGGCCGCCCGGCCGCGCCGCGGAGGCCCAGAAGCCCTACCCGATCAGCAAGGAGACGCTGCTGTTCCAGATGGACCTGGCCGGCGTGCGCCGCATCGTCATCGTGCCGCCCTCCTGGGAAGGCGACCGCAACGACCTGGCGCTGGAGGCGGCGCGCGCCTACCCCGACCGGTTCGCGGTGATGGGCCGGCTGAATCTCGGCGATCCCAAGAGCCGCGACCTGGTGGCCGACTGGCGCAAGCAGCCCGGCATGCTCGGCATGCGCTTCACGTTCCACAACGAGCACTACAGGCACTTCCTGACCGAGGGCACGGCCGACTGGCTGTGGCCGGCGGCCGAGCGCGCCGGCGTGCCGATCATGATCCTGGTGCCCGGCATGCTCGACCACCTCGACCGCATCGCGGGCAAGCAGCCGGGGCTCAAGCTCGTCATCGACCACGTCGGCCTCAACGTGCGCGGCAAGGGCCCCAAGGTCTTCGAGGACCTGCCGGCGGTGTGCGCGCTGGCCAAGCACCCCAACGTCGCCGTCAAGGCGTCGGGGATGCCGTCGCTGTCGCAGGAGACGTACCCGTTCCGCGACCTGCACCCGCACATCCGCACGCTGGTCGACGCCTTCGGCCCCCGGCGCGTGTTCTGGGGCACCGATCTCACGCGGATGCCCTGCACGTACTACGAGTGCGTCACGCTCTTCACCGAGCACCTGCCCTGGCTCAAGGGCGAGGATCTCGAGTGGGTGATGGGGCGCGGCGTGTGCGAGTGGCTGGGCTGGCCGCTCCCGAAGGCGAGCTGAGCCATGAAGTTCACCTGGTTCAACCTGATGCCGTGGCCGTACCTGCCCGACGACTTCCGCCAGCAGCACCGCTCGGTGTGGGTGGACATTCCCAACACCCTCTACGACCCCCGCAAGGGCCACCACGTCTACCACACGTACCTCGACCAGCTCGAGTACGCCGAGACGCTCGGGTTCGACGGCATCGGCTGCAACGAGCACCATCAGAACGGCTACGGGCTGATGCCGTCGCCCAACATCATCGCGGCCAGCCTGGCGCGGCGGACGTCGCGGGCGGCGATCTGCGTCATCGGCAACTCGATCGCCGGCTACAACCCTCCCATCCGGGTGGCCGAGGAGTTCGCGATGCTCGACGTGATCTCCGGCGGCCGGCTGATCGCCGGCTTCCCGGTCGGCACGCCGATGGACACGAACTTCTGCTACGGCCAGATCCCGGCGCTCACCCGCGACAAGTACCGCGAGGCGCACGACCTGATCATGAGGGCCTGGGCCAGCGACGAGCCGTTCGCGTTCGACGGCAAGTACAACCAGCTGCGCTGGGTCAACTGCTGGCCCAAGCCGATCCAGCAACCGCACCCGCCCATCTACATCCCGGGCGGCGGCTCGATCGAGACGTGGGACTTCTGCCTCGACCACGACTACAACTACTCGTACCTCTCGTTCTTCGGCTACCTGCGCGGCAAGTCGCTGCTGGACGGCTACTGGGAGCGCGTGGCCAGCCGGGGCAAGGACGAGTCCCCGTACCGGGCCGCCTTCGCCCAGATCATCTGCGTGGCCGACACCGACGCCGAGGCCGAGCGCCTCTACGCCGAGCACTGCCTCTACTTCTTCAACCGCTGCCTGCACGTGTTCCCGCCGTTCGCCGATCCGCCCGGCTACCGCACGATGGCGACCATCAAGTACGGGGCGCTGGCCCAGCTCACACTGGCCCGCCAGAAGATCCTCGAGAACCTCACCTGGAAGCAGCTCGTCGACGAGCGCTTCGTCATCGCCGGCAGCCCCCAGACGGTCCGCCAGCAGCTCGAGGAGTGCATCAAGGGCCTGCGTATCGGTCACCTGTTCTGCCTGTTCCACAACGGCGACATGCCGGACTGGAAGACGCGTCACTCCTCCAAGCTGTTCGCCGAGCAGGTCATGCCGCACCTGCGCGACCTCTGGCCGGAGTGGAAGCACGACGAGCGCTGGTGGATGCATCCCATGGACGATCGCCTGCGACCCGAGGAGCGCCGGCCTGGCGCGGAGAAGAGCGGGGCGGAGTGGGCGCGATGAAGGCCCGCCTGGTCGAGACGAAGAAGGGCACGCGGTGTCGCGTGCTGGAGGCGGGCAGCGGCGCCCCGCTCGTGTTCCTGCACAGCGCCGGCGGCCTGCTGCGAGACAACCCGTTCCTCGAGCGGCTGGCCCAGCGTTATCACGTGTTCGCGCCGGAGTGGCCGGGCTACGGCGAGTCGACCGGGGACGAGCTGCTCGAGGACATGCTCGACTTCGCGCTGCACGGCTGGGATCTGGTCGACGCCCTGGGGCTGCGAGGGCCGCACCTGCTCGGCCACTCGATGGGCGGCATGATCGCCGCCGAGATGGCCTGCCTGGCGCCGCGCGAGGTCGGCAAGCTCGTGCTGGCCGCGCCGGCCGGGCTCTGGCTGGACGAGCATCCGATCCCGGACATCTTCGCGATGCTGCCCTACCAGCTGGCCGAGGCGCTCTTCGCCGATCCGGCGGCCGGACAGCAGCTGCTCACCGGCGGCGCCGACCTGTCCGACCTGGAGGCGCTGAAGGAGTTCTACCTGGTCAACCAGCGACGCCTGACGATGGCGGGCAAGATCCTCTTTCCGATTCCCAACCGTCGCCTGTCCAAGCGCCTGTACCGCCTGACCGCCGAGGTGCTGGTCGTGTGGGGCAGCGCCGACCGGCTGATCGTGCCCGTCTACGCCGCGGCCTGGGCGGCGCAGCTTCCGGCCGCCCGCGTGACGACGATCGAGGCGGCCGGCCACATGCTGCCCTACGAGCAGCCGGACCTCTTCGCGCGCGTGGTCGGCGAGTTCCTGGGCTGAGGGTGGATCGCGTCACCCTCGTCAGCTTCGACATCGACGGGACGCTGGAGATCGGGGACCCGCCCGGCATCATCACGGTCGCCGCGATGCGCGTGGCCCAGCGCCTCGGCTATCTGTTGGGAACCTGCTCGGACCGCCCGCTGGCCCACCAGCGCCAGCTCTGGGAGCGGCTCGACCTGACCCCGGCCTTCACGGCGCTCAAGCACCGCCTGGCCGAGGTCAAGGCCGCGTTCCCGGCCGCAGGGTACTATCACATCGGTGACACCGACGTGGACGCCCACTTCGCCGGCCTGGCCGGGTTCCACTTCCTGCGCGCGGACGCCGCGTCGTTCCGCACCTGGGGGCCGCAGCTCTTCCCGGACGGGCTCGAGTGATCTCGCGGAGCGCCGGCGACGACGGCACGAGGAAAGGACGACGACGATGAGCACGCACGGTCTCCGACTCTACGATCCGACGGCGGAGCCGCGGGCGGTGGCAGCGCGGCTGGCGCCTCGCCTGACCGGCCTGGCGGGCACGCGGGTGGGCATCCTCGACAACGGCAAGGCCAACGCCGGCACCCTGATGCTGGCGGTGGCGAAGGTGCTCCAGGAGCGCCACGGCGTGACCGAGGTCGTCAAGCGGGAGAAGCCGGTGGCCGGACCGCCGAAGCCCGAGGTGCTGGAGGCGCTGGCGCAGTGTGACTTCGCCCTGGTCGGCAGCGCCGATTGAGGGTCCTGCACGTCGTGGAGTATCCACGGCGCCGTCCTGCTGGAGCAGCGCGGTGTGCCGACGGCGGTCATGGGCACGTTCGAGTTCGAGCAGCTGGCCCGGCTGGAGGCGGCCAATCGCGGCATCGCCGACCTGCCGCTGGCGCTGGTGCCGCATCCGCTGGGCGGCATTCACGAGGACGAGGTCGTCCGCAAGGCCGATCTCGTCCTGGAGTCGGTCCTGAAGGCGGTGACGCGGGCATGAGCGAGCGAGGCCCGGCCGCCGCCGTCTTCACGTTCTCCGGCGCCTACGAGGACGTCGACGCGCTCTACCAGGAGCGCGGCTGGACCGACGGGCTGCCGATCGTCCCCCCGACCGAGGCCCGCGTCCAGGCGTTCCTGACCCGGTGCCCCCGTGACCCGCGCGAGATCGTCGGGGTGCTGCCGCCGCGCCAGGGCGAGGCGACCATAGAGAAGATCGCGACCAACGCGGTGATGGCCGGCTGCCGTCCGGAGTACTTCCCGGTCGTGCTGGCCGCCGTCGAGGCATTGGCCGATCCGCTGTTCAACCTCGACTCCGTGCAGGCCACCACCCACCCGGTGGCGCCGCTGATCGTCGTCAACGGGCCGATCGCGCGGACGCTCGGTATCCAGGCCGGCTACAACGCGTTCGGCCAGGGCTTTCGCGCCAACGTGACGATCGGCCGCGCCGTGCGCCTCGTCCTGATGAACGTCGGCGGTGGCCTGCCCGGCTCCGGCGACCGCGCCACCCAGGGCAGCCCCGCCAAGCTCGCCTACTGCGTGGCGGAGAACGAGGCGGAGAGCCCCTGGGAGCCGCTGCACGTGGAGGCCGGGCTCCCGGCCGACGCCAGCACCGTCACCGTGTTCGGCTCCGAGGGACCCCACAACATCCAGGACCACTTCAGCAACACGGCGCTCGGCGTGCTGCGGACGGTCGCCGGCGCCATGGGCCAGGCCGGCAGCAACAACCTGCTGGGCCGCGGCTGGCCGCTGCTGTCGCTCGGCCCCGAGCACGCGGCCACGATCGCGAAGGAGGGCTACAGCAAGCAGCGGGTCAAGGAGTTCCTGTTCGAGCACGCGCGCTTCCCGCTGAAGCGGCTCGGTCTCGAGTACCAGCGCCAGCAGATGGAGCGCTGGGGCGTCGTGGACGCGCCCGATACGCTGGTGCCGATCGTGAGCCGGCCCGACGACATCAGCGTCATCGTCGTCGGGGGCGCCGGCAAGCACTCGAGCTGGCAGCCCACGTTCGGCAACGGCACCCACTGGACCCGCCGCGTGATCACCCGGCCGGTGTCAGCGCCATGACCAAACGAGACCGCGTCATGGCCGCGCTGCGCGGGGAGCCCCTCGACCGCGTTCCGCTGTCGTTCTGGATGCACAACTTCGCCGCCGAGAACACCGTCGAGGACTTCGTGGCGGAGTCGGTGCGCCTGGCCCGGCTGTTCGACTGGGACTACCTGAAGCCGCAATCGCGGGCCCAGTGCTTCGCCGAGGCCTGGGGCCTGCGCTACCAGGCGTCCGGCCAGCGCGCGGTGCCGTACACGCGCACCCAGGCGCCGTGTGCGGGCGCCGACGATCTCCGCCGCCTGAAGCCGGCCGAGCCGGCCGCCGGCGCGCTCGGCGAGCAGCTCGCCGCCCTCCGCATGATCCGGACGGCCGTCGGACCCGACACGCCGATCATCTGGACCGTGTTCTCGCCGCTGATGGTGGTGCCCTACCTGCTGGCCGGAGGGCTCGACCAGGCGCTCACCATCGCGAAGGAGGAGCCGGAGTCGCTCGAGGCCGCGCTGGCCGCCATCGCCCACACGCTGGCCGGCTACGCGCGCCTGGCCCTGGCCGCCGGCGCCGACGGGCTCTTCTACGCGACCAACGTGGCCCGGGGCGACCTGCTCTCGGCGGCCGCGTGCCGCCGCTTTCAGCGGCCCCACGACCTCGCGGTGCTGGCCGCCGCCGCGCCGGGATCGTTCAACGTCCTGCACGTCTGCGGGAGCCGGGTGCTCTTCGACGAGTTCGTCGACTACCCGGTCCAGGCGATCTCCTGGGCCCAGGCCGAGGGCAACCCCTCGCTGGCCGACGGCCGCCGGCGGACCGGGCGCGCGGTGATGGGCGGGCTCCCGGCCAAGCCGCTGATCGCGACGCTGAGCGCCGGCGCGGTGGCCGCCCGGGCCCGGGCCGCCGTGCGCGAGACGGGCGGGCGGGCGCTCCTGCTCGGTCCCGAGTGCTCGATCGATCCCGACACCCCCGACGCCCTGCTTCACGCCGCCCGGGCGGCGCTCGAGTCGGCGACGGAGGCGTGAGGTACACGACGTTGCTGTCGGCCGCCCTGCTCGTCGGCGCCGGCGCCGGCGGGATCTACGTCGCGGACCGCCTGGTCTTCGCCCCCGGCCGCGAGATGGAGCGCAAGCTGGCCGAGCGGGACGCGCAGATCCGGACGCTCACCGAGCGGGCCCAGGCGCTGGAGGCGGCGGTCCGGCTGCTCCGTCACACCGAGCGGCGGGCCCGGATCGTGGTCCTCGAGCAGTCGCGCGGTCCCGAGGGCGCCCTGGTCACGCGACTGCGGTTCGGCGAGCTCGATCCCAACGGCGAGCCCGTCGGCGAGCCGCGCGAGTTCACGGTGACCGGCGACGAGGTCTACGTCGACGCGCTGGTGATCAAGTTCGAGGACGAGTTCGTCACCGCCGGCGACGCGCTCAAGGGCCGGTCGCTCCTGCTGTTCCGTCGCATCTTCGGGGACCGCCACCGCCCGGTCGACGCCCACGTGCTCGACAAGGAAGGCCAGGTGCCGCAGGCCTACGCCGCCGAGAAGGCGCCGAGCGCCTTCGAGCGGGAGCTGTGGGCGCAGTTCTGGGCGCTCGCCAACGACCCCGCCGAGGCCAAGCGCCGCGGCGTGCGCGCCCTGCACGGCGAGGCCGTCTCCACCAAGCTGCGCCCGGGCGGCGTCTACGCCGTCACCTTCCGCTCGACGGGTGAGCTGACGATCCAGCCGGCCCCGTAGGCCACCCGAGAGGAGAGCCCATGAAGATCGCTCGTGTCGAGGCGCTGCACTGTGACGGCGGCTGGCGGCCATGGACATTCGTGCGGATCGAGACGGACTCGGGGCTGGTCGGCTGGGGCGAGTGCAGCGACAACCGCAGCCCGCACGGGATCGCCGGCAGCGTGCGCGACCTCGCCGACCTGCTGATCGGCCAGGACCCGCGGCCGGTCGAGCGCCTGTACTGGGACATGCACCGGCGGATGCGGCAGAACTACGGCGGCGTCTCCCACAAGGCGATGGCCGGCATCGAGCTGGCGCTGTGGGACATCAAGGCCAAGGCGCTCGGCGTCCCCGTCTACGAGCTGTTCGGCGGCCCCCTGCGCGACCGCATGCGCCTGTACTGGTCGCACTGCGGGACGACGCGTGCGCGGATGGGCGCCGTGCTCGGCACCCCGCCGCTGAAGAGCTACGACGACATCGCCGCCCTGGGCCGCGAGGTCGTGGCGCGCGGCTTCACCGCGCTCAAGACCAACATGGTCATCCCCGGCGACCCGGCCACCGTCTACTTTCCCGGCTTCGCCAGCGGCGCCAACACCACCGACGGCGCGCCCACCGTCGAGATCCTGGACGCCATCGACCGGCTGATCGGCACCTTCCGGCAGGCGGTGGGGCCCAAGGTCGGCCTCTGCCTGGACCTGAACTACAACTTCCGCACCGAGGGTGTCCTGCGCATCGCCCGGCTGCTGGAGAAGTACGACATGCAATGGCTGGAGTACGACAACTGGGACCCCGAGGCCCTGCTGCAGATCAAGCAGTCGACCTCCACGCGGCTGGCCTCGTGCGAGAGCCTGGTGACGGTGCGGCAGTACCGGCCGTTCCTCGAGAAGCACGCGGTGGACGTGGCCATCATCGACGTGCCGTGGAACGGCTTCTCGCAGTCCGTGCAGATCGGCCGCCTGGCCGAGGCGTGCGAGATCAACATCGCGCCCCACAACTACTACAGCCACCTGGCCGACCTGCACTCGCTCCACCTGTGCGCCGTCCTGCCCAACGTGCGCATCATGGAGATCGACATCGACGACGTCCCCTGGAAGGGGGCGCTGGTCACCAAGGCGCCGACCATCCGCGACGGCCACATCTGGCTCGGCGACGCTCCCGGCTGGGGCGCCGACGTCGACGAGCGGGTGCTCCGCGAGCACCCGTGGCCAAGGCCCGGCGACGGCGGCCAGCCACTGTTCTACGGCATGGACCCTGGACAGATGACCGCGCGGCCCTGACGGCGCGCCGGACGCGATCGCCCGCCGCGATCGACCAAAGGAGAACCGGCACATGCTGATGCGCAAGCTCGGCCGCACGGGCCTGAAGGTCTCCGCCCTCTGCCTCGGCGGCAACACGTTCGGGTGGACCACCGACCAGCCGACCTCGGAGGCGGTGCTCGACGCCTACCTGGAAGCCGGCGGCAACTTCGTCGACACCGCCGACGTCTACGCGCGCTGGGCGCCCGGCAACAAGGGCGGCGAGTCCGAGACCGCGCTGGGAATCTGGATGACGGCCCGGCGCAACCGCCACGCCGTGATCATCGCCACCAAGGTGTGCGGGGCGATGGGAGCGGGGCCCAACGACGCCGGCCTCTCGCGGCAGCACATCATGGACGGCGTCGAGGCCTCGCTGCGGCGGCTGCAGACCGAGTACATCGACCTCTACCAGGCGCACTGGGACGACAAGGACACGCCGCTGGAGGAAACGCTGCGGGCCTTCGACGACCTCGTGCGCCAGGGCAAGGTGCGTTACCTCGGCGCGTCCAACCACGTGGCCTGGCGGCTGACCCGCGCGCTCTGGGAGAGCGACCGCCACGGCTACGCGCGCTACGAGTGCCTGCAGCCCAAGTACAACCTCGTCATCCGCGACGAGTACGAGCGCGAGCTGGAGCCCCTCTGCCTCGAGCAGAACATCGGGGTCATTCCCTACTCCTCGCTGGCCAGCGGGTTCCTGTCCGGCAAGTACCACCGCGGCGGACCGCTGCCGGCCACGGCGCGGGCGGGCGGCGTGCAGAAGACGTACATGAACGAACGCGGCTTCGCGGTCCTCGCCGCCATCGAGAAGGTGGCGGCTGGCACCGGGGCCACCCCGGCCCAGGTCGCGCTCTCGTGGCTGGCGCACCGGCCCGGCATCACCGCCCCGATCGCCAGCGCCACGTCGGTCGCCCAGCTCAAGGAGATCGCCGCCGCGGTCGACCTCCGCCTCGACCCCGAGGCGACGACGGCCCTCGATCAGGCCAGCGCCTGGCGAGCGGCGTAGCCCCGATGACCGCGCCCGATCCCGCCCTCGCCATCGACGGGCCCCGCTTCTGGGACACGGTGATGCGCTCGGGCGAGATCGGGCCCGGCAAGGCGGGTGGGCTGCGCCGGCTGGCCCTCACCGACGCCGACAAGGCGATGCGCGACCTGTTCGTCACCTGGTGCACCGAGGCCGGGTGCACGGTGACGATCGACCGGGTCGGCAACATCTTCGCGCGCCGCCCCGGCGGCGACGATCGGCTGGCGCCCGTGCTCATGGGCAGCCACCTGGACACCCAGGTGGCCGGCGGCAAGTACGACGGGATCGTCGGTGTGCTGGCCGGCCTCGAGATCCTCCGCACGCTCGACGAGCGGCGCGTGCGGACGAAGCGGCCGCTCGAGCTGGTCTGCTGGACCAACGAGGAGGGCGCCCGGTTCACGCCGCCCATGGTGGCCTCCGGCGCGTTCGCCGGCGTCTTCGACGTCGACTGGGTGCTCGACCTGCGCGACGACGACGGCCTCGTGTTCGGGCGGGAGCTCGCGCGGATCGGCTACGACGGCAAGACCGCCGTCGGCGGCCGCGCGATCGACGCCTACTTCGAGCTGCACATCGAGCAGGGGCCAATCCTCGATCGCGAGGCGGTCCCCGTCGGCATCGTGACCGGCGGCTACGCGGTGCGCGGCATGCACGTCGACGTTCACGGCGAGACGGCCCACGCCGGTCCGACGCCGATGGATCGACGACGCAACGCCCTGGTCGGCGCCGCGATGCTCGCCGGCGCCGTGAACGAGATCGGCTGGACGCACCACCCGACCGAGGGCAAGGCCACGGTGGCCCGGCTGGTCGCCTGGCCGAACAAGGCCGGCATCCTGGCCGAGTACGCGCAGCTCACCTGCGACGTGCGCCACGCCGAGCGCGACGTGGCCGACCGGATGTGGGCGGAGGTCAAGGCCGCCGTGGACGGCTGCGCGCGCCGGGCCAATGTCGAGATGCGGGTGGCCGGCGAGTGGCAGTTCGGCAGCGAGCGGTTCGACCCGGGCTGTGTCCGCCTGATCCGCGAGGCGGCCGACCGGCTGGGCGTCCCGCACCGCGACATCCTCAGCCAGGCCGGGCACGACGCCTACTACATCTCGCGGATCGCGCCGACCGCGATGATCTTCACGCCCTGCCGCGACGGCATCTCGCACAACGAATCCGAGCACGCCGACCGCGACACCACCGTCCCCGGCGTCAACGTCCTCCTCCACGCGGTGCTCGCGCGCGCCAACCGGTAACCGGCCCGCGTCGTGCGTCGCTCGCCGATGCAAGGTCGTTGGGTGACGCTCGTGGCATTCGGTGAAGCTGGGGGGCGGACGCGGTGGCCGCGGGCGCGCCATCATGGCGAGCCGTCGTCGCCGTTCGAGCGCAGGCGGCGAGCGAGTCGCCGGCGATTCCCCGGGGTCCGGGCAACCCCCCGGAGGGGGATGGGGGGTCGAGCGAGCCGGGCCCGGAGCGAGTTACGGCGACGGGCGAGCCATGCTGGCGCGTCCGCGGCCACCGCGTCCGCCCCCCAGCTTCACCGAATGCCACGAGCGACGCCGGCGACTCAGCGAATCGTCAGGACGCGGGCGGCGTCGGCGGCGAAGCGTTCGAGGGCGGCGGCGTCCATGTCGGGCTTGGGGCGCAGCACGAGGCGATCGACGCCGGCGGCGGCGTAGGCGTCCACCGTGGATTGATCCGGGGTCTCGAGCGACGACGGCGTCACGCTGATCTCCAGGCGGCCCAGCTCGGCCGGACGCGGGTGCTTCTTGGCGGCGTCGCGCAGAGCGGTGACGAATCGCTCGGTGGTCGGGACGTCGAGGCCGTAGCCGTACCAGCCGTGGCCCTGGGTGACGGCCCGCCGGAACGCCGGCGCCGTGCGGCCGCCCACGACGATCCTCGGCGTGGGCGTCTGGATCGGGCGCGGCATGGCCTGCACTCCCTCGAACGAGACGAAGCGGCCATTGAAGGCCGGCTTCGGTTGCGTCCACACGGCGCGCATCGCGGCCAGGTACTCGTCGGCGATCCGGCCACGGTCGCCGAACGACACGCCGATCGAGCGCATCTCGGGCTCGCACCACCCCACACCCAGACCGAAGACCACGCGGCCGTTGGACAGCACGTCGAGCGAGGCGAGCTGCTTGGCCAGCACGAGCGCCTGGCGCTGCGGCAGGATGATGACGCCCGTCGCCAGCAGGACACGGGTGGTGTGGGCGGCCAGGAACGCCAGCGAGACGATGGGGTCGAGCAGGCGCTGGTCGGGCGGCATCGGCCGCTCGGGGAGCGGCGGGTCGGGGAGCACCACGTGGTCGGCGACCCAGATCGAGTCGAAGCCGGCGGCCTCGACGGCGCGGCCGAAGCGCGCCGTCGCCTCGGGGTACGCGCAGGTGTTCAGGTTGACGCCGTGCACGCCGAACTTCATGGTGATGCCTCCTCGGTGAGTGGGTTCAGCGCCAGAGCCGCCGGCTCGCGAGGCGGGCGCCCTCCGCGAGGGCGCCGAGCTTGGCCCAGACGACGCTGGGATGGATCTCGGTCGAGCCGGCGAACGAGGCGAAGCCGCAGTCGGCGCCGGCGAGGAGGTTCTCGCGGCCCACCGCGCCGGCGAACCGCTCGATGCGGTCGGCCACCAGCTCCGGGTGCTCGACCAGCACGGTGGACTGCGTGATGACGCCGGGAATCAGCAGCGCGCCGTCCGGCAGCGTCACGCCCTCCCATACCCGCCATTCGTGCTCGTGGCGCGGGTTGGCGGCCTCGAACGAGTAGGCCCCGGCCCTGACGCGCAGGATGACGTCGACCACGTCCTTGAGCTCCATGTCGTGCACGCGCGGGCCCATGTTGATGCTGTAGCAGGTGTGGAAGCGCACGCGGTCGCGCGGGATACCGCGCAGCGCGTGGTTGAGCGCCTCCACGCGCACCTCGGCCCAGGCCCGGCACTCCGCCACGGTGGAGCGCGGGTTCAGGATGTAGTAGGTCACCAGCCGCGGGTCGTCGATCTGCACGAGGAAGCCGGCGTCGACGATGGCGCGGTACTCCTCGCGCATGGCCTCGGCGATCGCGAACAGGTAGTCCTCGTCGGTCTTGTAGTACGCGTTCTTCTGGCGGCCCTCGACGTTGGAGGGCGCGATGGCCGGGATGAACGCCTCCTCGACGTCCGCGCCGGCCAGCGCGGCCCGCAACCGCTCGATGTCGGCCTGCACCTGGGCGTGGCCCACGTAGCTCACCGACCCCGTGCAGACGAAGCGGGGGGCGGCGGCGTTGGGGCTCTGGCGCAGCATCGGCTCGTAGAACTCGGGGAACGCCGTGGCTTCCTTGGAGCCCGCCCACGGCAGGGCCCCCGGCTCGGCGCAGCGCTCGAACCCGCTCAGCCGCTCGGTCACGTACGTGATGAAGCTCGGCTTGCTCATCTCGCCGTCGGTCACCACGTCGAGGCCCAGCGCGACCTGGCGCCGGACGGCGTCGGCCACCGCGCCGCGAACCCGCGCGGCGTACGCCTCGTCGTCGCGCGCGGGGTCGCGGGCCATGGCGAGCAGGTCGGCCGGGCGCGGCAGGCTCCCGGCGTGCGTGGTGAGGATGCGCTCGACGCTCCGCTTCATGGCGCAGGCAGAGTCAGCCCGCGGGGACCACGCTGTCAAGACGCCTTCCTGTAGAATGGCCGCCATGCCCTCCGACCCCGACCGCAAGCTCGAGATCGTGACCGAGGTTCCCGACAGCGCCATGGTGATCTTCGCCCATCCCGACGACGCCGAGATCGGCGCCGGCGGCGTCGTGGCCGCCTGGGTCGCCGGCGGCTGCGAGGTGACCTACGTGCTGTGCACCAACGGCGACTCCGGCACGGCCGACCGCGGGCTCACCCCGGTGGAGCTGGCGCGCCGACGGGCCGTCGAGCAGCGAGCCGCCGCCGACTTCATGGGCGTCCGCCACGTCGAGATGCTCGGCTACCCCGACGGCGAGCTGGAGGACACGCGCCAGCTGCTCGGTGACATCGTCCGCGCCCTCCGCAAGCATCGGCCGCACACGGTGTTCGTGCACGATCCCTACCGCATGAACGGCTTCCAGCACCGCGACCACCGCAAGGCGGGCATCGCCACCACCGACGCCGTGTACCCGTTCGCGCGCGACCACCTGCACTTTCCGGAGCACATCGGCGCGGGGCTGGAGCCGCACAAGGTCCGCGAGCTCTGGTACTGGGGCATGGACCACCCCAACGTCATCGTGGACGTGACGGGATCGATCGACCGGCAGATCGCCGCGCTCGTCCGTCACGAGAGCCAGATGCCCGGCTTCAACGTGCCGGCCGGCCAGACGATCGGCGAGCGCGTCAAGCGCAACGCCGCCGAGCTGGCCGACGGCTACGGCTTCCAGTACGGCGCGGCGTTCCGCCGCCTGATCGCCCGCCGGTGATCCGTCGCCCGGGGACGGGAGGAGCCGTGATGTCCCTGCGCACGCTGATCCAGGGCGCGCGGCCGGTCACCGCGCCGCTCGTGCTCAACCCGCTGATGGCCCGCATGGTCGAGGCCGCCGGGTTCCCGGCCGGGTACCTCGGCGCCGCAGCGCCGACTTCCTGATCGTGGCCCGCACCAACGCGATGCGGGCCAGCACCATGGACGACGCGCTCCGGCGCGGCGAGGCCTATCGCCGGGCCGGCGCCGACCTCGTGCTGCTGTCCATGGCCCACGAGCCCGAGCAACTCCGCGCGATCGCCGAGCGCCTCGGCGGCCCGCGCATGTACCTGGCCGGGCGCGGCGGCCTGGCCGGCTCCGCCCTGACCCTCGAGGAGCTCGGTGCGCTCGGATACAAGATCGTCGCCGATCCCTCCACGCCGCTGCTGGCCGCCTTCGCGGCGTGGAAGAAGGTCTAGGCGGAGCTGGCTCAGGACTTCGGCGCCGGCCGGCCCAAGGTCGACTGGTCTCCGCTGGAGCACGAGATGCTGAAGGTGATCGACATCGAGCGCCTGCTCGCCGTCGAGCGCGCGACCGTCGAGAAAGGCACGGACTGAGATGGCGGCGGAGTTCGGCGTCCTCATCCCCACCCGCGAGGCGATCATGTCGGGCCGGCCGCAGACGGCGCCGCTGCTGGCCATGGCCGAGCGCGCGGAGGCGGCCGGCTTCGACGCGGTGTGGATCGGCGATTCGCTGACGGCGCGACCGCGCCACGAGCCGCTGACCCTGCTCGCCGCCGTGGCCGGCCGCACCCGCCGCGTGACGCTGGGCACGGCCGTGCTGCTGCCGGCGCTCCGCAACCCCGTCGTGCTGGCCCACGTCGTGGGCACGCTCGACCGGGTCGCCGAGGGCCGGGTGATCCTCGGCATGGGCATCGCCGCCGACACGCCGCGGATCCGCCGCGAGTTCGCCGCCGCCGGCGTCCCGTGGGACCGCCGCGTCGGACGCTTCCTGGAGACGCTGCAGATCTGCCGCGCGCTGTGGACGCGCGACCACGTCAGCTTCAGCGGCAAGCACTTCACGCTGGAGGACGTGACGGTGGAGCCCAAGCCGCACCGCGCCGGCGGCCCGCCCATCTGGATCGGCGGCAGCGGCCCCACCGCGCTGCGCGAGGCGGCGAACTTCGACGCGTGGTTCCCCACCGGCCCGCACGTGGAGTTCTTCGCCGAGCACTTCCCCCGCATCCAGGCCGCCGCCCGCGCCGCCGGCCGCGCGGCCGACGCGGTCGTGGGAGCCGCCTACGTGACGCTGGCGCTCGACGCCGATGCGGCGGCCGCCGAGCAGCGGCTCGACACGTTCCTGGAAACCTACTACGCGGCCCCCGCCGCCACGCTGCGCGCGCGCCAGGCGACCTACGCGGGACCGATCGAGGGGTGCGTCGCGTGGTTGCAGCGCTGGATCGACGCCGGCTGCCGCCACCTCATGCTGCGCTTCGCGGGCGGGGACCAGCTCGCCCAGGTCGACGAGGTGGCGTCGCGCCTCCTGCCCCGGCTCCGGCCGCGCTGACCGGTCCCGGCCCGGGAGGGCCCGGCCTCAGCCCAGAAACAGGGTGAGCGCGTCGATGCCGAAGGCGTCGAGCCCGAGATCGCGCAGGTACGCGTCGAGGTGCTGGTGGATGAACTCCTCCGCGAACGAGCGCGACTCTGGTCGGAGCGGTCCCGCGAACTCCCTGACGCCGGCGCGGACCTGCCGGTAGTCCAGCGGCGTCACGCCGGCCACGATCGCCTCGACGATCGGCCGGAAGGGCGCGGTCCGGTCGCCGTAGAGCTTCGGGACGTCGCCGAGCTCGTCGATCTGCCAGGCGTGCGTGACGATGTCGTGCCGGTTGCGCGTATGGTGGTGGGCGGCGCCGAGCCGGGCCTCGACGCGCCGCGCGAACGCTGCGTTGCCCGGTGTGGGCCCGGCGAACGCGTGGCAGGCGACCCCGGCGCCGCGGCCGGCGTCCCAGCGCTCGTCGGGCACGTCCAGCGCCTCGCGCAGCCAGAGCGCGACGGCCTGCGCCAGCGCCCCACCCTTGCTGTGGCCGGTGACCGTGACGTCGAGCGCTGTCCCGACCCGTTCCGCGGACGAGGTCAGGAACGCCAGCAGATCCGTCTCCTCGTCCGCTCCACCCGGTGGACGCCGATGGATGACGGGAAGCCGGTGACGCGCCGCTCCCGCGAAGCGGACCACCGACTCGGGTCCGCTCCGTCCGGACACCTTGTCCTGCCACGTCTTGACCAGCCTCACGACCTCGTCGCGCAGGCACTCGCGCAGCGTCACCAGCGGCGCCTCGAGATCGCTGACGGCGGCCCCGACGCGTCGCAGCGAGCCGGCGACGAAGGCGGCGAGCGAGGCCGGCACGACCGCCGTGGTGCCCGGCGCCCGCCAGGCCATGGACTGCAGCACGCTCAGGCCCAGCGCCGTGCTCGCGGAGACCGAGGCCCGGGCCGTCGGCGGGGCCCACGGCCACGGCACGGTGGTATCGACCCAGAAGTCGCCGAAGCTCCAGTCGGCCAGCGAGATCGGGTTCGTGCCGCGGACGGCGACGACGTGACGCGCGGGGTCCCGGCGGTGACGGACGACGAACATCATGCTGGAGTCGACGAACTCGGGCGGATCGTGGCCCGTGGCCGGGCCCCACACGAGGTCCCACTCCTCCCGCACCGGCGTCAGATCCCGCAGACCGGCCTCGACGGCGGCGCGCACCCGGGCGGCGTGTCCGGCCACGGCCCAGGGATCGGCGAATCCCCGGTACGTCAGCCCGGCCAGCGTCAGCATCACCTGCTCGTCGGTGAACGCCATGCCGTAGCCGGCCCCGGTCAGTCGGTGAGCGAGCGGTAGATCTCGACCTCGGCGGCGCCCTCGGTGAGCCCCTCCTTCTCGCGCCGCTCGCGGTAGGCGGCCAGGTGCGGCGCCTTGCGGTGCAGGTCGAAGGCCGCGTCGTCCTTGTACTGCTCGTAGAAGATGAACAGGTCAGGATCCTTCGAGGAGCGGTGCGGCCGGTACACCAGACACCCCGGCTCGGCCTTGCGCACCACGGCGGCCTGCTCGCGCAGCAGCGCCGCCAGCGCGTCGCCCTTTCCCTTCGCCGCCCGGATCTTCGCCACCACCGTCAGCACGTCTGCCATGGGTGACCTCTCTCGCCCGCGAGTCGCCGGACCGCGCGCGGCCCCGGGCACCGTTTCCGTTCGTGGAGACTCGCTCAGTGCGCCGCGGCCGCCGGGCGGACCCACCCGCCGTGGACGGGATGGTGCGAGCAGATGAACTCGAGGAACGCCGGGCGGCCCCGGGCGTTCTCGTCGAAGGCGCGCCGGAGGGCCGGGATGATCTCGGACGGCTCGCTCACGTCCTCGCCGTGGAACCCGATCGCCCGCGCCATCGCCGACATGCACGCGGCGCCGTGATCCGAGACCTTCCAGGTGTAGGGGTCGTGGCCGGCGCCCCAGAAGCCCGGGCCGTATCCCGAGTAGCCCCCGTTGTTGATGTGGATGGTCGTGATGCCGATCTTGTAGCGGGCCACCGCCTCGAAGTTGCCCATCATGTAGCAGACGCCGGCGTCGCCGGTGACGTGCACGCACTGCCGGTCGGGATACGCCAGCTTGGCCCCCACCGCGCCGGCCAGGCTGAAGCCGAGCGTCGACACGTTGCCCCACCCCAGGTACCCGCGCGGGATCTGCGCCTCGCAAACGGTGCTCGTCTGATCGCGGGTATTGCCGGAGTCGGCGGTGAGGAACGAGCTCTTCGGATCGAGCACCTTCATGAGGTCGCCGAAGACGCGGTAGGGATTGATCGGGGTCTCGCTCGACTCCAGCCACGGCGCGAACGTGGCGTGGAAGGCGGCGCGGGCGCCGCGGATCTCCTCCAGCAGCTCGGGCCGGCGCCGCGGGCCGCGCGCCGCCAGCTCGTCGATCAGGGCCTGCAGCGTGAGCCGGGCGTCGCCGATCACGGCCTGGCGCGTCTCGTAGCTGCGGTTGATGTCGAGCGTGTCGACGGTGCACTGCACGATCGTCTTGCGGCCGGCGTCCGGGATCGAGTGGCTGAAGCGGTTGGGGAACAGGCTCGAGCCGATCGAGAACAGGACGTCGCACTTCCTGAGGAAGTGCTCGGCGTGCGAGCCGCGCACGCCGACCGACAGGGCGTGGTTCTCGGGGAACGCCCCCTTCGCCTTCAGCGTCGTGAGCACCGGCACCTGGGCCAGCTCGGCGAAGCGCAGCAGCTCGTTCGTGGCGTCGGCGTAGAGCACGCCCTCCCCCACGTGGAGCAGCGGGTCGCGGGCGGCCAGCAGCGTCTTGACCGCCGCCTTCACGTCGTCGGGATCGGGGCCGGAGCGCCAGCCCTTCACCGGCGTGTAGGGGTGCTCGTCGGGATCGTACTCCCCGAGGTCGCGGGGCACGAGCAGCAACACCGGGCCGGGGCGCCCCGAGCGCAGGTGGGTGAACGCGCGCCGCAGGTAGTCGGGCACCAGCTCGGCGCGATCGATCTCGCCCACCCACTTGGTGACCGACCTGAAGGCGCCGGCCATGTCGTAGTGCGTGTGCCGGCTGGCGCCCCGGCCCAGACCTTCCGCGAGGACCAGGACCGGCGAGGAGTCCTCCCAGGCCTGGGCGACGGCGCCGTACGCCATCTGGATGCCGGCGGCGTTGAGGCCGGCCATGACGGTGCACGCGCCGATCTGCTTGCCGCACGTCACCCGCGAGAAGGCGTCGGCCACGGCCACCGCGAACCGCTCCTCGCCCATCATCAGGATCGGCACGCCCTCCTCGCCCAGCGCGTTGTTCACGTTGCTGGTGGGATAACAGCTCACCCACGGGACGCCCTCGGCCTTGAGAATGCGGGCGAGGCCGTTCTCGGCCTTCACGTTCATGGTCGTCCTCCGGGCCTCGTCGTACCCCGAGCGGCCGGGCCGTGTCAACCGGCCGGACGACGAGCTATCGCGCAGCGTCGCGGTGTGGGCTATCATCACTCCTGATGACACCGCTGAACCCGAACGAGCTCGCGATGGACCCGGCGACCCTCTGCCGCGAAGAGGTCTACACCGACCGGCGGGTCGGCACCATCCGCGTGCTGACGCCGGTGACGGCCGCCGGCGCGCCGGATCTCGGCCGCCCCATCCTCTACGTCGGCGAGACCCAGCTGCTGACGCCGGGAGGCCTGCTCCCGCTGTCGTTCGAGATCGAGGCGACCTCGCTCGCCGAGGCCGTCGAGAGGTTCGCGGAGGCGGCCAACGACGCGGTCGACCGCACGCGCCGGGAGATCGAGCAGCTGCGCCGCGAGGCGGCCTCCTCGATCATCGTGCCCGACCGCATGCCGGGGGGCTTCGACCCCTCGGGCGGTCACGGCGGCCTTCCGGGCGGCGGGCAGATCCGCCTGCGCTGAGGTCGCGCCCGCCCGGCCGTCGAGCCCGGCCTCCGCAACGTCTTCCGCTGATCCCGCTGCGCGATCAGCTCTGAGGGGCCCGGGGGCGCGGGCGGCTCAGGCGAACGCGCGCTCGAGGGCCTGGGCGAGGTCGGCGATGAGGTCGTCGGCGTCCTCGACGCCGACGGAGTAGCGGATCAGGTTGTCCTTGATCCCGATCTCCAGCCGCTCCTCCGTCGTCAGCTCGTAGAAGCTCATGATGGCGGGCTGCTCGATCAGGCTCTCGACCCCGCCCAGCGACACCGCCAGGTGCGGGATGGCGCAGGCGTCGACCACGCGCGCCGTCGCCTCGATGTCGCCGCGGACCTCGAACGACACCACGCCGCCGAAGCCGCGCATCTGCCGCCTGGCCACCTCGTGCTCGCGGTGCGTGGGCAGCCCGGGGTAGTGCACCGCGGCCACGCGCGGGTGGCCGGCCAGGAACTCGGCGATGGCCTGGGCGTTCGTGTTCTGGCGCTCCATGCGGAGCGCGAAGGTCTTGAGCCCCCGGACCAGGAGGTAGGCCGCGAACGGGTCGACGATGGCGCCGGTGATGCCCTGCATGCCGCGCAGCGCGCCCACCAGCTCGCGGGAGCCGAGCACGGCGCCGGCCAGGAAGTCGTTGTGGCCGCCGAGGTACTTCGTCGCCGAGTGCATGACGAGGTCCACGCCCCACTCCAGCGGTCGCACGTTGTAGGGGGTGGCGAAGGTGGCGTCGATCACCGTCTTCACGCGGTGCGTGTGCCCGATCGCCGCGAACCGCTCCAGGTCCAGCACCCGGTTGTAGGGATTCGTGGGCGACTCGCTCAGCAGCACCCGGGTGGTGGGCCGGATCGCGTCCTCCAGCGCCTCGTAGTCGCCGGCCGGCACCGTCGAGACCTCGATGCCGTAGCGGGACAGTGTCTGGTTCAGGAACTGGCGCGTGCGGCGGTAGCTGTCGTCGGTGACGACGACGTGGGTGCCGCGCGAGAGCATGGCGAACAGCACCGTGGTCATCGCCGCCATGCCGCTGGAGAACAGCAGGCAGTCGCCGGCGCCCTCCAGCGCGGTCAGCTTGGCCTCGGCGATCTTCTGGGTCGGGTTGCCGTAGCGGCCGTACTCGACGCGCTCGATCTTGCCGTCGAAGTGGTCCTTCAGCTCCTGGGTGTTGGCGAAGGTGAAGGTGGCCGTCTGCACGATCGGGGTGGCCAGCGCGTTGGCCGGCTTGGGGCGCGGCTCGCCCCCGTGCACCGACACCGTGCTGGGGCCCATCGGCTTCCTCGGCGGCTCCATCAGTCCTCGATCATCCGCGTGATCATTCGCATCAGCTCTCCAGCAGCCGCGCCTTGTCGACGTGGCGGGCGATGGCCCGGGCCACGCGCCTGGCGTCGGCCGGCAGCTCCACGGGCTTGTTGCGGTGCGTGGGCTTGGTCCCCTCCAGCGCCCCCATGTGATAGGCCGCCTTCTGGTCGGCGAACTTCAGGCCGTTGGCGGTCGAGATGACCACCACCCGCTCGCTCGAGCGGATGACCTTGCGGTCGACCAGCTTGCGCAGCGCGGCCAGGGCCACGCCGGTGTGCGGGCAGTTGAACATGCCGGTCCGGTCGGCCCGGGCCGCCTCGTCGGCCAGCTCCTGCTCGGTGGCCTGCTCCACCACGCCGTTGAACCGCTGCAGCGTGCGGATCGCGCGCTTGACGCTCACGGGATTGCCGATCTGGATGGCCATGGCCAGCGTGGGCTGCGCCGTGATCGGCTCGAACGTCTTGAAGTCCTCCTGGAACGACCGGTAGAGCGGGTTGGCCCGCTCGGCCTGGGCCAGGCAGATGCGCGGCAGCCGGTTCACCAGCCCCAGCTGCTGCATCATCACGAACCCCTGCCCGAGCGCGTGCACGTTGCCGAGGTTGCCGCCCGGGATGACGATCCAGTCCGGCACCTCCCAGTCGAACTGCTGCACGATCTCGATGGCGACCGTCTTCTGGCCCTCGATGCGCAGGCTGTTCATCGAGTTGGCCAGGTAGATCCGCTTCTCCCGCGTGATCTCCTGCACGATCGTCATGCAGCCGTCGAAGTCGGTGTCGAGCGACAGCACGAGCGAGCCGTTGGCGAGCGGCTGCACGAGCTGCGCGATGGAGATCTTGTCCTTGGGCAGCAGCACCACCGACGGGATCCCGGCGGCGGCGCAGTAGGCGCCCAGCGCCGCCGAGGTGTCGCCGGTCGAGGCGCAGGCCACGGCGTCGATGGGCACGCCGCCGGCCATCATCTGCTTGACGACCGACACCAGCACCGTCATGCCGAGGTCCTTGAACGAGCCGGTGTGCGAGTTGCCGCACTGCTTGACCCACAGGTCCTCGACGTGGAGCTGCTTGCCGTAGCGGTCGGCCCACAACAGATTGGAGTTGCCCTCGTACATCGACACGATGTTCTCGTTGTCGATGAACGGGACCACCCACTCCTTCTTGCCCCACACGCCGGAGCCGTACGGATAGGCGTTGCGGCGGTAGCGGTCGTCGAAGAGCTGGATCCACGCCGCCGCCGAGCGGGACTTGAGCGCCTCCACGTCGTGCTGGACCTCGAGGAGGTCGCCGCAGGTCGGGCAGCGGTAGATGACCTCGCGGAGGTCGAACTCCCCGGGACAGCCGTTGATGCACTGGAACCAGGCGTTGTAGGCCACGGCTCCGCCAGTATAGCGCCCGCCACCCACACGGGGGATTTGAGTTCTCCCGGACGGCGCCTCGCCTGGTACGCTCACCGCTGGTGAGCGTCCTGGTCGACCCGGGTGTCTCGAGCCCTGGGCACCACCGTGGCCGCCAGTGTGAGCTGCCGTGTGGTCCGAACGTGGGCCGTCGCCGCTTCCTGGCGATCGCCGTCGGCGTGCTCGGTGCGTCCCTTCCCGCGGCGGTGCGGGCGCAGCAGGCGGGGAAGATCCACCAGCTCGGATCCTTGATCTACGGTCGGCCGCCGAGTTCGAGGACCGGATACGGGCCACTGCAGGCCGGTCTGCGGGTGAGCGGCTACCTGGCGGTGCAGACGCCGCTCATTCGCGCCCGGCGCGCGCTCATCGCCGAGCTCTCGCTGAAGCACCGTCTGGCGGGGATCTTCGGGGCCAAGGAGAACGTGGAGGCCGGTGGTCTCATGCTCTACTTCGCCGATCACCTCGACCTGACCCGACGCGCCGCTGCCTACATCGTCAGGATCCTCGAGGGGGCCCGACCAGCCGACCTGCCGGTCGAGCAGGCCTCCAAGTACCAGCTGGTCATCAACCTGAAGACCGCCAGGGCGCTCGGCCTCACGATCCCGCCGTCCCTGCTGGCGCGGGCCGACAGGTCATCGAGTGAGCCGGCGCTCGGCGCGGCCCCCTCGACCGGGCCCTGAACGCTCCGGCGGCGTCCGAACCCTGGAGCGCCGTCGTGCTACCCTGCCGGCGGCGAGGCTTATCGGCGACGGCGCCGGACATCGAGGGCGCGGCCCCTGCGACGCCCCGGGCCTCCATGTCAAGGAAGGGACGACGATGGACTTCGGGTTGTTCTTCCTGATGCAGCGCGACGAGGCGTGGAGCGAGCAGGCCGTGTACGACTCGGCCCTGGAGCAGATGCTGGCCGCCGAGCCGCTCGGCTACCGCTCGGTGTGGATCGCCGAGCACCACTTCAACGACTACGGCCTGTGCCCGGCGCCCCCGGTCCTGGCCGCCTACATCGCGGCCCGCACGCGCGCGCTGCGGCTGGGCATGGGCGTCAGCCTGCTCCCGCTGCACCACCCGGTCGACCTGGCCGAGAACCTCGCGGTGCTCGACGTGCTGAGCGGCGGCCGCCTCGACGTGGGAATCGGACGGGGTGGAACGCTGCAGGACTACCAGACCTTCCAGTCCGATCGCGCCGACGCCCGCGCGCGCGTGGAGGAGGGCATCGCGCTGCTGCAGGCTTCCTGGAGCGGGGCGCCGTTCGACTTCAACGGCCGCTTTCACTCGGCCGACCAGCTGCACGTGCGCCCGCGCCCCGTCCAGCGGCCCCATCCGCCGCTCTTCATCGCCGCCAACAGCGAGGACAGCGTGCGCTCGGCCGCGCGCCTGGGACTGCCCACGCTGTCGTCGTTCTTCGTGCCGGTCCAGGAGCTGCAGCGTCGGCACCAGATCTATCGCGAGCTGGCCGGCGAGGCCGGCCGCCCGGAGACGGCGACCGAGGGGCTCGAGCAGCAGGGCTGGGGCATGCGGGTCGTCCACGTCGCGCCGACCCGACGCGAGGCCCTGGCCGCCATCGAAGCGCCCTTCATGGGCTATCAGCGCAAGATGGCCGTCCTCAGGTCCGACACCACGGGCGGGACGGTGCCGAACTCGTTCGACCGGGCGCTGCTGAAGCTGCGACCGTTCGCGGAGTACCTGACCACCGACTGGATGGTGGTCGGCACCGCGGACGAGGTCGGCCAGGGCCTGCAGCAGTACCTGGACGCCACCGGCTATCGGCGGGTCTTGCTGCTCATGGCCCTGCCGGGGCTGCCGACGAACCTGGCCTTGCGCTCCATGCGCCTGTTCGCCGAGCACGTCGCCCCGACGCTGGCGCCCGGTCGCCGGTCGCCCGGCGCGCGCGAGGTCGTGACCGGCGACTGATCGCCCCACCCGCCGCGCATGACGGCGTGGCTCCTGCTGAACGGCGGTGCTGTCGCTGCGGTCGTCGCGATCGCCCTCGCGGCCGGCGCCACCACGCGGGCCACGCCGCTCGGCCTCGCCGCGCTGGCCGGTTATCTCGCGCTCGTCCACGCGCTCGTCCTCGGTGCCGGACTGCTGGGACACCTCACCGTCGGTGGGCTGGCGTTGATGCTCGGGCCCTGCCTGGCGATCGCGCTGTGGCTGGCCCGGGACGTGCGATCGAGGCCGACGACGACCGCGACGGGGAACGCGCTGACCGCCGCCGACCTCTTCGCGCGCCTGGCGGCCGTCGTCGCCGCCATCGTGTGGGCCTGGCCGCACCTGGGCGGGGCCACCCGGCTGTGGATCTGGGACGACTACGCCTATCACATGGTGTACCCCGCGCTGTGGCTGCGGGAGCACGCGATCACCGCGCCGGCGCCGGCGCACGCCTTCACGATGCAGGCCTGGTATCCGCTGTCGGCCAGCGTGATCGCCGCCTGGTTCATGGCGCCGTGGCCCACGTCACGCGGCGAGGCGCTGGCGTGGGTTAGCCTGACCGGTCCGCTCTACCTCGGCCTGATCGTCACCGGCGCCGCCGCGCTGCTCGCGCGCTGCGGCTGCCGTCAGGGCGCCTGGTCGCTGCCGCTGGCGTTGCTCGTCACCTCGCCGCGAGTCGGGGTCATGGCGTCGAGCTTCTCGGACGCCGACCTCGCGGTGGCCGCCACGCTGCTCGGCGGCGTCGCCTTCGCGGTTCCGCGCCCGGAGCCCGAGACGCCGCGCGCGCTCCTCGGCGACGCCGCCTACGCGGCCGTCCTCACCGGCCTGGCGCTGGGCGTGAAGGTCAGCGCCGCTCCCCTGGCGCTGGTCGTCCTGGTCCTGCTCGCCCTGCGCGCGCGACACCTGCCGGGCGCGCGCCGGCGCTGGGTCGCCGGGCTTGCGCTCGTCGCCGCCGGTGGCTGGCTCACGACGGCCGGGTACTGGTACGCGCGCAACGTGCTCCACACCGGCAATCCCGTCTACCCGGCGGCGTGGCTCTGGTGGCCCGGAACCACCTTCCCGGAGACGACGCTGCGGGAGTACGCGCAGCACTACGGCGTGCGCCGGACGATCGCCGACGCGCTCGTCGTCTACGCCGACTGGCCCCCCTCGCACGCGATCCTGGCGGCCGCGGGACTGCTCGGGCTGGTGGTGTGGCTCGCCCGACACCGTGGCCGGCTGCCGCGCGGACAGCGCTACCTCGCGGGCGGCGCGCTGACCACCGCCGTCGTGGTGCTCGGCCTGCTTCCCCTCGTGCCCTATTCCGCCGGCAACGCGATGACGTTCCGCTCCGGCCTCGTGCACTGGGACAGCATGCGCTACATCGCGCTGGTGCCGATGCTCGGGTGGCTGGCGCTCGGATTCCTGCTGGACGTCACGGCCGGCCGCTGGAGCGCGCCGGCCGCCGCCGTGGGCGTGGCCGCCGTGCTCACGACGACGCCGGGCCGCGCCGTCGTCCCGGCGTGGGTCGTCGTCGGGGTCGCCGTCGCCGCCGCGGTCGTCACCTGGTCGCCGCGCACGCTGGCGCGCTTCAGACCGACCCCGCTGGCGTGGGCCGCCGCGCTCGGCCTGGCCCTCGCGGCCACGGTGCTCGGCCGGCACGGCGCCAAGGCGGCCGCGACCGCCGCCGCCATCGTCGGCGAGCCGCTATTCGGCGCTGTCGCGACGACGCTCGACCGCCAGTCCCCCGGCACACGCGTCGCCGTGTTCGGCGACCAGTGGATCTACCCGGCGTTCGGCGCGCGGCACCACCTGGATCCCGTCCGTCTCGACGGCGACGGACGGCTGCCCGAGGGGCTCCTGGGCGACGCCATGGGACCGGGCGATCTCACGGTCGAGCCGCAGCGCTTCGCCGCGAGCCTGAGGCGCGCCGGCGTCGAGGTGGTGGTCGTCGTGCACCTGCCCCACCCCGGCCGCCCGGACGCGTGGCCGGCGCAGGAGGCGGCGCTGGAGACGATGGACGACGCGCGGCTCCTTCACCGTGACGGTGCGACCGCGGTGTGGTGCCTGCCGCTCACGACGTCCACGCCCACATCGCCTTCAGCTCCCGGCTCGGCACGCTGTCGCGCACCCAGGTGAACCCGCCCGCGTCCCTCATCTCCCGCGCGCCGCGGATGAACGCGGCCAGCGCCAGCCGGGACAGCGCCCCGCCCACGCTGATGCGCTTGACGCCGGCCTCGGCGAGCTGGGCCGCGGTCAGCGACGGATCGGCCGCGCTCATCACCACGTTGAGGGGCTTGCCGACCGACGACGCCACCGTGCGGATGGTGGCGAGGTCGCGCACGCCCGGCGCGTAGAGAACGTCGGCCCCCGCCTGGTCGAAGGCCTGCAGCCGCCGGATGGTGTCGTCGAGGTCGAGGCGGCCGTGCAGGAGGTTCTCGGCGCGTGCCGTCAGCACGAACCCGGACGGCAGCGAGCGCGCCGTCTCCACGGCGGCCTGCACGCGCTCCACGGCGAGGTTGAAATCGTAGATCGGGCGCCCCGGCTCCCCGGTGGCGTCCTCGATGGATCCGCCGACGACGCCGGCCTCGGCGGCCAGGCGGATCATCTCGGCGGCCGCGCGTGGCTCGTGGGCGTAGCCGTTCTCGAGGTCCGCGTTGACGGGCAGGTGCGTGGCCTCGGCGATGGCGCGGCAGTTGTCGAGCACCTCGCGGCGGCTGACGGCGTTGGCGCCGTCTGGCCGGCCCAGGCTGTTGGCCAGACCCAGGCTGGTCGTGGCCAGCGCCTCGAATCCCAGCGCGGCCAGGATGCGAGCCGTGCCGGCGTCCCACGGGTTGGGAATGATGAACGCGCCCGGCCGCGCGTGGAGCGCGCGAAACGCCGCGGCCTTCTCGGCTTGGGTGCGCATGGTCGCCTCCTGCCGAATGATCGCGTCCCCGCGGGCGGATGTCGAATGCATCCTGCCCCGCCCGCCCGTCACGCGAAGCATGTGCCGGCTCGATCCTATATGCTTCTGGCTCCGCCCGGTGAGGCCTGGCTGCCGGCCGTCCCACCGCAGGCGCACAGCGTGGACGACCGAGGAGAAGGACGCATGACGACGACGCGCACGCCACCGTTCCGTGCCGAGCACGTGGGCAGCCTCCTGCGTCCCGCCGGGCTGCGAGAGGCGCGGACCCGCGCGCGGGCCGGCACGCTCTCGGCGGACGCCCTCCGGGAGATCGAGGACGGCTCCATCCGCGCCGCGGTCGCCCGCCAGGAGTCGCTCGGCCTGCAGGTCGTGACCGACGGCGAGCTCCGCCGGGACTTCTGGCACCTGGATTTCCTGCGCCGGCTGGACGGCGTGGGCCTGGCGCCGATCAGCGGCGTGAAATTCGACGCCGAGGACGTGCCGCCGATGCCCACGGTCACCGGCGCGGTGCGCTGCCCGGGGCCGATCATGGTCGACGACTTCGCGTTCCTGAGGTCCGTGGCCACCGCCATGCCGAAGCTCACGATCCCCGCGCCGGCGATGCTGCACCTGCGCGGCGGGCGCCGGGCGATCTCCCAGCCGCGCTACCCCGACCTGGCCGAGTTCTGGGCGGACGTCGCCGGGGCGTACCGCGCCGCCATCGGACACATCGCGGCGGCCGGCTGCCGGTACCTGCAGCTGGACGACGTGAGCTTCGCCTACCTGTGCGACCCGAAGATCCGCGACGCGCTGCGCGCCGCCGGCGACGACCCCGCGGCGCTCCCCGGTGTCTACGCCGACGCCATCAACCGGGCGCTGGCCGCCCGCCCCCCCGGCCTGACGGTGACGATGCACACGTGCCGCGGCAATTTCCGGAGCACGTGGCTGGCCGCCGAGCCGTACGAGAGCGCCGTCGTGGAGGCGATGTTCTCGACCGCGGTGGACGCGTACTTCATGGAGTGGGACAGCGAGCGCGCCGGGGACTTCGGGCCGCTACGGCTGCTGCCGGCGAGCAAGACGGTGGTCCTCGGCCTGGTGACGACGAAGTCGGGAGCGCTGGAGCCGGCCGACGCGCTCGCCCGCCGCATCGACGCGGCCGCGAAGCTCGTGCCGCTGGATCGTCTGGGCCTGTCGCCGCAGTGCGGCTTCGCCAGCACGCACCACGGCAACACGCTCACGGAGGACGAGCAGTGGGCCAAGCTCGCTCGCGTGGTGGAGGTGGCCAGGCTGGTGTGGGGCGGCTGACGCCGGCGGCGCCGGGGCCGGCGAGCCCCGGCGCCGCGTGTCAGCCGATCGGCGCGATCAGTACCGGTAGTGCTCCGGCTTGAACGGGCCGTCCTTGCCGACGCCGATGTAGCGCGCCTGCTCGTCGGTCAGCTCGGTCAGGCGGGCGCCGAGCTTGGTGAGCTGCAGCCGCGCGACCTTCTCGTCGAGGCGCTTGGGCAGGATGTAGACGCCGACCGGATACTGCGCGGTCCGCGTGTAGAGCTCGATCTGGGCCAGCACCTGGTTGGCGAACGACGAGCTCATGACGTAGCTCGGGTGTCCGGTCGCGCAGCCCAGGTTCACCAGCCGCCCCTCGGCCAGCAGGATGATCCGCTTGCCGTCCGGGAAGATCACGTGGTCGACCTGCGGCTTGATGGTGTCCCACTTGTACTGCCGCAGCGCGGCCACGTCGATCTCGTTGTCGAAGTGGCCGATGTTGCAGACGATGGCGTTGTTCTTCATGCGCCGCATGTGGTTGTGCGTGATGACCCGGTAGTTGCCGGTGGCCGTCACGAAGATGTCGGCCTGCTCCACGGCCTCGTCCATCGTCACCACGCGGTAGCCCTCCATCGCCGCCTGGAGCGCGCAGATGGGGTCGATCTCGGTCACCCACACCTGGGCCTGCAGCCCGCGCAGCGCCTGGGCGCAGCCCTTGCCGACCTCGCCGTAGCCCGCCACCACGGCGACCTTGCCGGCGATCATCACGTCGGTGGCGCGCTTGATGCCGTCCACCAGCGACTCGCGGCAGCCGTAGACGTTGTCGAACTTCGACTTGGTGACCGAGTCGTTCACGTTGATGGCCGGGAACAGCAGCCGCTTGTCCTTCGCCATCTGATAGAGCCGGTGAACGCCGGTGGTGGTCTCCTCGGTGACGCCCTTGATCTCGCCCGCCACCCGCGAGTACCAGCCGGGCTGGGCGGCCAGCGTCTTCGTGATCGAGGCGAACAGCGACGTCTCCTCCTGGCTGCTCGGACGGGCCAGCACGGAGGGATCGCGCTCGGCCTTGATGCCGAGGTGCACGAGCAGCGTGGCGTCGCCGCCGTCGTCGAGGATCATGTTGGGGCCGCGCTCGCCGAACTCGAAGATGCGGTGCGTGAACTCCCAGTAGTCGTCGAGCGTCTCGCCCTTGATCGCGAACACCGGCGTGCCGCCGGCGGCGATGGCCGCGGCCGCGTGGTCCTGGGTCGAGAAGATGTTGCAGGAGGCCCAGCGGACCTCGGCGCCGAGCGCCCTGAGCGTCTCGATGAGCACGGCGGTCTGGATCGTCATGTGCAGCGAGCCGGCGATGCGCGCGCCCTTCAGCGGCTGGGCGGCGGCGTACTCCTCGCGGATGGCCATCAGCGCGGGCATCTCGCCCTCGGCGATGGCGATCTCCTTGCGGCCCCATTCGGCGAGCAGGAGATCGGCGACGCGGAATTCGTCCCTGGGGGTGGTGGCGCTCATCACGCCCTCCTTTCTGTACCAGAAAAAAGTTCGTGAGCGCCGTTGCCTGTTCGAGATCCTCGAGCCTGGCGGGCGCGTCCGGGCGCCCGTTGCAACGCTCCTCGAGGAGAGCCCATTTTAGCAGCACGCGTCTACGATCGCCAGAATCGCGCCGCCGACACCGCGGCCACCGCCGCCACCATCAGCACGGGCGGCGCCAGGATCACGGCGGCCGCCGCCTGCGCGACGGCGGCCGCCGCCATCGCGCCGACGACGTACACGATCCACACCGCGGCCAGCAACCGCTTGCCGTGGCCCGACGCTGACGGCAGCACGCCGTGGCGCACGATGAGGCTGATCAGGCTGGTGAGCGTGCCGGTGACGAACGTCGTGGCCACCCCCAGCACGTCGAGCCGGCGCGCGGCGGCGCTCTGGATCCCCATGGCCACCGCCGCCAGCAGGACGCGGAGCGCCAGGGAGCCGGTGCGGTCGGTCGCGAGGGCCGCCAGCAGGACGCACTCCACGACCAGGGCCACCGTCACGCCGCGCGGCCAGGTCTGCCCGGCGCGGCCGCGATACGCCAGCCAGGCGCCGGCGGCGCCGCCGACCAGGAAGCCGCCGAGCGCCACGAGCGCGCGTCCGGCGCCGGCGGCATCGCCCTGCACGATGGACAGGCCGAGGAGCACCGTGTTGCCGGTCATGTTGGCCGTGAAGACGCGCCCGAGCGCCAGGTAACTGACCGCGTCGACGTAGCCGGCGGCGGCCGTGAGCACCAGGACGAGCGCGTTCCTGAGGGCGGCGGCCGACCTCAGACCTTCTCGAAGTCGATGCGCTCCACCACCGGCAGCCCCTGCAGGTGGCGGCGCAGACAGTCGAGGCCCATCTCGACGGCGCCCAGTCTCACCCACTCGCGGCCGCCCACGATGCGGCTGCGCCGCGAGGCGACCGCGCCCTCGGTGGCGATGGCCAGACAGATGGCGCCGCCGAACTCGATGCGGTCGGGGCCGTCGTCGAGCTGGACCAGCACGGCCAGCGCGTGGGTGGCGCCGGTCGTCCGCCGGGCCGCCGCGGCCACCGCCTCGGCGCTCTCCGCCGTGAGCTCCCCCTCGGGCGGCGCGGCCTCGAGGCCCACGGCCGCCCGCAGCTCGTCGAGATCACGGGCGAGGATGCCCCGGCGAAAGACCTTCTCGGCGCCGGGCAGCGGGCCCACCCGCGCCGCGATCTGCCCGCTGGTGAACGTCTCCACGATCGCGAGCGTGCCCTGGCGGGCGGCCAGTTCGCTCAGCACGACGCCCTCCAGCGACTGATCGTCCTCGGCGAGGATGAAGTTGCCGAGGCGCGTGCGGATCTCGCGCTCGACCGGGGCCAGCTTGGCGCGGATGTCGGTCATGTCGGCGCCGCGGACCGTGAGCTTCGTCTCGAGCTGCGGGTAGTGCGCCCGGAAACCCAGCTTCACCCCGGGCACCAGCTCCTCGACCCCCGTCAGCAGCGAGTCGACGTGCGACTCGCCCAGGCCGTAGGAGTGGAAGCGCTTGAGGAAGATCGCGGTCTGGCCGCCGCTGCGGGCGAGCAGCCGGGGGATGACCTGCTCCTCCAGCATGCGCCGGAGCTCCCGGGGGACGCCGGGGGTGAAGAAGAAGCGCGCGCGGCCGATGTCGAGCGCGAAGCCGCAGGCGGTGCCGACCGGGTTGTCGATCAGCTCGGCGGTGCTCGGCAGCATCGCCTGCTTGCGGTTGTTGGGGGGCATCACGCGGCTGCGCCGGCGGAAGAAGTCCTCCATGCGCGTCAGCCAGTCCTCGCTCAGGACCAGCTCGACGCCGGCGGCCTGGGCGGCGATCTCCTGCGACAGGTCGTCCACGGTCGGCCCGAGGCCTCCGTTGACGATGACCGCGTCGGCCCGCTCGCCGGCCAGCCGGAACGCCGCCAGAAGGCTCTCGCGATCGTCGCCGACCGTGGTCTCCCAGGCGACCGCCAGCCCGACGTCCTCCAGCTTCTGGCTCATGTAGGCGAAGTTGGTGTTCACGATCTTGCCGGTGAGCACCTCGTCGCCCGTGCAGATGATCTCGATGCGCATGCGCGTGCCTCGCTAGCGGAGCAGGGTCTCGAGCGCGTCCACGACGGCGGGGGCGCCGGTCGGCTCGCGGGGAAGGAAGTGGCCGGCGCCGGTCACCACGCGGCGCGTGGTGCCGGCCGAGAACAGGGCCAGCTCGCGCTCGGTGTGACGCGTGAGGCTCACGCCGTCGTCACCGCCGTGCAGGATGACCGTCGGCACGGTGATCGGCGGGCGCCCGGCCAGGCGCCGCTCGACCGCGTCGAACCGTGGGTCGCCCGGCGCGTTGCCGTGCCGGTGACGGTAGGAGTGGATCACCACGTCGACGAAGTCCGGGTTGTCGAACGACGCCGCCGTCCGCTCGAAGGTGGCGTCGTCGAACTTGTAGCTGGGCGACCAGTCGCGCCACAGCAGCCGGCAGATCGCGCGGCGGTTGTCGGCCAGGCCGCGCCGTCCACGCTCGGTGTTGAAGTACCACTGGTACCAGTACGCGCGCTCCTGCTCGGCCGGGGCCGGCGTCGGCGGCGCCAGGGTGTCCTGCACGTTGTAGCCGCCGATCGTCACCAGCGCGTCCACCCGCTCCGGCGCCAGGATGGCCGCGATGCAGGCGGCCCGGCCGCCCCAGTCATAGCCGGCGAGCCCGGCACGCGGGATGTCGAGCGCGTCCATGAAGTCCAGCAGGTCCTGGCCGATCGCGGCCTGCTGGGCCATCCGGGGAGCCGCGGGATCGAGGAAGCGGGTCGGACCGTATCCGCGGAGGTAGGGCACGAGCACGCGGTAGCCGAGGGCCGCCAGGGCCGGCGCCACGGTGGCGTAGGCGTGGACGTCGTCGGGGAAGCCGTGGAGCAGGATGACCGGCAATCCCGCGGGCGGACCGGACGCTTCGTAAGCGATCTCGAGGGTCGGCGTCCTCACGGCCAGCGTCCGCAGTCCGGTGACGTCGCCTCCCATGGGACCGCATGATACACGCGCCACCCCGCTGCGCGCCGCTGGCCGGCGCCGACCGCCGCCCCTCGATCGGCCGCATGATGACGCGTCTTTGCTATCCTGAGCGCGCCCACGATGGACCACGACCGTCGGCGCGTCGCTGCGCTCGTGCTCGTCCTCCTCGTGTTCCTGTCGTCGCCGGGGGACGCGCAGCCGCCCGCCCGGATCGCCCGGATCGGGCCCGAGAGGCTTCCGCATCTTGCCGGGGAGTTGGTCCGGCTCAACGTCGACCTGATCGTCGCCGCGTCCACCGAGGCGGTGCACGCGGCGCGGAAGGCGACGCGGACCATTCCGATCGTCATGGCGTTCAGCGGCGACCCCATCGGCAGCGGGTTCGTGGCGGGACTGGCGCGCCCGGTGGCAGCGTCACGGGCTTTCGGCCAGCGTCGCCGAGATGGCGGCGAAGAGAGTGGAGCTTCCTGAAGGCGATCGCCCCCACGTGGGGGGCATCATCGTCTCCCTGACGCTCCAGGAATCCTGCAGACAGATCGTGGCGCTGGCGCTCAAGAACAAGCTGCCGACCATCTCGGGGCCGCGGGAGTTCGTCGACGCCGGTGGCCTCCTGGCCTGCGGGCCGCATTACCCCGATCTGTTTCGCCGGTCGGCCACGTACGTCGACAAGATCCTGAAGGGCGCCCGGCCGGCCGACCTGCCCGTCGAGCAGCCGACCCGGTTCGAGTTCGTGATCAACAGCAAGACCGCCAAGGCCCTGGGTCTGACGATTTCACCGTCGCTCCTGGTCCAGGCCGACCACGTCATCGAGTGACGCTCACTGGCCGCGCACGCCGGTCGCCCGCGGTGTACTCTTGCGGGGCCGGGCGGCCAGGGCCAGGCGCCCGCGCGGGGAGGCGAGGATGTTCTTCGAGCTGAGGCAGTACCACGTACGTCCGGGCAAGCAGGCCGAGTGGGTCAAGTGCATGGAGGAGGAGATCATCCCCTTCCAGGTCAAGATGGGGATGGTGATCCTGGGCAGCTTCGTCGGCGAGGAAGACCCCAGCGTGTACGTGTGGATCCGCCGGTTCGAGAACGAGGGCGAGCGCAAGCGCCTCTACGACGCGGTCTACCAGAGCGACTACTGGAAGAACGAGATCTCGCCCAAGGTCCCGACGCTGATCGACCGCGAGCAGATCAAGGTGACCCGCATCGTCGCCACCCCGCGCTCGGTGATCCAGTAGCGCGCGGATGGGCTTCACCGCTGACACGCTGCGGGACCGCGTCGCCATCGTCACCGGCGCCAGCCAGGGGATCGGCCGCGCCATCGCGGTGGAGCTGGCCCGCGTCGGCGCCGACGTGGTGGTGTGCAGCCGCCGCCCGGCCGCGCTGAAGCCGGTGGCCGACGAGGTCCGCGCCCTCGGCCGCCGCGCGCTCGTCGTCGAGTGCGACGTGGCCGACGCCCGCCAGGTGGACGACGTGGTGGGCCAGGCCACGGGCGCGTTCGGGCGCATCGACCTGCTCGTCAACAACGCCGGGTACCGCATCCGCTCGCCGCTGGAAGCGCTACCCCGCGCGGAGTGGGACGCGATGATCGGCGTCAACCTGACCGGCGTGTTCCTGTTCTCGCAGGCCGTCGGTCGCGTGATGATCCGGCAGCGATCCGGCGCGATCGTCAACGTCACCTCGGTGGCCGGCCGGACGGGCACGCGGGGCATGGCCGCCTACGCCGCCGCCAAGGCCGGGGTGACGGTGCTCACGCAGAGCCTGGGCGCCGAGTGGGCGAAGCACGGGATCCGCGTCAACGCGGTGGCGCCGGGTCCCGTCGAGACGGAGGGGGTGCTGGAGGTGTGGAAGACGCCCGCGATGATCGCCCAGGCGGCGCGCGAGGTGCCGCTCGGGCGCCTCGGCCGTCCCGAGGAGATCGCGCGCGCGGTCGTGTTCGTCGCCTCCGACGAGGCCAGCTTCATGACCGGAGAGACGCTCTACGTGAGCGGCGGTCCCCGCGTGGGGAACCGCGAAGACCAGTCAGGAGTCACGACAGCCCCATGAGCCCATCGCCGCTGGAAGCCGCCCGCAAGCTCGCCCCCATGATCCGCACCTACGCCGGCGACACCGAGGCGCTGCGCGCCCTGCCGGCGCCCGTGTTCGAGGCGCTGGCCGACGCCGGGCTGTTCCAGATGGCGTTCCCGCGCTCCATGGGTGGCGGCGAGCTGGACCTGCCGACCTACATCCAGGTGATCGAGGAGATCGGCAAGGCCGACGCCAGCACCGGCTGGGTCGTCAACCAGTGCGCGATCTTCGCGACCTACGCCGCCCGCATGCCGCGCAACGTCGCGCGCAAGATCTGGATGGAGACGCCGCGCAGCGTGGTCGCCAACACGCCGCTGGCCGACGCTCGCGCCGTCGTGGTGGAGGGCGGCTACCGCGTCACCGGGCGCCAGGGGTTCAGCACCGGCTGCCGCAACGCCGCCTGGGTGGCCGCCCACGCGCAGATCGTCGAGAACGGCAAGGTCCGGCTCGACAAGGGCGCGCCGGAGACGCGGTACATGTTCGTGCCGGTGGCCGAGGCCGAGCTGCTCGACACCTGGCACGTGCGCGGCATGCGGGGGACGGGGACCCACCACTTCGCGGTCCATGACGTGTTCGTGCCGGCCGAGCGCAGCGTGCTCTCCGTCACCGCGCCGCTGATCGACACGGGCCCGCTCTACCAGATCCCCCGGACCCTGAAGTTCGCCTCGGGCGACGCCTCGGTGGCGCTGGGCCTCGCTCGCACGTGCCTGACCACGTTCTCCGACCTGGCCGGCGCCAAGACGCCGCGCGCGATGCAGGCGCTGCTGCGCGATCAGTCGATGATCCAGGTCATCGTGGGCCAGGCCGAGGCCGACCTCCGCTCCGGACGGGCGTTCCTGCACGAGGCGGTGCGCGAGATCTGGGCCCAGGTGGCCTCCGGTGGCACGCCGACCCTGGACGCGCGGGCCAACCTGCGCATCGCCGCGACGCACGCGATCCGCCTGGCCGCCCGGATCATCGACGCCGTCTACAGCGCGGCCGGCGCCACCGCGGTGTACGAGAGCCAGCTGCTGCAGCGCCACTTCCAGGACATCCACGTGATCACCCAGCACCTGCAGAGCCGTCTGTCCCACTACGAGATGGTCGGCCGCCACTGGCTGGGGCTGCCCGTGGACGAGACGCGACTCTAGTGACTCTCGTGGAATGCGATGACACCAGGGCGCGCACGCCGAGGCCGCGGGCGCGCCATCATGGCGAGTCGTTGTCGCCGTTCGAGCGCAGGGCCGGGCGAGCGAGCCGACGACGATTCCCCGGGCCCCGGGCAGCCCCCCGGAGGGGGATGGGGGGTCGAGCGAGCCGGGCCCGGAGCGAGTTACGGCGACAGACGAGCCATGCTGGCGCGCCCGCGGCCTCGGCGTGCGCGCCCTGGTGTCATCGCACTCCACGAGAACCCTAGCCGACCCCGACCGAGGGAGGATCGCCCGTGCCGAGGGGACTGACCGCCGTGCTGATGCAGCCAGGCAAGCCGCTGGAGCTGGAGACCCTGCCGACGCCCGAGGTCGAGCCGGGCGGCATCCTCATCAGGAACACCGCCGCCGCCATCTGCGGTTCCGACCTGCACTACTGGCGCAACGACAACCACTACAGCGGGCCCGACATCCGCCGGGTGCCCGGCCACGAGTTCACCGGCGTGGTCCACACCCTGGGCCGCGGGGTGACGACCGACTCGCTGCGGCGCCCGCTGCGCGAGGGGGACCGCGTGGCCTTCCCCTTCTTCAACCCGTGCAACCGCTGCTACTGGTGCGTGCGGGGCGAGCACCACGCCTGCCCGCACCGGCACCGCAAGAGCCAGCAGTTCACGCTCGACGAGTACGCGTACTGCGACGGCGGCTACGCCGAGTACTACTACCTGCCGCCCGGCCACTACGTCTTCAGGGTGCCCGACGTGCTGCCCGACGAGGCCATCCCGCCGGTCAACTGCGCGCTCTGCCAGGTGCTGCACGGCCTGGAGTACTCCGGCATGAAGTTCGGCGACGTCGTCGTCATCCAGGGCGCCGGCGGCCTCGGCATCTACGCCTGCGCGGTCGCCGCCGAGAAGGGCGCCTCGAAGGTGATCGCCATCGACGGCCAGACGCCGCGTCTGGCCATGGCGCGCAACTGCGGCGCCACCGACGTGATCGATATGCAGGAGCTTCCGACGCCCGAGACCCGCGTGCAGCGCGTGAAGGACCTCACCGACGGCCGCGGCGCCGACGTGGTGGTGGAGGTGGTCGGCATCGCGGCGGCCACGCTCGAGGGCCTCGACATGGTCCGCTTCAACGGGACCTTCGTGGACATCGGCAACATCGTGCCGGCCACCATCACGCTGCCCGCCACCAAGGTCATCACCCAGCAGATCACGTGGAAGGGCCTGATGCACTACGACCCGTGGATCATGCCGAGCGCGCTCGACTTCCTGGTGCGCACCCGGGACAAGTACCCGCTGTCGAAGGTCGTCTCCCACAGCTTCCCGCTGGCCGAGGTCAACCAGGCGTTCGCGTTCGCCGAGTGGCAGGGCAAGAACACCGGCACGGCCGCCACGCGGGTGATCCTCAAGCCGTGAAGACCGCCACCTGGCGCGGCGGCCCGCGGTTCACGCTCGACGACGTGCCGGAGCCGACCCCGGGCGCCGGTCAGGCGCTCGTCGCGGTGCGCGCCGCCGGCATCTGCGGCACCGACGTGCACGCCACCCAGGGCCTGTTCCCGTGGACGCCGCCGCTGGTCCTGGGCCACGAGTACACCGGCATCGTGCAGGACGTGGGTCGCGGCGTGAGCCGGCGGCTGATCGGCCGCACCGTGGCCTGCGAGCCGTCCTACGGCTGCGGCCGCTGCGCGGAGTGCAAGGAAGGGCGGGTGTCGCAGTGCCCGAGCTGCACGCGCGTGGGCGGCTTCGCCGAGCGCGTGGCGCTGCCGGTCGCCTGCCTGCACCCCCTGCCGCGCGGGCTCGATCCGGTCACGGCCGCGATGACCGAGCCGGCCTCGTGCTGCCTGGCGGGGCTGGAGCAGTTCACGATGCCGCGGGGCGCCACCGTGCTGGTCATCGGCGGCGGGATCATGGGGCTGCTCACGATGGTGCTGGCGAAGCGGCGCGGAGCCCGGCGGCTCATCCTGTCCGACCCGCTCGAGGAGCGGCGCGCGACGGCCCGACGGGTCGGCGCCTCGGTCGTCGTCGATCCCACGCGCGAGAGCCTGCGCGAGCGGGTGCTGGCGCTGACGCGCGGGCGCGGCGCCGACGTCGTGTGCGAGGCCGTGGGCAAGCCGGCGCTGGTGGCCGAGGCGCTGTCGCTGGTGCGGCCGACCGGCGTGCTGCAGCTCGTCGGGGTCAACCCGAAGGGCAGCCAGCTGCCGCTGGACCTCTTCGACGTCCACCACCGCGAGATCACCATCCACGGCGCGTTCGGCCGCGGCCGGTCCTTCCGGCGCGCGCTGGCGCTGATGCCGAGGCTCGGCGTGACGTCGCTGATCACCGCGCGGTTCCCGCTCGCGAAGATCGAGGACGCCTTCGTCCACGCCGCCGCCGGACGCGGCGTGAAGACCGTGATCACGCCGGGCGCGCCCTAGCGACGGGCCGCGCCCGGCGTCGCGGCTACTTCTTGACGTCGTCGACCGTGTTGTCGACCTTCCGGCCCGCTTTCTCGGCCGGCCCCTTGCCGATCAGCCTGTCCTGACCCGTGACCTCGTCGAGCTTCTCGCCGGTCTTCTGCAGGGGCCCCTTCTCGCATCCGGCCACACACATGGTGACGAGCATCGCTCCGATCACGGTGACCACGATCCTGTCCAGCATGCCAGACGCCTCCTGACGTTCTTGCCAGGCACACGGCATGCCAGGGCCCCGGGCCGATGGGGAAAAGAACTTCCCTGCGTCGTCCTCGATGGCGGTGACGCCGCCACCGGCGCCGGGTCAGCGCGAGATGGTCTCTGCGCGCGGCAGGAACGCGGGGTCGAAGACGCGGTCGGCCATCACCTGGCAGCGCTTCATCAGCCGGTGCTCGTCGGGACCGTAGTCGGCGATGGCCTGGTGGAGCGTGCCGATGTGGTCCCACATCAGCACGTCACCCTCGGTCCAGCGGTGGGTGTACTGGTACCTCGGCTGCAGCTGGTGGTCGAACAGCGTCTGCAGCACCCGCTCGCTCTCCGCCTCGTCCAGCTCGTTGATGCGGATCGCGTAGCCGGGGTTGCAGTACAGCACGCGCCGCCCGGTGATCGGATGGGTCAGGAAGACCGGGTGCACCGACGGCGGCCGCCGGCGGCGCTGCTCGTCCGTCATCGGCCCTCGCGCGCTCCCCGGACGGCGGCGCATGTTCTCCCAGAACTTGTTGAAGTCGTGGGTGGCCGTGGCGTGCTCCAGCCGCGCCTTGAGCGCGACCGGCAGCTCGTCGTAGGCGGCGTGGGTGTTCACGAAGGCGGTGGCGCCGAGCGGCTGACCGTTCCGGCGCGGGACCTTCACGGCGAACAGGACGTTGAGAAAGCCGATCGTCGGGTTGTAGGACATGTCGGTGTGCCAGTCCTGCCCGGCGTCGGCCAGGCCGATCGGCCGGCCGTTCTCGACGACGTTCGACAGGATGCCGACCTCGGGCATGCCCGGCTCGTGGTAGCCGGTGAGCATCTCCTGGATGGAACCGAAGCGGCGCGAGAAGTCGCGCAGCGCGGCCGCCTCCAGGCGCTGCTCGGGGAAGCGCAGCACGCCGTGACGGCCGAGCCCGTGGACGATCGCCGCGAAGTCGGCGTCGTCGAGCGGCTCGGCCAGGTCCACTCCCCGCACCGTCGCGCCCAGGATCTGTCCGGTCGGCTCGATCGCGATCATGCGGCTCCGACTATGCGACGGCCCTCGCCCGAGGTCAACCGGCTGCGGACGGCGGCGCGACGGTCAGGCTGCCAGGAGCCAGTCGAGGATCGCCGGGTTCTCGTCGCGCGGATAGGTGTGGGAGAGATCGGCGAGCTCCCGGTAGAGCAGGCGAGCGCCGACGGCGCGCAGCGCGTCCCGGGCCATGCGCGCCGTGTACACCGGGAACATCCAGTCCAGCGCGCCGTGAACGAGGTAGATGGGGCGGCCGCGGGCCCGCGCGAGCCCGCCACCGAGCAGCCCCAGGTGCAGCACGCCGCAGGCCGGCGCCAGGTGCGTGAACGGCGTGTCGTCCTGGAGCCCGCACAGCATCGTGTAGGTGCCGCCGTCGGACATGCCGGTCAGTAGCACGCGCGCGCGATCGACGCGATAGCGCTCGGCCACGCCCTCCACCATCCGCCGCAGGGAGGCGGCATCGTCGTCGGCGCCCATGATCGACCACGTGCGGCCCCGCGAGGTCGGAGCGAGCACGAGCGCCTCGCGGGCGCGGGCGTCGCGGAGCCAGCTCCACAGGAAATCGCGGCCGTGGCCCTGGCCGCCGTGCAACGCGACGACCAGGGGCCGCGCCGATGCCCCGTCCCAGGACTCCGGCACGTAGAGCGAGAAGCCGCCCCGGGTGTCGCGCCCGTTGTCCGCGTGGAGCACCCCGACCCGCGGGTCTGCCTCGCGCAGCGCGCCGGCGCGCAGCCGCTCGACCAGGTCGTGATCGTTCCGGCGCGCGGGATCGAGGAACCACCGGCTCACCGGCTCCAGGATGGGCGCCAGCGGGTAGAGCGCCTCCTGCACGCGCGAGAAGCGCCGGAGCGCCCGGTACAGCTCGAGCGGATCGCCGGCGACGCGGGCGGCCTCCAGGAAGGCCGCGATCAGGTCGAGGGTCTGGCGGCCCACGTCCAGCAGCCGGTCGCGCAGGAAGCCGAGGTCCTCGGGCCAGGCTGTGGCCTCCAGCGCGCGCAGCGGCGCGCCCACCGCGTCGGCGTCGGGAGCCAGCGCATCGGCGAGCTGGCGCGCCAGCGGCGGGTGCAGATGGCGCTGCACCCAGATCACGCGCTCGAGGGCGCCGAGCAGCGGCGCGAGCAGCGCGTCGGCGCCCTCGAGCGCCGCGGTCACACGCGCCTCAGGCGGGGCGACAGCAGTGCGGTGGTACCGGCCAGCATGGCCAGCGCCAGCCCGCTGGCGCCGAGCGCGACGCTCACGCCGAACAGCGAGGCCAGCGCGCCGATCTGCAGCTGTCCCAGCGGCGCCAGGCCGATGGCGACGACCCAGGCGCCGCCGGCCCGTCCACGCAGGTGGCCGGGCACGCTGAGCTGCAGCAGGCTCTGGGCGAGCAGGTCGGCCAGGGCGCCCGCCGCGTTCACCACGACGAGCACGACGACCACGCCCGCGAAGCCGACGACGTAGGGCGAGACGCCGAGCACGATGAGGCTGCCGCCGAAGGACCCGAGCACGGCCAGGAACAGCGCGCCGCCCTGGGCCGCGCCGCCGGCGGAGGCGGCGGCCAGCCCCACGATCCCGCCGACGGCGCGGGCGGCGTTCAGGGCGCCGAGCCCCTCGGGCCCGGTGTGCAGGACGTCGCGGGCGAGGCTCGGCAGCAGCGCCTGGTGCGCGAAGCCGAGGATCTCGGCGCCGGCGGTGAGCACCATCAGCATCAGCAGCGTCCGCTCCCGCCGGACGACCACGAGGAAGTCCAGCGCGCCCTTCCACAGCGAGCCGCCGGGCGCCGCCGGCTGGCGCGGCGGCGTCGACGCCGGCAGCAGCGCCAGGCCCCCGCCGAGAAAGCCGAGGGCGACCGCCAGGTAGGCGACGCCCGCGCCGAGGTGCGCGATCACGGCCCCGACGCCGAGCGAGCCGAGGAGCCAGCCGATCCGCATGGCCACGCCCAGGACCGCGAAGCCGCTCAGCAGCGCCGACGGCCCGACGACGTCGTGGGTGTAGCTCTGTCGCGCCGCGTGCTCGAGCCCGCGCAGCACGCCGGCCACCAGCGTCAGCAGCAGCAGGTGCTCCAGCCGGACGAGGCCGAGCAGGGTGAGCGCGCCCAGGATGGACGCCGTGATGGCCTGGCCGGCCCCGCTGACCAGGAGCAGCCGCCGGCGGGGGACCCGATCGGCCAGCGCGCCGGCCGGCGCGCCCACGAAGAACAGCGGCAGCATGCGCATGCCCATGGCGACGCCGACCAGCAGCGGCGAGTCCGTCAGCTCCAGCGCGAGCCAGCCGAGCACGACCACCTCGCCCATCATGCCGACGGAGTTCAGCAGGATGGACGCGGCGAGGCAGCGGAAGTCCGCGAGACGGAAGAGGGCGAGCGGGCCGATGAGCGTCAGCCGCGAGCGGCGGGGGCGCGGCGGATCTCGGCGACGGCCGCCGCGTAGCCAGCGCGAAGCACGGCCGTCTCCGACGAGAAGTTCACGATCGTGGCGCCCAGGGCGATCATCTCCCGGACGGTCTCGACCGAGTCGACCGCCATCGACACCGCCTTGCCGTGCTTGCGGCAGGCCTCGACCAGGCGTCGGCGATGCTCGTTCAGCACGTCCTTCTGCCGGGGAGTCCCGAGCACGCCGAGATCCTGGGCCAGGTCCGTCGGCCCGATGGTGAGCGCGTCGATGCCGGGGACCGCGGCGATCGCGTCGAGGCGCTCGAAGGCCCCGGCGCTCTCCAGCATCGCCGTCACGTGGACACGGGCGTTGGCCGCCGCGGTGTGCTCGGCCGGCGGCAGCGTCCGGTACTGGGTGTGCGGGCCGAAGCCGTACATCCCCCGCTCGCCCAGGGGGGCGTAACGCGAGCAGGCCGCCACCGCGGCCGCCTGCTCCGGGGTGTCCACCTGCGGGATGTGCAGGTTCCAGACGCCGGCGTCGAGCAGCCGCGTGATCCACTCCCGGTTGCCCTCGGGCGGACGCACGACCATCGGGAAGTCCAGCGCGCGGGCCAGCGTCGCCATGTCGGCGACCGTCTCCATCGAGAACGCCGAGTGCTCCATGTCCACCCGGACGAAGTCGAGGCCGGCCGCCTGCAGCAGCGTGAGGATCGCCGGGGTGCGGATCATCGTGACCCAGGTGCCGATCTGCACCTCGCCCCGCTCGGCCCGCGCGCGGTACGCGTTGTCGTGCACGGCTCAGCGTCCCGCCAGCACGAACGGCACGCCGGCGTTCTTCGCCACCACGCGGAGCTGCTCCATCAGGTCGTCGGGCACCGGCACGCCGTCGCGCAGCCGCTCCTGGCGGGTGGCCCGCTCGGGATCGCCGGCCACCAGCACCGGCTGGGCCGGGTCGGCGCGACGGGCCCCGTGCAGCGTGTCGATCACCTGATCGAGGTCGTCCTCGAACTCCCCCTCGCCGCGGAAGGCGCGGGGGTCGATGGCCATGAAGAAGTGGCCGATGTTGTGGGGGTCCGACGGCTTCTGGGTGCGGTTGCGGATCGGCGAGAACGAGGCGCCGGCCAGCGCGCCGCCGAGGATGTGCACCATGACGGCCAGGCCGTACCCCTTGTGGCCGCCGACCTCGCGGGCGCCGCCGAGCGGCGTGATGCCTCCCTCGGGCCGATCGAACACGTAGCCGAAGGCGCGCTCGGGATCGGTCACGGCCTGGTTCCGGTCGTCCACGACCCAGCCCGTCGGCAGCGGCCGGTGGTTGAGCTTGTGGACCTTCACCTTCCCGGCCGCCACCGTGGTGGTGGCCATGTCGAGCTCGAACGGCGCGTTGCGGCGGGCCGGCGCCGCGAAGGCCAGCGGATTGGTGCCCATCACGGGCTCGGCGCCGAACGTCGGCACCATCGTCACGCCGCGGGTGGACGCGGTGACCATGCCGAGCACGCCGCGGTCGGCCGCGATCCGCGAGTAGCAGCCGGCGGCGCCGAAGTGGTGCGAGTTGAACACCGAGACGACGGCCACGCCGGCGTCCCGGCACTTGTCGACGGCGAGGTGCATCGCGTGGACGGACACCGGATGGCCGAGGGAGGCGTCGGCGTCGATCAGCGCGAAGGCCGGCCCCTCCCGCAGCGTCTTGAACGACGGCCGCATGTTGAGGCGGCCGGCCCGGAACTCGCGGTCGTAGGTCGGCAGCATCGAGACGCCGTGAGAATCGACGCCGCGCAGGTCGGTCTCGACCATCATCTCGGCCGTGGTGCCCGCGTGCTCGTCGGACATCCCCCACGCGCGCAGGACCGACACGAGCTGCTCGCGGATCGTCGCTGCCGGAACCTTCATGGTCTCCTCCCGTGGCTCGCCGCGACGCTAGGCGACGGCGCCGGCCGGACGCGCCGGATCGGGGAACGCGATGCTGGTCGGCGCGTTGGCCTCGAACGGGCTCCACAGCCCCAGCTCCTTGCCGATGTCGCGCAGCGCCGGCAGCACCTCCTGACCGAGCAGCCGGATGCAGGTCCGGGTGTCCTCGCTGGAGACGAAGCCGTCGGAGGCCCAGAACCCCATGATCGAGGGCCGCGTCTCCTCGAGCAACCGGCGCAGCTTCGGGATGACCGTCTTCGGCGTGCCGGCGACGATCTGCTGGTTGTCGATCTGGTCCTCGAAGCTCGCCCCCCGCGGGTTGGAGCGCCGGCCGACCGCGTACTCCACGAACGCCGTGCGATAGGACGGCGAGAAGTAGCCCGACGGGCTCGACCACACTGGATGGGCCAGGCCGGTGAACTCGCCCTGCATCCACATGAACTGCCGCGCGTTCTCCATCGCCTTCTCGTCGGTCTCGGCGACGTGGCAGCGCTGCAGGTAGCCGCGGTACTCGGGCCCGCCGGCGTAGCCGGTCTCCTGGGCGACCCGGTCGTACAGCTCCCAGATCTTCTTGGTGGCCTCGATCTCCGTGCTCAGCGCGATGTAGGGGTAGCGCTTGCGGGCCGCCCACACGATGGTCTCCTTGCTGAGCACGCCGGGGATCCACACGCGGGGGTGGGGCTTCTGCAGCGGCAACGCCCACGGGTTCACCACGCGGTGCTGGTAGTGGGGACCCTCCCAGCGGAACGGGCCCGGCTGCGTCCACGCCTTGACGATCAGGTCGTGGGCCTCCTCGAAGCGCTCGCGGTTGTAGGCCGGGTTGGCGCCGGTGGCGAGCTGCTCCTGACCGCCGCCGCGCACGAACCCGGACACGAGGCGCCCGCGCGAGACCATGTCGATCATCGCCAGCTCCTCGGCCAGACGGACCGGGTTGTCGGCCAGCGGGAGCGGATTGCCGAGCAGCACGAGCTTCACGCGCCGGGTGGTGGCGGCCAGGATCGACGCGAACACGTTGCACTTGGCCTGCATGCAGAACGGCGCGTTGTGGTGCTCGTTCAGCATGATGCCGTCGAAGCCGACCTCCTCGGCCAGCCGGTAGTGCTCGAGGTACTCGTTGTAGAGCCGGCTGCCGGCCACCGGGTCGAAGTGCCGGTTCGAGAACATGAGCGCGGTGGCCCCGAAGTCGCGGCCCGCTTCCTCGGGGTACGCGGACATCGGCTGCTCGGTGAAGTACATCAGGTGCATGGTCTCTTCCTCTCAGGCCGGGGTCAGGAAGCCGGTCACGAGCGCGGCCAGCGCGTCGGGCCTCTCCATCTCCACGAAGTGGCCGGCGCCCTCGACGACCTCCAGGCGCGCCTGGCCGAGGGCCTTGGCATAGCGCTCGCCGCACTCGAGCGGGACGATGCGGTCGTCGCGGCCCCATACCACCAGCGCGGGCGTGGCGACGGAGCCGAGCAGGTACGGCAGGGTGGCGCTGTACATGTACGGCTTCCAGGCGATGCGAAACGTCATCTCGCGATTCAGGTCCCACTGCTCGAGCGTCGGCGTGAGTGGCTCGGCGCCGAAGATGGCGTCGAACGTCGCCTGGTCGGCGAAGCCGCGCCGCACGTAGTCGATGTAGGAGAGCAGCGCCTGGTCGACGATCTCGCCGCGCTCGGGCCTGATGCCCATGGCGCCCACCAGGACGAGCCGCGAGAGGGCGCGCGGCGCCATCGTGGCCATCTCGGCGGCGATCCAGCCGCCGAAGCCGAGCCCCAGCACGGCCACGCGTCCGGGCTCGCGGGTGGCCTCGCGGCCGGCCAGCAGGGCCTGGTAGACGACGGCGACGTCACGCACGCTCCGCAGCCAGTCGGCCCGCGCCGAGCGGTCGTAGCCCGGATGCGAGGGCAGCAGCACGGTGAAGTGACGGGCGAGCGCGTCGTAGAACGGCAGCCGTTCGGGGCTGCCGATGTCGTGGTGCAGCACGAGCAGCGGCGCGCCGCGGCCGGCCCGCGCGAGGTGCAGCGCGATGCCGGCGACGTGGACGATCTCGGATTCCCAGGCGACGGTCGTGGCGGTCATGGTGCCCGTGATTCTAGCAGCCGGTGCGCTATGCTGCCCGGGCGTGTTCTACCTGCTCACGGTCGTCCTCGCCTGGGGTCTGACGTGGCCGGTCAACAAGGTCCTGCTGCACAGCCTCTCGCCGCTGTGGCTGCTGTCGCTGCGCTCGGCCATCGCCGCCGTCGCGCTGTTCGCGATCGCCGCCGCCCTCGGTCGTCTGGCCCGGCCGCCGCGGACCGACGTGCCCGTCGTGCTCAGCATCACGCTGCTGCACATGGTCGGCTTCGGCGTGCTCACCGCCTGGGGGCTGCAGCTCATCCCCGCCGGCCGCTCGGTCGTCCTGGCCTACACCACTCCGCTGTGGGTGGCGCCGGGAGCGGCGCTCTTCCTGCACGAGCGGCTCGGGGCCCGAGGTCTGGCCGGCGTGGTCCTCGGCCTCCTGGGCCTGGCCGTGCTCTTCAATCCGGTGGGCTTCGACTGGACCGATCGCCGCAGCGCCCTCGGCCACGGCGCGATCCTTCTCGGCGCCGCGCTGTGGGCGGCCAGCATCGTGCACATCCGCGGCCACCGCTGGCAGTCGGCGCCCTTCGACCTGGCTCCCTGGCAGATGCTGCTGGCGACCGTCCTCGTCACACCCCTGGCCCTTCTCGTCGACGGCCCGCCGGCCGCGGTGTGGCGCGCGCGGGAGCTGGCGCTGCTGCTCTACGCCGGCATCCCGGGGACGGCGGTGGCGTACTGGGCGACCGCGATGGCCAGCCGGGCGCTGCCCGCGGTGACGACGTCCCTGGGGCTCCTGGCCACGCCCGTCCTCAGCGTCACCGTGGCCACACTGTGGCTCGGCGAGCCGGTGACGCCGTCGCTGGTCGCGGCGATCGTGCTCATCCTCGGCGGCGTCGCGATCGGCACCACCGGCGAGCGCGCGCGGACGCCGGCCGGCTAGCAGCAGCCGCCGCCGGCGGCCCGGTCGGGCCACCACCCCCACGGGCGCGGGCCGAAGTCGGGGGTGAAGACGCGCCCGCGCTTCAGCGTCAGGTGCGGCGCGAACGCCCGGTCCACGCGCAACCCCGAGCCGAGGATGTCGGAGACCACCCAGTCCCCCTCCTTCAGGTCGAGCACCGAGACGTCCGCCTGGCGCCCGACCGCCAGGCTGCCGAGCCGGTCGTCGGCGCCCACCGCCCGGGCCGGGTTGGCGGTCGACATGGTGACGACCTGCGGCAGCGTGAAGCCAAGCGCGAGGAAGCGGGTCATCATCTCGGTCATGCTGTGCACGGTCATGGCGCGGCCCGGCACGGTGAGGTCGGTGCTGATGCAGTGAGGGAGCAGGCCCTGGTCGATGATCTTGCGGCCGACGTCGAAGCTGAAGTTCATGCGGCCGTGCGCGGTGTCGAACCACACGCCGCGGCCGGCCGCCTCGCGCGCCTCCGGGACCAGCTTGCCGTTGCCGTCGAGCACGCCGCCCGGGTTGGGCGTGAAGTAGTGGGTCAGGATGTCGCCGGGCTCCAGCAGGTCGAGCAGCGGGTGGATCACCCCGGGGTCGTAGCGCTTCTCGGTGTCGCCGATGTGGACCATGAGCCTGATGCCGGCCTCGCGGGCGGCCCGCCTGGCCAGCTTGGGCATCTCCATCCCCATGATCTCCAGCGCCGGTGACACCATGCGGGCCTTGATGCCCCGGATGAGGCCGTGGTGCTCGGTGGCGACCTTCACCGTGTCGGTGAGGTTCACGCTGCTCTCGGCGATGATGTCGGGCAGCGTGGCCAGGCCGGTCTGGCAGATGTGCAGGAACGGGATGATCTCGGTCGCGCAGTGGGGCAGGATGTGGCGCCAGCCGCCGAACGTCGCCGCGCCGGCGCTGCCGGCGTCGACGATCGTGGTGACCCCGGAGTACACGCCGCCGAGGTCGGGGTTCACGCCGGTCCGGTTGCAGCCGTCGAACACGTGCGCGTGCAGGTCGATGAGGCCCGGCGTGACGATCTTGCCGCCGACCTCGATCACGCGGGCCGCCTCGCCGGGCGCGATCCCGGCCGCCACCCGCGCGATCGTCCCCTGCTCGACCGCCACGTCGAGGACACCGTCGAGACCGCTCGACGGATCCACGACCCTGCCGCCCTTCAAGACGAGATCGTACATGCCGCCCTCCATGGATCGCCCCGGATGATGACGCGCCGCTGCCCGACGAGCCGCATCATAGCGTGGCCCGCCGTCGCCGACGAGGCGACGAGGAAGATCGTGTTGACGACCGCGCCCCCGCGTGGCTTGATGCCGGTGCGGAGCGCGCGTCGGCGCCCACGAGGACCTGACCCATGAGCAGACCGGCCGGACGGATCCACGAGATGGAGCACCACGCCGCGGAGCGGGCGACCACCCGGCCCGTGGTGGCCGGCACCCAGGGCGTCGTGGCGTCCGGGCACCCGCTGGTGTCGATGGCCGGGATGCGGATGCTGCTGGCGGGCGGCAACGCGTTCGACGCGGCGGTGGCCGCCGGCTTCGCCGCCGCCGTCGTCGAGCCGACCGCCTCGTACACGCTCTGCGGCGAGTGCGTCGCGCTCGTCCACGACGCGCGGCGCGCCGAGACCCGCGCCCTCAGCGGGCAGGGCACCGCGCCGGCCCTGGCCACCGTGTCGTACTTCCGCGGCCGCGGCCTCGATCGCATCCCGACCGGGCCGGGCCCGGACGCTCACCTCTCGTTCACGGTCCCCGGCGCCGTCGACGCATACCTGACGCTGCTCGAGACGCACGGCACCCGGACGCTCGGCGAGGTGCTGGCGCCCGCGGTGCACTACGCCGAGCGCGGCTTTCCCATGTACGAGTACATGCAGCGTCTCCTGGCCGTCCCGGAGACGCGCCAGCAGTTCGACCTCTACCCGCCCGGGGGCTCCGCCGTCTTCTTTCCGGGCGGTCGTGTGCCCGCGATCGGCGAGCTGCTGGTCCAGCCCGCTCTCGCCGCCACCCTGCGCCGACTGGTCGAGGCCGACGCGCAGGCGGCCGGGCACCGCGCCGCCGGCATCGCCGCCGCGCGCGAGCGGTTCTATCGCGGCGACGTCGCGGCCGCCATCGGCGCCTTCTCCGAGCGCCTCGGTGGACTGCTGCGGGCCACCGACCTGGCCGGCTACCGCGCGCGGCTGGAGCCTCCGCTGCGAGCGACCTTCGCCGGGCGCGAGATCCTCGGCCAGTCGGCGTGGACGCAGGGACCCGTCCTGATGCAGGCGCTGGCCATGCTCGAGGCGTTCGACCTGCACGCGCTCGGCCACAACTCGCCGCGCTACGTCCACGTAATCGCCGAGGCGCTCAAGCTCGCCTTCGCCGACCGCGAGCGCTACTACGGCGACGTGCGCGACGTGCCGCTGGCCGACCTGCTCTCCCCGGCGTACGCGCGCCAGCGGGCTGCGCGCATCGACCTGGACCGCGCGGCGCCGGAGGCGCCTCCGCCCGGCGATCCGCGACGGCGGGAGCCGGTCGGCGTGGGCGGGCCCATGGCCGCGCCCGCCACCGGCGCCGCGGCCGGAGGCGCCGACGGGACGACCCACATCGCCGCGATCGACCGCGACGGCAACATGATCTGCCTGACCCCGAGCGGCGGCGTCTTTCGCAAGTCGGCGTTCGCGCCCGAGCTGGGCTGCACGCTCAGCACGCGCAGCGAGATGTTCGTCCTCGAGGAGGGCCACCCCAACGCGCCGGCCGCCGGCAAGCGTCCCCGCACGACGCTGGTGAGCTACCTGATCTGCGAGGACGGCGTGCCCACGACGACCATCGGCTGTCCGGGCGGCGACGACCAGGCCCAGGCCGACCTGCAGCTCGTCCTCAACGTGCTGGTCTTCGGCATGAACCCCCAGCAGGCGGTCGAGGCGCCGCGCTTCTCCACCCAGACGCTGGTGAACTCGTTTCATCCCCGCGTCTACCGGCCCGGGCAGCTCAACGTGGAGCCCGGCATTCCCGAGCGCACGCGCGCCGAGCTCCGCGCGCTCGGCCACACGGTCGTCGAGACCGGGGCCTGCGGGGTCGGCGCGGTGGTCGCGCGGCGTGACCCGCAGACGGGGGTGCTGTCGGCCGGCGCCGACCCGCGCCGGCCCACGTACGCGCTGGCCTGGTAGACCGCCCAGGAGGATTCCCATGGCATCGACCCAGAGCGACAGGGCCGCTCGCTTCCGCGCGCTGCACGAGGGGCCGGGGGCGTTCGTGATTCCCAACCCGTGGGATGCCGGCTCCGCGCGCATCCTCGCCGCCCTCGGCTTCCAGGCGCTGGCCACGTCCAGCGGCGCCTCGGCCGGGACGCTGGGCCGCCGCGACGGCACGGTGACGCGCGAGGAAGCCCTCGCGCACGCGCGCGCGATCGTGGAGGCCACCGACCTGCCGGTGTCGGCCGACCTCGAGAAGGGCTTCGGCGACGCGCCGGAGGCCGCCGCCGAGACGATCCGCCTGGCCGCCGGCGTGGGGCTGGTCGGCGGGTCGATCGAGGACGCCACCGGCGACAAGGATCGGCCGCTCTACGACCTGGCCCACGCGACCGAGCGGGTCGCCGCCGCCGTGCGCGCGGCGCGGGCGCTGCCGTTTCACTTCACGCTGACCGCGCGGACGGAGAACTTCCTGCGCGGCAATCCGAGCCTCGACGACACGATCCGGCGCCTGCAGGCCTTCGAGCAGGCCGGCGCCGACGTCCTGATGGCGCCCGGCCTGCCGGATCTGGCCGCGGTGCGCGCGGTGTGCGCGGCCGTCTCCCGGCCGGTGAACTTCATGGCCGGCATCAAGGGCAAGTCGTTCACGGTGGCCGAGCTGCAGGCTGCCGGGGTGCGGCGGGTCAGCCTGGCCACCTCGCTCTATCGCCTGGCGATGACCGGCGTCGTCGAGGCCGCCCGCGAGGTGAAGGACAAGGGCACCTTCGGCTACCTGGACCGCTCGCTCGGCACCCCCGACGTCAACGCGTTCATGCAGGGCTGACGGGCGGGGACGCCCCCGGTCAGCCGGCGCCGCTCGCGCGGGCCCTGAGCCGCGGCGCCACGTCGCGCGCGAACCGCTCGAGGCTCGCGCTCATCCGCTCCGGGCGCAGGCCGGGCGGCACCGCCCAGCTCACCAGATCGGTGATCCCGTGGTCGGCGACGAATGCCGACAGCTCCGCCACGCAGTGCTCGACGTCGCCCACCACCCACGTCTGCGGGATGCGCGGCCCGTCCCGCTCCACGGGCTGGAAGCGCCCCGCCTCCGCGAAGAAGCGGGCGTAGAGCTGGCCGCGGTACCGCTCGGCCGCGCGGACGACCGGCCAGTCGCGCTCGCGGTCGTCGGTGACGAGGCAGCCCCGGATGATGCCCACCCGGTAGTCGGCCGGATCGCGCCCCGCGCTCCGGACCGCGTCGCGCCACGGCTCGAGCGTCTGCGCGCGCGGTCCCTGCGGGAGCAGGTGACAGTCGAAGGCCGCGGCCCGCCGCGCGCCGCCGGGCGACATGGCGGCGAGCCACAGCGGGGGCCCGCCGGGCTGCACGTAGCGCGGGCGGATCACGACGTCGTCGAAGTGATGGCGGCGGCCGTGAAAGCTGAAGCGTTCGTTCGTGAAGCAGTGCCGCAGCACGGCCAGGCCTTCCTCGGTGCGGGAGACCCGTTCCGGCAGCGGCAGCCCGAAGCCCCGGAACTCGTGCGGCGCGTAGCCCATGCCGACGCCGAGCTCGACGCGACCGCCGCTGAGATTGTCGAGGACGGCCAGGTCCTCGGCCAGCCGGAGCGGATGGTTGAAGGGCAGCAGGCAGATGTCCGAGGAGAACCGCACCCGCCGGGTCCGCGCCGCCATCGCGCCGGCCACCGGCGTCCACGACGGCAGGTAGCCGTCGTCCACGAAGTGATGCTCGGTGAACCACACGAGGTCCAGCCCGAGGCCGTCCAGCCAGACGACCTGCTCGAGGATCTCGGCGTAGAGCCGGGGGGTGTCGATCCCCGAGTCGGCCGGATTGCGGAAGTCGTAGACGACGCCGACACGGAGCGGGGGGCGCGGCACCGGTCCAGTATAATCGGGCCGACGCTGGACGATGCGACTGCGCAGTCACCTGATCGCACTCGTGCTCGCCGCGCTCGTGCCGGTGCTCGGCTTCGCCGCGCTCGTCATCCGGGACAACGCCCGCCTGCAGCTCGCCACCACCGAGCGCGGCATGCGGGAGACCGCCCACGCGGTGGCGGGGACCGTCGACAAGGAGCTGGAGACGGCCATCACCGCGCTGGCGGCGCTCGCCGAGTCCGACCAGCTCGACGGCGGCGACCTGCGGCGGTTCCACGCGCTCTGCCAGCGCGTCGTGCAGGTCCAGGGCTGGCGCAGCATCCTGCTCTTCGCGAGCGACGGTAGCGGCGTCCTGCACACCTCGGTGCCGCTGGGGGTTCCGATCGGGTCCACCTCGCGCGCCGAGGCCTTCACGCGCGCGCGCGACGAGCGACGGCCCGGCGTCTCCGGTCTCTTCGACGGCGTGCGCCACACGCGCATCGTGTCGGTGTACGTCCCCGTCGTGCGCGAGGAGCGGGTGCGCTACGTGCTGGCGGCCGGGCTCGGCGCCAGCCGCTTCGGCGAGGTCCTGGGCGCCCAGCAGTTCGGGCCGGGCACGGTCGCCGTGCTGCAGGACCGCGAGCACGTCATCGTGGCCAGCACCCAGAGCGCCGCCGAGCTGGTCGGCCTGCGCGTTCGCAACCCCGCCCCGGGCCACGAGGGCTGGACGCGCGGGCGGCCCAGCCGCGGCGGCGACGCCTACGTCGCCTACGCGACCGCGCCGCTGTCCGGCTGGCGCGTCGTCCTCAGCGTGCCCGTCGCGCTCGTCGACGCGCCGATCCGCCGCGCGCTCTGGCAGATGCTGGGTGGCGCCGCGGTGGCCGCCGGCCTGGCCAGCGGGCTGGCGTTCGTGTTCGGACGGCGGATCGCCGCCTCCGTCGGCTCGCTCGTGCGCATCGCCCGGGCGGTCGAGCGGGGGGACCGGGCCGAGCCCCTGCACACCGGCGTGGCCGAGGTCAACGTGGTGGCCGAGCAGCTACGGGCCGCCGCCAACCACGCTCGCGCCCGCGAGCGCGAGGCGGCCATGCGCGAGGGCCAGGCTCGCGCGATGGCCGAGGTGGCCCACGCCCTGAATGCCTCGCCCGACCTCGACGCCGTGCTGCGGACGGTGGTGACCGCGGTGCCGGGGCTGGTCCAGGCCGACAGCGCCCGCATCGCGCTCGTCGACGAGACCGGGGCGCGGCTGGTGGTGCGGTACTCGACGCAGGCGTCCACGACGATGCCCGCCCACTTCGCCATCGAGCGTGGTCACGGCATCGGCGGCAAGGCCTGGGCACGCGGTCATCCCCTGCGCAGTGACGACATCGCGACCGACCCGCGGTTCGCCGAGGACGATCAGCTGCCGATCGCGCGCGCCGATGGGATCGTGGCGTGCATGGCCGTGCCGATCACGAGCGACGACACGGTGGTCGGCGTGATCTACGCCAACAACCTCACGCCCCGCCCCTTCACGGCCGGCGACGAGGCGGCGCTGATGACCCTGGCCGATCACGCGGCGGTGGCCGTGCAGAAGGCCCGGCTGCTCGCCGGCGAGCACGCCGCCCGGGCCGAGGCCGAGGCGGCCAGCCGCGGCAAGGACGAGCTGCTCGCGATGCTGGGGCACGAGCTGCGCAACCCGCTCGCCGCCATCGCCACCGCCGCCCACATCCTCGACGCCGGCGGCGCCACCGAGGAGTCGCGGCGCCGCGCCCGGGAGATCATCGCCCGCCAGAACGCTCACCTGGCCCGGCTGGTCGACGACCTGCTCGACGTCGCGCGGGTGACCTCCGGCAAGATCGTGCTGGAGCGGCAGCCGCTCGAGCTCGCCGAGGCGGTCCGGCGCAGCCTCGGCACGCTGGCGGCCGGCGGCCGCACCCAGCGCCATCGCATCGTCCTCGACCTCGCGCCGGTCTGGGCCGACGTCGACGAGACACGCCTGGAGCAGGTCGTCAGCAACCTCGTGGGCAACGCGATCCGGTTCACGCCGGCCGACGGTACGATCGACGTGACCCTGCGCGCCGTCGACGGCACCGCCGTGCTGCAGGTGCGCGACTGCGGCGTCGGCATCGCCCCCGAGGTGCTGCCGCGCGTGTTCGACGTCTTCGTGCAGGGCGCCCGCCGGCCCGACGGCGGCCCCGGCGGGCTGGGCCTGGGCCTCACGCTCGTGCGCCGCATCGTCGAGCTCCACGGCGGCAGCGTGATGGCGGCCAGCGAGGGGCCCGGGCGCGGGAGCACGTTCACGGTTCGCCTGCCCGCGCTGGCGGGACCGCCGGCGCTGCGCGGGCAGCCGACGCCGGGTCGCGTCGAGCGTCAGCACCGGCGCGTCGTCGTGGTCGAGGACAATCCCGACGCTCGCGAGATGCTCCGCTTCGCGCTGCAGCTGGCCGGCCACGAGATCCACGAGGCCCACGACGGGCCCAGCGGTCTGGCGGCGATCCAGCGCGTGCAGCCCGACGTCGCCCTCGTGGACATCGGGCTGCCGCACTTCGACGGCTACGAGCTGGCGCGCAAGACCCGCGCGAGCGTCGGCGTCGCGGTGCGGCTGGTCGCGCTGACCGGGTACGGCCAGCCCGACGACCGCCGGCAGGCGCTCCAGGCCGGCTTCGACGCGCACCTGGTGAAGCCCGTCCATCCCGACGCGCTGCTGGACGCGCTGGAGGGCGCCGCCGCGCCCGACGCCTGAGGGCGCCGCCGGTCGTGTAGAATCCGCGCATGTCCAGAGCGACCGCGCTGCTGCTCAACGCCGCCCATGCGATCGATCACCTGTTCCTGCTCATCTTCGCCACCGCCGTGGCCGCCATCGCGGCCGACTGGGGGATGGTCTGGCAGGACCTCATGCCCTACACCGCCGGCGCCTTCGTCATGTTCGGGCTCGGCTCGCTGCCGGCCGGCCGGCTGGGCGACCTGTGGGGCCGCCGGGCGATGATGGTGGTGTTCTTCCTCGGCATGGGCGCCTGCGGCCTGCTGATCGGGCTGGCCCGGGGCCCGTGGTCGCTGGCGGTCGCCCTCACGCTCATGGGCGTGTTCGCCTCGATCTACCACCCGGTGGGCATTCCCATGCTCGTGCAGCAGGCCCGCAACCCCGGGTTCACGATCGGCGTCAACGGACTGTTCGGCAACCTCGGCATCGCCGTGGCCGCCATCCTGACCGGGTTCCTGGTCAAGCACGCCGGTTGGCGGGCCGCCTTCGCGGTGCCGGGCGTGCTGGCGCTGGCGTGCGGCCTCCTCTTCCTCGCGGTGGCGCCGAAGGAGGAGGTGCCGCCGGCCCGACGTCCCCGGCGGTCGGTCGACCTGCCGCCCGCGCTGATGGCGCGCATCGTCCTGGTCATGACGCTGGCCGCGATCTCGAGCAGCCTGATCTTCAACTTCACCACCAACGGCAACGGCCAGCTGCTGGCCGAGCGCCTGCGCGGGCTCGTCGACGATCCGGCCGCGCTCGGCGTGCTGCTCGCGCTCGTCTACACCGTCGCGTCGCTCGCCCAGCTCGTCGTCGGCAAGCTCATCGATCGCTATCCGCTCAAGTGGGTGTACCTGCCGATCGTGGCCATGCAGGTCCCGCTGTTCCTGCTGGCCTCCGGCGCCGGCGGCTGGATGCTCTACGCGGCCGTCCTCGCCTTCATGGTCTTCGTGTTCGGCGCCATCCCGTTCGTCGACGCCATGATCGTGCAGTACGTCGACGACCGGATGCGCTCCCGCGTGGCCGGCATCCGCCTGGCGGTGTCGTTCGGCGTGAGCTCGCTCGCCGTCTATCTGCTCGGCCCGACGGTGAAGGCCGCCGGCTTCGGCACCCTGCTGATGGTGATGGCGCTGATCTCCGCCTCGACGACCTTCTTCGTCGCGCTCCTGCCCGGCCGCATCCCGGCCACCGAGCCCGTCCCCGAGCTGGCCTCCGCCGCCGCTCCGCGCTGACCCGACCGGCCCGCAGCGCGGCGAGCCCGGTCGCCGGGCGAGCGCGCTCAGGCGAACGCGGGCATCACCTCGCGCGCGAACAGCTCCATGGAGCGCAGCACGCGCGCCTGGGCGAGATCGCCGAACCAGAAGCTACAGTTGAAGTGCGTGATGCCGACCAGGTCGCGGATCCGCGTGATCTGGCGGATGCAGGTGTCCGGCGTGCCGATGACCAGGAAGCGATCGAGCAGGTCGTCGGTCGTCGGCTCGCTGGGGGCCGGCATCGCCACCGCCCGTCCCTGCTCGACGCGCTCGTAGTGGTTGCGCAGGCTCAGCGTCACCCGCATGTTCCACCGCGCCTCCTCGGCGGCGGCCCGGGCGTCGGCGTCGCTGTCCGTCACGTAGACGGCGCGCTGCACGCCGACGGCCAGCGGGTGCGGAGGCCTGACCTCGGCCACCATCCGGTCGAACAGCCGGCGGAACTCGGCCGTGCGTTCGATGGGGATGCCGAAGCCGCCGGTGAGCACGTTGAAGCCGCGCCGCACGGCCGCCTCGACCGAGTCGGGGCTCTGCGCGGTGATCCAGATCGGCGGCCGCGGCCGCTGCACCGGCTGCGGGAACACGGTCGTCTCGGGAATCGTGAAGAACTTGCCGTCGTAGTCGAAGGGCCCGCCCTGCAGGGCCAGCAGGATGACGTCGACCGCCTCCTCCCAGCGCGCGCGGCTGCTGGACAGCTCCAGGCCGAACCGCTCGAACTCGTAGTGCTGGTAGCCGCGCCCGAGCCCGATGTCCACGCGCCCGCCGGCCAGCAGGTCGAGCGTGGCGATCTCCTCGGCGACGACGAGCGGATGGTGCAGCGGCACGACGATGACCGCGGTGCCCACCCGCAGCCGGGTGGTGCGGGCCGCGATGAAGGTGGCCAGCTGGGCCGGCCGCGAAAGGTACCCGTAGGTCGAGAAGTGGTGCTCGGCCAGCCACACGTTGCGGAAGCCGAGCGTCTCGGCGGCCTGGGCGATCTCGATGCCGCGCGCGTAGATCTCCTCGGAGGAGCGCGCCGAGGGCGACTGCATGAGCAGGAACGTTCCGAAGTTCATCGTCACCTCGAGCGGATGCGGTACCAGGGGTGTGGCCGGCCCGGCACCCTGACGCGTAGCGTGCAGACGGAGGTGCGGGCGGTGAGGAACAGGGTGCGGAGGTCCGGCCCGCCGAACGCGAGGTTGGCCGGAACCTCCGGCGTCCGGATGATCCCCAGGCGCGTACCGTCGGGCGCGAAGACCCAGGTGCCGCCCGGCCCCGTACAGTAGACGCGGCCCTCGACGTCGACCTTCATGCCGTCGGGGACGCCGTCGGTCTCGTCCGAGGACATGTCGGCGAAGATGCGCCGCCGCACCACGGCGCCCGAGGCCTCCAGCTCGAAGGCATGGATGTACTGCGTCCAGCGCGTGTTGGCGACGTACAGGGTGCGCTCGTCGGGCGAGAAGGCCAGCCCGTTGGGATACTCGCAGTCGGCCATCAGCGCCGTCGTGCCGTCCGGGGCGATGCGATACACCCCGGCATACGGCAGCTCGCGCTCGGCCAGCGGCACCCGCAGCCCGGGATCGGTGAACCAGAGGCTGCCGTCCGACCGGCACACGACGTCGTTGGGCCGGTTCAGGCGCTTGCCCTCGTGGCGGTCCACCAGCACCTCGCTCCGCCCGTCGCTCGACCAGCGCGTGACGCGGCGATGACCGCCCTCGCAGATCACGAGGCGCCCCTGCAGGTCGAACGTCGTGCCGTTGCCCTCGCCGGTCCGGTCGCGCACCAGCTCGGCCGGCTTGCCCGGCGTCAGCCGGTGGAGCTCGCTGCGCCGGATGTCCACGAAGTAGAAGAACCCGTCCGGGTGCCACAGCGGTCCCTCGGTGAACACGAAGCCGGTGGCCGGCCGCTCGGCCGTCGTCGTCTCCAGCACGCTGGACAGGGCGTCGGGCATGCGCGTCTCCTCGCTCGTGGTGGCCCAGCATATCCCGTCCGGCGCGCCGCTGCTCGACATCCACGGTGGAACGACGTAGGCTCAGCCGCGGCAGCTCGAGCCCCCACGGGAGGTCCGCATGAAGGTCACCGCCGTGACGCCGTTCCTGGTCGATCCGGGCTACGGCAAGAACTGGCTGTTCGTGAAGGTCGAGACCTCGGACGGCCTGCACGGCTGGGGCGAGTGCTACACGCAGGCCGACCGCGACCAGTCGATCGTCGCGCACGTGACCCAGCTGGCTCGCTACCTGGTGGGGCGCGATGCCGGCCACATCCGGCACTTCACGCACTGGGCCTACCACGACTTCGCGGCCAAGCGCGGGGCGATGGACTTCTGGAGCGCGGTGAGCGGTATCGAGCAGGCCCTGTGGGACCTCGCGGGCAAGCGGCTGGGGGTGCCGGTGGTGAGCCTGCTCGGCGGTCCCTGCCGCGAGCGCATCCGCGTGTACGCCAACGGCTGGTACTCGGGCGCGCAGACGCCGGCCGCCTACGCGGCGCGGGCCCGGGAGACCGTCGCGCGCGGCTTCACGGCGCTCAAGTTCGACCCCTTTCCCGGCCCCTGGCGCACCCACATCTCGCGCGAGGCCGAGCAGCAGGTCGTCGAGACGGTCGGCGCCGTGCGGGAGGCGGTGGGCCCCACGGTCGACCTGCTGATCGAGGTGCACCGTCGGCTGGCGCCGATGCACGCCGTCCGGGTGGCGCGGCTGCTGGAGCCGTTCGACCCCTTCTGGTACGAGGAGCCGGTCTCCGCGCGCGACCTGAACGCGCTGGCCGAGTGCCGGCGCGGGATCCGCATGCCGATCGTCACCGGCGAGGAGCTGTACACGCGCTGGGAGTTCCGCGAGGTGTTCGAGCGCCGCGCCGCCGACATCATCAACCCTGATGTGTGCAACGTGGGGGGCATCGAGGAGCTGCGCGCGATCGCCGCGATGGCCGAGGCGTACCACGTGGTCGTGTCGCCGCACAACTACAACAGCACCACCGTCGGGCTCGCCGCGACCCTGCAGGTGTCGGCGGCGATCCCGAACTTCCTGATCACCGAGTACTTCGTGAACTTCGAGCCCCGCGCCGCCGAGGTCGCCGTGAATCCGTTCCGGCTCGAGCAGGGCTACCTCGCCCTGCCCGCCGGACCTGGCCTCGGCATCGAGCTGCGCGAGGACGTCCTGGCCCGTCACGCCTCCCGGGAGTTCCCGGCGCGGACGATCCCCGCCCCGCGCGACGAGGGCCCCTAGCGCCGCTATCGCCCGGCCGCGCGCCAGTCGCGGATCTGCACCGCGTGCTCGCGGTAGTGGCCGGGCCCGCAGTTGTCGAACAGGTCGCGCGCGGCGCCACCGGGCCCGAAGTGCTCGTCGGGCACCGCGCGAGCCGCCGCCATGAAGTCGCGATGCGAGGCGCGCAGCTCGTCGAGCACGTCGCCCGCCTTCACACCGGCCCTGGCGGCCACGAACCGCGCGTTCCACCCGTCGAAGTCGTCGTAGGTCCCGGCGGCGTACGGGGCGGTCGCGCCGCGGGCGATCCGCTCCAGGGCCGGGATCATCTCCCGGTGCCAGCCGGAGATGTGGACGAGGATCTCGCGCACGCCCCAGGTGCCGAGCCAGACCCGGCTCATCGATTCGTCGCCGAGTCCCTCGATCGCCTGCTCGAGCTCGGTGAAGGTGTCCGTGCCGGCGCGCATCAGGGTCGCCTTGTCGCTCATGCTGGTCCTCCCGGGGAAGTCGGTCCTCTGCGCGTTGTGACCCCGGACGCCGGACCGCGTGAAATCGCGGCGCGGGGCCGGGCGGCTTCCCAAGAGGCCGCGGGCTGCGCCACAATACGGCGCCGTCGCTCACCGGACCGACGAGAGGAGACAGCGATGACGCTTCGTGATGCCGCCGCGGTCACCGTGACGCTGCTGCTGGCCGCCACCGGCTGTGCCAGCACCGCCCCGCGCCCGGCCGATCTCACCCAGGTCGGGGTGGCCGAGGCCGCCCGGCTCGTCCGCGACGGCACGGTGACCAGCCTGGAGCTGACGCAGGCGTACCTGGCGCGGGCCGAGGCCACCCGCGACCTCAACGCCTTCATCACCCTCGATCGCGACGGCGCGCTGGCGGCGGCGCGAAAGGCCGACGCCGACCTCGCGGCCGGCAAGGCCCGGGGCGCCCTGCACGGCGTCCCGCTCGTCGTGAAGGACAACGTCCACGTGGCCGGAATGCCCAACACCGCCGGCACGCCCGCGCTGCGCGGCTTCGTCCCGCGGGAGAGCGCGCCGACCGCGCAGAAGCTGATCGACGCGGGCGCGGTCATCCTCGGCAAGACGAACATGCACGAGCTGGCCTTCGGCATCTCCGGCTACAACGAGGGCTTCGTCACCGCGCCGCCGGCCGGCACGCGCAACCCGTACGACCGCACGCGGATCGCCGGCGGCAGCTCGAGCGGCACCGGCGCGGCCATCGCCGCCCGGCTGGCGCCGGGCGGGCTCGGCAGCGACACCGGAGGCTCGGTGCGGATCCCGGCCGCGCTGACCGGCATCGCCGGGCTCCGCCCCACCCTGCTGCGATACAGCCAGGACGGCGTCACGCCCATCTCCCACTCGCGCGACACCGTGGGACCGATGGCCCAGACGGTGGCCGACGTGGCCCTGCTCGACTCGGTGGTGACCGGCCGCGCGGTGCCGGCGCCGGCGACGCTGCGCGGCGTGAGGCTCGGCGTCTATCGCGCCTACTACTTCAAGGACCTCGACGCCGACACGCGGGCGGTGACCGACGCCGCGCTCGACAAGCTCAGGCAGGCGGGCGCGACCATCGTCGAGGTCGACATGCCGGAGCTGCAGAAGCTGAACGACGCGGCCAGCTTCCCGGTCGCGCTGTACGAGGCCCACGACGACCTGGCCACGTACCTGGCGAAGTACCACACGGGCAAGACAGTGGCCGAGGTCGCCCAGGCCATCGCCAGCAAGGACGTGAAGGCCACGTACGACGGTCTCGTCGTCCCGCGCAAGCTGCCGGCGCCCAACGGCGTGGTGGACGCCGCGCCCGCGTACCGGGCCGCCGTCGACCAGGCCCGGCCGGCCCTGCTGCGCCACTTCGCCGACACGCTGCAGAGGAACGGCATCGAGGCGCTGCTGGCGCCGACGACGCCGCACGTCGCCGTGCCCCAGGGCCCGGAGGCCAGCAGCCTGCCCACCTTCCTGCTCTTCATCCGCAACACGGATCCGGGCAGCAACGCCGGCATCCCGGGCCTGACGATCCCGGCCGGTCTCGGGCCCACCACCGGTCTGCCCGTCGGCCTCTCGCTGGACGGTCCGCGGGGCAGCGATCAGCGTCTGCTGGCCATCGGCATGGCGATCGAGAAGCTTTTGGGCCGCACGCCGCCGCCGCGCCGCTGAGCGCGGCGGCGTTTCCGGGCCGGCCGCAGCCGGCTTGAGGACGAGGCCGGCCTTCCCGTATCGTAGTCGGGTGCGCAGGCCGCCGCGCACGAAGACGATGGCGAGACGAGCGCATCCCGGTCACAAGCACGAACCCGAGTTCGCGCGCCCGGTCTGGGAGGTCGTGGTCCTGGCCGCCGCCGGGGCCGCCGTCACGGGCTATCTCACGGTCACCAAGCTGGTCCGGACGGCCCCGCTGCTGTGCGGCGCCGGGAGCGCGTGCGATCTCGTGCAGGCCAGCCCGTGGGCGACGCTGCTCGGTGTGCCCACCGCCGCCTGGGGCGCCGCGCTGTACGTCGTGCTGGGGTTGCTGGCCGCGCGACCGCTGACCCGGCGTCGATGGCTGTGGGCGTTCGCGCTGGCCGTCGCCGGCGTCGCCTTCTCCGGCTACATGGTCACCATCGCGCTGGGCGTGCTGCACGCCGGCTGCTGGTGGTGCCTGACGTCGGCCGCCATCATGGTCCTCGTGCTGGCTGCGCTCGTCCGTCGCCGGCCCCCGCCGGGACCGCGGTGGACCGCGCTGCAGCCCGCCCGGCTGGCCTGGCTCGGCGGCAGCGTCGCCGTCCTCACGGTCGTGCTGGCGGCCGGGCTCTTCTGGCTGACGACGCCGACCACGCCGTACCAGGAAGCGGTCGCCCGCCACCTGAGCGCGACCGGCGCCCGCTTCTACGGCACGTTCTGGTGCCCGGCCTGTCGCGAGCAGAAGCGGCTCTTCGGCAGCGCGGCGAGCGAGCTGCCCTACGTCGAATGCGACGCGCGGGGCGCGGGGGGCCGGCCGGATCTCTGCGCGCAGGCCAACGTGCGCGCGTACCCGACGTGGGTGATCCAGGGGACGCGGCACGAGGGCGTGACCCCACCGGAAACTCTGGCCCGCCTCTCCGGCTTCGTGCCGCCCAAGCCCGGACGCTGACCGGGCCGACCGCGCCGTCCCTCAGCGAAACGCCGGCGCGATCTCCGCCATGAACCGGTCCAGGTCCCGCCGCAGATCCGGGAGCGGCCGGAACAGGCTCGGGATGAACAGGACTCCGCAGCCGGCCGACCTGAGCTCCTGCAGCCGGTCGCGGATCTGGTCGGGCGTGCCGGCCAGGCAGGTGTCCCTGGCGTCCGCGGCGTGGCGACCCATGCGGGTCTCGATGGTCTTGGCCAGCTGCTCGATCTCGTCCTTCCGGTCCGTGATCATCAGCGCCATGTTGACCGAGCGCGTGATCGTCCGCGGGTCGCGGCCCACGGCGGCGCAGTGCTCGTCGAGGATCTTGCCCTTGCGCGTCAGCACCTGGGGACCGCCCCAGACGTTCCAGTGGTCGGCGTGCCGCGCCACGATGCGCAGCGTGACCCGCTCGCCGCCGCCGCCGATCATCAGCTCGGGATGCGGCGTCTGCACGGGCTTGGGATCGAGCGGGGCGTCGGAGAGGCGGTGGTAGCGCCCGGTGAACTCGCTCCGCTTGTTCGTCCACAGCGAGCGGATCACCTCGCACGCCTCGTCCAGGCGTTCCAGGCGCTCCTTCATCGTGTAGAACGGGATGCCGTAGGCCTCGTGCTCGTTCTGCTGCCAGCCGGCCCCGAGGCCCAGGAGCAGCCGGCCCCCCGACACGATGTCGACCTGCGCGGCCATCTTGGCGACCACCGCCGGGTGGCGGTAGGTGTTCCCGAGCACGATCGTGCCCACTCGCATGCGGGGGACCAGCGCCGCCAGCGCGCTGAGCGTGGTCCACGACTCCAGCATGGCGCCCTCGCGCTCCTTCGTGTTCGGCATGAAGTGATCGGTGACGCAGGCGACGTCCCAGCCGGTCCGCTCCAGGTGCTGCCACAGCTCGAGCACCCCCGCCCAGGTCTGCATGCCCATGCTCGTGAACAGGCCGAAGCGCATGTCGGTCTCCTTGTCGTGGTTGGCCGCTCAGCGCGGCTCGGCGCAGGCGAAGCTGAAGCCGTTCTGCGCGGCGGCCGGCGCGCTCACCCGCCGAACGTCCAGCGCGGGTCGGCGGCGGGGATCTCGGCCTCGGGCAGCTTGAGCTCCCGGCGGACGATGTTGGCGCCGAGATTGATGGCCACGGCCTTGTAGAACGCGATGCGCCGGGCCAGGCCCTCGCGGCCGAAGCCGCAGTCGGTCGAGAGGATGAGCCGCTCGGGCGGCACGTACTCCAAGGCCTTGCGGATGAGGCCGGCGACGAACTCCGGCGGCTCGACGGCGGCCGTCGAGTGGTTCACGACGCCGATGGCGACCTTCTTGTCGGTCCGGACCTTGCCCAGCAGCGGCAGGTCGCGCCCGTTCGTCGACGCGCACTCCAGCGTGAGGACGTCGGCGTGGGTTTGCAGCAGGTAGGGCAGCGAGCGCTCGTAGGACGGGCGCTCCCAGTGCAACGGCTGCTGGTTGGGATTGCCCCAGCACGTGTGCAGCCAGATCTCGGTGCCGACGCCGGCGATCTCACGGTTCACCGCCTCGGTGAAGAACTCGAGGTCCTTGTCGGTCGCCGTGCCGTTGGCGCCGGCGATGTGGTGCTGCGGCTCCTCCACCTGGATGACCCGGCAGCCGGCGGCGGCGACCTCCTTCAGCTCGGCGTTGAAGACATCGGCCAGCGCCAGGATGAGATCGCGATCGGACGCGTAATGGCGGTTGACCAGCATCTTGGCCAGCGACTGGGCGGTGATGGCGCCGAATTTCACCGGCCGGGGGCTGAGCCGCTGGGCCGCTTTGAAGAGCGCCGCGTACTGCAGCGGCCCGGGCGCGATCGCCTCGCCGACGACCGCCGGCTGGTAGGCCTCCATCACCTCGCGCAGGATGTGGCCGGCCGGCAGACTCCGCCAGCCGCCACCGGTCGCGCGGTCGACGTGACCGGTGACGCCGCGGAGCCGCTCGATGACGTAGAAGAACCACGACTTGCCGCCGACGGTGAGGTCGAAGCGGGAGTCGCCGTCGGTGACGATGTCCAGGCCGGCCATCTCCTGCTCGCGCACGAGGCAGGCCACCGCGTCGAGGTACTGCTCGCGGAAGCGCGAGTCGCCCAGGGCGTCCTTGAAGCCGCGACCCCGCAGCTCCTCGGTGAACCACTGCGGGCGCGGCCAGGAGCCGGTGACCGTGGTGGGCAGGACGAGATCGCGGGTGGCGTCCAGCATCGGCCCCGACTCTGCGGCGGCCCGCGGGCCCTGTCAAGCGGCGGCCTGGATCGAGGCCGCCTGCCTTGATTCCCAGCAGCGTGGAGGCTACTCTCGGGCCTCGTGGCGCGGAGGGGCCGTGGCGCGAATCGACCTGATCAACGTTGGCAAGACTCTCACCGATAGGGACGCGGCTGCCCCGCCGGCTCGGGGGGGTCGGCGATCGACGTTTTCCATCGAGCACCTGAATCTCCGGGTTCCCGACGGCCGGACCATGGTCGTCCTGGGACCGAGCGGTTGCGGCAAGACCACCCTGCTGAAGCTCATCGCCGGCCTGATCCAGCCGGACTCGGGCGACGTCCGGTACAACGGGGTCAGCGTGAAGGATCTCTCGCCCGGGGACCGTCGCATCGGCATGGTCTTCCAGAGCTACGCCCTGTATCCGCACTTCACCTCGCGGACGAACGTGCTGTCGTACTTCCTGTTCCGGAAGAAGACCCCGGAGCTGACCGCGCTGGCCCAGGCCAAGTACCAGCGGACGAGCGAGCTGATGGGCGTGGAGCTCGAGTACCTGCTGGACCGCAAGCCGACCACGCTCTCCGGCGGCGAGAAGCAACGGGTGGCGCTGGGCCGCTGCATCACCCGTGACGCCGCGCTGTTCCTGGTCGATGAGCCGTTCGCCAATCTGGACCAGGCGCTGCGCGAGAAGTATCGCGTCAACCTGAAGATCCTCCTGCGGCAGTTCAACATCACCACGGTGTACGTGACCCACGATCATCACGAGGCCCTGATCCTCGCCGACGTCCTGGCCATCATGGACCGCGGCACGATCGAGCAGGTCGGGACTCCCCAGGAGATCTACGAGGAGCCGAAGAACCTGTTCGTGGCCGGCTTCATGAACCTGCACGCGGGCGCGCCGCCCATCAGCCTCATCGATGCGCGCAGCCTGCCCAGGGGCGGCGAGCTCGGCGACGCCTGGGTCGGCGTGCGACCGGAGGACGTCCAGATCTCGCACGAGCCGCGGGACGGCGCGCTGCCCGGGCGCGTCGTCGACGTGCTCCGGCTGCCCCCCGAGACCACCACGACCTTCACCATCCGGGTCGGTGAGCGCGATGTCCACGCCCGGGCGCCCGGTGGCGACGCCGCCGCGTCCGGCGACCAGGTCTGGCTCACCTTCCGGCGCGTCCACCTGTTCGACAAGGGCTCCGGGCTTCGCCGATGGCGATGAAACGACCCGGCAAGGCGCCGCTGACGGCTCAGGTCACGGCGCTGCGCCGCGCGCTGACCCGGGAGACCCGCACACGCACGCGCCTGCAGGCCCAGCTGACCGAGGCGCTCGAGCAGCGGGCGGCGGCCGACGAGATTCTCCAGTCGATCGCGACCTCCCCCGGCGACGTGCGGCCGACGTTCGAGGCCATCGTGGCCAAAGCGGCCCGCCTGTGCGACGCGGCCTTCAGCGCCGTCGCCCGCGTGCAGGACGGGCTGCTGCATCTGGTCGCCGTCGCCAACATGTCAGGGGCCGAGAGCGCGGCGTATCACAGTCTGTTTCCGCGACCGCCCCGACCGGACTTCGTCATGGGCCGAGCCTTTCTCGAGGGACAGCCCATCCACGTCGAGGACGTCGAGGCCGATCCCGCCTACGATCCGCGGACGCGCGGGGTGCTTCAGGACGCGGCCCCCTATCGCACGTTCCTGGGCGTTCCCATCCTGCGCCACGGCGTGTCCATCGGCGTCATCGGCTGCGGGCGGCGCGCGGTCGCGCCCTTCACCGCCGCCCAGGTCGAGCTCGTGAAGACCTTCGCCGCCCAGGCGGCCATCGCCATCGAGAACGCGCGACTGCTGGGGGAGCTGCAGTTTCACAACGCCGGCCTCACCGAGGCCCTGGAGCAGCAGACGGCGACGGCCGACATCCTGCGCCTCGTCAGCGGCTCGCCGACCGACGCCCGGCCGGTGTTCGACAGCATCGCCCGCAGCGCCATGCGACTGTGCGAGGCCGCGTTCAGCGTCGTCTCCCGCTACGACGGCGAGCGCGTGCACCTGGCCGCCCACACTCACGTCACCGCCGAGGGCGTGGAGTCGATCGAGCGGATGTTCCCGCTCCGCCCCGGACCGTCCACGCTGCACGGCCGCGTCGCCCTCGAGGGCCGGGTTGTCCACATTCCCGACGCCCAGGCCGATCCCGCCTTCAACCCGTCCCTGGCCCAGGCGCTGCGCAGTCGCAGCATGCTCGGCGTGCCGATGCTGCGCGACGACCGGGTCGTCGGCGCCGTTGCCGTCGGCCGCCTCGAGCTCCGGCCCTTCAGCGACAAGGAGATCGCGCTGCTGCAAGCGTTCGCCCACCAGGCGGTCATGGCGCTCGACAACGTGCGCCTGTTCACCGAGCTGCAGGCGCGCAACGCAGATCTCAGCGAAGCGCTCGACCAGCAGACCGCCACCAGCGAGATCCTGCGCGCCATCAGCCGCACGCAGACCGACGTCCAGCCGGTGTTCGAGGCGATCGCCGCCAGCTCGGTGCGGTTGTGCGAGGCGGCCTTCGGGACGGTGAACGTCTACGACGGGTCGCAGGTCATGCTGGCCGCGCACAGCAACATTCCGGCGGCCGAGCTGGAGGTCATACGGAACCGGGTTTTCCCGTTCCTCCCCGACCGGACGACGGCGAGTGGCCGGGCCATCCTCGACGGGGCCACGGTTCACATTCACGACGTGCAGGCTGACCCGGATTACGTCCCGGCCATCCACGAGCTCGCGCGATATCGCACGGTCCTGACCGTCCCCATGATCCGGGACGGAGCGCCGATCGGGACGATCACCCTGTGGCGAAGCGAGGTCCGCCCGTTCACCGCGGCGCAGATCTCGCTGCTGGAGACCTTCGCCGATCAGGCCGTCATCGCGATCGAGAACGTCCGACTGTTCACCGAGCTGAACGTGCGCAACCGCGACCTGACCGACGCCCTCGACCGCCAGACCGCCACGGCCGAGATTCTCCACACGATCAGCCGGGCCCAGGCCGATATCCAGCCGGTCTTCGACGCCATCGCCGACAGCGCGCGACGGCTGTTCGGGGCCTGGTCCGTGACCGTGTGGCGATACGAGAACGAGTTGATCCGTCTGGCGGCGGCGCGGGGCGGCCTGCCGGGAAGTGGCGAGGCCCTCGCGGAACAGCGCGGAGCGCCGAGGCGCCGGCTCGAGGAGGATTACCCTCTCGATCGCGCCATCCTCACCCGGGCCCTTCAGCACGTCGTGGACGTGGAGACCGACCGCCTCTGGAATGCGCAATTCCGCTCGACGGCGCGAGCGCGCGGCTTCCGTTCACAGGTGGCCGTGCCGATGCTGTGCGGCCAGGACGTCATCGGCGGCATCACGGTGGCCAGGGCCCAGGCCGGCGGCTTCGCGCCCGCCGAGATCGGGCTGCTGCAGACGTTCGCCGACCAGGCGGTGATCGCCGTCGAGAACGCGCGGCTGCTCAGCGAGCTGCAGATCAAGAACATCAACCTGACCGAGGCGCTGGAGCAGCAGACGGCCACCGCCGACATCCTGCGCGTCATCAGCAGCTCCCCGACCGACATCCAGCCCGTCCTCGACACGGTGGCGGAGAGCGCCGCGCGTCTCTGCGGAGCGCCGGACTCTTCCATCTTTCGCCGCGGAGCGGATCAGCTCCTGCTGGCCGCGCATCACGGCCCGATCCCGTTCGCCCCCGTCGGCGCCGGCTCCATCCCGCTCGACCGGGGAACCGTCAACGGGCGCTCGGTGGTCGAGGCGCGCATCGTCCAGGTCGCCGACCTGCTGGCCGACGACGACTACCCCGCGGGCCGCGAGCTGGCCCGGCAATGGGGCCACCGGACGACGCTCGCGGTTCCGCTGATGCGCGAGGGTGTCGCCATCGGCACCATCAGCGTCCGTCGCACCGAGGTGCAGCCGTTCACCCCGCGGCAGATCGCCCTGCTCCAGACCTTCGCCGACCAGGCCGTGATCGCCATCGAGAACGTTCGCCTGTTCACGGAGCTGGACGCCCGCAACCGCGATCTCACCGAAGCCTTGGATCGGCAGACCGCCACCGCCGAGGTGCTCCGCACGATCAGCCAGGCCCAGGCCGACGTGCAGCCGGTCTTCGAGGCGATCGCCGGTAGCACCATGCGGCTGCTCCGCGCCTGGTCCGCGAGCGTGTGGCGAGACGAGGCCGGGCTCATCCGTCTGGCCGCGCTGCAGGGCGGCCTCCCCGGCAGCCGTGAGCCGATCATGGCGAAGTACGGCGAGCCGACGCCTCTCCGGCCGGGCTCGCCGGCGAGCCAGACCGTCCTGACGGGAGCCGTGCAGCACAGCGCCGATGTGCAGACGGACCCGGTCTGGGGAGCCTGGTTCCGCGAGGAAGCCGCGGCCCGCGGATTCCGATCAGTCGTCGCAGTGCCGATGGCGCGCGGCGACAACGTCCTCGGCGCCATCACCGCCACCCGAGTGCAGGTCGGCGGCTTCACGCCCGCCGAGGTCGCGCTGCTACGGACATTCGCGGATCAGGCCGTCATCGCGGTGGAGAACGCGCGACTGCTCGACGAGCTGCAGGCCAAGAACACCCGCCTCACCGAGGCCCTGGAGCAGCAGACGGCCACCGGCGACATCCTCCGCGTCATCAGCAGCTCGCCCACGGATGTCCAGCCGGTCTTCGACACGATCGCGGCGCGCGCCAGGCGTCTGTGCGATGCGCGCGAGTGCGCGGTGTTCCGGTTCGACGGCGAGCTGATCCATCTCGTCGCTCTGGCCGACACCAGCGCCGCCTGGGCCCATGCGCTTCGAGCCGCCTTCCCGCGACCTCCCAGCCATGGGAGCATGACGGCCCGGGCGGTCTTGACGCGTTCCATCGTGCACGTTCCCGACGTCCTGACCGATCCCGAGTACGACCTGGCGGAGGCGGCGCGCGGCGCGAGCATTCGAAGTGTTCTCGTGGTTCCGATGGTGCGCGAGGGCGAGGTCATCGGCGCCATCACCGTCGATCGACCCGAGCCGAGGCCGTTCCTCGACAAGCAGGTCGAGCTGGTGAAGGTTTTCGCGGATCAGGCCGTGATCGCCGTCGAGAACGTCCGGCTGTTCACGGAGCTGGACGCGCGCAACCGCGAGCTGCGGATCGCGCTCGAGCAGCAGACCGCCACCAGCGAGCTGCTCAAGGTGATCGGCCGCTCCACGTTCGAGCTGCAGCCCGTGTTCGACACGCTGGCCGAGAACGCGACCCGCCTGTGCGAGGCCCGACGCGCCTTCATCTACCGGTTCGACGGGGAGTTCCTCCGGGTCGTGGCGACCCACAACGTCTCCCCCGAGCTGCGTGGTTTCGTGGAGGCGCATCCCAATCGCCCCGGACGCCAGGGCGGATCGGCTCGAGCCGCTCTCGAGCGCCGCACGGTCCACATCGCCGACGCGCAGGCGGACCCCGAATACACCTACGGGCTCGGAGTGTGGAGCGACCCCATCCGGACCGTGCTGGCGGTTCCGATGCTGCGGGCCGACGAATTGCTCGGTGTCATCTTCATCTACCGGCACGAGGTGATGCCGTTCAGCGAGAGCCACGTCGGACTTCTGGAAACCTTCGCGGACCAGGCCGCGATCGCCATCGAGAACGCCCGCCTGCTCAACGAGCTCCAGGCCAAGAACGCCGACCTCACCGAATCCCTCGAGCAGCAGACGGCCACCGCCGAGATCCTGCGCGTCATCAGCCGCTCGCCGACCGACATCCAGCCGGTACTCGACACGGTGGCCGAGAGCGCCGCCCGGCTGTGTGCGGCCCACGACGCCGCCATCTTCCGCCGCGATGGCGACCATGTCCTGCTGGTCGCCCGTCAGGGCCCGCTCCCTTTCGGCTCAGTCGGCGAAACCACGGTCCCTCTCGTCCACGGGACGGTGAACGGACGCTCGATCCTGGAGGCTCGCACCATCCAGGTCCTCGACCTCCAGACCGAGGCGCTCGACTACCCGCAGGGTAGCGCCCTGGCCCGGCAATGGGGGTACCGGACGGCCCTGAGCGTTCCCCTCCTCCGCGATGGAGTCGCGATCGGCACCATCACCCTGCGCCGGACCAGCGCAACGCTCTTCTCCGAGCGGCGGGTGGCCTTGCTGGAGACCTTCGCCGACCAGGCGGTCATCGCCATCGAGAACGTCAGGCTGTTCACCGAGCTGCAGGCGCGCAACAGCGAGCTGCGGGTCGCGCTCGAGCAGCAGACCGCGACCAGCGAGCTCCTCAAGGTCATCGGCCGCTCCACCTTCGACCTGCAGCCGGTCTTCGACATTCTGGCCGAGAACGCGGTCCGCCTCTGCGAGGCGGAGCGTGCGTTCATCCGGCGATTCGACGGTCGCCTCCTGCACGTCGTGGCTGCTCACAACGTCTCCCCCGAGCTCCGCGCTTTCGTCGAGGCCCACCCCATCGAGCCGGGGACCGGCAGCACCACCGCGCGGGCCGCCCTCGAGCGCCGCACCATTCACATCCACGACGTGCAGGCGGAGCCCGGATACACGTACGGGGTGCGGGACGTGGATCGCATCAGGACCGTCCTCTCCGTCCCGATGCTGAGGATCGGTGAGCTGCTGGGGGTCATCGTCATCTACCGGCACGAGGTACGACCGTTCACCGATGGTCACATCGTCCTGATGGAGACCTTCGCCGACCAGGCCGCCATCGCCATCGAGAACGCCCGCCTGCTCAACGAGCTGCAGGCCAAGAACGCGGACCTCACCGACGCGCTGGAGCAGCAGACGGCGACGGCGGAGATCCTGCGAGCCATCTCCAGCTCGCCCACCGACGAGCGGCCGGTGTTCGACGCGATCGTGAGCAGCGCCCGCCGGCTCTGCGGCGCGAGCTTCAGCGTCGTGTTTCTCGTCGAGACCGGGCAGCTCAGGCTCGCGGCCGTGGAGGGCGTGAGCGAGGCGGGCGTCGCCGCGCTGCGCGAGACGTATCCGCTGCCGGTCGCGCGCGGCACGACCTCGGGGCGCGCGATCATCGACCGGCGGGTCATTCACGTCGAGGATTCGTGGCTGGACCCCGAGTACACCCACCCGCTCCGCGACGCCATCGCGTTGCGGTCCATCCTCAGCGTCCCCATCTTCCGGGAGAGCGTCCCCATCGGCGCGGTGAGCGTCTGGCGCGGCGAGGCGCAGCCCTTCACCCTCAAGCAGATCGCGCTGCTCCAGACCTTCGCCGACCAGGCGGTGATCGCCATCGAGAACGTCCGCCTGTTCAAGGAGCTGGAGGCGCGCAACAGCGAGCTGCGGGTCGCGCTCGAGCAGCAGACGGCGACCAGCGAGCTGCTGAAGGTGATCGGGCGGTCCACGTTCGACCTGCAGCCGGTCTTCGAGACCCTGGCCGAGAATGCCGTGCGCCTGTGTGAGGCCGAGCAGGCGTTCATCTTCCGCCTCGACCGCGATCGCCTGCGCGTCGTCGCCGCCTACAACGCGTCGGCCGAGCTCAAGGCCTTCTTCGAGCAGAATCCCATCGTGCCGGGCCGCGGGAGCGTCGCGGGGCGCGCCGTCCTCGAGGGCCGGACCCTGCACATCCACGACGTGCGGACCGATCCCGACTACACCTGGCAGGCGAGGACGGTCGATCCCATCCGGACCGTGCTCACCATTCCCATGCTCCGCGCGCGCGAGGTCCTCGGCGTGATCGGGGTCAACCGCCACGAGGTCCGGCCGTTCACCGACAGCCAGGTCGCGCTGCTGGAGACCTTCGCCGACCAGGCCGCGATTGCCATCGAGAACGCGCGGCTGCTGACCGAGCTCCAGGCGCGTACCAACCAGCTCACCCGGTCGGTCGAGGAGCTGAGGGCGCTCGGCGACGTCAGCCAGGCGCTCGGGTCGACGCTCGACCTGGAGACGGTGCTGAACACGATCGTCTCCCGGGCCAACCTGCTGGCCGGGACGGACTCCTGCTCCGTCTACGAGTACGATGAGGGCGGCGAGGCGTTCGTCTTCCGCGCGACCCACAATCTCGACGAGGCGGTCGTGGCGATCGCCCACAACGCCACCATCCGGCGGGGCGAAGGGGTCGCCGGCCGCATGGCGGTCACGCGCGAGCCGGTGCAGATCCCGGACATCGCCGTTGCCGGCGCCTACGACGGTCCCCTGCGGGACGTACTGCTGCGGGCGGGCACGCGCTCGCTCCTGGGCATTCCGCTCCTGCGCGAGGGGCATCTGATCGGGGGGCTCAACGTCACGAGGAACACCCCCGGAGAATTCTCCCCGGAGGTGGTCGATCTCCTGACGACCTTCGCCACCCAGTCGGCCGTGGCCATCCAGAACGCGCGGCTGTTCCGGGAGATCGAGGACAAGAGCCGGCAGCTGGAGGCCGCCGACCGACACAAGTCGGAGTTCCTGGCCAACATGTCGCACGAGCTGCGCACGCCGCTCAACGCCATCATCGGCTACAGCGAGATGCTGCAGGAGGACGCCGCCGACCTCGGCGCCGAGCAGTTCACCGACGACCTCAAGAAGATCAACGCAGCCGGCAAGCACCTGCTGGAGCTGATCAACGCCGTGCTCGATCTCTCCAAGATCGAGGCCGGCAAGATGGAGCTGTACCTCGAGACCTTCGACGTCGGCACGCTCGTCCAGGACATCGCCGCGGTGATCCAGCCGCTGGCGGCCCGCAACGCCAACCGCCTGCAGGTGAGCTGTCCCGACACGGCGGGCAGCATGCGCGCCGACCTGACGAAGGTCCGCCAGGCGCTCTTCAACCTGCTGAGCAACGCCTGCAAGTTCACGGACCACGGCGACGTTTCCCTCGCGGTCACGCGGGACGCGCGCGACGGCCACGACTGGGTCGTGTTCCGGGTGACCGACACGGGCATCGGCATGTCGCCCGAGCAGCTGGCCCGGCTCTTCGAAGCCTTCACCCAGGCCGATGCCGCCACCACGCGCAAGTACGGCGGCACCGGCCTTGGCCTGGCGCTGAGCCGGAGGCTCTGCCGGATGATGGGCGGCGACGTCACCGCCGAGAGCGAGGCTGGCCGGGGCAGCGCTTTCACGATCCGCCTGCCCGCCCGGGTCGCCGAGCCGGAGCGGGACGGCGAGGCGACGACGGAGCCGCCTGGCGCCGCGCCCGGCATCGGCACCGTGCTGGTCGTCGACGACGAGCCGGCGGTGCGTGACCTGATGCAGCGCTTCCTCGTCAAGGAAGGCTTCCGGGTCGTCGTCGCCGCCGGGGGTGAGGAGGGGCTGCGGCTGGCGCGGGAGGTGAAGCCGGACGCCATCACGCTGGACGTGATGATGCCCGGCCTCGACGGCTGGGCGGTGCTGTCGGCGCTCAAGGCCGACGCCGAGCTCGGCGACATCCCGGTCGTCATGCTGACGATCGTCGACGACAAGAACCTCGGCTACGCGCTCGGCGCCTCCGACTACCTCACCAAGCCGATCGACCGGGAGCGGCTCGTGAGCGTGCTCGCGAAGTACCGGCGCGAGCGGCCCGTCCTCGTCGTCGACGACGACGCCGGCGTCCGCCAGCTGCTGCGCCGCATGCTCGAGGCGGAGGGCTACACGGTCGTCGAGGCCGAGAACGGACGGGCAGCCCTGGACCGCGTGCGCGAGGTGTCGCCCGGCGTGGTCCTGCTCGACCTGATGATGCCGGAGATGGACGGGTTCGAGTTCGTGGCCGAGTTCCGTGGCGACGAGCAGTGGCGGGCGATCCCCATCGTCGTGGTCACCGCCAAGGACCTGTCCCGGGACGACCGCGACCGGCTCAACGGCTACGTCCAGAAGATCCTCCAGAAAGGCGCCTACGGCCGCGAGCAGCTGCTGGCCGAGGTGCGCGAGCTGGTGGCCAGCAGCGTCGCCCGTCGGCGGCCGAGCCGTTGATGGCCGCCAAAATCCTGCTCATCGAGGACAACGAGATGAACCGGGACATGCTCTCTCGCCGCCTCGCTCGCCGAGGCTACGAGGTGGCCATCGCGGTCGACGGCGAGCAGGGTGTCGCGCTGGCGCGCGCAGAGGCGCCCGCGCTGATCCTCATGGACATGAGCCTGCCGGGGATGGACGGCTGGGAGGCGACCCGGCAGCTGAAGGCGGCGCCGGAGACACGCGGGATCCCGGTGATCGCGCTCACCGCCCACGCCATGGCCGGCGATCGCGAGCGGGCCATCGCCGCCGGCTGCGACGACTTCGACACCAAGCCGGTGGACCTGAACCGGCTGCTCGAGAAGATCGAGACCCTGCTCGCGCGGGCCGCCGGGGCGTGAGCATCGACCCCACCGCCCAGCTGCGCCACGAGCTGCGCACCCCGCTGAACCACATCATCGGCTACGCCGAGCTGCTGCTGGAGGACTTGCCGCCCGCCGACGCGCGAGGCCTGGCGGCCGGGCTCTCGAGCCTGCGCGCCGACGCGCGGCGGCTCCTGACGCTGCTGAACGAGGTCCTCGCCCAGGGGAACCCGGGCCCCGACCTCGGCGCCGCCCGCGACACGCTGCAAGAGCCCCTGGAGCGCGTGCGGTCGGCCGGCGAGACGCTGCGGCAGCAGGCCACGGGCGACGACGCGCTGCTCCCCGACCTCGAGCGGATCCGCGTCGCCACCGAGCGACTGGACGAGCTGCTCCGCCACGGTGGTCTGCCCCCGGCCGAGTCGTCGGACGCCGCCGCCGGACACGGCGAGCCCGACGAGACGCCGAGGCCGCGCCGCGGCGTCATCCTGGTCGTGGACGACAACGAGGACAACCGCGACATGCTGGCTCGCCGGCTGCGCCGTCAGGACTACGAGGTGCGCACGGCGGCCGGCGGGCGGGCCGCGCTCGCCGCGCTGGCGGCGGCGTCCATCGACCTCGTGCTGCTCGACGTCATGATGCCGGACCTGGACGGCTACGCCGTGCTCCGGCAGATCAAGGGCGACGCCGCCCTGCGGGACATCCCGGTGCTGATGATCTCGGCGCTGGACGAGCTGGACAGCGTGGTGCGGTGCATCCAGCTCGGCGCCGAGGACTACCTGAGCAAGCCGTTCGATCCCGTCCTGCTGCAGGCGCGAGTCGGCGCGTGCCTGGAGAAGAAGCGGCTGCACGATCGGGAGGCGCGGCACGCCAGCCAGCTGGCCGAGCTGAACGCGACGCTGGAGCGCCGCGTCGTCGAGCAGGTGGCCCAGCTCGAGCGGCTCGGTCGTCTCAAGCGCTTCTTCTCGCCGCAGCTCGCCGAGCTCATCGTCGCCGGCGGCGCCGCCGACCCGCTGGCGACGCACCGGCGGGAGATCACGGTCGTGTTCGTCGACCTCCGCGGCTTCACGGCCTTCGCGGAGACGGCGGAGCCGGAAGAGGTCATGGGCGTGCTGCGCGAGTACCACGCCGAGATGGGCCGGCTCGTCCTCGCCCACGAGGGCACGCTCGAGCGCTTCACCGGCGACGGCATGATGATCTTCTTCAACGATCCGGTGGAGGTCGCCAACCCGGCCGAGCGCGCGATCCGGATGGCCGTCGCCATGCGAGACGTCGTCGCCGGTCTCGCCCAGGGCTGGCGCAAGCGCGGCTGGGACCTCGTTCTCGGCGTCGGCATCGCCCAGGGCTACGCGACCATCGGCGCGATCGGCTTCGAGGGGCGCCTGGACTACGGCGCGATCGGGACCGTCACCAACCTGGCCGCGCGTCTCTGCGGCGAGGCCGCCGGCGGGCAGATCCTGATCTCGGCCCGGGTCGCCGCCGCCGTCGAGGCGGTCATCGACGCCGACGACGTGGGCCCCCTGGCCCTGAAGGGGCTGGCGCGGCCGGTGCCGATCTGGAGCGTGCGCGGTCTGAAGCGACCGTCGCCGGCGAGCGAAGTCTCCTGACGCGCGCTCGCTTGACTCCGGCTCCCGTTCTGGCGGACCCTGGGACGGCCTCGAACGCGGCCAGGAGGACGACATGGCGACGATGAGTGAGACCACCTCGACCGCCCAGGTTCCACCCACGACGGCGTCGCTCGTGGCCGACGAGGTCGCCCGACAGCTCGCCCCGCTGCGGGCCGAGCTCGAGCGGAGCCTCGCCGAGCTGCGCGAGCGGACCCCCGAGGACCGGGCGGCCCTCGTCGTCTTCAGCGGCGACCTCGACCGGGTCCTCGCCGCCTTCGTGATCGCGACCGGGGCCGCCGCGGCCGGTCTCGAGACCTCCATGTTCTTCACGTTCTGGGGTCTGTCGGTCCTGAAGAAGAAGGGGGCGCGGGCCCCCGGCAAGGACCTCAAGCAGCGCATGTTCGCGCTGATGACGCCGTCCGGCTCGGAGGCGCTCGGGACCTCTAAGCTGAACTTCTTCGGGATGGGCGCCGCCATGCTGCGCTCGATGATGAAGCGGCAGAGCATCGCCTCGCTCGAGGAGCTCATGGTCATGGCGCGCGACCTCGGCGTGAAGACGACCGCGTGCACCATGTCGATGGACGCCATGGGGATCGCCCGCGAGGAGCTGTGCGACGGGCTCGAGTACGGCGGCGTGGCGGCCTTCATGGCCGACGCCGCCCGGGCCCGGGTGTCGCTGTTCATCTGAGGCCGCGAGCGCCGCGCGGGCGAGGCCCACGATGAGCAAGACCGCGAGCGAGACGCCGGGCATCGAGGTGGGCGAGCTCCTCGCGCGCGCCGACGCGGGCGATCCGCTCCTGGTGCTCGACGTGCGCAACGACGACGAGTTCGAGTCCTGGCGCCTCGAGGCCCGGCGTCCGCTCGACACCCTCCACGTCCCGTACTTCCACTTCCTCGAGAACGCCGAGGAGTGCGCGGGCCGGCTGCCCCGCGACCGGGAGATCGTCGTCCTGTGCGCGCAGGGCGGGTCCTCGGCGATGGTCGTGGACGTGCTGCGCGAGGCCGGGGTCGCGGCCCGCAACGTGGCGGGCGGGATGGTCGCCTACGGCGCCTTCCTGCAGCCGGTCAGGATCCCGCTCGACGCCGCCGACGGGGCGGGCTGGGAGATCTGGCAGGTGAACCGCCGTGGCAAGGGCTGCCTGTCGTACGTGGTCCGCGCCGGCCGCGAGGCGGTCGTGGTCGACGCCTCGCGCGACGTGTCGTGGTACGAGCACTTCGTGCGGGGCCTCGGGGCGAGCATCGTGCGCGTTCTCGACACGCACGTCCACGCCGATCACGTGAGCGGCGGTCCCCCGCTGGCCGCGCGGGCGAGCGCGCCCTACTTCGTCGACGCCGGCGCCGGCTTCGAGCTGCGTCACGCCGTCCGTGCCCTGGCCGACGGCGAGGCGCTGAAGCTCGGCGGGGATCCGAGCGCGACGGTCGCGATCCGGGTCATGGCGACGCCCGGCCACACGCCCGGGTCGACGTCGTACCTGGTGGGCCGGCGTCACCTGATCAGCGGCGACACGCTGTTCACGACGAGCGTGGGCCGCCCCGACCTGGGCGGGCACGTGCGAGAGTGGGGCACGGCCCTGTTCCACACGCTCCGAGAGCGTCTCGGCGCGCTGTCGCCCGACACGGTCGTGCTGCCGGCCCACTACGCCGGGCACGCCGAGATCGGCCAGGACGGCGTCGTGGCCCGCCGGCTCGGCGACCTGCGGCGCGCCGTCCCCGAGCTGGAGATCGCCGACGAGGGAGCGTTCGTCGACGCCATGCAACGGGCGCTCACGACGCCCCCCGCCGCCTACGACGAGATCATCCGCGCCAATCTCGGCCTGGCGCCGGTCGAGCCGGACAGGGCGACGGAATGGGAGCTGGGAAAGAACCAGTGCGCCGCGGCGACCATGCCGGCGCGGGCGTGAGGCGTCCGGCGCGGCGTCGTTCACGGAGGTCGTGATCATGGAACGAAAGCAGCTGGACGTCAGGGGCACCAAGTGCCCGGTGCCGATCGTGCGGGCGAAGAAGGAGATCGACGTCATGCGGGCCGGGGACGTGCTCGAGGTCCTCGCCACCGACCCCGGCTCGGTATCCGATTTCCAGGGCTGGGCCAAGACCAGCAAGCTGGCGACGCTCAAGGAGCAGCGGACGGAGAAGGACGAGACGGGGCGCGCGGTCTACGTCCACGTGCTCGAGCGCAAACCCTGATGATCTCTCCACGCGGACTCGGCGGTCGCGGCGGCCTCGCCGTCCTCCTGGCGCTCGTCGTCGTCACCGGCGCGACGGCGGCGCCCTCGGGGCCGCCCGTGCGCATCGGCGGCACGCTGGCGCTCACGGGTCCCCTGGCGCCGACGGCGCTGCTGCACAAGATCGCCGGCGAGATCTACGTCGACGAGCTGAACAAGGCCAACGGACTGCTCGGGCGTCCCGTCGAGTGGGTCCTGCTCGACGACCAGTCCAAGCCTGACGTCACGCGCAGCCTCTACGAGAAGCTCATCACCGTGGACAAGGTCGACCTGCTGATGGGGCCGTACGCCACCAGCGGCATCCTGGCCGCGATGGGGGTGGCCCAGCGCTACCAGAAGATGCTGCCGCATCACTCCTACGGCATGCCCCATCTGGCGAAGTACGAGATGCACTTCCCGACCGCGGCCTTCGGGCCCGAGCCCAACGTGACGGTGCCGGCGCGCATCTACGACGCGCTGGCCGCCACCAGCAACCCCCCGAAGTCGGTCGCCATCGTCACCAGCAAGTTCCCCTCGGCGCAGTTCCAGTCCAATGGCGCCCGCGAGGTGGCGGAGAAGCGCGGGCTCAAGGTCGCGCTCTACCTGGAGTACGAGTTCGGGACCCGCGATTTCGGCGCCATCGCCGCCCGGATCAAGGACGCCCGGCCGGACTTCCTGTGGGTCGGCGCGCTCGGGCTCGACGGCAACCAGGTCATCGAGGCCATGAAGAAGCTCGACTACATGCCACCGCGTCAGTTCCACCTGTTCCCGGCGCCGGGCCCGCTGGCTCTCGCGCCCGACGGCAAGCTGGCGCTGTCGCACACGTTCTTCGAGGCGCACCCGCCCATGTTGAGCAACACCGGCGCCGCCCGGCTGGTGCCGCTCTTCCACGACCGCGCCGCCAAGGCCGGCGTGCCCTACGTCAACGTCGACACGCAGGCCGCGGGCTCGTTCGCCGCCTGGCAGGTCCTCGAGGCGGCGATCACCGCGACGAAGAGCCTGGACGACAAGGCGATGGCGCAGTGGCTGAAGAAGAACCCGGTGGACACGATCCTGGGCCGCCTGCGCTTCGACGGGTCGAACAACTACGGCGACGACCTCTCCAAGCTCAAGCAGGTGCAGGACGGCAAGTGGGTGGTGGTGTGGCCCCGGGAGTTCGCCGCCCCGGGCGCGCGACTGCTCCCGCCCTGATCGCCGGTGACGTGAGCGCCGCGTCCGCATGCCGAGCCTGACGCTGCTCGGGCAGGCCGTCGTCTCCGGCCTGCTCGCCGGCGGGATCTACGGGCTCCTGGCGCTCGGCCTGAGCCTGTCGTGGGGCCTCCTGCGCCTGGTGAACCTCGCGCACTTCGCCCTGGCGCTGCTCGGCGCCTACCTCACCTACCAGCTCGGCACCGCCTGGCTCGTGCCGCCGTGGCTGGCCACGCTGCTGATCGTGCCGGCGTTCTTCGCCCTCGGCCTGGGTCTCCACGCGGTGTTCGCCTACTTTCGCGTGACGGAATTCACCTCGCTCCTCGTCACATTCGGCGTCGCCGTGATCCTCGAGTCGGCGATCCAGTGGTTCTGGACGGCCGACTATCGCCGCTACGAGACGGCGTACGCGACGGCCTCCCTGCGCGTCGGCCCGTTCTTCGTCCCGACGCTGGAGCTGCTGGCCGGGCTCACGGCGGCCGCCCTGGCCCTGGTCACCTGGGCATGGCTGCGCTTCACGTACATCGGCAAGGCGCTGCGGGCGTGCGCCGAGGATCCGGCGATGGCCGTGGCCTTCGGCGTGAACCGGCGCGCGCAAGCGTTCCTGCTGTCGGGGGTGAGCGCGGCCTACGCCGGCGTGGCCGGCGGCTTCATCGCGCTGATCGCCACGCTCGCCCCCGCGCAGATCTGGGCGTGGGTCGGCGTGGTGTTCGCGGTCGTCATCATCGGCGGGCTCGCCAATCCGCTCGGCGCGCTGCTGGCGGGCCTGCTCATCGGCGTGAGCGAGTCCGTCACGATGGCGGTGGTGACGCCCGCGTGGGCGCCGCTGGTGTCGTTCTCCGTGCTGATCCTCATCCTCGTCCTCCGGCCCGATCGCATGTGAGCGGCGCCGGAGGCCGGGTCGCCACCGGACTGGTCCTCGCCGCCGCGGCCCTCGCGGGGCTGGCGATGCTGGGCCTGCCGGCCTTCTACGAGTCCTTCCTCTACCTGATCTTCTCGTGGATCGCGCTGGCGACGAGCTGGAGCCTGCTGAGCGGATACGCCGGCTACTTCAGCTTCGGCCACGGGGCCTTCTTCGGCGCCGGGATGTACACCACGGCCACGCTCACGACCGGGCTGGGGGCGCCGTTCCTGGCCACCCTGCCCGTGGCCGGCGCGGTGGCGGCGCTGCTCGCCGCGGGGATCGGAGCCGTGGTGTTCCGCGTCCGGAGGCTGCGCGGCGAGCTGTTCGGCCTGCTCACGCTCGCGGTCGGCTTCGTGCTGGCCACGATCGTGCTGAACACGCGCATCGACGGGGGCCCCGGCGTCTACCTCAGCGCAGTGCCGCTGCCTCGACTGCTGGCCTCGCCGACGGGCACGCTGTACCTGCTCGGCCTGGGGCTGGCCGCGGCGACGCTCGGCGCCGCCTACGGCATCGCCCACTCGCGCCTGGGGCTCGGCCTCTTCGCGATCCACGACGACGAGGACGCGGCGGAGGGCAAGGGGGTCCCCACGTTCGCGTACAAGCTGCTCGCGTTCGCGCTGTCGGCCGGCCTGGCCGGCGTGGCGGGCGGCATCCACGCGATGTACGTGAGCTACGTGACGGTCGGCGAGACGTTCTCGATCACGGTCCCGCTCTACGTCGTGCTGATGAGCGTGCTGGGCGGCGCCCGTCACTGGCTCGGCCCCGCCGTCGGCGCCACGCTGATCACCGCGTCTCTCTACGCGTTCACCGGAGGTCAGCAGGCGGTGCTGGGCCGGGCCGTGGTCGCGCTCGCGCTGGTCGTCGTGATCCTGGTCCTGCCCGAGGGCGTCGTGCCGGCCGGGCTCGCGCGCTGGCGCCGCTGGCGCCCGCGACCGGTGCCGGTGGCCCTGGCGTCGCCGGCGCTCGTCGCACCGCCGCGCGCGGACGCGGTGCTGGCGTGCGCCGAGGTCTGGCGGGCGTTCGGCGGCATCCAGGCGCTGCGTGGCGTGAGCCTGCGGGTGGAGCCGGGAGAGATCGTCGGGCTCGTCGGGCCCAACGGATCCGGCAAGACGACGCTGATCAACGTGATCAGCGGGGACTACGCCGCCGATCGTGGGCGCGTCACGCTCGGGGCCGAGACGCTGACGGGCAGACCGGCCCACGACATCGCCGGCCTCGGCGTGGCGCGCACCTATCAGATCCCGCGCCCGTTCGCCCGGCTCACGGCGCTCGACAACGTCGCGGTGGCGGCGACGTTCGGCGCCGCTTGGCTGACTCCGGCCGAGGCCAGGGCCGACGCGCGCGGCTGGCTGGAGTTCACCGGCCTCGGCCGCCGCGCGGCCGCGCTGCCGCACGAGCTGAACCTGCACGAGCGCAAGTTCCTGGAGCTGGCGCGTGCGCTGGCCGGGCGCCCCCGCGTCATCCTGCTCGACGAGGTGCTGTCCGGCCTCAATCCCGCCGAGATCGCCAGCGCGATCCGGCTGATCCAGGACATCCGCGCGCGGGGCGTGGCCGTCCTCTTCGTCGAGCACCTGATCCGCGCGGTCCTGGAGCTGTGCGACCGGGTGGTCGTCCTCAACGAGGGCGCCGTCATCGCGTCCGGCAGCCCGCGCGAGGCGATGCGCGCCGAGCGGGTCGTCGAAGTGTACCTGGGCAAGGCGCATGTCGTTGCTTGAGGTCCGTCGTCTGTCCATCGCCTACGGCGACGCCCCCGCCGTGTGGGACGCCACGCTCGACGTGGGCAGCGGCGAGGTCGTGTCCGTCATCGGGCCCAACGGCGCCGGCAAGAGCACGCTCGTGAACACGATCGCCGGGCTGCAGCGCGCCCGCGGCGGCGAGCTGCGCTTCGACGGGATCGATCTGGCGGCGGTGCCGTCCCACCTGGTGTGCCGCCAGGGCATCGCGCTGGTGCCGGAAGGGCGCCGGCTCTTCGCGCGGATGACGGTGGAGGAGAACCTCGAGATGGGCGGCTACCGTGCCGAGGCCCGGCGAGCCCGCGCCGCGACGCTGGAGCGCGTCTACCGGCTGTTCCCGATCCTGAGCGAGCGCCGGCGGCAGCTCGCCGGCGCGCTCTCGGGCGGCCAGCAGCAGATGGTGGCGATCGGCCGCGCGCTCATGGCGCAGCCCCGGCTCCTGCTGCTGGACGAGCCGTCGCTGGGGCTGGCCCCGGCCGTGGTCGACCACATGTTCGAGATCATCCGCGCGATCAACGCCGAGGGCGTGGCGATCCTGCTCGTGGAGCAGAACGTGGCGCGCGCGCTGGAGGTGGCGGCCCGCGCCTACGTGCTCGAGGAGGGCCGGATCGTCACCGACGGCCCCGCGTCGATCGTGCGGCAGCACGCCCGCATCCGGCAGGCGTATCTTGGTGTCCCGGAGGATGCCGACAAGGAGGCATGACATGCCCGTGATCAAGGTGCGAGAGCTGGCGTACGGCCGCCTGCGGGCGCCGGACCTGGACGCGATGGAGGAGTTCCTCACCCACTTCGGACTGACCCGCGCGGCCCGGACCCCGACCGCGCTCTACATGCGCGGCACCGACCCGCGCCACCACCTGCACGTGACCGAGAAGGGCGACCCCGCCTTCGTGGGCTTCGCCTACCTGGCCGCCGGCGAGGAGGACCTGGCCCGCGTGGCCAGGGCCCCGGGCGCCTCGCCCGTGGAGTCGATCGACGAGCCGGGCGGCGGCCGGCGCGTCCGGCTGCGGGAGCCCAACGGCTACCAGATCGAGGTCGTGCACGGCATCGAGACGCCGGCCGCCATCCCGGTGGCGCGCCAGCCGATGAACACCGGCGACGAGCCGCTGCGCCGGGCCGGCGAGCTCATGCGGCTCACGAGGTCGCCGGCGCCGATCAAGCGGATCGGCCACGGCGTGTTCGGGACGCCGAAGGTGAAGGAGACGGTGCAGTGGTTCCGCGAGACGCTGGGCTTCCTCGGCTCCGACGACGTCTACGCCGGCGAAAAGGACAACATCATCGGCTCCTTCAACCGCTGCGACTGCGGCGACGAGTACGTCGACCACCACACGCTGTTCGCCGTGCACAACGAGCGGGCCGGGATGAACCACATGTCGTTCGAGGTTCCCGACGTGGACGCGGTGTTCATGGACCACGAGTACCTCACCCGCCTGGGCAAGTACGAGCACATGTGGGGGGTCGGGCGACACCTGCTCGGCAGCCAGGTCTACGACTACTGGTGCGACCCCTGGGGCCGCGTGCACGAGCGCTGGGCCGACACCGACCGCCTCGACGCGCGCAGCCGCACCAACCTGCTCCCGGCCCACGAGGCGCTGGTCAGCCAGTGGGGCGAGGACCCGCCCGAGAAGTTCATCCGGCACGTGAGCGTGTAGCGGAGATTGCCGATGGCGATCATCCGGATCTACACGGGCCCCGACGGCCGGTCGCACTTCGAGGAGCTGACGCCCCGCTTCGAGCCGCACGGCGACCGATCGGAGACCGCGGAGCTGCTGCCCGGCAGCGGCATCACGATCCGCCGCTTCGACCCCGGGCGCTCGAACCCGTGGCACCACGCGCCGGGGCGGGCCGCGGTGTTCACGCTCTCGGGCGCCGTGGACATCGAGATCGGCGACGGCACCGTGCGCCGCCTCGGTCCCGGCGACGTGCTGATCGCGGAGGACCTCACCGGCCAGGGCCACGTCACGCGCGAGGTCGGCCCCGAGCCTCGCGTACCACTGTTCGTGCCGCTCGGCTCGCCCCCGCCGTCGTAGCCGCCACCCGGCGCGCCGCCGTCCTCGACGGCGACGTCCCTCCCGCCGTGGGTCCGCCGGGGTCAGGCGCGCGACACGAGGGAGACGAGGTCCGGGAGGCCGCCGGCGACGCCGTGGGCGTCCACGAGCCCGGCCAGGCGCAGCAGGCTCAGCTCCCGCTTGATCGCGCCGCTCGAGACCGGCAGGCCAACGGTCTCGAGCAGTCGCCGCCAGCGGTAGATCCAGTCGTGGCGGCGCAGCGTGTTGGCCACGCTGTCCCGCCGGATCCGAGCGAGCCGGTCCGGCTGCCGGTCGAGCTCGCCGATGAGCGCCGCGATCTCGGCCCCGTCGGCGGGGGTGCGGATCACGGCGTCGGGCCAGTCGAAGCAGTCCCGGAACGCGGCGCCGCTCGGCGGCAGGCCGAGCATGACGCTGCCGCCGGCCGCTCCCTCGAAGAAGCGCAGGCCGAGCTCGCGCTCGGCCGACGCCTCGCCGACGCGATCGAACTTCGGTGGAAACGTGATGAAGTAGCGGGTGCGCTTGATGAGATTGGCCAGCACGAGGCGATGCTCGTCGGGGTCGTCGATCTTGAAGTTCGACACCGTGTCGTAGAGATAGAAGATCTCGCCGGCGCCGGCGCGGGACAGCAGCGCGCGATGCATCCCCTGGGGCCGTCGGCCCATGGCGTACACGTCGATCCCGCGCGGCGGATTGCCGGGATACGGACAGAACTTCAGCGCGTCCACCCCGCCGGGCAGGAAGTGGCACGGACGTCCGGTCGCCCGCCGGAGCGGCTCGACGCTGTCCTGGATACCGGAGAAGAGGCAGTCGAAGCGGCCGAACACCTCCCCGCTCCGGGGCCAGGTGCCGATCGCGTCGGGCCGCAGCTCGTCGAGCACGCACACCGACACGCGACACCGGTCGTGCGCCCCGGCGACCCGCTCGACGTACCGCAGGTCGTTCTCCGACCGCACGAAGGCGACGAAGAGATCGTAGTCCTTGTCCGCGTGGACGTCGTGGTCGATTAGGGGCGCGCGCAGCCGCAGGAGCTTCCGCACGTGGCGGCGCCACCCGCTCTCGTGGTCACCGGCGGGCCGCCGCGGCGCCAGGATGTCGACGTCGTCGCAGTCGGCGATGACACGCTCGAACTCGTAGACGCCACAGCGCGAGACGTGGCGGGTGAGGTTGCGCATCGAGAAGAGCAGCACTCGCGCACCGTCCGGACTGGCCACGTTCCAGGGCTCGATCGCGGCTCCATCACTCATCGAGCGCTCTCCAGAACCAGAGGCAATGGGACGTCGGCGACAATTCGCCCGGGACCGACCTCGCGGGCTGGCGGCGGGGCTCGCGATCGGCGCCCCGCGGTCGTGCCCCTCAAACAACCCGTCGTGTCATTCTGGTGGGGAACGGCTCGGAGAGACAAGGCGGCCGACGATACACGCGCGCCGTATCGACCGGCATAGGCCGACCGTCCCGCGTCGCGACCCGGTGACGCGGAGCTATCCGCCCTGGGTCTGGAGCAGGAACGTGCCGGAGGCGATCAGGACGATCGCCAGGAGACGCACCCAGGTCAGCGGCTCCTGGAGCGCCAGAAGCCGACGAGCAGCACGCACACCGTCGACGTCCCACCGATGATGGCCATCGCGCCGAGGGCGGCGTTGGTCCTGGCTGGACGCGGCTACAGGTACTTCGTCGGACACATGATCGTCCGCCACATGTGCGCCGAGGGGCTGGCGTCCCAGCCCAGCCCTTCCTTCGGCTGCTTGAAGTTGCGGCCGATCACGTCGGTGAACTCCTCCAGCTCGACCTGCACGGTGGGGTCGAAGGCGTAGAGGTCGTTCACGCAGATGAGGCGCGCGGTCATGTACCATTTGTGCTCGCGCGCCATCGTGTAGTCGCGCTCGATGTAGGGGTCGGGGGTGTAGTCGGGACCGAACAGCTTGCTGTAGAGCTCGGGGTACTTGTAGCCGACCGACTCGTCCGCGTAGAAGCGCAGGGCCTGGTGATAGCGGATGGCCCAGCTCACCTCTTCCTCGACGTACGGCTCGAGCATCTGCGCCGCCCAGTAGCCGTGATCGCCGCGGATGAACCCGCCGATGGCGATGTCGTGGACCAGGCACGCGAGGATGACCTTCTCGCCAGCCCCGCTCTTCTGGGCCAGCCGCGCGCTCTGCAGCAGGTGGTTCGTCGTGCCCGCGGCGAAGCGGTACTTGAAGTAGTCGATCAGCGTTGGCCGCGCCGGCATCTGGAGCAGGCGCGGGTCCTGTCCCATCAGGTAACGCTTCCCGGTGTCGGGTGGGCGCGGGATCGGTGCACGCGGGTCGCGCTCGCCGGACGTGTAGATGACCGACTTCACCACGACACGGTCCAGCTCCTGGCTCAGGGCATGCTCGGCAGCCTCGGCGCGCTCTAGGGTCGTCATGGGCCGATCATCGGGCGCGGAGCGGTCGACTGTCAAGCTCAGGGCGTCTTGAGCCGCACCTCCTCCAGGGGGGCCGACCACGGATAGGGGTTGATCAGCATCAGCGCCGGCTCGGCCACGCGAGGGCCGATACCGCTGGGCCAGATGTAGTCGTAGATGGGCCCGTAGCGCACCCGCTCGTAGACGAGGCGCTGGATCCGGTGCAGCATGGCCTCGCGCTTCTTGCGGTCGGTCTCGGTCGCCTGCTGCTTGTAGAGCGCGTCGATGTCGGGATACCCGCCGTACGCGTAGGCGCCGTCGCTCGGGATCACCTCCGAGATGCGGGAGGCGGCGTTGCCGTAGAGCGAGCTGGTGCAGACGCACACGCCCTTGGCCTTCTTGGACGCGATCAGCGCGAAGTAGGCGGCGCGCTCCATGGGGCGCATGCGGATGCGGATGCCCACGCTCCGGAAGTCGTTCACGATCGCCTCGCCCAGGGAGAAGTAGGGCGGGAGCTGGTGCAGCTCACCCGCGTCGAAGCCGTTGGGATAGCCGGCCTCGGCCAGCAGCTGCTTGGCCCGGGCCGGGTCGTACGGGTATGGCTCCAGCGGCAGGGCGAACTCGAACGTGCGCGGCACGTGATTGCCGGCCGGCCGGGACGCGCCCAGCGTCTCGACGTCGCTGAGCGCCTGGCGGTCGATCGCGTAGTTGGCGGCCAGGCGCACGCGGCGGTCGGCCCACGGCGACTTCGGGTCCCACTGGTCGAGGAAGTCGAGGAAGAAGGTCGCGATGCCGCCCGAGAAGGCCAGGCGAAGGTTGGCGTCACGCTTGACCTCCTGGGCCTGCGGCGCGTCGAGCAGGTACGCCACGTCCACCTCGCCGCGCTTCAGCATGGCCAGGCGCGTGGTGGACTCCGGCACGCTCTTGAAGACCAGCCGCTTGACGGACGGCACCTTGCGCCAGTAGCTCTCGTTGGCCTCCATCACCAGCTCGACGCCGGGCGTGTGGCTGACGAACCGGTACGGGCCCAGCCCGATCGGATGCTGCTTGAAGCCGTCGTTCCCCACCCGCTCCACGTACTTCCTGGGCACGATCCAGCCGGCGCCGGAGACCATCGTGCCGTAGAACGCCATGAAGTCGGGCCAGGGCTCGTGCAGCGCGAAGCGCACCCGCGCGGGGCTCACGACCGTGACCTCCCGCACCTTGTCGTGGAGGACCCGGGAGCCCTTGGCCCGGTGGAAGCTGAACTTCACGTCCTCGGCCGTGAACGGATCGCCGTTGTGGAACTTCAGCCCCTCGCGCAGCTTGAACTCGTAGACGCGGCCGTCCGGGCTCACGGTCCACGACTCGGCCAGGCTCGGGCTCATGAGGTTGCCGGGCATGGGCTTCACCAGCGCGTCGTGGATGGCGTACAGGACCCAGAACGGCGTGAGCTGGCCCGTCACCTCGCCGGGGTCGAACCACACCGGGGACAGCGTCACGTACAGCGCCCACCGCATCTCGCCCTCCGGCCGAGCCTGGGCCGCGCCGTCCCTGGGCGCGACGGCGACACCGCACAGGACAAGGGCCAGCAGCACGACACTCCCCACGCCACGCTTCATACGATCCCTCCGGCGGCGCCTCCGCGCCGCGTCTCGACCGGCGTTCCGACCGGCGAACGGTCGGCGGGCCACGCGATACTGCGCCGCCGCCGGCCACGCCGTCAAGGCGACGTAGTGGCCCCGGCCGCCGGGAGGACTGGCCTTTTGCGCGGCTTTGGCGTACGGTGTGGACGCGGGCTCGAGACCCCCGACCACTCGCACGGGAGAGACGCCATGCCGAAGATCAAGCACATCGCGATGTCGACCCAGGACGTGGACAAGACCGCGAAGTTCTACATCGACGTGTTCGGCATGAAGGAGATCGCCAAGCTCGACGGACCGGGCGCGCGCGGCTACTACCTGAGCGACGGCGACCTGAACCTGGCGATCCTGAACTTCAAGAGCGACGCGGTCGCCGGGGTCGAGCGCGGTAAGAGCTGGAGCGGCATCCATCACATCGGCTTCGAGGTCGAGAGCCTCGAGGAGATCGCCGAGAAGCTGGCCGCCGCCGGCTCCCTCCCGCGCGAGGACGTCAACGAGGCGCTCGGTGTCGGTCACGGTCGCCGCGACGGCGGCAACGTGGAGGTCAAGTACAGCGGCCCCGACGGCGTCATGATCGACGTCTCCGAGACCGGCTGGGTCGGTACCACCGGAAACATGTGACGCGGTTCGGGGTCTCCCTGCCCGGCGGCGGCGCCAGCGGCGCCGGGCTGGCGCCCACCGCGATCGCCGACGCGGCCCGGCAGGTCGAGGCGGCCGGCTTCGAGAGCGCCTGAGTCTTCGACGCCATCGGCCGCGGCTGGCTCCTGCCCGATCCGCTCACCGCCCTGCTCGGCGTCGGCGCCGGCTCGACCGCGGGGGACTTCGCCTCGCTCGGCGTGGACTCCGCCTCGCGCTTTCGCCGTCTCGACGAGTCGCTGAACACCATGCGCCGGCTGTGGACGGGCGAGCGCGTGGACGGCGTCTCGCTGGCGCCCGTGTGGACGGCGGCGGCCGGTGGCCCGCGGGTGCTCTCCTGGGCGGGCTCGCGCTGGATCGTGCGGGCGGCCAAGGAGTTCGACGGCTGGGTGGGCTCGGGCGCGCGCAGCACGTGGTCGCTGCCGCGCCAGGGCCTGGCGCGCTTCCGCGGCCTCGGGGGCAAGCGGGCCGTCGCCACCAACGTGGTGGTGGACCTGGAGCAGACGACGCCGAGCCCGGCCGGGCCCGACGACCCGTTCGACCTGCGCTGCCCGCCCGACGTCGCTCGCGACCGCCCGCACCACCTCTGCGAGCTCGGCTTCGACGACGTCGTGCTGGTGGTCCGGCGCCACGACGCGCCCTACCTGCGCGAGCTTCGCGACCTCGCCGTCAGCGCGACGTAGACGCCGCCGCCCGGGGTCGGGGCGTGCGCGAGCGTCAGACCACGCCCTCGCCGCGCCAGCGCGCGAGGTCGTCCTTCGAGTGGCCGAGCAGCCCGCAGAAGACGTCCTCGTTGTGCTCGCCCGGCATGGGCGCCAGCCAGCGGACGCGCCCCGGGGTCTCCGACATCTTGAGCGGCGACCCGGTGAGCTTCAGCGGCCCGTACACCGGATGGTCGCGCTCGACGAACATCTCGCGGGCCACCACCTGCGGGTCGGCCACCATCTCGGCCACGTTGTTCACCGGGGCCGCCGGCACGCCGGCGTCGGCCAGCAGGCGCACGACCTCGGCCTTGGGCCGCGTGGCCGTCCACGCCTGCACGATCGCCGCGACCTCGTCGCGCCGGTCGCGGCGGGCGGCGGCCGTGGCGAAGCCGGGATCGCCGGCGAGGTCCTCGCGGCCGAGGATCCGGCAGAACCGGCGCCAGACCGCGTCGCTGGCGCCCGCCGACACCGCCACGTGGCCGTCGCGGGTGGTGTACACGCCGGTGCTGGAGCCGGTGAAGGCGACGTTGCCGGAGCGGGTGAGCACCTCGCCGCCGACGGTGTACCGCTCGCCGAGGTTGTCGAGCGCCACCACGAGGCTGTCGAGCAGCGCCAGGTCGATGCGCTGCCCCTTGCCGGTGCGGTGCCGGTAGTGCAGGGCCGAGACGATGCTGAAGGCGCACAGCATGCCGGCGTAGTAGTCGGAGATCGACTGGCCCGACTTCGTCGGCGGGTTCTCGGGGAACCCCGTGATCGACAGGTAGCCGCTGATGGCCTGGGCCAGGATGTCGTAGCCGCGCTGGGCGGCGTACGGTCCGTGCTGGCCGAAGGCCGTCACCGAGGCGTAGACGATGGCCGGGTTCACCTCGCGCAGCGCCTCGTAGCCGAGGCCCAGGCGGTCCATCGTCCCCACGCTGAAGTTCTCGGCGACCACGTCGGCGTGGCGGACGAGCTCCTTGAAGAGCGCCACGCCCTGCGGGGTCTTCAGCTCCAGCGAGACCGCCAGCTTGTTGCGGTCGCGGTACTGCGCCGCCGGCACCCGCTCCTCGACCCCGTCGCGCACGCGCTTGATGCCCAGCGAGACGCGCTCACGCCCCCGCTCGCGCGACTCCACCTTGATGACGCGGGCGCCGAGGTCGGCGAGCAGCATCGTGCAAAACGGCATGGCGATGACCTGCCCGAGGTCGAGGACGGTGACGTCGCCGAGCGCCTGCTCCATGGGGCGCGATAGTGCGATGAGTCACGGCGCCGGTCAAGGCGCCGGCTTGAATCCGACCCGTCCCTGGACCAGAATCACGTCGTCGCATTCCTCTCGAGAGCGCAGGAGCGAGCGGATGGACGGCGAGAGCGGAGTCGGGCGGGGCGGCGTCTTCGACGCCAGCGAGCGCGACATCCTCGAGCGGATCGCGGCCGGCGCGCCGCTGGCCGAGGTCCTGGAGAGCATCGTCCGTCTGGTCGAGCGCCAGGCGCCCGGCATGTCGTGCTCGATCCTGCTGCTCGACCGCGAGCAGGGCTGCGTCCGCCACGGCGCCAGCCCGAGCCTGCCGGCCGAGTTCACCCGCGCGATCGACGGGATACCGATCGGCCCCCGGGAGGGCTCCTGCGGCACCGCCGCCTACCTGGGCGAGCCGATCGTCGTCGAGGACATCGCGACCCACCCGTACTGGACCGACTACCGGCACCTCGCCCTGCCCCACGGCCTGCGGGCGTGCTGGTCCAGCCCGATCTTCTCCACCAAGCGCGAGGTCCTCGGGACGTTCGCCATGTACTACGGGGAGCTGCGCGGTCCCCGGCCGCCGGAGCGGCAATGGGTCCAGGCCGCCACGCACCTGGCGGCGGTCGCCATCGGCCACGAGGCCGCGGCCCAGGCGCTGCGGCGAAGCGAGGCGCACTATCGCCGGATCGCCGACACCGCCCACGAGGGGATCTGGCTGCTCGACACCGGGGGCCGGACCCTCTTTGCCAACCGTCGCCTCGCCGAGATGCTGCGCTGCCGGCCCGACGAGCTGCCGGGGGTGACGATCTTCGAGTTCCTGAGCACCGCCGCGCGGCCGTCGATCGAGCAGCGGCTCGCCGCCCCGTGCCTCGCCGAGGCCGAGCAGTACGACGTCTGCCTGCACCGCCGAGACGGCACCGAGCTGTGGGCCATCGTCTCGGCGAGCGCGGTCAGCGACGACGACGGCCGCGTGGCCGGCACCCTGGCCATGGTGACCGACATCACCGAGCGCAAGGAGGCCGAGGCCCGGATCCAGCGGATCGCCCGCCTGTACGCCGTCTCCAGCAGCGTGAACGAGGCCATCGTCCGCGTGCGCGACACGGCCGAGCTGTACGAGCGCGCCTGCCGGATCGCGGTGGAGCAGGGGCTGCTGCCGCTGGCGTGGGTGGGCCTGTACGACGAGGCGACCAGGACCCTGCGGCCAGTGGCCCGCTTCGGCGCCGGCGACGGCTACGTCGATCGCATCACGATCAGCCTGGACGACGCCACGATGAGTCAGGGGCCGGCCGGGCGGGCGCTGCGCACCGGCGCCTGCGCGGTCGAGGACGACATCGCCTCGTCGACGGACTTTTACTGGAAGGCCGAGGCGCTCGCCCAGGGGCTGCGCGCCTGCGCGGCCTTCCCGCTCACGCGCGACGCCCGCCCGTTCGGCCTGCTCCTGCTGTACGCCGACCGTCCCCGGTACTTCCGCGACGAGGAGCTCCGCGTGCTCCGCGCGCTGGCCGACGACATCTCCTTCGCGGTGGCCTCGGCCGCGACCGAGGCGGAGCGCCAGCGCCTCGTCCGCGAGCTGGGCGAGCGCGTCAAGGAGCTCACGCTGCTGCATCGCACGGCCAGCCTGCTGCAGCCCGACCGCGAGCTGGACCAGGCGTTCGTCGACGACCTGGTCGCCGCGATCCCGCGGGCCTGGCAGTACCCCGAGGTGTGCGAGGCGCGCGTCGCCTGCGGCGACGTCGAGGCCCGCACGCCGGGCTGGCGGCGGACCGCGTGGATGCAGTCGGCGGCCTTCACGGGCGGAGGGCTGGAGGGTGTGATCGAGGTCGCGTACCGCGCCGAGCGGCCGGACGCCGGCGAGGGGCCGTTCCTGCCCGAGGAGCGCGCGCTCCTGGAGTCGCTGGCCGACATGCTGGGCGCCCACGTCGACCGGCAGCGCGCGCAGGCCCAGCTGCGCCAGGCCCAGCGGATCCAGTCGCTCGGCACGCTGGCCGGCGGCATCGCCCACGACTTCAACAACGTGCTGGTCGCGGTCACCGGCAACGCCGAGCTGGCCGCCCGCGCGCTGCCGGCCGACCATCCGGCGCGTTCGCACCTGCGACGCATCGAGGAGGCCACCGCCCGGGCCGCCGGCCTGGTCGACCGGATCCTCGCCTTCAGCCGCAAGCAGGAGCCCCGGTGGTCGAGCGTGGCGCTGCAGCCGGTCGTCGAGGAGGTCCTCAAGCTCCTCCGCGCCACCCTGCCGGCGACGATCGAGATCCAGACCCGATTCGATCCGGCCGCGCCGACGGTCCGGGCCGACTCCGGCCAGATCCACCAGGTCCTCATGAACCTGGGCACCAACGCCGCCCACGCGATGGGCGAGCGGGGCGGCGTGCTCCAGGTCACGCTGCAGGCCGCGACGCTGGGCGGGGGCGCGTCCGCCGTCGCGCCCGGGCTGCGCGAGGGCCGTTACACGAAGCTGTCGGTCGGCGACACGGGGTGCGGGATGGACCGCGCGACGCTCGAGCGCGTCTTCGAGCCGTTCTTCACGACCAAGGCGCCGGGCCACGGAACGGGCCTGGGCCTGTCGGTCGTGCACGGTATCGTCAAGAGCCACGACGCGGTCATCACCGTCGAGAGTCACGTCGGCGTCGGGACCACGTTCCACCTGTACTTCCCTGCCGCCGACGCGCTCGCCGCCGAGGCCCCCGCGCCGCCCGCCGAGGAGCCGCGCGGCCACGGCGAGCATGTCCTGTACGTGGACGACGAGGAGGCGATCGTCTACGTGGCGACGCTGACCCTGCAGGCTCTGGGCTACCGCGTGACCGCCGCGACCGACGCCCGGCAGGCGCTCGCGGACTTCCGGTCGCGTCCCTTCGAGTTTGACGTCGTCGTCACCGACCTGTCGATGCCCGGCCTGTCCGGCGCCGACCTGGCGCGGCAGGCGCGCGAGATCCGGCCCGACATCCCGGTCGTGCTGACGTCCGGCTACATCCGTCCCGGAGACGACGACCTGGCTCGCCGCCACGGCGACGTCGCGGTCGTCCTGAAGCCGAACCTGATCGCCGACCTCGGCCCCACCCTGCACCGGCTCCTTTCTCGACCTTCCCCGGTTCTCCCCGAGTAATCCCTGGGTTCACCCAGGACTCCGGCCGGTCACCGCTGTCAGTGTGGTCCGCGCACGGCGGCGACGGGAACCACGTCGGTTCGCCGCTGGCAGGAAGAGGGCGATGGCGTCGACGCGACGGCTCGTCGTGGCGGTGGGCCTCCCGGTCGTGTGCCTCCTCGCCGCCGGCATCGTGATGCACCGCGGAGGCCTGATCGTTCCGGAGTCGGAGCGATCGGCGCTGCGCGGCGCCCGGGCGGCGGCGCACGGCGCGCTCGAGCAGCAGGAAGGCCTCGTGCCGGCCGGGCGAGCCCGGGACGACGATCTCTGGCGCGCCTACCTGGGTGTCGTCCAGCAGGAGCTCGAGCACGGCCACCTGGACGCCGCCGTTCGCGCCTGGCAGGACGCGTACGGCGCCGCGCTCGAGAGCCGCCGGTGGGACAGCATGATCGCCGTCGGCGACGCCTTCGTGGCGCTCGGCCGCGCATCCGGCTCGCCACGCGGCGCCCGGATGAACGCGCGGGAAGCCTACGTGACTGCCCTGATCCGGGCCCGGCGCGACCGCTCGGTGGAGGGCGCGCTCCGCGTTGCCGAGGCGCTCCGGGTGCTCGACGATCGCGCCCTCGCCGAGCAGTGCCTCCACATCGCCGCCGGGCTGGCGGCGGGCGACGACGAGGCGCAGCGCAGGGTGCGTGACACCCGGGCTCGCTGGGTCACCGAGCGGACCGGCCTGGAATTCTGAGCAGGATCGGTCGGCGGCGCGCCCGCCTCAGCGCGGCTGTCGGGCCCGCCGCATCCGATCGGCCGAGCGAGCCCGGCCGGGTCTCGTATCGCGCGCGGCGGAGCGCGATCGAGGCGCGTCCGCGCGCGGGCGGCCGGAGACGGCGGCCGCGGCCCGGAGCTCCTCGAGCAGCGACCTCGCCTCCACCAGGTCGGCGCTGTCGAGGCCTTCGGTGAACCAGGCGTGGACGCCCGACAGCAGGGCGTACGCCTCCGGCGCGCGCCCGGTCACCGCCCACAGTCGGCCCAGGCTCATCGCGCCGCGCAGCTCCAGCGATCGCGCCCGCTGTCGGCGCGCAATCTCGATCGCCCGGAGGAAATGCGACTCGGCGGCGCTCGTGGTCGACGGGCTCGCACCCGGCCCGGCGCCGCCCTCGGCCTCGAGCCGCAGCACGCCGCTCAGACGATGCAGCTCCGCTTCCCAGTAGTGCCGTCCCGACTGCTGCGCCGTCGCCAGCCCGTCGCTCACGGCGGCCAGCGCCGCGGTCGACCGGCCGAGGTTCTGGGACACCCGCGCCACCAGCGCCAGGAACGCCGGGACCAGGACCGCGGAGCCGATCGCTCGGTGGCGCGCCAGCCCCTCCTGCATCCGGGCCAGGCCCTCCTCGGGCTGGCCGCGTTCGGCGAGGAGCCAGCCGCGCTGGATCACCCCGGTCGTCAGCAACAGGCCGAAGCCGTGCTCCGTGTCGTGGGCAAGAGCCTCGTCCTCCAGCTCCTGCCCGATCTGGCGCTCTCCCTGCCACTGGTGCAATGCCGCGGCGAGATGGCACGCGTAGGACACACCGAACGGATGGCCGAGGGCGCGCGCCATCGCGAGGGCCTGCCGGCTGCGAGCGGCCGCCCGCTCGGGGTATCCCAGCAGCCACAGCGTCCAGGCGGCGTGGATCGCGCACGTGACTCCGGGCGGCACGAGCCGGAACAGGGGCGCGCGGACCGGGTGGTGCTCGGTCGGGTCGTACAGCGTGATCCCCCGCTCCAGGTGATCGAGCGCGACCTCGAGGTCGCCCGCGTAGAGCGACACGATGCCCAGCGCGCTGTGCGCCATCAGCAGCAGGGCGGGCTCCCTCGTCGTCTCCGCCAGCGTCAGCAGCTGAGCTCCGACCTCGCGAGCCGTCTGGAACTCGCCGCGAACGACGTAGTAGCGTCCGACGCCCCGCAGGACCGGCAACAGCTGAGGCGTCTCGCCCACCTGCGCGCAGAGCTCCCACGCCCGGGCGTAGGTGCGGGCCACCTCGGTCGCCCCGTACCCCTCGGTGGCCGTCAGTGCCGCGCCGAGCGTGACCTGCAGCGCCAGCTCGCGACCGGCGCGCGACGGTGACTCCGGCGACGTCACGACGGACTGGAGCCCGCGCCGTGCGTGGTCGGCCGCTTCGCGGTAGGCGTGCTGGTGCAGCGCGTGCTCCCCGGCCTGGCTGCGGTACCTGGCGGCCCGGCCGAAATCGCGGCCGTGCTCGAAGTGCACGGCGAGCTCGCCGGCGATCTCCCCCGCCCGCTCGCCGTAGCCGCGCTCCAGGCGCTCGGCCGTCCGCAGGTGCAGGCCCACCCGCGCACCGATCGAGAGGCGCGCGTAGAGCACCTGCTGGTAGAGGACGTGGATGAACGCGTACCGACCGGCCACCGTGCCGTCCGGCCACGCGGCCGCGCCGGCCGATCGCAGGAACTGACCTCGTCGCGCCAGCGCCTCGCAGTGCTGCTCGCCGTGCTGCGCATCGATCCCGGCCGCGACGAGCACCGCGGCCGAGAACTCCGCGCCGGCCACGCTGGCGGCCACCAGGATCGCCTGCTCCTCGGCGGTGAGCCGCTCGACCTGACGCTCGACGAGCTGCCAGAGCGTCTGCGGCGCCCGCGCGGCGAGGTCCTCCGCCCGTCCCGCCAGCCGCCAGCGGCCGTCGACCTCGCGCAGCTGTCCCTGACCGATCAGGTCGTCGATGGTGTTCACCAGGAACAGCGGATTGCCCTCCGTGCTCCCGTGCAGGACGGCCGCGAGGTCCGGGGGCAGGTCGTGTCCGGGGAAGCGCCGCGAGAGGTATTCGTCCACGGACGCCACGCTCAGGAACTGCAGGGGGATCTCGTCACAGTACCCGTGCGCCTGCAGCTCCTGCTTGACCCGCTGCAACGGATGGCCGCCGGCGGCCGCGTCGGCCGGCCGGTAGGTGCCGAGGACCAGCAGGCGCGACGCCTCCCGCCGACGCGCCAGCATGTCGAGCAGCTCGATCGTGCCCGAGTCGCTCCAGTGCAGGTCTTCCAGGAACAGCACGAGCGGCGTCTCCCGCGCGAGGGCGTCCAGGGCGTCCACCAGCTCGCGTAGCATCCGGCCTCGCGTCATCGCCGGCAGGCGATGCTGCGCGGCCTCCGCCTCGGGGTCGCCCCGCAGCCCCGGCAGCTGCTCCAGCCAGGTCGGGGCGTGCTGCTTGAGGGTCCGGACCAGCGGCTCCGCGCCGGCCGCTCGGCCCAGCCGTCCCAGCGCTTCCAGCAGGGGCAGGTACGCCTCGCCGGCGCCGTACTGCTCCACGCACTGCCCGCAGCCGACGCGCAGCGCGCTCGCGTCGCCGACCTCCTGGAGGAACACCTCCACCAGCGCCGTCTTCCCGATTCCCGGCTCGCCGGTCACGAACACGAGCTGTCGCTGCCCGCCGAGCGCTCCGTCCAGCCGCGCGCGCAGACGACCGAGCTCGGCCACCCGCCCCACCAGCGTCGAGGTCGTGGCCGCGGCGGGCGCGGGCGCCGCCGCGCTCGTCGACACGAGCGGGCCGATGAATCGAAATCCGCGGCGGTGCACCGTCTGGATGTAGCGCGGGGCGGCCGACGAGTCCCCCAGGGCCCGACGCAGGTCCCGGATGCCGCTGGCCAGAGCGGCGTCGCTCACGACGGCGTCTCGCCAGACCGCGGCGAGGAGCTCCTGCTTGGTGACCAGGCGGCCCCGGTGCTCGACCAGATGCCGCAGGACCGCGAAGGCCCGCGGCGTCAACCGGAGGCGGCGAGCCCCGCACCACGCCCACTCGTTCTCGGGCTCGATGCGAACGGCCGGCGAGCCGTCAGGCGGCATCCGGCCCACGCCACTTTCCCCGGGACGACGCCGCCGACGCCGATGGACGAGTGTCCATCGCCCATGACGCGCGCGCAGGACGAGCGATGCAGGGTCGAGTCACGGAAATGCCGGTGGTCTTTGAGGCGGCGCCGGTTAGCGACGATCGCGAGCCGAGACGACGTCCCCCCTCTTCGACCTCGGCAGTGTACCGCTGCCGCTTCGCGTCGACAACCCGCCTTGACAGGTGTCACCGGATGTCGTATCCCGCATCTAGCAGAGGGCTGGTCGCGGCCACCGCCGGGTCGGGGCGCGAGGCCGGATCTCCGGGGGGGTTGAGCGAGGACGAGCGCACGCGCCGAGGTCAACGTTCGCGATAGACGAAGGAGGCGACTGTGACCCCTCTCACCAGGCGTTCGATGCTGCGTGGGTCCCTGGCCGTTGCCGCCGCGTACCCGTTCACCGTCCCCCACGTCGCCAAGGCGGCGGCGACCACCGCGAGCGTGTGGTTCTCACAAGGGTTCGTTCAAGACGAGGACGTGTCCCTGCGCAAGGCCGTCGCCGACTACGAGAAGGCGAGCGGCAACAAGATCGAGCTGAGCATCACCCCCTTCGCGCCGGAACGTCAGAAGATCATCGCGGCGCTGACCAGCGGCGTCGTGCCCGACGTGATGTCCAACAATCCGGCCGAGATACTCCAGATCTACGCCTGGCAAGACCGGTGGGTCGACGTCAGCGACGTCGTGGAGACGCAGAAGAGCCAGTTCAGCGAGACCGCGCTCGTGGCCGCTCGCGGCTACAACAACGTCACCAAGAAGGTCGGCGTGTACGGCGTGCCCGTGCGGGCCGCGGTCGTCCCCTGCCACATCTGGCGCCCGCTCGTGGAGAAGGCCGGCTTCAAGATCGAGGACATTCCGAAGACGTGGGACGCCTACTTCGACTTCTTCAAGAAGGTACAGGACAACCTGCGCAAGCAGGGCGAGCGCAAGGTCTACGGCCTGGGCTTCCAGGTGACGGCCAACGGGGTCGACCCCTACAACCTGTTCATGGCCTTTCTCCTCGCCCACGGCGGGAAGGACATCGTCACCAGGGACGGCAAGCTGCATCTCGACGATCCGAAGGTCAAGGAGGCGGCGATCAAGGCGGCCGGTTACCTCGGCGGGGCCTACCGGGACGGCTACGTGCCGCCGAGCGCGATCAACTGGAACGACGCCGACGACAACAACGCCTTCCACGCCAAGCTCATGGTCATGGACGTCGACGGCACGCTGTCGACCGAGGTCGCGGTCAAGGAGAAGCATCCGGACTGGTACTTCAAGGACATGGTGAGCCACGGCATCGGCTATCCGACCGACAACGCGGGCAAGACCGTGCCCAGCATCGTGGGCATCACCCAGTGGATGATCCCCAAGGGGGCGAAGAACGTCACGGTGGCGAAGGAATTCCTGAAGTACTTCTCCCAGCCGAAGGTCGTCGGCGAGTTCGTCGAGCTGGGGCTGGGCCGCTGGCTGCCGGTCATGCCGTCGCTCGCCAAGAGCCCGTTCTGGCAAGACCCGAAGGACCCACACCTGAAGGGCTACGTGCAGCAAGGCCTGCTGGGCCCGACGGTGCCGGACTACTACGTGTTCAACCTGGCCATGGCGGAAGTCCGCTCCCAGCACGTGTGGAGCATGGCCATGATCGACGTGGCCAAGGACGGGGCCAAGCCCGAGGCGGCCATCGACAAGGCCTTCAAGCGTATCGAAGAGATCTTCGCGAAGTACAAGGTCGCGTGAGCGCGACCATGGCAAGCGCATCGGCCGTCGACGTCGGTCGTCTCCCGCTGCGCCAGCGCTCGCTGGCCCGCTCGCTGCGCGGTGACCTCAAAGGTGGCGAGTACACGTGGGCGCTGGCCTTCCTGGTTCCCTACGTCGCCGTCTTCGTCGCCTTCGTCGCCTACCCGGTGGTCTACGGGCTGTGGATGGGCAGCGAGGCCAGCCTGTACCGGGAGCTGTTCGCCGACCCGATCTACCAGAGCTCGGCCGTGAACACCGTGCTGTACCTCGCCCTCGGCGTGAACGTGAAGATGTTCCTGGCGCTGCTGCTGTCGGGCTTCTTCATGCGCCCCGGCTGGTGGATGAAGGCCCTGCTGCTCATCTTCGTCCTGCCCTGGGCCGTGCCCCAGATCTCGACCTTCATCTCCATCCACTGGATGCTGAACGGCGAGTGGGGCTTCCTCAACAACGTGCTCTGGAAGCTCTTCCACATCGAGGGGCCGCACTGGCTCAACGAGCGGTGGATGGCGCTGGGCGCGGTGATCGTCTCCCACATCTGGAAGTGGACGCCCTTCTGGACGCTGATCCTGCTGGCGGGCCGGATGGCCATCCCGCTCGAGATCCGCGACACCGCCCGCGTCGACGGGGCCACCGGGGTCCGCGGCTTCGTCTACATCACGTTCCCGTTGCTGGCGAACCTCTACCTGATCTGCACGCTGCTCTCCACGATCTTCCTGCTGGGCGACTTCAACGCCGTCACCTTCGTCTCCGGTGGCGGGCCCGCCAACACCACCCACGTGCTGGCCACCCTCGGGATCCGCGATGCCTTCGAGATCGCCCACCCGCGTCTGGGCGTGGCGGCCGTGATGTCCGCCCTGCCGCTCGTGATCCCGCTCGTCATCGTCCTGATGCGCCGGCTCCGCACCGCGGAGGTGCAGCTATGAGCACGCTTGCCGCCGAGACACGAGTGATGTCAGCCCGCGCGATCGCCCGTCCGCTGCGAGCGGTGCGGACCCGCCGCGCCCTCGAGACGATCGGCACGGTGGTCCTCTCCGCCGCGCTGATCGTGTGGACGCTCGTGCCCATCTACAACATGGTCATGATCTCGCTGGAGCCCGAGGGCGACGTGTTCACCGATCACATCTGGCCCCGCGTGTGGTCGCCCGACAGCTTCTGGGGCGTGCTCACCCAGGGCCACTGGTATCTCGAGCGGTTCTGGCACCAGTTCGCGAACAGCTGCTACATGGGCGCGATGGTCACCGTCCTGACCCTGGCCATCGGCTCGCTGACCAGCTTCTCGATCGGGCGGATGCGCATCCGCCACGGCTGGCTCGTGAGCAATGCCGCCCTGCTGACCTACGTGATCCCGGCCTCGTTCCTGGCCATCCCCTTCTACCGGATCATGCAGAACTACGGCATGGCCAACAACCTGTGGTCCGTGATCGCCGCCCTCGTCGCCTTCGCCACCCCGTATGCCTTCTTCGTCCTGCAGGAGTACGGCCGCAGCATCCCCATCGAGGTCGACGAGTCCGCCCGCATCGACGGCGCCTCGCCCGGCCAGGTCTATTTCCGCATCTACCTGCCGCTGATGGCGCCCGCCCTGGTGGCGGTCGGCACCTATGCGATGCTGCTGGCCTGGAACGAGTACCTCTACCAGTTCCTGCTCCTGTCCTCGAAGTCGAGCATGACGGTGCCGGTCGCGCTCGCGCAGTTCCTCAGCAGCGACCAGTCGCCCTGGAACTACATGATGGCGACCGCGATCATCTACGCGGCGCCGCCCGTGGCGATCTACTACGCGTTCCGCCGGCGCATGACGGCCGGCCTCACGGTGGGCGGCGTCAAGGGCTGACCCCGGCTAGCCCTTGACGCTGCCCCTCGTCAACCCGGCGGCGATGTAGCGGCGAACGGCGAAGAACAGGACGATCGGCGGCAGCGCATAGATGAGGGAGGCCGCCACCGGGTAGTTCCACGGCGTGTCCTCGTTGTCGAAGAACGTCGCGAGCGTGATCGCGACGGTCTTGTTGCGGGGCGAGGACAGCAGCATGAACTGGTAGAGATACTCGTTCCAGGCGGTCAGCAGCGCATAGGTGCCGACAACCGCCAGGGCCGGCGCCATCAGGGGCAGATAGATCCGCACGTACACCTGCCCGGGGGTCGCCCCGTCGGTCCGCGCCGCCTCGTCGAGCTCGATCGGGATCAACCGGCCGTACCACTGGAGGATCAGCAGCGCGTACGGCACGGCAAAGGTCACGTCGACGGCGATCACCGCCCACAGGCTGTCCATCAGCCCATAGCTGTGCATGAGCCGGTAGAGCGGGATGACCAGGAAGTACGCCGGGACCGTATAGATGAGGAACGCGGCGGTGGAGACCACGCCGCCCCTGCCCAGCCGCATCCGCCCCAGCGCAAAGCTGGCCAGCGAGCTGATCAGCACGGTCAGCACCAGCGCCATGACGCCGATGAAGGCGCTGTTGCCGAACTGACGCCAGAAATCCTGCAGGTACCAGTACCGCTGGAAGAGCACCCCTCGGAAGGCCTCGAGCGTCGGGGCGGTCGGCCAGATGTCCCCCGTGAACTCCGTGTCTCCCTCGGGATCGAGGGCGATCAGCATCATGTTGTAGACCGGCAGGAGCCACCAGACCAGCAGCACGACGGCGAGGACCGCGACGCCCACCCGGTCGAGCCAGCGGCGAAGCCGCCCGTGGCGCCCGCCACGCCCGCGGGCCCGACCCGGCGGGCCACTCATAGCTGCACCTCGGCGGTGCGGAGCCGGCGGATCAGCAGGATGCCGAGCGGGATGAGCACGGGCAGGGCCGCCAGCGTGGCGGCCACGCCGAGCTCGGGGTTGGCGCTGTCGAAGAGGTACTCCATGCCGATCGTCGCCAGCACGTTCGTCGCACCGACGGGCGCGCCGCCGGACACGAGGTCCGGGGTGTTGAAGTCGCCGATCATCCAGATCGTCGCCAGCAACGTGCAGACGAGATAGAGGTTCGCCAGGAGCGGCACCACGAGATGCGTGAACCGGCGGAAGCCGGTGGCGCCGTCGACCTCGGCGGCATCGTAGAGGTCCTGGGGGATGGCCATGCGCCCCGCCAGCAGGATCAGCGTCCAGAACGGCATCGTCTTCCAGTTGTAGGCCGCGATGTTGGCGCCGAGGGCGAGCCAGTAGTGGCTCAACCAGTCCGGGCCGTACACGCCGAACAGCTTCTCCAGCAGGCTGTTCAAGAAGCCCCAGTAGATCATCATCCAGTGGAAGGAGATGAAGCCGGTTTGCGCGGGCAGCGCCCAGGGCAGCATCGACACGACCAGCATCGCCTTGACCCACCACTGGCGGCGCATGAAGAAGCCCGACAGCAGCAGGGCCAGGAACATGCTGGTGTTCACCCCGATGCTGACATAGAGCAGGGTGCTGACGACGGCCTCCCGGTACTCGTCACTCGCGAACAGCTGGAGGTACAGCGAGGGGCTGCTCGCCATCCAGAGCCCGTAGGCGATCGGGTAGAGGGCGAAGGCGAACAGCACGGCGGCGTAGGGGACGACGAAGGCGATCGCCCAGGTCAGCTCCGCGCCGTGCAGCTCGCGATGCCGGGGCGACGGCAGCCACCGGCGGCGGAGCACGGCGGACACTACGCCGCCCGATTGAGGCCGAACAGCGAGCCCGCGTCCAGGCCGTCCGGAAGGTCGACCCGACCGTGGACGACCAGCTCGGCGAGGATCCGCCCGGTCAGCGGCGCGAACTTGAAACCGTGCCCGGAGCACGCCGAGGCGAACACCACCCGCGGATCGTCGGGCGAGCGGTCGATGACGAAATCCTCGGTCGGCGTCATCGTGTAGAGACAGCGCTCGGCGCCGACGAGCTCCCGGATGGGCACGGTCAGGATCTGCCCCAGACCGTGGCGCAGCGCCTCCACCTCGCCGGCGGCCGGCGGGTCTACCTCATCGGGATCGGCTCCCGGGCCCCTGGTCACGTGACGGCCGCTTTTCAGCGCGTCGCGGCCGATCTCGGGCAGGCCGTACGTGATATCGTCCGGCCCGTCGAAGCGAATCCACGAGGGCACCGTGGCCGCCGGCTCGTCGAGGCGGAAGTAGGCCACGGTCTGGGGCACCACCGTCATCGCGCCCGCCGCCGCCGGCGCCAGTTGCCGGAGCCACGCGCCCGTCGCGACCACCACGCGCTCGGCCCGCAGGACGCCACGATCCGAGACGACGCGCACCGCGGAGGCGTCGCCGTCGAGCGCGACGATCCGCGTGTCCTCCAGGACGGCGCCGCCGGCGGCCGCCACCAGCCGGTACAGGGCTCGGATCGTTCCGTCGGCGGTGACGCTGCCACCCGTCCGGTCCAGCAGGATCTCCATGTCGTCGGTGAACCGCAGGGACGGAAAGCGCCGCCGGGCTTCCCGCACCGGGATGCTCCCCACGTCGGCGCCGGCCGCCTGGACGGAGGCCGCATAGGCGCCGAGCGCCGCACGGTCGGGGCCGAAGAACAGGACGTCGCGCGGGTGCACGAGCGTCAGCCGGGCCGCGCGCTCCAGGCGAGGCCATTCCTGCTCCCGGACGTGGCGCATCAAACCCGCATACACGGGGCTGGCATACGCGCTTCGCGTCATCCGCACACTGCCGTGGGAGCCCCCACGCTCGTGTCCGATGCGGAAGCGCTCCACGACGGCGACCGGGCGGCAGCCCAGGCGCAGCAGGTGCCACGCGGCGGCCAGCCCCACCACACCGCCACCGACGACGACCGCGCCGTACACGGCCCGAGTGGCATCGTCGAGTGTCATGTCATCGAGTGACGACGGGCGGTGTCGTCCACCCGCGCAACGCCCGCAGCTCGGCGCGCTGCCGGGCGGTCGCCGCCTCGTCCACGGCGAGCGCGGAGGCGTCGATCACCACACCATAGTCGTCGCGCGCCGAGGCCAGGCCGACCAGCTCGTTAGCCACGTCGCGCAGCACGCGGAGTGGATCGCGCTCGAGCGGATCGCCCCACCCGCCTGGCCCCGGCTGGTCGTGAATGAAGACGTCGCCGCGGCGCATCGGCGTCATCGTGACCTTGGCGGTGAGCTCGCGCTCGTCGCCGTTCGTGATCAGCCGATTGCGCGACGGCTTGCCGGGCGCGCCACCGTAGAGCCCATACGGACGGAACGTGTGGCGGTCGGCGCGGACCTGGAGCACGGCCTCGTCCTCCGTCAGCCGATAGGCGCGGCGGATCGACATGCCGCCGCGGTGCCGGCCGGGCCCGCCCACGTCCGGGATCAGCTCGCAGCACAGCACCTCGAGCGGCTGCTCGGTCTCGGTCACCTCCGCCGAGGGCAGCGACATGTTCGCGAACAGGTTGGCGTTGCCGTCGAGGCCGTCGGCCCACGGCCGGCCGCCCCAGGCCGAGCAGATGAACTCCACGAAGATGAACGGCGTGCGGTCGGCGTGGTACCCGCCGATGCTGACGCCGGTGTTGCCGCCCTCGGAGGCCGCGATCACCCGGTCCGGCAGCATCTGGGCGAGGGCGCCGAAGACGGTGTCGACCATGCGGAAGCCGGTCAGCCCCCGCGCCGCGCAGGCGGCCGGTGGCACCGCGTTGGCGATGGTCCCCGGCGGGGCGACGACCTCGATGGCCCGGTAGAAGCCGGCGTTGCAGAGGATCTCGTGGGGCAGCACGGACTTGAGGCAGGTGTAGGTGGCCGCCCGGGTGAACGACAGGGTGTTGTTGATGGCGCCCTTCACCTGGGGCGAGGTGCCGGTCCAGTCCGCCGTCATGTGGTCGCCGCGCTTCCTCAGCGTGACGGTGAGCGGGATGGGCGCGCCGAAGTCGATGCCGTCGTCGTCGATCCAGTCGGTGAAGCCCCACTCCCCGTCCGGCAGCTCGGCCAGCGCCGCCCGCGTCAGGCGCTCGGTGTAGTCAAGGATCTCCTCCATGTACGCCGTCACCTGGTCGAGGCCGTGCTTGGCGATGAGCCTGGCGAACGCCTCCTCGGCGATGTGGCAGGCCGCGAGCTGGGCGCGCATGTCGCCGAACACCCGCACCGGCAGACGCACGTTCTTCTCCAGCAGCCGGAAGAGCGTCTCGTTCGGCTCGCCGGCGTCGTACATCTTGACTGGCGGGATGCGGAGCCCTTCCTGGAAGATCTCGGTAGAGTCCGAGGCGTTCGAGCCGGCGACCCGGCCGCCCATGTCGGTCTGGTGGCAGATGGTCGCGGCAAAGGCCACCCGCCGCCCCTCGTGGAAGATGGGCTTGAGGATGAACACGTCGGGCAGGTGCATCCCGCCCTCGAAGGGATCGTTCAGCGCGTACACGTCACCCGGGCGCATGCGGTCGCCGTAGCGACGGAGAGTGGCGGCCAGCGCGTCGGGAAACGACGACAGGTGGGCGGGCAAGGTCAGCCCCTGCGCCACCGTGCGTCCCTGGGCGTCGCAGAAGGCCGTGGAGTAGTCCATGTTGTCCTTGAGCACGCCGGAGTAGGCGGTGCGCAGGATGGTCAGGGCCATCTCGTCGGCGATGGACAGCAGCGTGTTCTTGAACAGCTCGAAGCCGATCGGGTCGGAGAGTCGCGTGGCCACCGCTCAGACCTCCATGACGATGTTGCCGTACCCGTCGAGCTGGGCGCGGGCGCCGGGGGGCACCACGCAGGTCGCGTCGTACTCCTCGACGATCAGCGGGCCTTCGCGTGGCGCGGCCAGGTCGCCGCGGGCCAAAATGGGCGTCTCCATCCAGCCTTCGCGGGGACCGAAGTAGACGCGCCGCGCGGCCGCGGTCCCGCCCGCGCTCCGGCCGATCCGCACGCGCTCGGGCACGCGAGGCCGGTCGCTCAACCCCTGCCCGACCACGCGCAGGCTCACGATCTCGACCGGCTCGTCGACCCCCGCCCGGTGTCCGTAGGTCCGCTCGTGCTCGCGGCCGAACGCTTCCTCGATGGAGACGGTCGCCGTCACCGGGACCGTCAGCTCGAACGACTGTCCCTGGTAGCGGCAGTCGGCCGACCGCGCGATGCGAACGGCCGCACCCGTGAATCCCTCGGCGGCGAGCTGCGCGCGCGCCTCGTCCTCCAGACGCCCGAACGCCTCGGCCAGCGCGGCGGGATCGAGGCCCCGCGCCGGCCGCCGCCAGGTGCGCACGTAGTGGTGCTCGACCTCGGAGTAGAGCAGACCGAAGGCCGAGAAGAGTCCCGGCGCCGGCGGGACGACCACGCGGGTCATCTCGAGCGCCCGGGCCATGCCCGCCGCGAACAGCGGGCCGTTGCCGCCGAAGGCGAAGAGCGCGTACTCGCGCGGGTCGCGGCCCCGCTCGCTCGAGACCGCGCGGATGGCGCGCATCATGTTGGACGCCGCGATGAGGTGGGCGCCGTGGGCCGCCTCGGCCAGCGGCAGGCCCAGGGGATCGGCAATCCGCTCCTGGAAGATCTCGCGGGCTCGGGCGGCGTTGAGCTTCACGGCGCCGCCGGCCAGCGCCGTCGGGTTCAGGTATCCGAGGACCACGTTGGCGTCGGTGACGGTGGGCTCGGCGCCACCCAGGTCGTAGCAGAGCGGCCCCGGAGAGGCGCCGGCGCTGCGCGGGCCGACCTGCAGCGCGCCGCCGGCGTCGCGCCAGACGATCGAGCCGCCGCCGGCACCCACCTCGGCCAGGTCGATGGCGGGCACGCGCAGGAGGTACCCGCTGCCGGTGAGGAGCCGCGAGCCGTGCATGATACCGCCGCCGACCTGGTACTCGGTGGCCCGGCTGATCGCGCCATCCTCGACGATCGACGCCTTGGCCGTGGTACCGCCCATGTCGAACGTGATCAGCTTGTCGAACCCGATCCGTCGGGCCAGCGCCTGGGCCCCGACGACGCCCGCGGCCGGCCCCGACTCGATGATGTGCATCGGCCGCGCCGCCGCCGCCTCGTCGGTCATCAGACCGCCGTTGGATTGCATGATCAGCAGCGGCCCGCCGACGCCGATCCCGTCGAGCCCGGTCCGGAGCGTGGCCAGGTAGCGGCGGACGATGGGCAGCACGTAGGTGTTGATCACGGTGGTGGACGTACGCTCGTACTCCTTGATCTCGGGCAGCACCTCGCTGCTGAGGCAGAGGGGCAGCCCGGGCGCGCGGCGCTCGACGATCGTCTTGATCCGCTCCTCGTGCGCCGCGTTGGCCCACGCGTTGAGCAGGCACACGGCGAGCGCCTCGATGCCCTGCCCCAGCAGGCGGTCGAGCGCGCGCTCGACGTCGGCGTCGTCGAGCGGCTGCTGCACGGTCCCGCGGGCGTCGATCCGCTCGCCCACCTCCATGCGCAGGCGCCGCTCGACCAGCGTGGGCGGCTTCTCCCACGTGAGATCGTAGAGGCGCGGCATGCGCAGCCGCCGGATCTCCAGGACGTCCCGGAAGCCGCGCGTGGTGATGAGCCCGGTCCGGGCGCCCCGCTGCTCGAGCAAGGCGTTGGACGCCACCGTGGTGCCGTGGAGGACCTCGACCACGTCGCGGCCGCCCAGCCCCGTCTCGTCGAACACCTCGCGAAGCCCGTCCACGATGGCGCGCGCGTAGTCCTCCACGCTGGACGAGACCTTCTTGATGTGCAGGCGCCCCTCGGCGTCGAGGAACACGATGTCGGTGAAGGTGCCGCCGATGTCGACCGCGACCCGAAAACGCGGGGGCCTCACGCCACGATCCATCTCTGCTCTCTCCTCTCGGACGCTGGCCAGACGCCATCGCCCGGCCTCGCGGCGAGCGCTCCGGTAGGCGCGCCCCGCCGCCAAGTGTATCCGAATCGCTTCGTTCTCTTTCACGACAAGCGCCATCCTGCCGAGATGGGGGCGCCCCCGAGATCACGCGTTTCATCAGGCGCTGAGCGCTCTCCTCTTCCTCTATCACCGAGGTGCTGGACGTCGAGATCCCGTGGCTGGACGACGTCGTGCGCGCAAAGCGACCGCAACGGCTGCCCGTCGTCCTCACACGCGACGAGGTCCGCGTTTTGCCCCAGCGCATCGAGGGCGTGCCGCGGCTGATGGCGTACCTGCTCTACGGCTCAGGTCTCCGGGACCGCCGGCCGGGAGTGGGCCTGGCAATGGATATTCCCGGCCACCCGCATCGATACTGACCGCGAGAGTCGTCAGCGGCGGCGCCGCCACCACCTGCACGAATCGGTCCTGCAGCGCGTCGTTCGCATCGCCGCTCGGCAAGCCGGATCACCAAGCGGGCCACGCCCCACACCTTACGCCACTCGTTCGCCACCCACCTCCTCGAGGACCAGCACGATATCCGGACGGTGCAGGAGCTTCTCAGCCATCGCGATGTCGCGACCTGCAGATCTACACTCACGTCCTCAACCGAGGTCCGTCCGGCGTCCCGGAGCCCCGTAGATGGGATGCCCGACGCCTGACCCGCGCCACGCTGCCCCGATTTGGACTACGAAAAGATAGGGCGCCTCGATACGCAGCACCTCGCTGCCTGGTCCCTCTGACCGTCATGGGTCGCGCAGAACGCCACGCGGGCCGAACCGCGCAGAAGACTTGAGATCCGTGAACCGTCTGGTCCGGGCTACACTGCACCATGCCGCAGCGTTCCCACCCTAAGTACGGGTCGGCCTATTTGAGGGCCGAATCATAGTTCGACGCACCGATCAACCGAGGCCAGCGTGTCCCACGAGGAGGTCTCGACATGGTGAGGTGGCGAGTATTTCTCACGACGGCGTGGGACGCGATCGGCCTGTCGCACATGGGGACAGCACGCGCCGCGGAACAAGGGCCGCCTCCCCAGCCGCTCGAGCCGCTCGTCTGGCCGCTCGTGGGCGGCGCGCAACCTGGCATTCGGACATTCGCCGGGCACACCAACACCGTGCTGGATATCGTCGGGCGGGTCGGAACACCGCCGAGTCTCGTGATCTACACCGAGGGCAATCACCTCATGGTCCTGCTCGGCAAGGACATTGTCGGCGCGTTTCCCGCCTGGGCGAGGACACAACCGCAATACGCGCATCTCAGCCTCGACAACATTGTGGTTGTGACCATGCCACAACCGATCGTCGTCCAGATGGTCCGCACCGGCGTCATCGCGCTCGGCAATCTCACGCTCGACGTGAGCCGGGCCTCCCACCTCTTTCCCGATATCGCATGGGCGGGCCGGCTCCGCAGCGGGAATTGCGCAAGCTCGGAGTTGTCGAGGCGCAGGCTCACTATTTCTCCCGAGATCGCGGCCGCGCGCTGCTCGTCCGCAAGGGCAATCCCCTCGGCATTCACGGCCTTGCTGACGTGGCGCGCACGGGTGCGCGCGTCGCTCAGGCGGATTCGGTCGCGGCCGGCGCGCGCGCCGGCAATCGCGCCGCGATCGAAACGTTGATCGGACAGGCCGCGACCGACGCCTTTTTCGCCAAGGAGGTGGAGCACTTCCCGGGCCGCCTCGGCATCACGCATCGGGATGTCCCCGAGATGATCGCCCGCGGCTACGCGGATGTCGGCCTCACGCAGTACCACCTCATTTCCTACTGGGTCCGGACCTTCCCCAACCATTTCGAGCTCGTGCCCATCGCTGGGGCCGAGCAGTTTCCCGTCAAAATCGCCTTCGGGCGCGTAGTCCGCCCATTGCGGCCCGAGGCGGCGAAGGCGTTCGCGGAGTTCTTCTTCAGCCGAGCGCGGGACGTCTATCCTCACTACGACTTCGCACGCATGAGGGACGACGAGTACGGCGCACCGCTAGCGCTCGCCTGACTGACTCGACCTTGCCACTTGACCGCCCTCGCACGAAGGTCTCGAGGTGGACGGCGCTGCGGCGAGGCGCCGACCAGCGCGCGCGAGCAGACCGCCGGCTCGCATTCGCTCGCCGCGGCTGCTCACCGCGGGCGTTCGCCGACTCCGACGAAGCGATGAGGCGTCATGTACTTCGAGATCGTTGGGCCGATCACCAGCATCGAGAGGGTTGCTGTCGGCACATCCATCCGCCAGCTGTCCCGGCTGAGGCGTCGCCATGGCCGTGGCCGTTGGCGCAAGCTCAAGGGCGTCGCCATGGTCCGCTTGGCGGGCGGCGAGCTGCGGCGTGCTGAAATCCACTGGTACGAGGCGCAAGGCAGCTCGGCGCCGTTCCGTCGCCGCGACCGTGGTCAGCTGGGGCACGCGCCGCCCGCCGAACAACCGGCTTGAGCGGACCGGCTCGCGGCCGGCCGCTCAGCCCGAGCGTTAGGCTCATCTAAGCGAGAGGCACGGAGATTCCGTGGTCCCCGAGGACAGGGCGCAAAAGGCAGAGCAGAGACCGCACGCACCAGGACTGAGTCAACTTCTGCGAGGGTCTCTGGTCACGCAGTTGATTTATGTGGCAGCGACGCTTGGCGTTGCAGACCTCCTCGACGACAGTCCGAAAAGTAGCCGCGAACTTGCCGCGGCGCTCGGGGTCGATCCGGAGGCGCTGTATAGGGTGCTGCGTGCCCTCGCCAGCAGCTCGGGGAACACGGACCTCGTCGAGCTGGCCGACCTTCGCCCGGGAGAGCGCGTGCTGGACGTGGCCTGCGGCACTGGAGTGGTGGCGCGGCTCGCGGCGCAACAAGTCGGCGCGACAGGTGAGATCACCGGCCTGGATCTCAACGCGGGGATGCTGCGAGTGGCGCGATCGCTTCCAAGCCCTTCCCGGAACTCCTGTCACCTGGGTCGAGGGAAGTGCGCTGGCCATGCCCTTGCCAGATGCGTCGTTCGACGTGGCGCTGTGCCAACAAGGGGTCCCGTTCGTCGCGGACCAGCGCGCCGGGCTACAGGAGGTCAAGCGTTCAAGCGTGTGCTCGTCCCGAGGGGCCGGGTGCTCTTCAGCGTTTTGGGAAGGTGAGACTCCGTACACCGTCGCGATGGCGGCTGCCGTGGAGCGGCATGCGGGGCTCGAGGCCGCGACGACCCTGCGGAAGAGCCGCGCCTGCCCGGGCCCGGAGACCTTACAGTATTTGATGAAGCAGATTGGGTTCCGGAATACGACGATTCGCGCTCGTACCATCATGAGGGGCCTGCCAGCTGCGTTTGACGGCCGTGTTCGTGGATAAGATCCTCCGTGGCGCGAAGCCTGCCGATCTCCCAGTCGAGCAGTCGAGCCGGTTGGAACTCGTTGTTTCAATCTCGCGACCGCGAAGACGCTGGGCCTGAACATCCCGCGAGAGATCCTGTTGCAGACAGACCAGGTGATCGACTGAAATATGGCGCCAGATTGACGGAGATGCTGATGTCGACGGATAACGAACCGTTTCAGCGGACCGGCTTCGCCGGCCGCTGAGCGCTGGCGTTGGGCGGCTGGAGATGCGGAGATGCTCAATGACTAGATCACCCGTTCGCTCGTTGACCTGCCTTTTCGTGACGCTTGTCGTCGGGTCATCTTCCGGCCTCCATGCCCAGACCGGGTCTACGGTCACGAACTGGACACCAGCTGCTGCGCCGGCCGACCTGAACGCCCCGGGCGCGCAATGGATCAAGGTCGACGGGCGGGGTCACAAGTTTCTTGCAGCCGTTCTCCAGCCCCCAGGGGGCGGGCCGTTTCCCGTGGTCGTGCTGTTGCCAGGCTCGAGCGGATTACAGATGGGACACGTCGCACTCGCCCAGGAAATATCGAGCTCTGGGTTCGTCGTCATCGTTGGCTGCTGGCAGGCTGTCGCGAGTCGCCCAGCCCCGAGCGCTCACCCGATCTGCTCCGAAGCACCGTCGCCGGCCGCCTGGCAGGCCGACCCGGCGGCAAACTCCGGCAAGGAGCTTGTCGCCGCGGCGCGGACCTTGCCCGGGGCGCGCGCCGAACGTATCGGCGTATACGGGCTCTCGCGCGGCGGACACGCCGCCTTGTGGGCGGCCTCGACAGGCGCCAACGTCCAGGCCGTGGTCGTCGACGCTCCAACTCACCGCCCTCGAGCCACGCCGGCACCGCCGAGCACATTGGGGGTCGTCGCAGGGTTGGCCGCACCGACATTGCTGCTGCACGGCACCGCTGATCCGGGCGCCCCCGTCGAGTACTCACGCGAGTACGAGCGCGCAGCGCGTGCGCTCGGCAAGACCGTGGTGGCGGTGTACTTCGAGGGAGTTGGCCACCAAGTGACGCTGCCCTCGGCCACGGGGGAGGCGGAATCTCTGATCGCTGCCCGGCGTGCCGTGCAAGCCGACGCGCGCCGACAGGCGATCGCGTTCCTTCGCGAGCACCTACGGAAATAGCGCCCGTCCCAGATCACGAAATGCGATCATCCCGGACGGAGCGACGGCAACCGTCGCGGGAACTCGTAACCTCGGAGACGCGAACATGACAGACAGCCCGTGGCAGTCCGACGGTGCGGGTTCAGGCGGAGGCACCGCCGTACAAGTACGTCAGTGTCGAGAGACCGGTTGTCGCCATCGAGCCAGCAGATCTTGAGCGTGACCGCCGGCCCCTCGCTCACCGTTACCTGGGCGCGCAAAGAGGTGACCGATACATCGAGAAGACACGGTTAGAATACGTTGGCAACGTCGTCGTCGCATGCTGCCGGGACGATGGCTCACGGTGGACTACGCGAAGGCAGGACGCCATGACCGTCAGTCCAACAAGCCGCTTCAGCAGCCCGGGGCCCGCGTGGCTCGCCCGGCTGCTGAACGCCGGCGTTAGAGGGCAAGAGGCGACGCTCAAGGAGGCCATGTGCCCCAGCCATTAGGTCGTTTCCTACAGCTGGCTCTCGGCGCTGCCTGTGTGGCCCTGGTGCCACCCTCGGCGTACGGTCAGTCTCTGAAGGAGCAATTGCACGGGACATGGACGATCGTCTCTGCGGCACGCGTCGTCGGGGGCGTTGAGGAACCCGACTTCCTGGGTCAAGATCCTGTTGGACGGTTCATGTTCGCTCCTGATGGCCACATGTGTTTCAACGCGATGCGCCGAAATCGCTCGAAGTTCGTCAGCCCAAGTTTTCAGGCCGCTACGTCGGAAGAGAAGTCCGCTGCCTACGATAGCTACATCGGCTACTGCGGCCGCTACGAGGTCAATGAGCAAGAGCGATCCATCGTGATGCAGTTCGAGCTGAGCTCCTTCCCGAACTGGACAGGTACAACTCAGAACCGCTTCGTGGACGTAACGGGCACACGATTGCGAATCAGCACGCCTCCGCGGCTCTCGGAAGGCAAGGAGATCGTCAACACCATCTTGTGGGAACGAGGGAAATGAGTCCGGCTGGAGCTTCGGACCCGGCGGCTCAACCGTGGCGATGTCGCGTACCTCCTTATCAGCGGGTACGCGATGCGGTACTACGGTTCCAGCCGACAAACAGGCGACGTGGACCTTCTGACATGCGCGACCCTCGACAACGCCCGCCGGTTCGTAAGTGCGCTCGAGCGAGCGCTCGGTCATGCACTTGGATTCTCAGCCGAGGCCCTTTCGGAGCCAAAGAAAACGGTGAACTTCGGCGGGGACGGGTACCGCGATTCCAGTCGTTTCCCGAAGGCATCTGACATCTACTAAAAAGATCGCCGCCCGCGCCGATCCAGGCCGACGAGACAAAGAACGAAGCGATAGTCAGTTCTTGGAAGCTCACGCACCGCACAACTTCGGCATCCAGCCGACGGCCTGCGGCCGCAGCTGATACCGGCGTTAGGCCCAACAGGAGTCCTGTTCGGACAACAACATTACCGAAGGGGGTCGACATGCCACTGCAAGGGAAATACGCGCTGGTCACTGGAAGCTCTCGCGGAATCGGTCGAGGAATCGCCCTGAAGCTTGCCGAGCGTGGTGTCAACGTCGCGGTTCACTATCACACTCAGACCGAGGCTGCGCACGAGACTCTGGCCCAGGTTCGGGCGCGCGGTGTCAAGGGGTGCGTGATCCAGGCCGACGTCACACGTCCCGAGCACATCAACCGGATGTTCGACGAGATCAAGCGCGAGTTCGGGCGATTGGACATCTTTGTGAGCAACGCGCGACCGGAGCTCGCCGCGTTCTACCAGCCTCCCATGGCCCTCACTCTCGACCAGTGGAACGCGGCCGTCGACTCCCAGGCCCAGGCGTTTTTGCTGGGCAGCCAGGCCGCTGCCTCGCTTATGCCGGATGGGAGCCGTATTATTGCCATTAGCTATTCGCCCAGTGGCCGCACCGGCAGTTGGCAACCGTGGGTGGCGATGGGCGCGTCCAAGGCGGCACTGGACGCGCTCGCACGCTACTTCGCCGTCGCCTTGGGTGGCCGCGGCATCACCGTGAATGTGATCAGTCCTGGGGCTACTGACGACAGTGTCGTGGGCCGCCTGCCAACCGAGGTCTTCCAGGCCATCAAAACGTGGCACGAGAGTGGCTGGACTCCGATGCGTCGGGTCGGCACGCCGGCGGATATCGGTAACGCGGTTGCGCTGCTGTGCATGGACGAAGCCGGCTTCATCACCGGACAAACCATCCACGTGGACGGAGGGGCCTCCGTCATGGATCCTGTCTTCCCACTCGCCATTCAACAGGGTTGAGAGGAGAGGTCGGGATCTCAAACGGGCATGTCCGGCCGACGGGGCCCGTGGGTGAGACCAGGCCTCACTTCCGAATGCAGGCGACGGTGACAGGGGGGGGTGCCACCGGCTCGGGCTGCACAGCGAGCGACGAGGACGATTCCCATCGTCTTCGCAGGAGCGGCCGATCCGGTGGGTGCCGGGCTCGTCACCAGCCTCGCGCGGCCTGGGGGAACATCACCGGGTCGACCATCATGGCGGAGGCACTGGTGGGGAAGCAGCTGGAGCTGCTCACGGAAGTCGTCCCCAAGGTGTCCCGCGTGGCGGTCCTCTGGGAATCCAGACAATCCCGGAAACGCGAGCCAGCTACGAGCGGCCGACGCGGTGCCCGGATTACAGCTTGAGCCGGTGGGCGCGCGTGATTCCGCCGAGATCGAGAAGGCGTTCGTGACGATGACACGACAGCGCGCCGATGGAGTCGTCGTCCTGGTGGATACGCTCTTCCTCGGCGAGCGAGAAAGAATTGCGGACCTCGCAATGAGGAACCGCCTGCTGGCCGTCTACGGCTATCGCCTGCATGCGGACGACAGAGGCCTCATGGCGTATGGGGCCAGCCGTGTCGAGCTGGCCGCGCAAGCAGCCGTCTACGTGACCAGGATCCTCAAGGGCGCCCAGCCCGCCGACCTGCCCGTGGCGCAAGCGACGAAGTTCGAACTGGTGATCAATATGAAGACCGCGAAGGCTCTGGGGCTGGAGATCCCGCGCTCTGTCTTGCTACGAGCAGACGAGCTCATCGAAAGATGATTTCGCGCTGCGTGGACCGGCGTGACTTCATTGGTGGCCTCGCGCTCGGGGCCCTCGCGGCACCCCACGTCGCCCGCGCCCAGCCCAGGCGCAAGGTCCACCGGATCGGCATCCTGAGTTCGAGATCGACGACCTCCGAAATGGTCGGACCCCAGCCCCAAGACCCTTATCAACGCGCTCCTGCGCGGCTTGCGCGAACTCGGCTATGTGTATGGAGAGCATTTTGTGACTGAGCCTCGCGGGGGCGAGGGCAAGCCAGAGCGCTTCCCGGACATCGCGACCGAGCTGGTCCGTCTCCGAGTGGACGTGATTGTCGCCTCAGGGCCCATGCTGCCTGCGCTCAAGCAGGCGACCTCGACGATCCCGGTGGTCACGACGGGCGCCGGCGACCCTGTTGCCTCGGGGTTTGTCAAAAGCCTCGGCCGGCCGGGCGGAAACATCACGGGGATGAGCCTTCAGATCTTAGAGACGATGGGGAAGCGACTTGAACTGCTCAAGGCGCTCGTCCCGGGGGCGGCCCCGGTCGGGGTCGTCCTGGATCCTCGGGTTGGCCGCCGGGTTTGGCAGGAGGTCCAATCCGCCGCTCGAGAGCGGGGGTGGAAGCTACTCGCGCTCGAGATTCGCGAAGCCAGCGACATCGAGAAGGCCTTCAACGCGGCAACGGGCGCGCGCGCTGGCGCTCTCCTCGTGGCCCCAAGTGGGCTCCCCGACGCGCACGCCGGGCGAATCGCGGAGCTCGCCATCAAGAACCGACTCCCGGTCATGTATGCATTCCGGTTCTATGTCGAGGCCGGTGGGCTGATCTCCTATGGCGTGGATATCTCTGAAAACTACCGGCGCGCGGCGGTTTTCGTCGACAAGATCCTCAACGGCGCCAAGCCCGCGGATCTGCCGATCGAACAGCCGACCAAATTCGAGCTGGTGATCAATCTCAAGGCCGCGAGGTCCATCGGGCTCGCGATCCCACAGCCAATTTTGTCGCGGGCGGATGAGGTCATGCAGTGAGCGACGCTGATGAACCAGCGTCGATCGGGCGGGCGTCGAACTTCCCGCTCCAGCGGCCGGGGCTCCGCGTTGCTCGCCCCGGCCGCCGAGCGTGGGCATTCAGCAGACAGTGCCATGTGCAATGGTTGTAAAGAGTCGCGGAACAGGAGGAGTTTGGCAGCGGCGGCCGCTAAGCTCAGCCTTGTGGTGGCCCTATCCATTCTCGCCGCGCCGTGGGCCAGCGACGCGCAGCTGACGAGGGTGGCCAGGGTCGGGTTTTTTAGTGCGGGCTCCCGTTCCGACCCGGCCACCCAACACAATCGCGGCGCCTTCCGGCAGAGGCTGCGCGACCTCGGCTACATGGAAAGCCAGAAGGGCGTTGGCGATCCTGTTGGGCTCGGCGTCATCGCGAGCCTGGCGCGCCCGCGCGGGAATGTCACAGGGTTGTCCTTCGGCGTTGGCATGGACGGCAAAAGCCTGGAGCTGCTGATAGAAGCTGTCCGCAAGGCCCGCCGCGTCGCGATCCTTTCGAACCCGGCCGCTCCGAACCAGGCGCTCGCGATACGCAACTTGACCGCCGCGGCCCGATCGTTGGACCTGCAGCTTCAGTTCCTGGAGGCCCGAAGTCGCAGCGACTTCGACGGCGCCGTTCCGATGGACCAGGATCTTGCCCTCCGCGTCGAGCACGCAGATGTACATCCGTCTGGCGTGCGGGTCGATGCCACAGTAGTATCGGTGCGACGTCGTGTAGAACCTCATCCAGGTTTCCTCCTTCCCTCTGGCAGAGGGGGTGTCGTTTGGTCGCGATCACCTTAGCGCCCCGAGTGGTCGGCGCGGCCTGGATGAGAGTCATCACGCTCCAGCGGACGGGGGGGCTCGCGGTGCTCGCCCTCCGCCCGCTGAGGGTGGCGTTCGGCCGCCCTGTGGCGATCGGTACCCTTACGTAATGCGACCCCTTCGGTATTCCATCAACGTCACATTGGACGGATGCTGCGATCACCGTGCAATGCACGCGGACGAAGACTTGCATCGCCACGCGGTCGAGAACCTCAACCGGGCCGATGCCCTCCTCTTTGGCCGGGTGACCTATGAAATGATGGAGGCAGCGTTTCGGTCGCCGGCGCGGACGGGAGCGAGGCCCGATTGGATGGAACCCTTCGCCCGGACGATCGATGCGGCAAAGAAGTACGTCGTGTCGAGCACCTTGAACCGGGTCGACTGGAACGCGGAGCTCCTGCGCGGGGATCTGGGGAAGGCCGTTCAACAGCTCAAGCAGGAGTCGGGTAAGGGGTTGTTCCTGGGAGGCGTGAAGCTCCCGCTGGCGCTGGCGGAGCTGGGATTGATCGATGAGTACGAGTTCGTGGTACAGCCCAGGCTAGCGGGCCATGGGCCGACGTTGTTCGCCGGTCTATCGAAGCGTCTCGATTTGAAGCTCGTAAGCCGGCTGGAGTTCGGCTCGGGGGCGGTGGCGACGCGGTACGAGCCGAGAAGGTAGCCATCCCTCGAAGCGCTGCCCAGACGGTCTGTGAGTCAACGCCAGGAACGACGCTGGACTCGTTGGCTGGACTCCCGTTGACGAAAATTTCAACCGTGCGGATGGCTTTCTGTCCAAAGGGCGTGGCGAGAAAGGCCGTCCTCCAAGCCCTCACCGATATTGAGTCCGCCGTTGAGCAAGAATGATCGATAGCGGCCTAACCACGGCATGCACCGGACGCGGTTCTCGCGCCGCTGATGCCGAGCGTTGATCCCGACATGAAGGAGCGCCGATGCCGGCCACCAGACTAGCGCTCGCCGCTCTCCGCATTTCTCGGAAGCCCTTGTAAACCGGACCCGATCTCTTTGGACACCGTCTCGACTACGATGACGGCAGCCAAGGAGGTCGACGATGAAGGGATCCAAGCGGAAGCCGACTCCTGGCAGTGAACCGGCGGCGACGGAGGCCCCCG
>Ga0209382_10000045_pt1 | contig 156605 bp, 159 predicted proteins | sample SoiMetdeltSBSDD5_FD_187599 | JGI IMG/M metagenome (GOLD analysis project Ga0209382, IMG submission 187599) | Bulk soil microbial communities from a Populus tree surrounding site in Tennessee, USA - Soil MetaG P. deltoides SBSDD5 (SPAdes) (version 2) | ecosystem: Environmental > Terrestrial >...
ACCGATGGCCGCTACGGCGTCTTCTTCGCCTCCTACCAGGTCGCAATCATCGACTTGACCAACACACAAACCGTCAGTCATGTCCCCGAACAGCTGTCAGCTATGTCCCCGGACTGAACACTGCGCGGACGATGACATGGGGACGCGTCGATGCGCATCGTCGACATCCGCGAAACTGCGGTTCCGCTCAACTCCACGCTCGCCAATTCCAGCATCGATTTCACCGAGATGACGACTTCGGTGGTGGCGGTGATCACCGACGTCGTGCGCAACGGCAAGCCGGTCGCGGGCTTCGCGTTCAATTCCACCGGCCGCTATGCGTGCGGCGCGCAGATGCGCGCGCGGTTCATTCCGCGCGTCCTGAAGGCCGATCCCGAATCGTTGTTCGATGCCAAGGGCGACAATTTCGATCCCGAGAAGGTCCTCGCCTGCATGATGCGGCGGGAGAAGTCCGGCGGCCATTCGGAACGCTCGATCGGCATCGGCACCATCGAGGTGGCGGTGTGGGATGCGGTCGCCAAGATCGCCGGCAAGCCGCTGTATCGCGTGCTGGCCGAGCGCTACAACGGCGGAAAGGCCGCAGAAAGGGTGTTCTGCTACGTCGGCGGCGGCTGGTACGCGCCCGAACAGACCTTCAGGGACGTGCAGGACGAGATGCGCCGGCATCTCGACGCCGGTTACACCATGGTCAAGATGAAGGTCGGCGGCCTACCGCTCGATAAGGACGTGCGGCGCGTCGAGGCGGTGCTGCAGGTGACCGGCGCGTGCGAGCGGCTCGCGGTCGACGCCAACTCGAAATTCGATCGCGGCGAAGCGCTGGCCTATGCCAAGGCGCTTGCGCCGCTGCGGCTGCGCTGGTTCGAGGAACCGTGCGACCCGATCGACTTCGCCACGCTCAGCGCCATCGCGGACGCCTACGCGCCGCCGCTCGCCACCGGCGAAAACCTGTTCTCGACCCAGGACGTCGAGAACCTCATCACCTTCGGCGGCCTGCGCCGCGACCGCGACATCATCCAGATCGATCCGCCGCAGGCCTATGGCATCGTGCAGTTCGCGCGCTCGGTTGCGATGCTCGAGCGTCACGGCTGGCAGCGTGCGTCGCTGTTTCCGCACGGCGGCAACCAGATGTCGCTGCACATCGCCGGTGGCTTCGGGCTCGGCGGTGCCGAATCCTATCCCGACGTGTTCGGCGCGTTCGGCGGTTTCGCCGACGATGCGCGGCTCGAAAGCGGCTATCTCAAGCTGCCCGACCGGCCCGGCATCGGCTTCGAGGCGCAGAACGGCCTCTACCGGATCATGCGGGAACTGGCGGCCGGGTGAGCGGGCGTGCGCCGGCAACCAGGCGGCCCTCATTGCGCGCGACGCAATCCAGATCGTGCTTCCTGGATTCGTCGCTTCGCTCCGCGCAGCGAGGCCTGACGCTCCCGGCAATGATGGACTGGATTGCGGACAGCGCGAGAACGGGATGAGGCCGGTCAGCGCCGCGGCGGCGGCGGTCCGGGCGGCTTCGGCGGACCGCCGCTTGGCGGCGGGCCCGGCGGGGCGTCGTCGCTCGCGCCTTGCTTGATCAGGAACGACAGCAGCGGACCCGCGACGTCCACCACCTGCGCGCCGGTGATTCCGTTTGGCCCGAGGTCGCCGGTGAGCATCACAGCCTTGCCGACGTGCGGCCCGAGATCGACGCCCTGCACGGCGATCGGCTTGCCCTCCGCCGCTTGCCCCTGCGGCGCGCTCGAGAAGATGAGCATCATCTGTCCGGCGCCGCTGGCGACGCCGATGTGGCAGATCTCGGTCTGGGTGCGGCACGGGAACATTCCGGGCGGGGGCGCCGGCGGCTGCGGCTGCGCCTGCGGTGGTCGCGGCGGCGGCGGCGGACGGCCGGGGCTGGGTTGCGGCTGTGCGGCAGCCGGAAACGAAAGCGCAGCAAGCGTGGCGGCGACGATGGCAACGCGCATGAGGCGCTCCTCCATGGGATGGAAATTCGGCAGGCGGAAACGGCTTTGGCCGAGCGGCCAGGATTCGCTCCGCAATGAGGCGGTCGCGAGGCAATTGCCAGCACAGCGGCTCGGCTCTATTGCAAATAATTCGCAGTTGCAATAGGCTCGGCGGCCACGATCGAAGGAGGTTTGGATGTCGGCTGTGCGAGCAATCTTGGCGGCGGTCTTCAGTGCGGCGCTTGCGGGCAGCGCGCTCGCCGCCGGCGACCTGTCGCGCCAGGACCCGATCGAGGTCACGGTCAATCTCGGCCAGCCCGGCAAGCACGTATTCGAGCCGAGCCGGCTGAAGTTCGAGACCGGCAAGCTCTACAAGCTGGTGCTGCGCAACCCGAGCAGCGATCCGCACTATTTCACCTCGCACGCCTTCACCCAGCTGATCTTCACCCGCAAGGTCCAGGTCGTGCAGCAACGTGAAGGCAAGCCGGCGGTGCTCGCCGAGTTCAAGGGCGCGATCCGCGAGATCGAAGTCTATCCGGGGCAAACCGCCGAATGGTGGTTCGTACCGGTCGCGGCCGGCCGCGTCACCGACCTGCAGTGCGGCATCAAGGCCGCCGACGGCAAGACCCACGCCGAGCATGGCATGGCGGGCGAGATCGTGATCGAGTGACGCATGACTATTCGGCGGCGTCGCCAACGGGACGCAGCTCTCCGGCCTGTTTCATTTCGTCATGCAGCGCGATCGGATCCCAATCGTATCCGTTGGGCCAAGTCTGCACGCCGTCTTCAACGAACGCCCGCCTGAAATATGCTGGATCCTTCAGTGGCTCGACCATGGGGTCTCGGTCGCGCATCAAGAAGGAGAAATCGCGTTCGCCGACTGTGTCGTCGGAAAACTCATCATCAAACGGTGGCCACCTAGATAGCGCGCGCTACGGACTTTGATCAGCATCGTCGTCGGGTCCTGCCACTCGCTCGAGAGGCCTATGCTCGCGCGCCCGCTGCCAGTTCGCGAGCAGCGCCGGGCATTGAGTCCCATTTGCTAACAATTGCGAAAATAGGGATAGCACGACCTGTAGAGCCGTGATGCCTGCCTGTGCCAAGAGGGCTTGATTCGGTGCAACGACGCCGACCTCCGGCCGCCGTCACCGCCCGACAATTTCGTTGACCGCCGCCTCGGTCGCGGCGCGCACGCCCGAGAAGCCGTGGCCGGCGCCATCGACGGCCTCGAAGCGCGCCGGCACCCCGCGGGCGGCAAGCCGTGCCGCGTAGTCGCGGGCGAGCTGCGGCTTGGTGTTCTCGTCGGCCGCGCCCGTGATGGCGACGACCTGCGTCGCCGGCGCCACCCGATGCAGCTGGTGCGCCGGCGACAGGCTGCGCGTCCATTGCGGTTTGTGCCGCTCGACAAGCCAGCGCGCGATATCGCAGGGACACGACACCAGCACCGCTGCATCGATGAGCCGCGGCCGCTTGCCGATCAGGACGCCGCCGATCGCGGCCCCGCCCGAGTGCCCGACATAGATCACGCGGCGCGGGCGGTAGTAGCTCCGCAGGTTGTCGATGGCGCCGCCGATCGCCGCCACGGTCGCGGCCGAGTAGCTGTCGGTGCGGCCGTAGTTGCTGCCCTGGCTCCGGCGGCCGTCGCCGCCGGCATAGCCGGGCCGGATCAACGCGACCGCGACCACGCCGGGACGTACGAGCGTTCGCGCGAACTCGGCGTGGTAGGTCGCGGCACCGCCGTCGGAGATGTCGCCGTGCACGAGCACGATCAGGGTCGGGTGAGCGCCGGCGGTCTCGGTCCCGAACGTCGTCGCCGCCATGCAGAGGCCGCCGCCGAAGACGTATTCGGCAATCGTGCTGCGCGGCGGGCAGGTCGCGGCCGCCGGACCTGCGCTCGCAAGCACGAGCAACGCACCGACGGTAAGCGGCAGAGCTTTCATGGGTGCGCTCGGTGTCCTCCACGCGCGAACCGCTGCATGCGCGACCATCGTCAAAGCGAGCCGCAGCGGCAAGGTCGTCTGGACAAGGGGCGGCAGATTTCCGATGGTCGTCTTCTCTCCGGCGCCGTGCCTGAGCAAGACCACACTGGAGACGACATGTCGCCGTTCCCCCGCGCTTCCGAGGCGCTTGCGCGTTTCACCGTGCTCGATCTCACCCGCGTGCGCGCCGGGCCGACCTGCGTGCGCCAGCTCGCCGATTGGGGCGCGAACGTCGTCAAGGTCGAGATGCCGGAGGGGCTCGAGACCGGCGAGCCGCTCGGCGGCGCGCGCGACGGTCCCGACTTCCAGAACCTGCATCGCAACAAGCGCAGCATGGGGCTCAATCTCAAGAGCTCCGAGGGCGTCGCCGCACTCCACCGCATGGTCGAGAAAGCCGACGTGGTGGTGGAGAACTACCGGCCGGACGTGAAGGAGCGCCTGCGCGTCGACTACGCGACGCTGCGCAAGATCAATCCGCGCCTCGTCTACGCCAGCATCTCCGGCTTCGGCCAAGATGGACCCTACCGGACACGGCCGGGCTTCGACCAGATCGCGCAGGGCATGGGCGGCTTGATGTCGATCACCGGCCTGCCCGGCCAAGGGCCGGTGCGCGTCGGCATTCCGGTCGCCGATCTCACCGCCGGCCTGTTCGCCGCGATCGGCATTCTGACCGCACTGCTCGAGCGCGAAAAATCCGGCGAAGGGCAATGGATTCAGACCTCGCTTTTGCAGGCGCAGATCTTCATGCTGGATTTTCAGGCGGCGCGCTGGCTGATCAAGGGCGAGGTCCCGCCGCAGGCCGGCAACAATCACCCGACCAGCATCCCGACCGGCGTGTTCAAGACCGCGGACGGGCATATCAACATCGCCTCCACCGGCGGGAAGATGTGGGAGAAGCTGTGTCAGACCCTGGGCACGCCGGAGCTCGCCAAGGATCCCGATTATGCCACCGGGCCGCTGCGCTCGAAAAACCGCGATGCTCTCAATGCCGCGATCGAGCGGCAGACGGTCAGGCGCACAAGTGCCGAATGGGTGGACATGCTCAACACAGCCGGCGTGCCGTGCGGCCCGATCTATTCCATCGATCAGGTGTTCGACGACCCGCAGGTCAAGCATCTCGGCATCGCGCAGCCGGTGCGCAAGCGTGACAAGGAGCTGCGCGTGGTCGGCCAGCCGGTCAGCATGTCGCGCACGCCGAGCCGCATCGTGGCGCCGCCGCCCGATGTCGGCGAGCACACCGAGGAGGTGCTGCAAGAGTTCGGCTTCAGCCGCGACGAGATCGACTGCCTACGCAAAGCCAAGGCGATTTGACGCATTCGCCGTCGTTGCGGGGCGCGGCAGGCCAATACATTATTCTCGTCATTCCGGGGCGCCGCGAAGCGGCGAGCGCGGAATCCAAGGGGCCTGCGCCGCCTTCATGGATTCCGGGCTCGCACCTTCGGTGCGCCCCGGATGACGCCAAGGGAGGACCAAGGTGGCACCAGTCGAGCTGCGCGGGCTCACCAAGCGCTTCGGCGCGGCCCTGGCCGTCGACAACGTTTCGTTACGCATCGAGCACGGGCTGCTGGTCTGCCTGCTTGGGCCGTCGGGCTGCGGCAAGACCACGACCCTGCGGCTGATCGCCGGTTTCATCGAGCCCTCGAATGGCGAAATCCAGGTCGGCGACCGGGTAGTGTCCTCGTCGGCGCGCACGCTGCCGCCCGAGCAGCGCAACATGTCGATGATCTTCCAAAGCTACGCGCTCTGGCCGCACATGACGGTGACCGAGAACGTCGCCTACGGACTGCGGCTGCGCAAACTCGACCGCGGCATGATCGCCAGCAAGGTGGCGGCGATTCTCGCCACTACCCGGCTCGACGCGCTGAGCGATCGCTATCCGGGCGAGCTCTCGGGCGGGCAGCAGCAGCGGGTGGCGCTGGCGCGGGCGCTGATCGTCGAGCCCGAGACGCTGCTGCTCGACGAGCCGCTGTCGAATCTCGATGCCAACCTGCGCGAAGAGATGCGCTTCGAGGTACGCCGGCTGCACGACGAGTACCGCTACACGACGGTTTATGTCACCCACGACCAGTCGGAGGCGATGACCACCGCCGATCTCATTGCGGTGATGAATGCCGGCAGGGTCGAGCAGGCGGGCTCGCCGGAGGAGATCTACTATCGGCCGCGCTCGGAATTCGTTGCGCGCTTCATCGGGTCGAGCAACGTGGTGCGTGGAAAGAGCCTGGATGCCGCTCATATCGAGCTCGGCGGCGTGCCGCTGCGCTGCACCGGGGCGACATTGACGCCCGGACGCGAGACGCCGGTGTCGATCCGCCAGCACGATATCCGGCTGTCGACCACGCGCCCGGAGGCGGGCGAGAACCTGGTTCCCGCAAGCGTGATCCGCCAGGTCTTTCTCGGCGGTAGCCGCGACTATATGGTCGAGCTGGCGGGCGGCACCCAGCTCCGCGTGGTGACGCAGGCCGAGCAGAGCGTCCCACCCGGCACCGCGGTGTGGTTGCATCTGCCGGCGGAACGCTGCCGGGCGCTGGCGGGTTGAGGGGGCGGACGGCTACCAGAACATTGGGAGGAACGACATGCACAAACGGCTTTCGCGCCGCGGCTTGTTGAAGAGCTCGGCGGCGCTCGCTGCGGCATCGATGCTGCCGCGGGTGTCGGTTGCCGCCGCTCCGCCGGCCAGCAGCGTCACGCCGGAGCTGATCGCGGCGGCCCAGAAGGAGGGCAAGGTCGTCTGGTATACGTCGGTCGATCTGCCGCTCGCCGAGCGAGTATCAAAGGCGTTCGAGGCGAAGTACCCGGGCGTTGCCGTCCGGGTCGAGCGCTCGGGCGCGGAACGGGTGTTCCAGCGCATCGGCCAGGAATACGGCAGCCGCATCTATGCGGTCGACGTCGTCAACTCATCGGACGCCGCCCACCTCATCGTGTGGAAGCGCGACGGGCTGCTCGCGCCCTATGTGCCGGAGGACGTCGCCAAGCACTATCCGGCCGACCACAAGGATCCCGACGGCCAGTTCGCCAGCTTCCGGGTGTTCCTGAGCGTGATCGCCTACAACACCAACCTGGTGAAGGCCGGGGAGGCGCCGAAGAGCTTCGCCGACCTTTTGGATCCGAAATGGGCCGGCAAGATCATCAAGGCCCATCCCGGGTACAGCGGCACCATCATGACCGCGACCTATCAGATCTCGCGCGATCTCGGCTGGGAGTATTTCGAGAAGCTCGCCAAGCAGCGCGTGATGCAGGTGCAGTCGGCCGCCGATCCACCCAAGAAGCTGGCGCTCGGGGAACGCGCCGTGCAGGCTGACGGCGTCGAGTACCTGATCCATCAGCTCAAGGAGGCCGGCCAGCCGGTCGAGCCGATCTATGCGACCGAAGGCTCGCCGCTGATCATCGGACCCAACGCCATCTTCAAGCAGGCGCCGAACCCCAACGCGGCGCGGCTGTTCCAGTCCTATTGCTTCAGCGGCGAGGGCCAGCAGCTCATCATCGACGTCGGCGGGTTGCGCTCGATGCATCCGCAGACCAAGGAGAAGCCCGGGCGCAAGCCGTTCGCCGCGATCAAGACCATGAAGGACGACGCGGCCGCGGTCGAGAAGCAGGCCGAGGAGATCAAGGCGAAGTACACCCAGCTGTTCCGGGTGTAGGGGGTCATGGCCGGGCTTGTCGACGCTTGTCCCGGCCATCCACGTCCTCTTTCGTTCGGTTGCAAGGCAAGACTTGGATGCCCGGCACAAAGCCGGGCGTGGCAGATAGAAGCCAGTGATGCCGGGGAACGTCATGCCGACTGTAAGAATTTCACGCCGCAGCGTGCTGAGAGGCTCGAGCGCGCTCGCGGCCACAACAATCTTCGCAGCGCCGTTGCGCGCCCAAGCCCCCGAGCCTGCCGCGATCACGCCGGCGCTGGTCGAGGCCGCCAAAAAAGAGGGCAAGCTCGCGTTCTACACCGCCATGGACCTAGCGTTCGCGCAGCAGCTCGCCAAGGCGTTCGAGGGGAAGTTTCCCGGCGTCGCGGTGCGCGTCGAGCGCTCCGGCGCCGAGCGCGTGTTCACGCGCATCGGCCAGGAGTACGGCGCCAACATCCATGCCGTCGACGTGGTCAATACGGCCGATCAGGCGCATTGCATCGTGTGGACACGCAACGGCTGGCTGGCGCCGTACCTGCCCGAGGAGGTCGCCAAGCATTTCGACAAGGGCTACTACGATCCCGACGCGTTGCACGTGACGAGCCGCATCCTGGTCTCGCCGCTCGGCTACAACACCAGCCTGGTGAAGAAGGACGATGCCCCGAAGAGCTTCAAGGACCTGCTCGATCCCAAATGGGCCGGCAAGCTCGTGAAGGCGCATCCGGCCTACAGCGGCACGATCATGAACGCGACCTTCCAGATCGCGCGCGATCTCGGCTGGGAGTATTTCGAGAAACTGGCCAAGCAGCGCGTCATGCAGGTGCAGTCGGCGACCGACACGCCCAAGAAGATCACGCTCGGCGAGCGCGCCGTCATGGTCGACGGCGCAGGCTACCTCGTCATTCGCTACAAGGAGGAAGGCCAGCCGATCGACATCATCTATCCGGAGGAGGGCACGCCGCTTGCCACCGGTCCGAGCGCGGTTTTCAAGGCCGCGCCCAATCCCAACGCCGCGCGCCTGTTTCAGAACTGGATGCACACGCGCGAGGCTCAGCAGATGTTCGTCGACGTCGCCTGCCAGTATTCGGCGCATGACCAGACGGTGCAGAAACCCGGCGTGCGCCCGTTGGCGGAGATCAAGCTGATGAAGGAGGACCCGGCCGGTGTCGAACGCGACGCCGAGGCGATCAAGGCGCGCTACGCGCAGATTTTCCGGGTGTGATGGCTCGCTCCGGCCGGGCAGCAGCTCCGTGCATGGTCATCCCGGAAGCCGGCGAAGCCGGCTATCCGGCATCCATCAGAAATATGCGGGTCCGTTGGCCACGCCACGCTGATGGTCGTTGGATCTCGGCTCTCGTTCGGCTCAACGCCGGGCTCGGCCGGGATGACACTGAGGGGCACCACCGGTGACGATCGCGCTGCCGGCACGCATGGAGGTGCGGCGGATCCCGTTCGATCTGTCGCAGCCGGTGATGATCGCGTTCGCCGCGCTACTTTGCGTGCTGGTCGTCCTGCCGGTTTCCTGGCTCGTCATTTACAGCGTCACCGACCGCACGGGCGCTTTCACGCTCGGTAATTTCCGTCAGCTGCTCACCGATCCGGTATTTGTCGATCCGCTGATCACCACGCTTACGCTGGCGATCTCGTCGGGGATCATCTGTTGTGCGGTCGCCGCCCCGATGGGGTGGCTGGTCGCGCGCACCGACATGCCGTTCGGCAAGGTGATCCGCTCGCTGGTGATGGCCTCGTTCGTCACCCCGCCGTTTCTGGGCGCGATCGCCTGGGAGCTCCTGGCCGCGCCCAACAGCGGCCTCTTGAACAAGGCCTACCGCGCGCTCGCCGGCGCCGAGATGGACGAATACCTGTTCAACATCTATTCGCTCCCCGGCCTGATCTTCGTGATCTCCTGCTACACGTTCCCGTACGTGTTCGTGCTGGTCGCCAACGCCCTCGACCGCATCCCGGGCGATCTCGAGGACGCGTCTTCGATTCTCGGCGGCCGCACCTGGTTGACCGCGCGGCGGATCACGATCCCGCTGGCGCTGCCGGCGGTGCTCGCCGGCGCACTCGTCGCTTTCCTGCAGGCCATGACCCTGTTCGGCTCGCCGGCGATTCTGGCGCTGCCGGCCGGCTTTCACACCATGACGACGAAGATCTGGAGCCTGTTTCAGTATCCGCCGAAGCCGGAACTGGCGGCGGCCGCCTCGCTTCCACTGCTGGTGCTTACGATCGCGCTGCTGCGCGCCCAGCAGCTGGTGCTCGGGCGGCGGGGCTATTCGGTGGTCGGCGGCAAGACCGGCGAGCCGCGGCTGGTGCGGCTCGGCTGGCTCAAATGGCTGGCGCTGGCGCTGGTGTTCGGCGTGCTGATGCTGCCGGTGTTCCTGCCGTATTTCGCGTTGTTCAACGCCACCTTCTCGAAGGTGGCCTCGCAGCTGATCTGGTTCGACAATTTCACCTTCAAGAACATCCACTTCGTATTTTTCGAGCTGTCCGCCACCAAGCCGGCGCTGCAGAACACCTTCATCCTGGGGACGCTCGCTGCCACCATCGGCACGGTGCTCGCACTGGTGATCGCCTATCTGACGGCGCGCCAAGCGGTGACCGGGCATCGGGTTTTGGGCTTCCTTGCGACGGCGCCGATCGCAATCCCCGGCATCGTGCTCGGGGTCGGCCTGTTCCTGAGCTACACGCGGCCGCCGTTCGTGCTCTACGGCACGCTGTTGATCCTGCTGATCGCCTACGTCACCATCGAATTGCCGGCCGCCTACCAGCAGCTGCAATCGGCCTTCCGCGCCGTGCATGGGGATCTCGAGGACGCCAGCCGCATCCTCGGCGCCACGCGCCTGCAGACGCTGCGGCAGATCACGGCGCCGCTGCTGCGTACCAGCGTGATCGCGACCTGGTGCTTCATCTTCGTCTCGGTGATGCGCGAGCTCTCCGCCGCGATCATGCTGTTCACCTCGGAGACGCGGCCGATGTCGGTCTTGATCTTCGATCTCAAGGAGAGCGGCGACCTCGCCGCCATCGCGGTGCTCGGCCTCACCATGCTGATCATCACCTTCGTGGTCGTGACCCTCGTCAACCGCATCCCGGGCTTTGGCGGCGGCGCGCGGCTGCGCAATACGTGACTTCGTCATGGCCGGACTTGTTCAGACTTGTTCCGGCCGTCCACGTCTTGCCGCCTGTTAGCTAAGCTAGAGGGAAGACGTGGATGCCCGGCACAAGGTCGGGCATGAGGGAAGCACCGGATGGACCTTGCGGATGAACTCACGCCTTCCAACCCGCGCCGTTGCCGAGGAGCTTGCCGACGGCATCGCTCGCCTCGAGCCTGATCGCCTGCCGCCGGCAGTGCGGGAGAAGTGCGCCGACCTGCTGCTGGACGTCATCGGCCTATGCGTCACGGCGCGTCAGCAGGATTACGTCGCGAGCGCGATTGCCGGCTGGGATGATGACGGTCCGTGCACGGTGATCGGCCACCGCCGGACGCTGTCGAGTGCCGGCGCGGCCTTCGTCAACGGTACGGCGGCGCACGGCGAGGATTTCGACGATACCTTCGAGGGCGGGCCGGTGCATGCCGGGGCCGTGGTCGTGCCGGCCGTGCTCGCCGCCTGCGAGCGCCACCATCCGCACGGCCCCGCCGCGCTCCTCGGCATCGCGGTCGGCGTCGAGGTCTTGTGCCGTCTGAGCACGGTCATCCCGAAGGCCGTGCACAAAGCAGGATTCCACCCGACCGCCGTGTTCGGAACGATGGGCGCTGCCGCCGGCGTCGGTGCCGCGCTCGGGCTCCCGGCCCGCGGTATCGTCGATGCGCTGGGGGTTGCCGGCAGCATGGCGAGCGGAATCATCGAGTACCTGGCGGAAGGCACGTGGCCGAAGCGGATGCACGCCGGCTGGGCCGCCCAGTCCGGCGTTCGCGCGGCGCTGCTGGCGCGCTCAGGCTTCGTCGGCCCGCGTACGGTATTCGAAGGGGTGCATGGCCTGTTCCACGGCTTCGCCCGCAGCGCCGAGGGCAACTTCGCTGCGCTCACCGGCGGCTTGGGTGAGCGATGGGTGACCGAGACACTGGCTTTCAAGCCTTATCCGTGCGGCACCATGGCGCAGCCGTATATCGACTGCGCGCGACGCCTGCACGCCGACGGCATCGCGCCAGAGGACATCGACGAGATCGTGTGCGAGACGGCAGAAGGCATCGTGCACCGGCTGTGGGAGCCGCTCGCCGACAAGCAGGCGCCGCCCAACGGTTTCGCGGCGAAGTTCAGCGTGCCGTACGCCATCGCGGCCGGCCTAGTGCATGGCGGCGTCGGCCTCGCGTCGTTCACCGACGCGGCACTGCGCGACCGACGCGTGCTCGCAGTCGCCGCTAAGGTCCGCTACCAGGTCGATCCGCACAATCCCTATCCCGACGAGTATACCGGCCACCTCCGGGCGCGCCTGCGCGGCGGTCGCGTGGTCGAAGCGCGGCAACCGCATCTGCGCGGCGGCGCGCACGAGCCGCTGACGCGCGCCGATGTCGAAGAGAAGTTCGTCCTCAACTGCCGCCACAGCGGGTGGAGCGCCGCGCGTATCGATGCCGCGCTCGCGCTCGCGCGCCGGCTGTATGATGGCGCGATCGATCTTGGCCCCCTGCGCGGATGACGGCAATGAACGGAACCACAGAGCTGCAGCATCGCGTCGCCATCGTCACCGGCGCCGGCCGCAATATCGGGCGGGCGATCGCCCTCGAGCTGGCGGCGGCTGGCGCCGCGGTCGTGGTCAACGCCCGTTCCAACGCGGCCGAGGCGGACGCCGTTGCGCATGAGATCGGGAGTCGTGGCGGGCGCGCCGCGACGGCGCTCGGCGACGTGACCGACCGCGCCGCGGTCGAGCGCGTGGCGGCGCTCGCGGCCGAGCGGTTCGGCGGCATCGACATTCTCGTCAACAACGCCGCGCTGCGGCGCGAGAGCAAGCTCGAGACGATGACGTTCGAAGAATGGCGGCAGATCACCGGCTGCATCCTCGACGGCGCGTTTCACTGCGTGCAGGCGTGCCTGCCCCACATCCGCCGCAGCCAGCAGGGCGCGATCGTCAACGTCGGAGGCTTGAGCGCGCACGCCGGCTCGAAGGACCGGCTGCACGTCGTGACCGCAAAGGCGGGGCTGGTCGGGTTCACCCGCGGACTGGCGCACGACCTTGCCGAGCACGGGGTGACGGTGAATTGCCTCGCACCCGGCTTCATCGACACCGCGCGCCGGGGCGGCGGGCCCGCCCCGGCCCACCATGCGACCAGCACCATCCTCGCCGGCCGCCTCGGTGCCGTGCAAGAGATCGCCGCGACGGTGCGTTTCCTGTGTGGCCCGAGCGCCCGCTACATCACGGGTCAGACCATTCACGTGAACGGCGGCGCATACCTGGGCTGACGCCACCGCGATGGGCCTTGCCGCCGGGCGCCCGTCATTTAAAAAGGGCCGGGTGAGCGGCCGCGAGCGACACGCGACCCGTGCAGGGAGAGCAGGATGCGGGACGTTTTCATCTGCGACGCCGTGCGCACGCCGATCGGCCGATATGGTGGAAGCCTTGCCAAGGTGCGCACCGATGACCTTGCCGCCGTGCCGCTCAAGGCGCTGATGAAGCGCAACGCCAAGACAGATTGGGAGAGGCTCGACGAGGTGGTGTTCGGCTGTGCCAACCAGGCGGGCGAGGACAACCGTAACGTCGCGCGCATGGCGCTGCTGCTCGCCGGGTTGCCCGGGAGCGTGCCGGGCGTGACCGTCAACCGCCTGTGCGCCTCGGGCCTGGAGGCGGTCGGCACTGCGGCGCGCGCGATCCGCGCCGGCGAGATGGATTTCGCCATCGCGGGCGGCGTCGAGTCGATGACGCGTGCGCCGTTCGTCATGGGCAAGGCGCAGGAGCCGTTCCAGCGCTCGGCCGAGACCTACGACACCACCATCGGCTGGCGCTTCATCAATCCGGTGATCAAGGCGCAATACGGGGTCGACGCCATGCCGGAGACCGGCGAGAACGTCGCCGAGGAATTTCAGGTGACGCGCGCCGACCAGGATGCGTTCGCCTTGCGGTCGCAGACGCGCGCCGGCAAGGCGATCGCGGCCGGCTATTTCGCCGAGGAGATCGTTCCGATGGAGGCACCGGGCGGCAAGGGCGGTCCGATCGTGGTCGACAAGGACGAGCACCCGCGTCCCGAGACCACCCTGGACCAATTGGCCAAGCTCAAGACTCCGTTCCGCAATCCCGGCACCGTCACGGCCGGCAACGCCTCCGGCGTCAACGACGGCGCGGCGGCGATCATTCTGGCTTCGGAGCAGGCGGTGAAGGAGCAGGGGCTGAAGCCCCGCGCGCGCGTGCTCGGCATGGCGTCGGCCGGGGTGCCGCCGCGTATCATGGGCATCGGCCCGGTGCCGTCGACCCGCAAGCTGTTGGAGCGGCTCGGTTTCAAGATCGGCGATTTCGACGTCGTCGAGCTCAACGAAGCCTTCGCCGCGCAGGCGCTGGCGGTGCTGCGCCAGCTCGGCCTGCCCGACGCCGCCGATCACGTGAACCCGAACGGCGGTGCGATCGCGCTCGGCCATCCGCTCGGCATGTCGGGCGCGCGGCTGGCGCTGACCGCGACCCATCAACTGGAGAAGACCGGCGGCAAGCGGGCGCTCGCGACCCTGTGCGTCGGCGTCGGCCAGGGCGTGTCGCTGGCGTTGGAACGGGTGCAGTAAAGGTGTCGTGCCCAGTGCAAGCGGGGCGCTCAGCAAACTCGAACATTGCGGCGTTACGTAAACACTAGGGTGATGACTGGGTCATCCGCTTTCGCCGATGATGACAGCGGAGATAAGGAGCTTTCCATGACCATGTTGTTTCCGCCCCAGAGCGCCAAGGTGCACCCGGCTTACGACTATGCCGGTTATCGCAGCGCGGCGAAGCGCTCGCCCAAGCAGCCCCTGGTGATCCTGCCGCATACGTTGTCGGAGCTCACCGGCCCGGTCTACGGTCACGAGAGCGTGCGGCCTGGCGATGACGACCTCACCACCGGGCATGCAGGCGACCCGCTCGGCGAGCGCATCATCGTGCATGGCCATGTGCTCGACGAGGCCGCGCGGCTGGTCCCCAACACGCTGATCGAGATCTGGCAGTGCAACGCGGCCGGGCGCTACGTCCATGTCGTCGACCAGCACCCGGCGCCGCTTGACCCGAACTTCACCGGTGCCGGCCGGGTCGTCACCGACGACAAGGGCTACTATCGGTTCACCACCATCAAGCCCGGCGCCTATCCGTGGCGCAACCATCCCAATGCCTGGCGGCCGGCGCATATTCACCTGTCGCTGTTCGGGCACTCGTTCCTGTCGCGCCTGGTGACGCAGATGTACTTTCCCGGCGATCCGCTGTTTGCGTTCGACCCGATCTACAACTCGGTGACCGACGAGAACGCGCGCGCCCGCATGGTGTCGTCGTTCGACTTGGAGAACACGGTGCCGGAATGGGCGCTCGCCTACCGGTTCGACATCGTGCTGCGCGGCCGCAACGCCACTCCAATGGAGCATTGAGATGGCGGGCATCACGCCCTCGGCGACCGTCGGTCCGTTCTTCCTGTTCGGTCTCGTCCCTTCCACCTACGGCGGGGAGGATGTCATCACCAACAACCTGGTGACGCCCGATGCTTCGGGTGAAAAAATTCGCATCGAGGGCCGCGTGCTGGACGGGGACAGCGCCCCGATCCCGGATGCGATGCTGGAAATCTGGCAGGCTGATGCTGCCGGTCGCTACGCGCATCCTGCCGATGCGCGCGCGCTCCCCAATGCGGCGTTCAAGGGGTTCGGCCGCTCGCCGACCGACAGCGAGGGCCGCTACGCGTTCGACACGATCAAGCCGGGGGCGGTGCCCGGGCCGAACGGCAGGATGCAAGCCCCGCACATCGCGGTGAACCTGTTCTCGCGCGGCGTGCTCAAGCAGATGGTGAGCCGGATCTATTTCTCCGACGAGGCGGCGAATGCCGCCGATCCCGTCCTCGACCTGGTGCCGCCGGCGCGCCGCGCCACCCTGATTGCCCGGCGCGAGGAGCGCGACGGAGCGCCGGTCTACCGGCTCGATTTCAAGCTGCAGGGCGACGACGAGACGGTGTTCTTCGAAGCATGATCGGCTGTTCGTCGACCGCGACGCCGCATCGCTGCCCAGGAACCGGGGAGGCTCAGGAATGAAAAGAACAAAGCCGCCGTTCTGCGCCGACATGGTCGGCAGCCTCCTGCGCACCGCGCCCTTGAAGGAGGCGCGGGCCAAACGCGAGAGCAAGGAGATCGACGCCGATCGGCTGCGCGCCGTCGAGGACGAGGAGATCCGCAAGATCGTCAAGCGGCAGGAGGATATCGGCCTGCAATCCGTGACCGACGGCGAGTTTCGCCGCGCCTGGTGGCATTTCGATTTCTTCGCGCTGCTCAACGGCGTCGAGCTCTACCAGACCGACCAAGGCATTCAGTTCCACGGCGTGCAGACCAAGGCGCAGGGCGTGCGCGTCGGCGGCAAGGTCGATTTTCCCGCCGACCATCCGATGCTGGCGCACTTCAAGTTCCTCAAGGCCAATACCCGGGCCGTGCCGAAGATGACCATTCCGAGCCCGGCGGTGCTGCATTTCCGCGGCGGGCGCCAGTCGATCAGCCGGCAGATCTATCCCGACCTCGACGGCTTCTTCGACGATCTCGGCCAGGCCTACCGCAAGGCGGTGCGCGCGTTTTACGACGCCGGCTGCCGCTATCTGCAGTTCGATGACACGGCGTGGGCCTATCTGTGCTCGCCGGCGGAGCGCGAGAAGGCGCGCGAGCGCGGCGACGAGCCCGAGAAGCTGCCGGCGGCCTATGCGCGCACCATCAACCAGGCGATCGCCGACAAGCCGAAGGACATGGCGATCACGACGCACGTGTGCCGCGGCAATTTCCGCTCGACCTGGATCTCGGAAGGCGGCTACGAACCGATCGCCGAGACCATGCTCGCCGGCACGAACTACGACGGCTACTTTCTCGAATACGATACCGAGCGCGCCGGCGGCTTCGAGCCGCTGCGTTTTCTGCCCAAGGGCGACAAGGTCGTGGTGCTCGGCCTGGTGACGTCGAAGACCGGCACGCTGGAGAGCAAGGACGAGGTCAAGCGGCGCATCGACGAGGCGACGAAATTCGCCGACCTTCGCCAACTGAGCCTGAGCCCGCAATGCGGATTCGCCTCGACCGAGGAAGGCAACATCCTGGCCGAGGACGAGCAATGGGCGAAGCTCAGGATGATTGTGGAGACCTCCCGCGAGGTGTGGGGCTGACGCCATGGCGATCGATTATGATCGCGTGATCGCGCTCGAGCTCCCCGACATCGAGCACAGCTACGCGGCGAAAGACACGATCCTGTACGCGCTTGGACTCGGATTGGGGCAGGACCCGATGAGCGAGGCCGAGCTCGGCTTCGTGTACGAGAAGGATCTGCGCGCGCTGCCGACGATGGCCTGCGTGCTGGCGCCGTCGGGCCGCGCGATGCGCGAAGCCAATATCGGCATCGACTGGAACAAGGTGGTGCATGGCGAGCAGAGCTTTCGCCTGCACCGCCCGCTGCCGGCGGCGGCGACCGTGGTCGGCAAGCCGCGCATCACCGACGTCATCGACAAGGGGACCGGCAAGGGTGCGGTGCTGTCGACCGAACGCACCTTGACCGACAAGTCCACCGGCGAGCGCATCGCGACATTGACGCACACCACGTTCTGCCGCGGGGATGGCGGCTTCGGCGGGCCGAAGCGCGCGAGCGCGCCGCCGCATGCGGTGCCGCAGCGGGCCCCTGACGCGGTCTGCGATCTGACGACCAGGCCGGAGATCGCGCTGATCTACCGGCTCAGCGGCGACTACAACCCGTTGCATTCCGATCCGGCGCACGCCCAGGCGGCCGGTTTCCCGCGGCCGATCCTGCACGGGCTGGCCACCTTCGGCATCGCCGGCCGCGCGCTGCTGCAGACGCTGTGCGGCTATGATCCCAAAAAACTGGTCGCCATGGAGGGCCGGTTCTCGGCACCGGTCTATCCGGGCGAGACCATCCGCACCGAAATGTGGGTCGACGGCAAAAGCGTGAGCTATCGCGCTCGCATCGCGGCGCGCGACGTGACGGCGATCTCCAACGGCCGCGCCGAGCTCGCCGCATGACCTCGCCGCTTCTTCATCCCTCCCCGGAAAGGGGAAGGCGGCTTGGCGCAAAGCGCGAAGCCGGGTGGGGTGGGACGAAACGATCCCCCACCTCGTCTCGCTTCGCTCGCAGACCCTCCCCCGCTTTGCGGTCGAGGGGTAAGAAGCAAGTCTGCCGCGCTTCATCCGGGGTGCCATTCGCATGACGTCGTCACTCGAAGGCCTCCTGGTCGTGTCGCTCGAGCAGGCGGTGGCGGCACCGACCTGTACCTGCCGGCTGGCGGACGCAGGCGCGCGCGTGATCAAGATCGAGCGGCCGGAAGGCGACTTCGCCCGCCATTACGACCACGTCGTGCACGGCGAGAGCGCGCACTTCGTCTGGCTCAACCGCGGCAAGGAATCGGTGGTGCTCGATCTGCTCAAGCGCGAGGACAAGGCGCTGTTGGAAGCCCTGGTCGCCAGGGCCGACGTGTTCGTGCAGAACCTCAAGCCCGGGGCGGTCGCCAAGCTCGGCTTCGCGGTCGAGCGGCTGCGGCGCGACTATCCGCGGCTAATCGTCTGCTCGATCTCCGGCTACGGCGAAAGCGGCCCCTTCGCTCATCGCAAGGCATACGACCTCCTGGTGCAGGCCGAGGTCGGCCTCGCCTCCATTACGGGCGGGCCGGAGGCACCGGCCCGGGTCGGCGTCTCGGTTTGCGACATCGGCTCCGGCATGAATGCCTATGCGGCCGTGCTCGAGGCGCTGCTCGCGCGCCAGCGCACCGGCCGCGGCGCCGCCATCAACGTTTCGCTGTTCGACTCCATGGCCGACTGGATGGCGATTGCGCTCATGCTGCAGGAAGGCGGGCAGCCCCCGCGGCGCCTCGGGCTGACCCATACCTCGATCGCGCCTTACGGCGTGTTCACGACCAAGGACGGCACCGACATTCTGATCTCGATTCAGAACGACCGCGAGTGGCGGGTGCTGGCCGAGCGCGTGCTCGACGATCCACAGCTCGCGGCCGATCCGGATTATGCCACTGTGCCGCAGCGCACCGCCCGTCGCGCCGACACCGATGGACGGGTCGCGCGGGTGTTCTCGGCGACCGACGCCAAGCCGTTGATCGCGAAGCTGGAGGCCGCCGAGATCGCGTTCGCACTGGTCAACGACGTCGCCGCGCTGGCGCGCCACCCGCACCTGCGGCGGATATCGGTCGACACGCCGACGGGGCCGGCCAGCTATCCGGCGCCGGCCGCGATCTGGGCCGGTGCCGGCCGCAGCTACGGGCGGGTGCCGTCGCTCGGCGAGCACACCGACAAGGTGCGGGAAGAATTCCTCGGCGCTGCGACGCGGACCACCGCTGCGGCCGAGTGATCATCGCGAGGGAACAGGATCATGGACCAGAAGACGTACGAAAAAGGCCTGGAAGTTCGCAGTGCGGTGCTCGGCAAGGAGTACGTCGAGAACTCGCTCCGCACCGCCGACGCGTTCAACAAGCCGTTTCAGGAGATGGTGACGGAGTATTGCTGGGGCGCGGTCTGGGGGCGTGAGGAACTGCCCCGCAAGACGCGCAGCATGCTCAACATCGCGATGATCAGCATCTTGAACCGGCCGCATGAGCTGAAGCTGCATCTGCGCGGTGCGCTGCGCAATGGCGTGAGCAAGGACGAGATCCGCGAGATCCTGATGCAGGTAGCGATCTATGGCGGCGTACCAGCCGCCGTCGACTCGTTCCGGATCGCGCGCGAGGTGTTCGCCGAGGACGCCAAGCCTTGACGGCCGCCGCGCCGCGCCGCGCCGGCCGACCTCCGAGCAACGCAATGAGGGGAGACGCTCGTGACCGACGACGTCCATGAAATCTATGCGATCAAGTACGGCCGCCACGAGCGGCTGGCCTCGGCGAATTTCATCGGCGGCGATCCGCACGACGGGCCGCAGCCGATCGACTTCTTCGTCTGGGCGATTGTCGGCAAGAGCGGGGTCACCATCGTCGATACCGGTTTCGACGAGGCGATGGGGATCAAGCGCGATCGCCAGATCACCAAGCCGGTGGCCGAGGGACTAAAAGCGATCGGGATCGCACCGGAGCGCGTCGAGAACGTCATCATCACGCACATGCACTACGACCACAGCGGCAACTACGAGCTGTTCCCGCGCGCGCGCTATCATCTGCAGGATTGCGAGATGGCGTATGCGACCGGCCGCTGCATGTGTCATTCGGAATTGCGCAAGCCGTTCGAGCCCGATGACGTCATTGCGCTGGTGCGCAAGGTGTTCGCCGGCCGGGTGATGTTCCATGACGGCTGCGGCGAGATCGCGCCCGGGATCAGCGTGCACAAGATCGGCGGCCATTCCCGTGGCCTTCAGAGCGTGCGGGTCGCGACGCGCCGCGGGCCCGTGATGGTGGCGTCCGATGCGACCCACCTTTATGCCCATTTCGAGCAGGGACGGGTGTTCCCGATCACCTACAATGTCGCCGAGGTGCTCGAAGGCTACGAGACCCTCAAGCGGCTCGCCGGCTCGCCCGACCGCGTCATCCCCGGGCACGATCCGCTGGTGCTCGAGCGCTATCCGGCCGCCAAGCCGGGGCTGGAAGGCTGGGTGGTCCGCCTCGACGCGGACCCGAAAGTATGACGGACCGGGACCTTGCCGACGTCGAATGCGTTGATCACCGGCATTGAACGTCATTGCGTGTCCGATCCATGTCCGACGTGCTGATCGCCGATATCGGTGCAACCAACAGCCGCTTCGCCCTCATCGGCGCCGACGGGCGGCCGGACCGCATCATCTCGTTTGCGGACGACGGCGTGGAAAGCGCCGAGGCGGCGATCGCTCGCTATCTGCAGCTGATCGGGAAGCAGCCGTCCGCTGCGGTGCTGGCGGTGGCGGCGCCGGTCGACGGCGACGTCATTGCGATGACCAATCGCGACTGGCGCTTTCGCCTCAGTGCGCTCGCCAAGCGCTTTCACTTCTCGCAGGTCCGCGCCCTCAACGACTTCGAGGCGGCGGCGTGGAGCCTGCTGCGGCTCGCGCCCGCCGACACGCGCCCGTTGGGGTCGGCCAAGAAACCGCATCCCGGCACCAAGGTGGTGTTCGGCCCCGGCACCGGGCTCGGCGTGGCGGCGCTAGTGCACACCGAGCACGGCTGGTGCGCGGTCGCGACCGAAGGCGGTCACACCGCATTCGGCGCAGCTTCGAACGAGGAGGAGCCGATCTTCGCGCGGCTGCGGGCCGAGTGCAGAACGGTGTCGGCGGAATGCGTGCTGTCGGGCCCGGGACTCGAGCGGCTTCACCGCGCCGTCCACGGATCGACGAAAAAACTGACCACCGAGGCCATCGTCAAATACGCCAAGGAGGGCGAGGAAGCGGAGAGCGCGACGGTCGCATTGTTTGCGCGGCTGCTCGGCCGCTTTGCCGGCGATCTGGCGCTCATGTTCAAAGCGTTCGGCGGGGTCTATATCGCCGGCGGCGTGGCGCAGCGCCTCGGCGCGGCGCTTGACGGTCAGGCCTTTCGCGCCGCGTTCGAGGCGCATCCGCCATATGAGAAGCTGCTGCAGCCGATTCCGACGACCCTGATCACATTGGAGGAGCCGGGCCTGCTCGGCTGCGCCGTCCTGGCGGAGAGCATGCTGGCTGGAACGAAGGCGTAGGGTGGGCAAAGGTGGGCGCCGCGCGCCGTGCCCACGCATCAGCACAGCGTTGCACGCACCGCACCCGCGGCGCTTTTGCCCACTCTGCGGTTACTCAGCTAAAGGTCCAGCTCGGCGAACGCGTCGGCGTGACGCTGGGCCGATGCGTCGGAGAAGCAACAGAACACCACGCGCGTGAGCCCGCGCGCATGCGCCGACAGTTCCGCCACCACCGCGCCGACCGCGACGCGCGCGGCGCGATCCGGCGGGAACGCGTAGACGCCGGTCGAGATCGCCGGAAACGCGATCGAGGTCAGCCCATGATCGGCGGCGAGCCGCAGCCCCGTCGTGTAGCAGGACGCGAGCAGGCGATCCTCGTCGGCGTTCCCGCCGCTCCACACCGGGCCGACCGCGTGGATGACGTGCTTGGCGGGGAGCCGGTAACCGTTGGTGATCTTGGCGGAGCCGGTTTCGCAGCCGCCAAGCGTGCGGCACTCGCCAAGGAGCTCCGGGCCGGCGGCGCGATGGATGGCGCCGTCGACGCCGCCGCCGCCGAGCAGCGTGCGGTTCGCCGCATTCACGATCGCGTTGACGGCGAGCGTCGTGATGTCGCCGACCACGATGTCGAGTCGCGTGGCATCGAGCTGAACGGTCGAACGGGGAGCGACGTCGCCGGGCATGACGCAGTATAGCAGCAGGCACCGCTTAGCTAAGCTAGTGCCCGATCGGTTTCGATGGCACTCGCGGCACATGGTTCGCGATCCCATATGATGCCGAGCCTGCCATTTGACGGCAGCCGCCTCGACTGCGAGACCTTGCGCATGACGACGGTTTTTCACGCGCCCGACCACGACCATGCGCGCTGCGAGGCCGATGTCCTGGCGGAGGCAGAGCGCTGGTGCGCGGCGCATGCGCTGCGCCTCACCCCGACCCGGCGCAAGGTGCTGGCGGTGCTGGGCTCCGGCCATCGGCCGCTCGGTGCCTACGAGATCATGGATCGGCTGGCCGAGGGCGGCCCGCGGCCGGCGCCGATCACGGTTTATCGCGCGCTCGACTTCCTGCTGGAGAACGGCCTCGTCCACCGCATCGCCAGCCGCAACGCCTTCATCGCCTGCATCCGCAATCATGCGACAAGCGAGAACGTGGTGTTCCTGATCTGCGAGCGCTGCGGCGCCGTCGGCGAAGCCTCCTCCGCGGCGGTGATGCAGACGTTGCAGGCGGCGGCCGCGCAGGCCGGCTTCACTCCCAAGCTCCCAGTGGTCGAAATCGCCGGCTTGTGTGCGCATTGCCGGGCTGCCGAGCGCGCCTCCAGCTGATACGTGATACCGACGCTCTCCCGTGGTCATGCCCGGCCTTGTGCTGCCTTGTGCCGGGCATCCCCGTCTTGCTGCCTTGGACACAGAAGAAGGCGTGGATGGCCGGGACAACAAGCCCGGCCATGACGAAGAGGAATTGGAATGCATCCCTCCGCCCGCCCGCTTGACGCCTTCGCGGTGTCCTTGACGATCGCGTTGTGCCTGAGCTGGGGCTTCAACCAGGTGGCGGTGAAGCTTGCCCTTCCCGACATTCCGCCGCTGATCCAGGCGGCGACCCGGTCGGCCGGGGCGGCGCTGATCGTCGTCGCCTGGGCGCGGCTCAAAGGCACCCCCTTGCTCGAACGCGACCGAACCCTGCTGCCGGGGATCATCGCCGGCGTGCTGTTCGGGACCGAGTTCCTGTTGATCTATCGCGGGCTGTTGTGGACCACCGCCAGCCGCGCTGTGCTGTTCATCTATTTGGCACCGTTCTTTGTGGTGCTTGGCGCGCGCTGGCTGCTGCCGGGGGACCGCTTCGGAGCCGGGCAATGGGCCGGGCTTGCGCTGTCATTCGCCGGCATGGTGGTCGCCTTCGGGCTGCCGACGCCGGCCGCCGACCCGCGCCAGCTGTTGGGCGACCTCATGATGGTGGCGGCGGCGGCGGCCTGGGCCGCCACCACGCTGGTGATCAAGGCGAGTGCACTTGCGCGCGCCTCGTCCGAGAAGACCCTGCTGTACCAGTTGGTGGTCTCAGCCCCGATGCTGGCGCTCGGGGCCGCGGCCTTCGGCGAGCGCATGGCGGCCATGCCGTCGTTCGTCCCGCTCGCCGCGCTCGCCTATCAGACCGTGTGGGTGGTCAGTGTGACCTTCGTGCTGTGGTTTGCGCTGATTGTGCGCTATTCAGCGAGCCGCCTCTCGGTCTTCACCTTTTCGACGCCGCTATTCGGGGTCGCGGCCGGGCATCTGGTTCTGGGCGAGCCGCTCACACCGGCATTCGCGGCAGCGGTGGCATTGGTCGCCGCAGGGCTTATCTTGGTGAATAGACCGCGTTGACATACAAAGGGAATTTGCCGGCGCGTTGACGCTTTGGCGCGGGTCTGGCAGTTCGATGGTGATGATGGAGCTCAATATGGCCGAAATGGCCGCCCCACAGCCGCGCCGCACCTCCGTTGCGGTCAAGGTCGGCCATGTCACGGTCGGAGGGTCGGCCCCGGTCGTCGTGCAGTCGATGACCAATACCGACACGGCGGATGCCGCCGCCACCGCCGCGCAGGTGGCCGCGCTCGCCCGCGCCGGCTCCGAGATCGTGCGCATCACGGTCGACCGCGACGAGGCGGCCGCCGCCGTGCCGCATATCAAGGAGCGGCTGCTTAAGATGAACGTCGACGTGCCGATCGTCGGCGACTTCCACTATATTGGCCACAAGCTGCTGGCCGGGCATCCGGCCTGTGCCGAGGCGCTCGATAAATATCGCATCAACCCCGGCAACGTCGGTTTCCGCGAGAAGCGCGATCGGCAGTTCGGTGCCATCGTCGAGACCGCGATCAAGCACGACAAGCCGGTGCGGATCGGCGCCAACTGGGGCTCGCTCGACCAGGAACTGCTCACGCATCTGATGGACGCGAACGCGAAGTCGCCGAACCCGGTCGACGCGCGCGCGGTGACGCGCGAGGCGATGGTTCAGTCGGCGCTGCTCTCGGCCAAGCGCGCCGAGGAGATCGGCCTCGCGCGCTCCAAGATCATTCTGTCGGCCAAGGTCTCCGCCGTGCAGGATCTGATCGCGGTCTACATGGAGCTCGGCCGCCGCTCCGACTACGCCATCCATCTCGGCCTCACCGAGGCCGGCATGGGCTCGAAGGGCATCGTCGCCTCGTCGGCGGCGCTGAGCATCCTGTTGCAGCAGGGCATCGGCGACACCATCCGCATCTCGCTCACGCCCGAGCCCGGCGGCGACCGCACCCTGGAAGTGAAAGTCGCGCAGGAGCTGCTGCAGACCATGGGCTTCCGCACGTTCGTGCCGCTGGTCGCCGCCTGCCCGGGCTGCGGGCGCACCACCTCGACCACGTTCCAGGAGCTGGCGCGCGACATCCAGGACTTCATCCGCGACTCGATGCCGATGTGGAAGACGCAGTACCCGGGGGTCGAGGCTCTCAACGTCGCGGTGATGGGCTGCATCGTCAACGGCCCGGGCGAATCGAAGCACGCCGACATCGGCATCTCGCTGCCCGGCACCGGCGAGCAGCCGGCAGCCCCGGTCTTCATCGACGGCAAGAAGGCGGTCACCCTGCGCGGGCCAACCGTCGCGGCCGATTTCAAGAAACTGGTCATCGATTACATCGAGCGCCGTTACGGCACCGGCGCGCGACAGACCGCGGCGGAGTAAAGGTGTCCCTGGCCTTGGACCTCTGTTCGTCTGCGCCGTGATTGTCCGCGCTTGGACGCTGGCTGTGGCATCGGAGTAGTACGACGGCCGGTCGGTGCAGATCTTTCCCCAGTTTGGGTCCACCGGCTCGGCAAGATCTACTGACCGCGGAACGTGCGTGAGGCCCTCCAAAGCGCCGAAGAGGGGATGAGGTTCAACCCTTCCACCAGCCGGCGGTTGAGGAGGCGATGACGGCTCCGTCGTCGGCACGGTCCCGGGCGCGGGAGCTTGCTCATTCTTATCCCTGACGCAAAGAGGGTGACGGGCAACGGCGTCCGGGCTCCGCGCGCCAAATGCGCCGATCGGACCAGCGTTTCGCAATCGCCGCGCGCCTGTCGCAATCGCCTCGCTCATTCCGCCTCGCGCCTTGACGCACGTCTTGTGGCAACCGAAAATTCTTTGCGCGAGCAATGGGGGCTGGGATGGCGGTTCAAACCTGGAAGACGGGGGTGGTCGGCAACTGGTTCACGGCAGCCAACTGGGTATCGGGCAGCGTCCACAAGCAGGCGACAGCGTCGTCATCGGGTCGGGGACATCATCGACAGCGGCGATCGCGCGATCCGGGGTGAAACGATCCTCCTCGGCGGCTCGCAGGTGGGCGCGCCCGTCACGCTCGAAGCGGACTCCGCTACCTTCGAGGACACCGTCATCGATCAGAAGGAAGTGAACACGAGTCTCACGGTGGTTGGTGGTGAACCGACCTCGTCTCCGCAGGCAAGAATTCGTCGTATCGCGGCTTTTCGTCGCCCTTGCGATGGTCCGTGGGCGGCATAAATGCCGGCCATGAGCGACCGAATACATCGGCCGGGCTCGGAACCGACGCCGGAGCGACCGCGCCACGAGCCCGAGATCATCCCGCCCGGCTACCGCGGCCAGAGTCCCGATGGCGGCGTGTTCGTCTATGTCGACGAGCACGGCAATACGCGGCGCGCGACCTTCAAGGCCCCGGGCCCGTTTTTCATCATCGTGGTTCTGCTCACCGTCGGGTTGATCGCGGCCATCGCGATGGTGGCGCTGCTCGGCCTGGTGCTGATCTGGATCCCGGTGGTGGTGGTGATGATCGCCGCGCTGGTGCTCTCCGGCACCATCCGCGCCTGGTGGCGGCGGCTGCGCGGGGCGCGGTAGCTGACCCTGGTCCTCCGATCAACTGTCGGTCAGATCGCAGGCAGCCTCGATCCAGTCATCGACGGCAGCATCGTCCGGGGGTAACGGCTGCAGGGCCGCCGCACGCCGGATCGCCGCCCGCTCACGCGGACTGCGCGTCGAACGGGCGGGCCAGCTTGGCTTCTTTGACTTATCGCGGACTCGGTCCGGAGCACGCTCTACTCTGCGGCGTGCGGTCTCGTCCTGCCCGGCAATCTCGCGGCCTGCCACTCGCCCGGCGCCAGGACCTTGCTGGCCGACAGAATCTCTATTCCGATAATGCGGCCTTCGACATCCACGTCGTAGATGAACGGTCCTGCCTCTTCCTGGCGGTCAACCGTGCCGCGGCCAAGGTAGATGTAGGCGGCGTCCGCTTCCGGATCGTATGTCATGTCGATCATGGCTTCCGCCTCGCGGCTCTATCGAACATCACCCTCATAACTCGAATAGACGATTTCACACGTCCACCTTCAGCGCCGCGATGAAGGCTTCCTGCGGGATCTCCACCTTGCCGAACTGGCGCATGCGCTTCTTGCCCTCTTTCTGCTTCTCGAGCAGCTTGCGCTTGCGGGTGGCGTCGCCGCCGTAGCACTTCGCGGTCACATCCTTGCGGAACGCGCGCACCGTCTCGCGTGCGATGATCTTGCCGCCGATCGCCGCCTGGATCGGCACCTGGAACATGTGCGGCGGGATCAGTTCTTTGAGCTTCTCCACCATGGCGCGGCCGCGACTCTCGGCGCGCGTGCGGTGCACCAGCATGGCGAGCGCGTCGACCGGATCGGCGTTGACCAGAATCTGCATCTTCACGAGCTCGGCTGGCCGGTAGTCGGTGAGATGGTAGTCGAACGAGGCATAGCCCTTCGACACCGATTTGAGCCGGTCGTAGAAGTCGAACACCACCTCGTTGAGCGGCAGGTCGTACTTCACCATCGCGCGGCTGCCGATATACGAGAGCTCCTTCTGCGTGCCGCGGCGGTCCTGGCACAGTTTCAGCACCGCGCCCAAATAATCGTCGGGAGTGAGGATCGTCGCCTCGATCCACGGCTCCTCGATCTCCTTGATCCGCACCACGTCCGGCATGTCGACCGGGTTGTGGATCTCCAGCCGATCGTCGTTGGTCAGCGTGATCCGATAGATCACGCTTGGCGCGGTCGCGATCAGGTCGAGGTCGAACTCGCGCGTGAGCCGCTCCTGGATGATCTCGAGATGCAGCAGTCCGAGAAAGCCGCAGCGGAAACCGAAGCCGAGCGCGGCGGAGGTCTCCATCTCGTAGGAGAAGCTCGCGTCGTTGAGGCGGAGCTTGCCCATGGCGGCCCGTAGGCTCTCGAAGTCGGCGGCGTCGACCGGGAACAGCCCGCAGAACACCACCGGGATCGCCGGCCGGAAGCCCGGCAGCGGCTCGCTCACCGGCCGCCGCTCGTCCGTGATGGTGTCGCCGACGCGGGTATCGGCGACCTCCTTGATCGACGCGGTGAGAAAGCCGATCTCGCCCGGCCCGAGCTCGTCGAGCTCGACGCGCTTGGGCGTGAACACGCCGACGCGGTCGACCTCGTAGCTCGCATCGGTGCCCATCATGCGGATGCGCTGGCCGCGCCGCAGCGTGCCGTCGACGATGCGGAACAGCACGATGACGCCCAGATAGGAATCGTACCAGCTGTCGACCAAGAGCGCCTTGAGCGGTGCGTCGCGGTCGCCCTTGGGAGGAGGGAGCCGCTGCACGATCGCTTCGAGCACTTCCGGGACGTTCTGCCCGGTCTTGGCCGAGATCTCGATCGCGTTCGAGGCGTCGAGCCCGATCACGTCCTCGATCTGCCGCTTGACCGCCTCGGGTTCGGCCGCCGGCAGGTCAACCTTGTTGAGCACCGGGACGATCTCGTGGTCGTTGTCGATCGCCTGGTAGACGTTGGCGAGCGTCTGCGCCTCGACCCCTTGGGAGGCGTCGACCACCAGCAGCGAGCCTTCGCAGGCCGCGAGCGAGCGGTTGACCTCGTAGGCGAAGTCGACATGGCCCGGCGTGTCGATCAGGTTGAGCACGTAGTCGCGGCCGTTGCGCGCCCGATAATTGAGCCGCACGGTCTGCGCCTTGATGGTGATGCCGCGCTCGCGCTCGATGTCCATGGAATCGAGCACCTGCTCGACCATCTCGCGCTCGCTCAAGCCGCCGGTCAGCTGGATCAGCCGGTCGGCAAGGGTCGACTTGCCGTGGTCGATATGCGCGACAATCGAGAAGTTGCGGATTGTGTCGATCGGGCCGGCCGTCATGGCGCGCGGCTTAGCACTAGCGGTCAGCAAGCTGCAAGGAAATGCCGTGGCATCAAAAGAAAGCGGTAGTCCCTGTCCTCGGTGCTTATTCCAGTGATCATTTCGGAGATATGGGCAGCGTCCTCGTAGCGGGCAAAGCGTGCCGTTTTGGCCACGCGTCACTGCGCAATTGCGCTGCGCGGCAAAAAGCTGTTGCACCTTCAAACAAGGTCCTGCTTAGCTTATGCGGGCCAAAAGGTTGGCACGCATGAATCGCTGGAAGGCCATCGCGAGGCCATGGGTGGCGCTGCTCTGCGCCGCCGCCTCTCTGGCCGGCTCCGGGGCCGCCCGTGCGGCCGATTGGTCGCCGCTGTCCCCGGTTCCGATAGGGATTCCCGCCGACCGATTCGAGGTGCGGTTCGGCGCCTTCGCGCACGGCATCGGCAGCGTCGAACAGGGCACATTCGACATCAACGCCGAGGTGGTGTCGCCGCGGCTGTCGTTCGGCGCCGTCACCGGGCCGTGGGCCTTCCTGATCCCGCGCCTGCATGTCGGCGGCAACTGGAACACGTCCGACCGCACTAGCTTCGCCTACACCGGATTCCTGTGGACCATCCCGGTCTGGGACCGTTTCTTCGTCGAGGGCTATATCGGGCCTGCGATCCACAACGGCTCGCTCGGGCCAACCGATACCCTGGCCGGCCTCGGCTGCCCGGTGCTGTTTCATGCCGGCGGCTCGATCGGCTATCAGTTGACGCCGAACGTGAGCGTGATCGGCACCTTCGACCACCTTTCGAATGGCCGTACCGTGTTCGGCGTCCAGTGCGGGACCAACCTAGCGCCCGGACGCAATCAGGGCCTCAACAACTACGGCCTGCGCGTCGGCTATTCGTTCTGATCCGCGCGCGCCTTAGAGCGGCGCGCGGCAGCGGACACCCTTACAGAAATTGCGCGGCCCGGCCGGGAAATACGGCGTGGCGCCATACAGCAGCGCGCCGTGTGCGGGCGCGAAGTCGGCGGGCCAGCCGGTCGTTTGCTGGAAATAGAACTTGGTCAGCCGCCGACCGCGCCAAGCCCGCCGCGCCAAGCCGACGGTCCGGCGCTGGACGCCCATGCGCGCCCACAGCTCCGCCGGGATACGGCCGCGGGGGGCGACGTACAATGCGAATTGCGGGTCGAGGCGCCGCAGCTTTTCCTGGTCGAAACCGGCGAAACGGCTGCGCTCATTGATCTGCACCACCGGAACCCGGTCCTTGAGGTGCCAGCGCAGCATCGCGTAGGTGCGGTACTCGGCGGTGGCGATCCACGTGGCGCCCGTGTTCTCCATCGTCTCGACGGCCCTGCGCGCCACCTCCTCGTAGCCCGCCTCCTGTCCAATCGGATCGAGCTTCCCCAACAGGAGCGGCCCCCCTATCACGTAATAGGCAAGAATGAGCAGGACGAGGCCGGCGCCGCCGATCGCGAGCACGGCAGCGCGCGTAAGTAACGGCGCCCAGTGGTGCTTTTGTCGCCGAAGATGGTCGAGCGTCAGCGCGGCCGCGGCGAACGCGGGCGGCCACAGCACCATCGGCCAGGTGACGCTGATCCGCATCCAGCCGGAGCGCCAGAAGAAATAGACGAACGGCACCGCCGCCGCTGTCGCCAGCAGGATGCGCGCGCCGTCCTTGCTCCGGTAACCGTCCCAAGCCGCCATCGCGGTTCCCGCCACTACGAGCGGAAACAGCAGCGGCCCCACCAGTCCCCACTGCAGCCCGACGAAATCTCCGAACCAGGCCAACGACCACGGGCGCTCGGCGGTCAAACGGACGAATTGGAATGCGAACGACGCCCAGTCATGCTGCGCGTTCCAGATCAGAACCGGCGAAAACACCAAGACTGCGATCGCACCCGCGAACCAGGGCCAGGGTGTCAGTAGCCACAACCGGTTCTTCGGCGGCACCAGCATGAAGGCGAGGATCGCCGGCACGAACATCACTGCCGTGTATTTGGACAACAGCGCGAGCCCGCCGCAGGCTCCCGCCAGAAGCCACCAGCGCGGGTCGCGGCTTTCGTCCAGCCGGATCAGCGCCCACAGCATCGCCGTCAGGAATACGACCAGCGGCACGTCGGGCGCCACCAACACCATCATGAGGCTGTAGTAGGCCGCCGCCTCCGGAGCCAGCAGCGCGAACAGCATTGGCGCGAGACCGTGCATGCGCCGGCGCACGATGTCCGCGAGCAGAAGCTGCGTGCCGGCGAGCGCGAGCAACCCTCCGGCACGGGCTCCGAATGGGGTGTCGCCGAACACGGCCGTGCCGGCGCGCACGAACCAGGCGATCATCGGCGGGTGGTCGAGGAACGACAGGACATCTTCCTTCGACCACGTCCAGTAGTACGCCTCGTCGGTACGCAACTCGACGACCGCCGCGAACGCTGCGCGTGCAGCCGCCATGACAGCGATGATGAGAATGGCGACGACAAGAGCGCGGGTGTGCGGCGTCGCGGAACGCCAGCCGACGATGGCCGCGGGCGCGTGCATCCGTTACTGCCGGCCCGCGCTGCTCGTCGAGGCGCGCATGCCGAACGGCGGCGCGCTGCGGATCGTTGCTGTCGGTGCCGCCGTCATCGCGCGCGCCTTAGCACCGCGGGCCGGCGAGCGGCAAGCGCATGCGGCGCTCACGCCGGGACCGCACCGATTGCGCCGCAGGGGCGGTTGCAGGCATCATTTGCCGGCGGGCTCCGGGACACCTCTCCCTCAACAAGGACCGACGACAAATGGCCGAACATCCGCGCCTCGTGATCGTCGGCGCAGGTTTCGCCGGCCTTGCCTGCGCCAAAGAGCTCGGGCGCAAGCCGGTCGACGTGACGCTGGTCGACCGGCACAACTATCACCTATTCGTTCCGCTCCTCTACCAGGTGGCGACGGCCGCGCTGTCGCCGGCCGACATCGCCCGGCCGGTTCGTCGCATCCTCGGCAAGTACCAGAACATCCGCATCCTGCTGGACGAGGTCGTGGACGCGGACACGATCGCACGCACCGTGCGGTTGGCCGGCGGAACCGAGCTGCCGTACGACCGGCTCGTCATCGCGACCGGCTCGCAATATTCCTACTTCGGCCACCCCGAGTGGGCGCGGCTGGCGCTCGGTCCGCGCACGCTCGAGGAAGCACGCACCATCCGGGGACAATTGCTATCGGCCTTCGAGCGCGCCGAGATGGCCGAGAGCCGCGCCGAGCAGGACGTTCTGATGACGACCGTCGTGGTCGGCGGCGGCCCGACCGGCGTCGAGATGGCCGGGTCGGTTGCCGAGCTCTCGCGCCATGCGCTGGCGCGCGACTTCCGCCGCATCGATCCGCGCCGCGCACACATCCTGCTGGTCGAAGCGGGTCCTCGATTGCTGCCGGCGTTTCCCCAAGCGCTGGCCCAGTACGCGCACCGGGCCTTGGAGCGATTGGGCGTCACCGTCATGGTGGGGCAGGCGGTCGAGGCCATGGAGCCGGGCGTCGTGGTCGTCGCTGGCCGGCGGATCGAGGCCGGCACGATCATCTGGGGCGCCGGGGTGCAGGCATCGAACGCGGGGCGGTGGCTAGGGGTCGAGCTCGCGAAGGACGGTCGGGTCCCGGTCAATCCCGATCTGTCGGTCAGAGGCGTCGCCGATGTCTACGTGCTCGGCGATATGGCGCTCGTGACCGGCGACGACGGCACGCCGCTGCCGGCCCTCGCGCAAGTCGCCGCGCAGCAGGGCACGCACCTCGGCAGGGGGCTCGCCCGCAACCTCACCGACGGGACACCGCTCGCGCCATTCCGATTCCACAACCGCGGCAACACCGCGATCGTCGGCCGCAACGCCGCCGTCTTCGATTTCGGTTGGGCACAGCTGAAAGGACGCATTGCATGGGTTCTGTGGGCGATCATCCACATCTACCTGCTGGTCGGATTCGAGAACCGGCTGCGCGTCGCGCTGGAATGGTTCTGGCGCTACATCACCTATGAGCGCGGTGCCCGGCTGATCATGCCGGCGCGCGCAAATCCCTCGGCGAACGGCGGGCGTTGACGGGTCCGGTCGCGAGCGTTTCATTCCGGGCGCGGCGCATGCGGCCGCAGGAAGTTTCTCTTAGGTCAGCCAAAACGATCTGCTGGCGAAATGCCTCATAGCCTGCGGGCATCGCCCCGACGATCCTCGGCGATCGCTTCCTCAGCCAAGCGGTCGAGCTTTCCGCCTTTCGCGTCGCGCTCGATGACTGCATCGAAACGTTCCGCTTGAAATTCCTCAAACCACGCGCGAAAGCGGTCCAGTTCTCGCGGGCCGAGATTGGCGACGGCTTTCTCGATGTCTTCCACAGCGGAATCAGCCGCGATGCCGCCCCTCACCATCGGAATCTACGGCTACTCCGCCGCGAGGCGCGTGTCCTGCGGAAACGGCAGCAGCTCGACGGCCTCGCCCGCGCGCGCCACGATCGCGTGGCCGGGCGGCACCGGCTTCCAGTAGTCGCGCTCGGTGTCGAGCGGCTCCGACGCCATCACCACGTTGCCGCCGCCCTCACGGTAATACAGCGTATTGGCGTTGCCGTTGTGGACGTAGCGGAAGGCGTAGAGGCTCTCGCCGTCGCTGAGCGCGGCGGTGAAGCGCAGCGGCTCGCGCGTGCCGCTCTGGCGCACCATCTCGGTCAGCCGCGCGAGCGTGTCGCAGGTCGCCGCCACCGGGTCGTCGTGCGCGCCGGCGGCGGCGCCGAGGATCGCCAGGAACACTGCTTCGGAGTCGGTGGTGCCGACGCGCGATTTGTAGAAGGCGTCGGGGATCAGCGCCTCCACCTTGCGGCGGATCAGCGACCAGTCGCCGATCTGGCCGTTGTGCATGAACATCCAGCGCCCGTGCGCGAACGGATGGCAGTTCGGGCGCGTGGTCGGGGTGCCGGTCGAGGCACGCACATGGGCGAAGAACAGGTGCGAGCGGATGTGGCGGCACAGGTGCCGCAGGTTCTCGTCCGACCAGGCCGGCCGCACCTCGCGGTAGAGGCCGGGCTCCTCGTGCCCGGCGTACCAGCCGAGCCCGAAGCCGTCGCCGTTAACGCTCGCCACCGCCTCGAGTGCGCGCTGCGACTGCTCGATCAGCGAATGCTTGGGCGCGGTGACGTAGTGCTCGAGCGCGATCGGCTCTCCACGATAGGCGATCCAGCGGCACATGGCGCTTTGGTCTCGGTGGGCGGCGATTCGACGACATTATGCCTGAGAATGGATTTTGTGAGGCTATCCATCCCCGACCGCGCGGACGACGGATTATCCCGGCCAGGGCTCCGCGGTGCGCGCTTCCGCATCGGCGCCGACCAGCCCGGCCAGCGACCCGCCGTTCGGCACCGCCGTCGCCAGGTGCTGCTTGATCTCGTCCACCAGCTCCATGCCGCGATAGACCAGCCCGCTGTAGAGCTGGATCAGGGTTGCGCCGGCGCGCACCTTCTCGAGCGCGCGCTCGCCGGAATCGATGCCGCCGACGCCGATCAGCGGAAACGCGCCCGCGACCCGCAGGTAGGTCTCGGCCAGCATCCGGGTCGAGAGCGCAAACAGCGGCCGGCCCGAGAGCCCGCCGGCCTCCCGCGCGGTGTACGGATCGCGCAACCCGGCCGGGCGCGTAACGGTCGTGTTGGAGACGATCATGCCGTCGATCGCGCGCCGCCGCGCCACCGCGACGATGTCGTCGAGCTCGCCCGGGGTCAGGTCGGGGGCGATCTTGAGCAGCACCGGCGTCCGCGGCGACGCCGAACGGTCGCGCGCGGCCAACGCCCGTGCCAGCAGATCGTCGAGCGCCGCTGCCTGCTGCAGATCGCGCAGGCCCGGCGTATTGGGCGACGAGACGTTGACGCTGAAGTAGCCGGCAAACCCGGCAAACGCCGCGATGCCGGCCGCGTAGTCGGCGGCGCGGTCGGCGGAATCCTTGTTGGCGCCGACATTGAGGCCGACGATGCCGCGGCTGCGGCGGGAGGCAAGCCGCGCGCACACAGCCGCGTGCCCCTCGCTGTTGAAGCCGAGCCGGTTGATCACGCCCTCGTCCGAGCGCAGGCGAAACATGCGCGGGCGCGGATTGCCGGCTTGCGGGCGCGGCGTGACGGTGCCGATCTCGGCAAAGCCGAAGCCGAGCCGCAGCACCGGGTCGACGGCTTCGGCGTTCTTGTCGAGGCCGGCGGCGGTGCCGACCGGATTGGGGAATGTCAGCCCGAACGCCTCGACCGCGAGCCGCGGGTCGTCTCGGCGCGCCGGCGGCAACGGCGCGACCTGCAGCCCCCTGATCGCGAGCCGGTGGGCATCTTCGGGGTCGAGCGCATGCAGGAACACCCGGGCGAAGCGGTCGAGGAGGCTGAACAAGGTGCGGCTCCGGGCCCTGGATCGAGGGCGCGGCGCGACCGTACCCGTGGCGAAAATGCCTCGCAAGCAAGGCCCGTGCGGGGGCTGGACATGGCACCGGTCAGGTAGTAATTCCTAGCGATAGAGAAAAATGTCGGGCAAGCCGCGGTTGCGGGAACGACCAGGCCGATGCTGACGCACGCGCAAATCTGGAATGCCGTCGACCGGGTGGCGGCCCGCGCCGGGCTCTCGGCGTCGGGCCTTGCCAAGCGCTCCGGCCTCGACCCGACGACGTTCAACAGGTCGAAGCGCATCACGCCCGACGGGCGCGCCCGTTGGCCGTCGACCGAATCGGTCGCCAAGGTCTTGGCGGCGACCGGCACCACGATCGACACCTTCCTGGGCCTGCTCGCCAACGGCGGCCGCGGCGGCACGCGCGCGGTCCCCTTCATCGGGCTCGCGGAAGCTGCTGCCAGCGGCTATTTCGACGATGACGGCTTCCCGGTCGGCCGTGGCTGGGACGAGATCGGGTTCCCGGCCGTGGATGACGACCACGCCTATGCGCTGGAGATTTCGGGCGATTCGTTGCAGCCCGCGTACCGGGACGGCGACTGCATCGTGGTCTCGCCGGCGGCGCCGATCCGGCGCGGCGACCGCGTCATCGTCAAGACCAAGGATGGCAAGGTGATGGTGAACGAGCTCAAACGCCGCACCGCCAAGTCGATCGAGCTCAGGTCGCTCAGTCAGGCGCATGAGGATCGCCATCTGGCCGCCGCCGACGTGCTGTGGATGGCGCGTATCGTGTGGGCGAGCCAGTAGCGACACACGCCGGTTGACACTGCCGGCATCATTCCTATAGTGCCGCTCGCCAAGGCGCGGGGGTTCCCGCGCCGTTCATTTTGCGTGGGATCGCGCCGATTGCGTTCTGCGCGCAAGACGGCACACACAGAAAATCGCGACTGCCAAGAAGCCGGCCCGCGCAAAATGCGAGTGCCGGATCGAACACGAGGGTTGAGAACGATGTTCGCAGTCATCAGAACCGGCGGGAAGCAGTATCGGGTCGCCGCCGACGAGATGATCAGGGTCGACAAGATCGCGGGCGCGCCCGGCGATCTGGTGGAGTTCGCCGAGGTGCTGGTCGTCGGCGGCGAAACGCCTACATTGGGCACGCCGACGGTCGCCGGGGCACTGGTCGCCGGCGAGGTGATCGAGCAGGGGCGCGGGGCGAAGGTCATCGCGTTCAAGAAGCGTCGTCGGAAGAACTCGCGGCGCAAGCGCGGCCACCGGCAGGAGTTCACCCTGGTGCGGATCACCGAGATCTTGACCGAGGGCAAGCGGCCTTCGCCGATCGAGCGAAAGGCAAAGGGTGCGCCGCGACCGGTCGCGGCGGCGGGTGCCGAGCGTTCCGAGCCGCCAGCGGCCGATGCTGGCAGCGCGCCGGACGAGGCATCCGGCAAGCCGGCCGAGGCGAAGGGCGCTGGCAAGACCCCGCGGCCACCAAGAAAACGGTAAAGCCCGCAAAGAGCGGCGATAAAAAGTGATCCGCGGCGGGATGCTTTCGTCGCGGAATCGTTGTACAAGGTAAGCAGAGTTACGGACAGGCGTGCGATGGCTCACAAGAAGGCAGGCGGTTCTTCACGCAACGGCCGCGACAGCGCGGGCCGGCGTCTCGGCGTGAAGAAATATGGCGGCGAGATCGTGCTCGCCGGCAACATTCTTGCGCGCCAGCGCGGCACCCAATGGCATCCCGGCCAGAATGTCGGGATCGGTACGGATCACACCTTGTTCGCTCTCATCAACGGTCGCGTGGAGTTCAATACGAAAGCAAAGGGCCGCATCTTCGTATCGGTACGCCCGATGGCGGAGGCTGCGGCCGAGTAACCGGTAGACCAAAACAGGTCCGCCGGCTTCCTAGTCGAACCGGCGGATCGAAGGGTTCCGATACGCGAGGGGAGACGGGCAAGCCGGCTCCCCTCGTCGCATGAATGGAGCCCGTGCCATGACCTTGCTGGAGGAGAGGCCCGCGGAAGCCCTGCGGGAGCAAAGTATCCCCGTCCTCGAGACCGAGCGGCTGATCTTGCGCCCGCCGCGGCTCGAGGACGCCAACGCGATTGCCGCGCTTGCCAACGACCGGCGCATTGCCGAAAACACCGCGCGCATCCCGCATCCATATCGGGTCGCGGATGCCGAGGCGTTCATCGCCGGCGTCAATGTGGCGGGCGGCGAGACCGTGTTCCTGGTCACCGATCTGGATGACACCATTCTCGGCGGGTGCGGGGTCGGCGTGCTGGACGGTCAGGGCCCCGAGCTCGGCTACTGGCTCGGCGTTCCGTTCTGGGGCAAGGGCTACGCGACCGAGGCGGTGCGCGCCGTCATCGACTACGCGTTCACCGAGTTCGACTACGCTTTCCTCAACGCCGGTGCCCGCGTCACCAATCCCGGCTCGCGCCGAGTGCTGGAGAAGTGCGGCTTCCAGTGGACCGGGGTCGGCCTCTATCGGATCCGGGCGATCGCAAGCTCGGCGCCGATCGACCGCTTCCGGCTCGAGCGGCGGATCTGGGAATCGCTCAAGAGCTGGCGCGAGGTGCGGCGCGTGGCATGAATGCGGCAGGCGGCGGCACGATCGGCTTCGCGTGCAGCCGCCTGTTCTTTGCCGGAATGCCCCGTGCGACGGCTGCGCGGCCGTGACCACGCGCAGGCACTGCGTGGCGCTCACCGTTCGCACATTGGGATCGCGCGACCGTGGCCTATATTTTGGGCCATGAAGTTCCTCGACGAGGCCAAGGTCTACATCCAGTCCGGCGCGGGCGGGAACGGCTGCGTGTCGTTCCGGCGCGAAAAATTCATCGAGTTCGGCGGTCCGAACGGCGGCGACGGCGGCCGGGGCGGCGACGTCGTGGTGGAGGCGGTGACCGGCCTCAATACCTTGATCGACTACCGCTACCAGCAGCACTTCAAGGCCCAGCGCGGCGAGAACGGCATGGGCAAGGACCGCCACGGCGCGAGCGGCGCCGGCATCGTCCTCAAGGTCCCGGTCGGCACCCAGGTGTTCGAGGAGGACGGCGACACGCTGCTGGCGGATCTCGACGAGGTCGGCCAGCGGGTGGTGCTGGCGCGCGGCGGCAACGGCGGCTTCGGCAATGCGCACTTCAAGTCGTCGACCAATCGGACGCCGCGCCATGCCAATCCGGGCCAGCCCGGCGAGGAGCGCACGATCCGGCTGCGGCTCAAGCTGATCGCTGATGCCGGCCTCGTCGGGTTGCCCAATGCCGGCAAGTCGACGTTTCTCGCGGCGGTCAGCGCCGCCAAGCCCAAGATCGCCGACTACCCGTTCACCACGCTGGCGCCGCAGCTCGGCGTCGTGCGCAGCGACAGCCTGGAGTTCGTGCTGGCCGACATCCCGGGGCTGATCGAAGGCGCAAGCGAAGGCGCCGGCCTCGGCGATCGCTTCCTGCGCCACGTCGAGCGCTGCCGGGTCCTGCTGCATCTGGTCGACGGCACCGGCGAGCACGCCGGCCGCGCCTACAAGACGGTGCGCGCCGAGCTCGAAGCCTACGGTCACGGCCTTGCCGCCAAACCCGAGGTCGTCGCGCTGTCGAAGGCCGACGCGCTGTCGCCGGAGCTGCGCCAGCAGCAGAAGGAGCGCCTGCGCCGCGCCGCCGGGCGCACGCCGCTGGTGCTTTCGGCAGCGAGCGGGGAGGGGGTCGAGGAGGCTTTGAGGGCGCTCTTGCGCACAAGCCAGGCAGCTCAAGAGAAGGACCTCGTTTCAGCCGCTTGGCGGCCCTAGCTGCGTTGGCAGCCGGAGCTTTCGAAATTATGCTAGCAAGCTAGGTCCTGGAGCTAGCATCATGCCCCGTCAACTCAACATCCGCAGCGATGAGGCGTATCGGATCGTCTCCGACGTTGCGCGACGAACCGGCCGCTCCCATACCGACATCGTGCTTGCCGCGCTGCTTGGCTACCGGGAAGCCAGAGGCGGTCGCAAGCTGACGTCCGCTCAGCGCGCTTTTGTCGACGAACTGATGGTGCTGGCGCGGCGCAGTGCGGCAGCCGCTGATCCGAAGATGAGGTCGGATCATGCTCACCTCTATGACAAGCGCGGTTTGCCCCGATGATCGCGCTGGACACTTCCGCCATCGCGGCCATTGCCCTCGAGGAGCGGGAGGCGCGCGCCTTCGCTGAATTCATCGGTGCCGAGCGTTGCTTGATCGGATGGCCGACCGTGCTCGAAGCCCACATGGTCCTGCGCGTGATACCTCAACAACGCGGCCTGCGCGTCCTCGACTTCATCCTCAAGGCGCCACGATTGCGGGTCGTCGCATTCGAGCGTCGAATGTTCGAATGCGCACGCGCGGCGTTCGACCGGTTTGGACGCGGGCATCATCGCGCCAAGCTCAACTTCGGCGACTGCATGTCGTATGCCGTCGCGAAGCTCCATGATGTGCCGCTGCTCTTCAAAGGCGACGATTTCCGCCTCACCGACATTGCGCCGGCCCTTCCATGAGTATCCCGCACCTCGCCGATTTCCGGCGCATCGTCGTCAAGGTTGGCTCCTCGCTGCTGGTCGATACCAGGGCCGGTCGGGTCAATCAGGAGTGGCTCGCCTCGCTGGCCGCCGACATCAACAGGCTGCACGGCGAGCGGCGCGAGATCCTGGTGGTCTCCTCCGGCGCGATCGCGCTCGGCCGCAGTGTACTCAAGCTCGCCGACGGGCCGCTCAAACTGGAGGACAGCCAGGCCGCCGCGGCGGTCGGGCAGATCGCGCTGGCGCGCACCTGGGCGGAAGCGCTCGGCGCGCACGGCATCAGTGCCGGCCAGGTCCTGGTGACGCTCGGCGACACCGAGGAGCGCCGGCGCTATCTCAATGCGCGCGCAACCATTGCCAAGCTGCTCGAATGGCGGGCGGTGCCGGTGATCAACGAGAACGACACCGTGGCGACCACCGAGATCCGGTACGGCGACAATGACCGGCTCGCGGCGCGCGTCGCCACCATGGCGAGCGCCGATCTGGTGGTGCTCCTGTCCGACGTCGACGGCTTCTACGATTCGCCGCCCAAGGATAATCCGCAGGCGGCGTTCGTGCCGGTGGTAGTGCGCATCACGCCGGAGATCGAAGCCGCGGCCGCACCGGCGGGCTCCGAGCTGTCGCGCGGCGGCATGCTGACCAAGATCGAGGCGGCCAAGATCGCGACCACCGCCGGGATCCATTTGGTGATTGCGTCGGGCAGGATCGCGCATCCCCTCAAGGCGATTGCCGATGGCGCCCGCTGCACCTGGTTCCTGACGCCGGCCAATCCGGTGACCGCGCGCAAGCGCTGGATCGCCGGTTCGCTCGAGCCGAAGGGCACGGTCACGATCGATGCCGGCGCGGTCGCTGCTCTGCGCCGGGGCAAGAGCCTGCTGCCGGCGGGTGTCGTGCAGCTCGACGGCGGCTTCGAGCGCGGCGATGCCGTCGTGGTGCGCGGTCCGGACGGCGCCGAGATCGGCCGCGGTCTCGTCGCTTACGATGCCGCCGATGCCGACCGGATCCGCGGCAAATCTTCCGGCGACATCCAGCACATCCTCGGCTTTGCCGGCCGCACCGAGATGATCCATCGCGACGACCTCGTGCTCGCGCGCGAGTGATCCGATGCGACGGTCAGGGTTGCCGGCAGTGCATGGATCAGGGCCGCGGGTCGCGGCTAGATTGCCGCGATGACACCGACCACCGAAATTGCCGCGCGGGCCGAGCCGTCGAGCGACGCTCAGGTGATCGGCCTGGTCAGCGCCGCGCATTTCGTCAGCCACTACTACATCCTGGTGCTGCCGCCGCTGTTCACCGTCATCCGCGCCGATTTCGGCGTGAGCTATACCGAGCTCGGCCTGGCGCTGACCGCCTTCAACGTGGTGTCGGCCTTGCTGCAGACACCGGCCGGGTTCCTCGCCGACCGGGTCAGCGCGCGGGCGGTGCTGATCGGCGGATTGCTCCTGGGTGCGGCCGCGCTTGCCGGCGCCGCGGTGCTGCCCTCGTTCTGGGCGTTCGTGGCGATGTTCGCGCTGCTCGGCCTCGGCAACACGGTCTATCACCCGGCCGACTACGCACTGTTGTCGCGCCACGTCTCGCCGCGCCGCATGGGGCAGGCCTATTCGGTGCACACTTTCGCCGGCATGCTCGGCGGCGCGGTCGCGCCCGCGAGCCTCTTGTTCTTGGCCGCCGCCTTCGGCTGGCGCGGCGCCTACCTGGCGTCGGCTGCGCTCGGCGCCGCGGTGGCGGCGACGCTGTTGCTGTTGGGCAGAGCGCTTGCGGACGATCGTGCCGAGCGCGGCACGGCGGGCTCAGCGCCAGCGGCCGCCAACCCCGAGGCGAGCCCGGTGCTGCTGCTGTCGGCGCCGGTCCTGCTCAACCTCCTGTTCTTCGTCATGCTGGCGCTGTCGAACGCCGGCGTGCAGAACTATGCGGTCGTCGTGCTTGACGCGCTCTACGCCACGCCGCTCAACCTCGCCAACGTGGCGCTCACCGCCTATCTGGCGACGAGTGCGTTCGGCGTTTTGATCGGCGGTGTGGTGGCAACCCGTACGACGCGGCACAGCGTCGTCGCCATCGCCGGCCTTGCTGGCGCCGCGTGTACGGTGCTGCTGGTGGCGCTCGTTCATTTGCCGATCGCGGCGATGATCGTGCTGTTCGCGCTGGCCGGCCTGGCGACCGGCATCATCATGCCGTCGCGCGACCTCCTGGTGCGTGCCGTCACGCCTCCGGGCGCCTTCGGCAAGGTGTTCGGCTTCGTTACCACCGGCTTCAACATCGGCGGCATGGTGTCGCCGCTGCTGTTCGGCTGGTTCCTCGATATCGGCAGCCCGCGCGCCGTGTTCTTGGCGACGGTGGCGTTCATCCTGGCCGCCATCCCGACCGTAATGGCCGGCGCCGCGTTCCGGCCTGCGCCCAGGCGCAACGCTTCGTAAACGTCGGCAGCGCATCCAGGCGTAGCGTGATTGGCGCTCAATCCACGGGCGAATGAGATATCGGCCCTCCGAGACGGGGACGTATCCTTGAGGCTTGGCAAGCGGTGTGCCAGCAATTCACAGCCGCCTGTTGCTCAGTGCCTCGCTCTCCCAGGGTGCTCAGGTGCCGAAAGATTGGGCGATCACACCCCGCAGGGTGCACAGTTTTGTGAGCGGCCAACGGGGACGGTCCCCGAGTGACGTCGGCGACGGCAGGTAGTAGCTTTGACCGCCCTGGCAATTTGCTGACCGCGCCGTCGCGTCTCGGTCGCGGGCCCGGCGATTGCTTGCTTAAGGATGCGCCCACCCTCGCGGATGGCTAGTCGCGGGGCGGCGGAACAAGCTACCAGAGGAGTTGCAACATGTGCTCGGGAGACGATCGCAATTGCCCGCAATTTGAACTCCATCGCCAGACCTTGCTCGATGACTTGGACGCCGAGCGGCGCAGCTTTCTCAAGAGCGCCTTCGCGGCGACCGGCGGCGCGGCCGCTCTGACCGCCGGCGGCAGTTTCGTCGCACCGGCGGTCGCGCAGACAGTTGCGGCGCGCCAGGGCAAACCGAGCCATCACTACCTTCCCGCCACCGCGGAGACGGTGCATTGGGGCTACTTCAGCAAGCTGCTGCCACCTCAGATCGAGGTGAATTCCGGGGACTACGTCACCATCGAGACGCTCACGCATCACGCCAACGACGACGCAGAGCGCATGGTCAAAGGGGACCCCGGGGCCGAAAGCGTCTATCTCTGGACCAAGGACAAGAAGGGGGTGAACCGCCGCGGAGCGGGGCCGGTTGACGGCAAGCTGCTCGGGCGCGGGTCGGGCGAAGGTTTTGGCGTCCACATCTGCACCGGACCGGTCTCCATGCGCGGCGCCGAGCCGGGCGACATTCTTGAGGTGCGAATCATCGATGTGAAGCCGCGGCCCTCGGCCAACCCGCAATTCACCGGCAAGGCGTTCGGCAGCAACGCCGCCGCCTGGTGGGGCTTCCACTACAAGGAGCTGCTGACCGAGCCCAAGCCGCGCGAAGTCATTACGATCTATGAGATCGACGCGACTGGCCAACGGAATTGGGCGAAGGCCGTCTATAATTTTCAATGGACGCCCCAGACTGACCCGTTCGGCGTCGTACACAAGACCATCGACTATCCGGGCGTGCCGGTCGACCACTCGATCGTGAAGGAGAACCACGGCATCCTGAAGAACGTGCGCATTCCGATCCGGCCGCATTTCGGCGTCGTCGGACTGGCGCCGAAGGAAGCCGACATCGTTGACTCGATCCCACCTAGCTATGTCGGCGGCAACATCGACAACTGGCGGATCGGCAAGGGTGCCACGATGTACTACCCGGTCGCTGTTGCAGGTGCGCTGCTGTCCGTCGGCGATCCGCACGCCTCACAAGGGGACTCCGAGCTCTGCGGAACCGCAATCGAGTGCTCGCTGACCGGCACGTTCCAGCTCATCCTGCACAAGAAGGACACGCTGGCGGGAACCTCCCTTGCCGAGCTCAACTATCCGCTGCTGGAGACGCAGGACGAGTGGGTGCTGCACGGGTTCAGCTACGCCAACTACCTGGCAGAGCTCGGCGACAAGGCGCAACAGACGATCTACGAGAAATCCTCGGTCGACCTCGCGCTCAAGGACGCATTCAGGAAAATGCGTGCCTTCCTGATGTCGACCAAAGGGCTCAGCGAGGACGAGGCGATCTCCCTGATGTCCATTGCGGTCGATTTCGGCGTCACCCAGGTGGTCGACGGCAACTGGGGCGTCCACGCCATCATTCGGAAGAGCTTGTTTGCCGGCGCGGAGGCCTGATCAGCGCGAGCGGAAATGACCTAGCGGGCACGCCGGCGGTTCGCCGCAACCAATTGCTTCCGCCGCTTGGCATCCTTGGGGCGGCGCTCTTCCGGTCGTTGTCGAAGAAGCAGTAGGCGTCGCGCCGCTGCCGCCGCCAGCGCCGGATGTCGTGCGCCCACGATTGCAACGCCGCCCCGGGATAGTGGTCGCAGTAGCGGCCGCCAGGGCAGGCGCTATTCATGGCTGATATGGCTGACGGCCTTGCCACAGGGCATAGCGAGTAAGGGGGCATGCGATGGCGACCTGTCCTTTTGCTGTTCAGAAACCCATTACCGGTTCGTCCGGTTCCTATCTGGGAGGACCGTTCAAGATTGTGCACCATACGACCGAGGGCAGCACGACTCAGGGCGCTTTCGATGCTTTCGAGGCGAACAGGTCGGACCCGCATTTCACCGTCGATTCCACCACGATCTTCCAGCACATCGACACCGGAGTAGCAGCCCGGTCGCTGCGCAATCCAGCCGGCGGAGTGCAGACCAACAGAGATTCGGCGGTACAGATCGAAATTGTCGGCTTCGCTCATCTTCCAAAGTCGAGGGCGACGCTGCGCAACGTTGCGCGCCTTTGCCGCTGGATCGAGGACCAGCACGGCGTTCCGAAAGTGTGGCCGAACGGTCCGCCGAAACCGGCGATCAATGGCAATGATCCCGGCGGACACAATCGCAACGCCACCAATTGGGACACGAAAGGAGGCCACTATGGGCACTCCAATGTCCCGGAGAACATCCACTGGGACCCAGCTTACACGGCCGACGAAGCGGCGTTTGTCTTGGCATTCGACCCCGAAGCTCCTCCGAGCCCAACGGCCGAGGCCGCCGCGTCATCGATTGCCGAGGAGGTCGACATGAGCGACGCCGTGACCCGAATGCTCGATCATCACCACGTCGATTCTGACGACTGATCCGTATCGGTGATCGCCGGAACTTGCGATGTGCGCAAAGCGGCGCATGCCTTCTCATGCGATGCAGGGCGGCGGAGCCGCAACACCGCCGCGAAGGTCGGGCGAGGGCTCCGTGCTTTGCCCGTGCTATTCCAGCCCGGCGATCGCCCGGGCGAAGTCGCGCGCCGCGAACGGTTCGAGATCGTCAATCCCCTCGCCGACGCCGATGAAATGCACCGGCAGGCCGAAGCGCTCCGCGATCGCCACCAGGATGCCGCCGCGCGCGGTGCCGTCGAGCTTGGTCATCGCCAGCCCGGTGACGCCGGCAGTGGCGCGGAACGCCTCCACCTGCGCCAGCGCGTTCTGCCCGACGGTGGCGTCGAGCACCAGCAGCACCGCGTGCGGGGCGGAAGGATCGAGCTTGCGTATCACCCGCACGATCTTCTCCAGCTCGTCCATCAGCGCCGCCTTGTTCTGCAGCCGTCCGGCGGTGTCGACGATCAGGACGTCGGCAGCTTGCGCCCTCGCGCGCTCAAGCGCCTCGAACGCGACGCCGGCGGCGTCGGCGCCCGGCGCGCGCGCGATCACCGGCGCGTGGGTACGCGCGCCCCACACCTTGAGCTGATCGATGGCGGCGGCGCGGAAGGTGTCGCCGGCCGCCAGCATCACGGCGCGCCCCTCGGTGCGGAATTTCGCCGCCAGCTTGCCGATGGTGGTGGTCTTGCCGGAGCCGTTGACGCCGGCGACCAGCAGCACGAACGGCTTGGCGTTCGCGTCGACGAGGAGGGGCCGCGCCACCGGCGCCAAAACCTTCTCGACCTCGGCCGCCAGGATCGCCTTCACCTCGTCGGCCGCGATCGCCTTGTCGTAGCGGCCCTTGCCGACCGCGACCGCGATCCGCGCCGCCGCCTCGACGCCGAGGTCGGCGCGGATCAGCGCGTCTTCGAGCTCGCCGAGCGTGGTCGCGTCGAGCTTGCGTTTGCGCACGAGATCGCCGATCGCTTCCCCGATCGACGCCGACGTGCGCGCCAGGCCGCTGCTCAGCCGCCGCCACCAGCCGCCTCGCGCTTGTTCCTTGTTGCTGTCATTCATATCGGCAGCCGTGATAGCGGTTTCGCCATGACCCCGGAAGAGATGGTGTCGCGCGTGCTCTACCGCGACGGCCTGATGCTGGTGATCGACAAGCCGGCGGGCTTCGCGGTACACCGCGGGCCCAAGGGCGGCGCCAGCCTCGAGGACCATTTCGACGCGCTGCGCTTCGGGCTGCCGCGCGCGCCGGCGCTTGCGCACCGGCTCGACCGCGACACCTCCGGCTGCCTGGTTCTGGGGCGCCACCGCAAGGCCCTGGCGTCGCTCGGCCTGCTGTTCAAGCACGGCAAGGTCGGCAAGACCTACTGGGCGGTGGTCGAAGGCGGCCCCGAGGCGAACGAGGGCCGCATCGCGCTTGCGCTTGGCCGCCGCGACGCATCACGCGGCTGGTGGATGAAGCCCGATACCGGGGGCCAGCCGGCGGTGACGACGTGGGAGGTGCTGGGGCGCGCTACCTGCGAACAGGAGCACGGCGAGAGCCGCCGCGTTCCCTCCACCCTTGCGCCGGAGGGACAAGGAGAGGGGTGGGCCGCATCTTCTGGGTTCGGGACGCACCCTGCTCCCCAGCCCTCGGCCGCGAGGGGGGAAGGAGCTCGCAGCATCGGGGGCGAGGCAACCGATGCGCGACGATTGACCTGGCTGGCGCTGGAGCCACTGACCGGCCGCACCCATCAGCTGCGCGTGCACTGCGCCGCGATGGGCTTCCCGATCGTCGGCGACGCGATCTACGGCACCGCGCCGCGCTCGGGCGGCGCCGGCCTGCACCTGCACGCACGCGAGGTGGTGGTGCCGCTCGCCAAGAACCGCGCGCCGATCCGCGTCACCGCGCCGGTGCCGCCGCATATGAGCGAGCGGCTGGCGGCCTGCGGTTGGGATGGGACGTAAGGCCGGGATCAGTAGATCGTGTCTTTCAGCCGCTCCGGATAGGCGCGGTCGAAGGCGTCGCTGTCGACCGTCCCCTGGCTCAGCGCCGCGAGCATGGTGCCGGTCGAGGGCAGCGCCGAGCGCTCGATCCGGCTCGCCGGATCCCACAGTTTCGAGCGCACCAGCGCCTTCTGACATTGGAAATAGACGCGGTCGACGGTGACCACGAGCACGCTCCGCGGCGCCTTGCCCTGCACGATGAAGCTCCCGCACAGTGCCGGATCGACCGATATCGCCGCGCGGCCGTTGATCCGCAGCGTCTCGCCGATGCCGGGAATCAGGAACAGCAGCGACACGCGCGGATCGCGCACGATGTTCTTGAGCGTATCGATGCGGTTGTTGCCGCGCCGGTCCGGCAGCAGCAGCGTCTTCTCGTCGCGCACCCGCACGAAGCCGGGCGCGTCGCCGCGCGGCGAGCCGTCGAGGCCCTCGGGGCCGACGCTCGCCAGCACCACGAACGGCGCCGCCTCGATGAAGGCGCGGTAGTGCAGGTTGATGTAATCGATCTCCTTCATCAGCGAATTCGGATTGGGCTCGCCGTAGAGCCGCTCCAGCTCCGCGACGCTGGTGATGAGGTGATCGCCCGAGCCGTTGGTCGTCATCGCGCCCTCGTTGCTGTCGGTTGGCGCTTATACCAGCCTTGTCGCGTCGCGCGAAAGCGGCCGGCCGTTGGGGCAATTCTTGTGGTTGCTCCGTTCAGTCCCCGCTTCCATCTCGAGAGGGCACCCGCGCCCGCCTGCCGGATTACGGGCTCGACCGCGGCCGGCGCAAGCATGCGCTCAAATACTCGCGCCGCGTGCCGCGATCGGCCACAACGCCTCCACCCGCCCGCGGCGGACGCCGACATACCAGTCGTGCAGGTTGACGGTCGGATCGCAGTGTCCCGGGATCAGCCACACCCGGTCGCCGAGCCGCAAGCGCTCGGCGCTGGGACCGAGCCGCAGCTTGCCGTGCTCGTCCGAGACCGCGACCACCTCGACGTCCTGGCGGCCATGGACCCAGGGCGGACCCTTCTCGGCGCTGTAGGATTTGAGCCCGGCGTCGACAATCGCGCGGTCGGGTGTCGGCGCGCTCATGACGGTCGCGAGCACGAACAGGCTGTGCTCGAACTCGCTGTAGCGGCCGCCGTCACGGCCGCCGATGCGCGCATAATCGGTGTCCATGAACACGTACGAGCCGACCTGCAGCTCGTTGTAGACGCCGCTCGCGGCCTCGAACGCGAAGGTGCCAGTGCCGGCCCCGCCGATGATCTCGCAGGTGAGGTTCTCGGCAGCGAGTGCGTCAAGCGTCTCGCGCACGAAGTCGACCGCCGACGCGATCGCCTGCGCACGCTCCTGATAGGTGGCCATGTGCTGCGCGCGCCCGTGGTAGGCCTGCAGGCCGCGAAAACTCAGGCCGGTTGCGTCGGCGATGCGGCGCGCGAGCGTTGCGGCATCGCGTCCCGGCTCGACCCCACAGCGTTCGGCGCCGACGTCGATCTCGACCAACCCCCCGATCTCGACACCAAAGTCGCGCGCGGCGCGCGCCGCCGCGTCCACCTGCTCGGGCGCGTCGAAACAGAGCGCGACCTTCGCCTCGGCGGCGAGCGCCGCCAGCCGCCGCAGCTTGCGCTCGCCCACCACCTGGTTGCTCACCAGGATGTCGCGCACACCGCCGCGCACCAAAGCCTCGGCCTCGCCGACCTTCTGCACGCACTGGCCGACGGCGCCGTGCGCGATCTGCCTGAGCGCGACCGCCGGCGACTTGTGGGTCTTGGCGTGCGGACGCAGCCGCACCCCGGCGCTGCGCGCGAACTCCGCCATCTTGGAGAGGTTGCGCTCGAACGCGTCGAGATCGACGACGAGCGCCGGCGTCTCGATCTCGGCGAGCGGCGCGCCGATCTCGACGGGCGGGGGCGTGCTCATGCGACGATGTCGCCCTCGTCCTTGAGCCAGCGCACGCTCACGCGAAACGCTTCGAGCGTGTGCGCGACCTCCGCCGGCCCGTGCGAGGCGGACACGAGCCCGCCCGGCGCGCCCATGAAGTCGACGCCGTTCGACAGCATCGCGATGCGCAGCCGGTGGCTCAGGTTGGCGTCGCGCACCGCCTTGAGGTCCTTGAAGCCCAGCCGCAGCGGGTCGAAATCCGCGGGATCGATGCGCAGTCGTTTCGGATTCTGAAAGACGAGAAAGGCGGAAGCATCCCCGTAGATGCCCCACGGCACGTCTTCCTCGATCAGGATCTGCCGCATTCCGGCCCGGATCTCGGCGGCGGTCGCCTCGGCCTTGGCGCAGACGTCCTCGCGCTCCACGATCGACAGCGTCGTCACCGCCGCCGCGGCGCACAGCGGATTGGCGTTGAAGGTGCCCTGGTGGCCGATCTTTTCCCGCTTGGCGGCTGCGGCGGCGGCCGGGTCGAGCTGGTCCATGATCTCGCGCCGTCCGGCGACCGCGCCGCCCGGCAGTCCGCCGGCGACGATCTTCGCCAGTACGCACAGGTCGGGGGTGACACCGAAGCGCGCCTGTGCGCCGCCACGCGACCAGCGGAAGCCGGTGATGACCTCGTCGAGGATCAGGAGAACGCCGTGCTCGGTCGTTGTGGCCCGCAGGCCGGTGAGGAAGCCAGGCGGCAGCGGCACCATCCCCCAAGAGGCGCCCGACCCCTCCAGGATCACCGCCGCGATGTCGTCGCGCTGCTTGAGCGTGGCGGCCACCACGCCCACGTCGTCGGCCGGGAGCAGGATCGTCTGCTCCACCACGCTCGGCGGAATTCCCGCCGGCACGCTGCCGTCGAAATGCGACATGCCGCCCGGCGCGACCTGGTCGTGCCAGCCGTGGAAATGACCGACGAAGCGCACGACCTTGGACTTGCCGGTATGGGCGCGCGCGAGGCGGAGCGCGAGATGGGAAGCCTCGGTGCCCGACGCGGTGAAGCGGACGCGCTCGGCGCACGGCACGAGCCGGTGTACCAGCTCGGCCCAGCGCACTTCGAGCTCCTGCGAGGATCCCCAATGCGTCCCGAGCGCGACCTGCTCCTGCACCGCCGCGACCACGGCCGGATGGCAGTGCCCGAGCAGCAGCGCACCATGGCCGCCGAAGTAGTCGACGTACGCGTTGCCGTCGACGTCCCACTTGCGCGGACCCGCGGCGCGCGCCGCGTAGATCGGGTAGGGGAGCAACGTGCGCGAATCGTGCGTCAGCCCGGCCGGGATCACCTCGCATGCCTCGGCGTAGAGCTTCGCTGAGCCGACGGTACGCTTGCGATATTCGGTCTCGACCTTGGAGTTGGTCCGCGGCGCGGCGGTCGGCGTAGCGCGCAAGGCTTGCGACGGGCTCATGGGAATTCCTCAGGCGGACGCGAGCGCAGCGTCGGAAACGGTACGTGAGCAAGGCAACGGGCGCTCAGGAAAAGCAACCGCCATCAGCCGCTGTCCATCGTGCGCGCTGATGGTGAGATCGAGGATTGCGCCGGGCTCGGCGGGGTGCGCCAGCCGCACCGATGTGAACTGCTCGGTGCGTCCGGCGTTCCTCGATTCCGCCAGCACCCGGCGGCGCTTGCCGATCTCGCCGTCGAGATGCCGGCGCAGCGCCGCCTCGCCCTTCTGCCGCAACCGTGCCGCGCGCGCCTTCACGACCACGCGCGGGACCTGCGGCATGCGCGCCGCCGGCGTCCCCGGCCGCGGCGAGAATGGGAACACGTGCAGATGCGTGAGCGCACATTCGTCGACCAGATCCAGCGAGCGCGCGAACATCGCCTCGGTCTCGGTCGGGAAGCCGGCGATGATGTCGCCGCCGAACACCACGTCCGGCCGCAAGCGCCGCACCTGCGCGCAGAACGCAATGGCGTCGGCGCGCAGGTGCCGGCGCTTCATGCGCTTGAGCACGAGGTCGTCGCCGGCCTGCAGTGAAAGATGCAGGTGGGGCATCAGCCGCGGCTCGCTCGCCAGCGCCTCGAGCAGGTCGCGGTCGGCCTCGACCGAGTCGATGGAGGAGAGCCGCAGCCGCGGCAGCTCCGGTACGTGCTTGAGGATTTGCTTCACCAGCTTCCCCAATTTGGGCGCGCCCGGCAGGCCGCCGCCGTAGCTGGTGATGTCGACGCCGGTGAGCACGACCTCGCGGTATCCGTTCTCGACCAGGCGGCGCACCTGCGCCACCACCTCGCCCATCGGCACCGAGCGCGAATTGCCGCGCCCGTAGGGAATGATGCAGAAAGTGCAGCGGTGGTCGCAGCCGGTCTGCACCTGCACGAAGGCGCGCGCACGGCCCTCAAACCCCTCGATCAGGTGCGGCGCGGTGTCCCGCACCGCCATGATATCGTTGACCCGCACGTGCACTTCGCGCGCGCCGGCGTCATCGCATTGCCGCAAACGGCTCCACGTTGCGCCCTGCATTTTCTCGGCGTTGCCGACCACGTCGGCGACCTCCGGCATGGCCGCGAAGCTTGCCGGCTCGATCTGCGCCGCGCATCCGGTCACCACGATGCGGGCCCCCGGGCGCTCGCGGCCAATCCGGCGGATCGCCTGCCGGGCCTGGCGGACCGCCTCGGCGGTAACCGCGCAGGTATTGACGACCACCACGTCCTCGATGCCGGCGGCGGCCGCATGGCGGCGGACGACCTCGGACTCATAGGTGTTGAGCCGGCAGCCGAAGGTAACGATGTCGACCGTCATGACGGGCTCAGGCAGGTTCCAGCCGTTCGAACAGCGCTGGATCGAAGCGGCCGGCATACTCGTATTGCAACGGCCCGGTCATATGCACATGGCCGTCGGCCTCGCGCCACTCGACCTCGAGATCACCGCCCGGCAGCGTCACCGTAACCTTGCGCTCCGTGCGTCGCAGCCGCACGGCCGCGACCGTGGCGGCGCAAGCCGCCGATCCGCAAGCTTTGGTCAGGCCGGCGCCGCGTTCCCAGGTGCGCACGACGATATGCTGGCGCGATGGGACCGCGGCGAGCGAGATGTTGGCGCGCTCGGGGAAGATCGGGTGGTTCTCCAACAACGGGCCGATCTTGCCGAGGTCGTACCCGGTCACGTCGTCGACCCAGAAGATGGCATGCGGATTTCCCATGTTGACGGCCGAGGGCGTATGCAGGATCGGGGCGTCGGTCGGGCCGATCTGCAGCGCGATCATGCGGGTATCCTGAAATTCCTCCGCCAGCGGAATCTCGTCCCAGCGCAGGCGGGGGATGCCCATATCGACGGTGAACACGTCCGGCCGGTCGGTCTTCCAGCAGCTCAACAGGCCGGCGGTGGTCTCGAACGTCATCGCGTCTTTGCCGGTCTCGCGCGCGACCACCGCCGCAATGCAGCGGGCGCCGTTGCCGCAGGCGCCCGATTCGGTGCCATCGCTGTTGTAGATGCGCACGAACGCGTCGGTGCCCGGGGTGCGCGGCGCATACAGGACCATCATCTGGTCGTATGAGGCACCTTCCGGGCACGCGGCGGCGCGCGCCTCCCCAGGGGTGATCCGCGCCGGCCGTGCGCGCATATCTACGACCACGATCTCGTTGCCGAGGCCGTTCATCTTGATGAATTCGCGGTCGCCAAGAGCGCTCATGTCGGTTCCGTCGGCGCCATATATGTCCAAAAGCCGCCTATTTGCGAGTCTGTGCGGGGCGCATCATGAGCCGGCCATATTTGGGGCGCCTCAAGGCACGGCAGCTGTGCTAGATTCGCTCCGGTGGCGGATTGCCGGGGCTGCGCCCCCCTCGGCCGGGGCTAAAAAAAACGGAGAACGCAATGTTCAGCCGCCGCGACGCAGCGTCCGCCGCGATCGCTGCCCTCGTTGCGAGCCTCTTTGCCGCGCCCGCATACGCCCAGGCTCCGACCGGCCCGCCGGTGCAACCGCCGGTCCAGGCGCAGCCGCTGCCCGGGCCGTCGCAGCCGGGGCAGAGCAGCGATCCGTTCGGCGAAGAGGTCGTGCTGGAGCCCCGAACGATCGTGTTCATGGCCGGCAACGGCACCTGGGACTCGGCGTTCGAGACGCTCGTCGACAGCTTCAAGTCGGTCTACGGCTTCCTCCAGCAGCAGGGGATCAAGCCGACGGGGTCGGCGATGACGGTCTACACGGCGACCGACGACACCGGATTCAGCTACCAGGCGGCGGTGCCGATCGCAGAGGAGCCCGCCAACCCGCCGCGCGGCGACATCACGGTCGGAAAGTCGCCGGGCGGCAAGATGCTCAAGTTCGTCCACCGCGGCTCCTACGACTCGATGGATACGACTTACGAGGCGATCACCAACTATCTCGACCAGAAATCGCTCGAGGCACAGGATCTGTTCGTGGAGGAATACGTCACCGATCCGGTGACGACACCGGAAGACAGGCTGGTGGTGAACGTATTCGTGCCGGTCAAGCAGTAGCAGCGCCTGTTGATAGTGCGGCCAAGGCCACGTGCCGCCAAAGGAGCGGCGTCCAGCGTGCGGCGCTATCGTTTGTGTGCTTCGCCTGCGGCTCGCAATGAGGGGCTGCGGAGCAACCGCCCTACAGCTCCCACACCTCGCCGGGCTCCAACAGCCGGAAGCGCTCGGGCGGAATTTCCGCGGCGGCGCGCGCCTCGATCAGCGCCTGCCGCGGCGCATCGATCGGCTCGTCGGTGAGCTGGAATGTCTCCAGGTGGTGGCCGAGCGCGAGCTCGGCGCCGCAGTCGAAGAACGCGCGGATCGATTCTTCCGGATTCATGTGCTGGTCGCGCATGAACCAGCGCGGCTCGTAGGCGCCGACCGGCAGAATGGCGAGCCGGAACGGGCCGTAGCGGGCGCGCGCGGCGCGGAAATGGTGGCCGTCGCCGTAGCCCGAATCCGCGACGTGATAGATCCCGCCGGCTGGGGTCTCCAGCACGAATGCCGCCCACAGCGCCTTGTTGCGGTCGAGGACGCCGCGTGCCGACCAGTGCCGCATCGGCGCTAGCGTCACCGCCACACCGTTGCCGAGCTCGATCCGGTCGTGCCAGTCGCGCGCCTCGGCGCGGATGGCGGCATCGTGTCCGCGCATGATGGTGTCGTTGCCGAGCGGCGTGATCACGCGTGGGCTATGCGTGGCGGCGAGCCGCGACAGCGTGTCGAGATCGAGATGGTCGTAGTGGCCGTGCGACACCAGCACCGCATCGATCGGCGGCAGCTGGTCGAATGCGACGCCCGGATCGCGCACGCGCCTTGGTCCCGCAAAGCTGAACGGCGACACGCGCTCGGACCACACCGGGTCGATCAAAACATTGAGCCCGCCGGTCTGCAGCAGCAATGTGGCGTGGCCGACGAACGAGAGGCGCAGCCGCGTCCCCTCGACGCGCGCCGGCGGTCGGTCGACGCGGGGGTTCTCGACCCGCGCGGGCCATTTCGACCTGCCGCCGCCGGTCCACCAGCGGACGAGATCGCCGAGGCTCTTGGGCGGCACGCCATGTGGGTCGAAGAAGAAGCGGCCGTCGAAATGGTCGGACATCGGGCCGTCGTAGTAGCGCGCGGCCGCCGTCCGTACGCCCAACATCCCGCCGGTGACCGCTGCAACGGCCCCGATGGCGGCGAACAAGCGTCGGCGTGTGAGCAGCGGTTTTGACACGGTCGTATTTGCGATGTCAGGAAACGCCCATCAGCGGAACGCGCTCGGAGACAGCCGCCCTCGCGAGTTGATCGTCGTTGCTAGCGACATATTCTCCCGTTGTGACAATTCCAGGTAGGTGGCGCCATAAAACGAGAGGCCGTGCTTACGCGCGAGGAGGATAACTTCCGTCTCGGCCGGCAATGGAGCGAAATCTATCGGCAGACGGACGAGCTGCGCGAGAAACCGCGTGGTGCGCATGGTGTAGTCCTCCACTGCGCTCTTCCAAGGGGCAGCCCAGGGACAGCCCCCCCTTGCTTGACTTTCCGGGGACCCTAGCTACTGTCCGCGCGCTTTCGCAAGAGAACGGTTTTCTCTGCGCCGCCCGGCCGCTGGGGCCGGAGGTCAACGCCCGACAGCGCGATGCGCCCTCGGGCGTGTTTGTGCTTTGAAAAGGGAATGCGACCATGGCCGGCGACGCACTGAGGCTCGAGGACGCTGTCAACGACACCTGCCCATGGTCGGGCAAGCCGATCGCGGCGGACTCGCTGACCCGCTACCAGGGCGCGGTGGTCGGTTTCTGCAATCCCGGCTGCCGCGACAAGTTCGAGAAGGCCGTGGGACATTTCGAGGACGCGCTCCGCTCAAAGGCGGCGACCGCGGGACGTTGACTGCATGTTCGACAACCTTTCCGAAAAGCTCGGCGGCATCCTCGACCGTCTGACGCGGCGCGGGGCGCTGACGGAAGCCGACGTCGACGCGGCGTTGCGCGAGGTGCGGCGCGTCCTCTTGGAAGCCGACGTGGCACTCGACGTTGCCCGCGCTTTTGTCGACCGGGTGCGCGCGCACGCGGTCGGCGTCGAAGTGATCCGCTCGGTCACGCCAGGCCAGATGGTCGTGAAGATCGTGCATGACCAGCTGATCGAAACGCTCGGCGCCGACCCCAAGCCGGTCGACCTCAACGCACCCGCGCCGGTCGCCATCATGCTGGTCGGGCTGCAGGGCTCCGGCAAGACCACCACCACCGCCAAGCTCGCCAAGCGCCTGGCTGAGCGCGACAAGCGCAAGGCGCTGATGGCCTCGCTCGACGTGCGCCGCCCCGCGGCGATGGAGCAGCTCGCCGTGCTCGGCCGCGACGTGGCAATCGACACGCTGCCGGTGGTGCAAGGTCAGGCGCCGGTGCAGATTGCTCGGCGCGCGCTCGAGGCCGGCCGGCTCGGCGGCTACGACGTGGTGCTGCTCGATACCGCCGGCCGCATCACGCTCGACGAGGCGATGATGGCGGAGGCCGCTGAGGTCAAGCGCGCGGCCGCGCCGCACGAGGTGCTGCTGGTCGCCGACGCCCTCACCGGCCAGGACGCCGTCAATCTCGCGCGCGCGTTCGACGAGCGCGTGGGCTTGACCGGCATCGTGCTCACCCGCGTCGACGGTGATGGGCGCGGCGGCGCGGCGCTCTCGATGCGCGCGGTGACCGGCAAGCCGATCAAGCTCATCGGCACCGGCGAGCGCATGGACGCGCTCGAGGATTTCGATCCGGCGCGCATCGCCGGCCGCATCCTCGGCATGGGCGACATCGTCTCGCTGGTCGAGAAGGCGGCGGCGACGATCGACGCCGAGCAGGCGGCGCGGGTCGCCGAGAAGATGCGCAAGGGCGCCTTCGACCTCTCCGACCTGCGCGATCAGCTCGAGCAGATGACGCGGATGGGCGGGCTCGGCGGCCTCATGGGCATGATGCCGGGGATCGCCAAGATCAAGAACCAGCTCGCGAGCGCCAACCTCGACGAGAAGGTGCTCAAGCGCCAGAAGGCGATCATCGATTCGATGACGCCGCGGGAGCGGCGCAATCCCGACGTGCTCAAGGCGAGCCGCAAGAAACGCATCGCGGCCGGGTCCGGCACCCGGGTCGAAGAAATCAACCGCCTGCTCAAGATGCACCGGACCATGGCCGACATGATGAAGGCCATGGGCGGCGGCAAGCGCGGCCCGTTGGCGGCGCTCGGCAACCTCATGGGTTTCGGCGCCGGCATGCCGTCCCCGGAGGAGATCGCGAAGCTGGCCGAGAAGATGCCCGGCGGAATCCCGGGCGGACTGCCGCCCGGCTTCCCCGGAACGCCTGGCCTGCCGCCGAGCATGCCCGGCCTGCCGCCGAAATTCCCTGGCGGTTTGCCCGGCCTCGGCGGCGGCAAGCTGCCGGGTCTGGGCGGCTTCCCGGGGCTGCCCGGAACAGGCAAGAAAAAATGAAACCGACAATGTCTGAGCGATTGAGAAAGGAAGCGGAATGTCACTGAAAATCCGGCTTGCGCGCGCCGGCACCAAGAAGCGCCCGTTCTATCACGTGGTGGTGGCGGATTCCCGCTCGCCGCGCGACGGCCGTTTCATTGAGCGCCTCGGCCACTTCAATCCGCTGCTCCCGAAAGAGAAGACGGAGCGGCTCAAGCTCGACCTCGACAAGGTCAAGGCGTGGCTCGCCAAGGGTGCGCTGCCGACCGACCGCGTGCTGCGCTTCCTCGACGAGGCCGGTGTGATGAAGCGCACGGCGCGCAACAATCCGCAGAAGGCGAAGCCGAAGAAGAAGGCGCAGGAGCGCGCGGGCGGTGGTGCCGCGGCCGAGGGCGCGGCTCCGGCGGCAGCGGCCGGCGCGTGAGCCTGAGCTTGCCCGCGCGGTCGCGTTCTGGTCGTGGTCGGCGCGTTCCCGACAAAGCGCGCGCGGGGTCGGCCGATGCCGGGCCGTGCGTGTGCGTCGCGCAGATCGGCGCGCCGCACGGCGTGCGCGGCGAGCTCCGCCTGAAGAGCTTCACGGCTGACCCGAAGGCGGTCGCGCGCTACGGGCCGCTGCAAAGCGAGGACGGCCAGCAGAGCTTCGAGATCGAGGCTACGCTGGTGCAGGAAAAGGATGCGCTGATCGTGCGCCTGCGCGGCATCGACGATCGCAACGCCGCCGAAGGGCTCCGCAACCTTCGGCTCTACATTCCGCGCGCGCGGCTGCCCGCAACCGAGGACAGCGAGACGTTCTACCATGCCGATCTGATCGGCCTTGCGGTCGTCGACACGCAGGGTGCCGCAGTCGGAAAAGTGACGGGAGTCCATAATTTCGGCGCCGGCGATCTGATCGAAGTGGAGCCGCTGGCCGGACTGCCGACCCTGCTGCTGCCGTTCACCGCAACCGCGGTGCCGAGTGTCGACATCGCCGGCGGCCGCGTGGTCGTCGCACCGCCAGCGGATGCGCCCGAGCCCAGTGAGGCGCTCGCCGGCAAGCGGAGCGGATGACAGAGCCACATTTGCCATGTGGACGGCCACCGTACTCACGATTTTTCCCGAGATGTTTCCGGGGCCGCTCGGGTCGAGCCTCGCCGGCAAGGCGCTGGCGAAGCGCGTGTGGTCGCTTGCGACCACCGACATCCGCGAGCACGGGCTTGGGGCGCACCACGCCGTCGACGACACGCCGGCGGGAGGGGGACCCGGCATGGTGATGCGGGCCGACGTGCTGGCGCGCGCTCTCGATGCCGCGGTCGCGCTCGATGATCAACGTCCACGGCTGCTGATGAGCGCGCGCGGCACGCCGCTCACGCAGGCCCGCGTGGCGGCGCTGGCACAGGGGTCGGGCGCCGTGGTCGTGTGCGGGCGGTTCGAGGGTGTCGACGAGCGCGTGATCGCCGGCCGCAGGCTCGAAGAGGTCTCGATCGGAGACTATGTGCTCTCCGGCGGCGAGCTCGCGGCGATGGTCCTGATCGATGCCTGCGTGCGGTTGCTGCCCGGGGTGATGGGCCACGCTGCGTCCGCGGCGGAGGAGAGTTTCCTCGATGGCCTGTTGGAATATCCGCACTACACGCGGCCGCCGCAGTGGGAGGGCCGGGCCATCCCCGAGATCCTGCTGTCGGGTGCCCACGCCCGTATCGCGGACTACCGCCGCGAGCAGGCGGAGCGGTTGACCCGCGAACGGCGGCCCGATCTTTGGGCCGCCTACGTGGCGCGCTCGCGGCCTGCGACCAAGACGACGAAAAGGTGACAAGCCCGGCGCTTTATCGTATAGGCGGCGCCGACCCAAACAAAGCCAACGGAAACAACGCGCTGCCGTTTTGCGCGCGGCTGACGGAGACCTCCCATGAACCTGATCGCCCAGCTCGAAAAAGAGCAGATGGACAAGCTCGCCGCCGGCAAGACGATCCCCGACTTTGAACCCGGCGATACGCTCAGCGTGGCCGTGAAGGTGGTCGAGGGCGAGCGCACCCGCGTGCAGGCCTACGAGGGCGTGTGCATCGGGCGCTCGGGGTCGGGCCTCAACGAGAGCTTCACGGTGCGCAAGATCTCCTACGGCGAAGGCGTCGAGCGGGTATTCCCGTTGTACTCGCCGATGATCGACTCGATAAAGGTCGTGCGCCGCGGCAAAGTGCGCCGCGCCAAGCTCTACTATCTGCGCGGGCGGCGCGGGAAGTCGGCGCGCATCAGCGAGCGCTCCGGACGCGGCGAGGGCGCCGCCGACGCCGGTGCCGCGGCGGAGTGACTCAGCCGAGCGAGCGGAGCCGCGAAACAAGCCGCTCGACATCCGCGGCCGTGTGATAAAGGCCGAAGCCGACGCGCAGCCGCGTCTCGCGCACGTCGGTGACGATCCCGGCGGCGTGGAGGCGTTGATACCACGCCGCAGCCTGCGGATGCTCGAAGGCGAGGAAGTTGCCGCGCGCCGGCTCGGTAAGCGGTACGACCAGGCGCTCGCCCACGAACGGGCCGACCGGTCGGGCGGCCATGGCGGCCATGAACTGCTCCTGCAGCGCGACCGCGTGGGCGTGCACCACGCCGGCTTCGAGGTTCTCGGCCGCAAGCCAATCGAGCACGGCACCGAGACGGTACAGTCCGGAAGGATCGAAGGTGGCGCCCATGAAGCGCCAGCCGTCGGCCGGGTAGGGCACACCGGGCTCGCCGCGCGACAGCGTTGCGAAGCTCGCGAACCAGCCCGTGTTGCGTGGACGGGGCGCGATACCCGGCGGGCAATGCATGAAGCACGCGCCCTCACCCGCCATCGCATACTTGTAGCCCCCGGCAATATAGAAAGCGCGATCCGCAATCGGCGCGAGATCCGTCGGCCGCGCCAGAAAGCCGTGATAGCCGTCGATGACGACCAGGCGGTCCGAAGCCGCCAGGGCCGCGACCAGCCCGGCAAGATCGACGAGCGCGAAGCCGGAGCCGAACAAGACCTGGCTCACGAATACCAGGTCGGGTGCGTGTTCGCGCGCCGCCGCGGCGAGCCGCTCGGCGAGTGTTGCAAACGGCTCGGCCGGCACGGTGCGGAGCGCTGCGAGCCCCTCTTCGGCAAGCCGCTCGCTCTGGCGGCGGAAGGAATGAAACTCGCCGTCGGTCGTGACGATCCGCACCGGGCGGTCGGCCGGACAACACGAGAGCAGGCGAGTGACGAGCTCATGCGTGTTCGGCGCCGGCACCAATGTCTTGGGGTCGGCCAGCCCGAGATGCTGCGCAATCTGGGAACTTACCCTTCCCCAGACGGTTTCGAGCACCTCTCCCCACTTGTCGTCGACAAGGCGCGCGGCGTCGTCCCACGCCGTAAGCTGCGCCTCGCGCGCGACATCCGGCCAGAAATGATGGCTGTGCGCGGCAAAATGCAGCCGTTCCGGAGCGGCGTTGCGGAAGCGCGCGAACGCGGCCGATAGGTCGAGCGGGACCCGGTGAGCGGGTGCGGGCATCGTTTGACGCGAGTTGCGAATGGCGAACGGGCGAATAGTGAGGAGCGAATGGTGAATAGTGCGGCGCAGTCACTGCTCACTATTCGCTATTCGCTACTCACCATTCGCTATAGAGATACACCGAGACGGTTCCCGACGGCGAGACGTGGCGCGGAGGCGACCGGTGAACAGCGAAAAGGTGTCCGAGAGCCGGGTCGAGCCCGGCATGCACGTGGATCTCGCCGGCCGCTTGACCTATGGCGAGTACCTCAAGCTCGACGTTCTGCTTGCCGCCCAACGGCCGCTTTCGCGCGAGCACGACGAGCTCGCATTCATCACCATCCATCACGTTCAAGAGCTGTGGCTCAAGCTCGTCGCCCACGAGGTCGAAGCCGCGATGGCGTCGATCCGCGCCGACGATCTCGCTCCCGGCTTCAAGTCGCTCGCCCGCGTAACGCGCATCCAGGAGCAGCTCATTGCCGCCTGGGACGTGCTTTCGACCATGACGCCCGCGGACTATCTCGCCTTCCGCCACAAGCTTGGGCCTGCTTCCGGTTTCCAGTCGTACCAGTATCGGCTGGTCGAATTCCGGCTGGGAGCCAAGGACGCGAAAATGGTGCTGCCCCACCGGCACCAGCCTGAAATCCAGGCGAGGCTGACGGCGGCGCTCAATGAGCCGAGCCTCTACGACGAGGCACTGCGGCTGTTGGCACGCCGTGGCCACGCCATCCCAAACGAGGTACTCGAGCGCGATTTTTCGCAGCCCTACCAATCGAACCCGCTGGTCCGCGACATCTGGCTCGCGATCTACCGGAGCTCGCACGAGCACTTCGACCTCTACGAGCTCGCCGAGGAACTGGTCGACGTCGAAGACTGGTTCCAGCAATGGCGCTTCCGCCACATGAAGACGGTCGAACGCATCATCGGCCACAAGCCCGGCACCGGCGGTTCCTCCGGCGTCGGCTATCTCAAGACCGCGCTTGACCGTCCGTTCTTCCCCGAGCTGTGGGAATTGCGGACTTTGCTGTAACGGGTGCGGGTCCGCCCTATCGCCCCAGCGGCGCGCTCAGCATCCAGCGGTGCCCGTATGGATCCTGCAGCATCGCGAACCGGTCGCCCCAGAACGCGTCCTCCGGCGCCATCGTGCCGGTCGCCCCGGCGGCGACCGCCTGCTTGTAGGTGGCGTCGACGTTGGCAGGCGCTGGCATCGCCAAGGCCACCGCCACCGACGGCTTGTCGCCGGCCTTGGGGGCCGCCGCGTTGCCGTATTCGGGGAACTCGTCCGACAGGAACAGCGTACCGCCGTTGATGGTGAGGCTGGCGTGCATCAGCCGTTTGCCGTCCTCGGCCGGCATTCGCATGTTCTCGGTGGCGCCGAAGGCCTTCTGGTAGAAGGCGATCGCGCCACTGGCGTCCTTGACCGTGAGGTAGGGGATGATCGGTTGCTCAGCCATCGCTGTCTCCTTGGGCTTGAACGGGGCGGAGTGCGCGCGTTGCGGCACTTTTCCATGGCGGTCGGAAGCTTTAAAGAGAGCCCGAATGACGGACCCGAGATAGGACCTGCGCAAGATGGCGAAGCCGCGGACGCTCTATGACAAGATCTGGGACGACCACCTGGTCGACCAGCAGCCGGACGGCACCTGCCTCCTCTATATCGACCGGCATCTGGTGCATGAGGTGACCTCGCCGCAGGCGTTCGAAGGCTTGCGTGCCGCGGGCCGCAAGGTGCGCGCGCCGGAAAAGACGCTCGCGGTTGTCGATCACAATATCCCGACCAGCGACCGCAATCTGCCCAATCCCGACCCGGAAAGCGCCGAGCAGATCCGGGTCATGGCCGACAATGCCCGCGCGTTCGGGATCGAATATTACGACGAGTTCGACATCCGGCAGGGCATCGTCCACATCATCGGGCCGGAGCAGGGGTTCACGCTGCCGGGCACGACCATCGTGTGCGGCGACAGCCATACCGCCACCCACGGCGCCTTCGGCGCGCTCGCCTACGGCATCGGCACCTCCGAGGTCGAGCACGTGCTCGCGACCCAGACGCTGATCCAGAAGAAGAGCAAGAACATGCGGGTCACGGTGGACGGTGCGTTGCCGCCGGGCGTGACCGCGAAGGACATCATCCTCGCGATCATCGGCGAGATCGGCACCGCCGGTGGGACCGGCCACGCCATCGAGTATGCGGGCGAAGCGATCCGCGCGCTCTCGATGGAAGGCCGCATGACGGTGTGCAACATGTCGGTCGAGGGCGGTGCGCGCGCCGGCATGGTGGCGGCCGACGCGAAGACGTTCGAATATCTCAAGGGGCGGCCGAAGGCGCCGAAGGGCGCGGCCTGGGAGCAGGCGCTGCGCTACTGGGAGACGCTGCAGTCCGACGAAGGCGCGGCTTTCGATCGCGAGGTCAGGCTCGATGCCGCCCGGTTGCCCCCAATCGTGACTTGGGGTACGAGCCCCGAGCAGATCACCGCAGTGACCGGCCGCGTGCCGGTGCCGGACGAGATCGCCGACGAGAACAAGCGCAGCGCGGCGCGGCGCGCGCTCGAATACATGGGCCTCAAGGGCGGCGAGAAGATTACCGATATCGCGCTCGACCGCATCTTCATCGGCTCATGCACCAATGCGCGCATCGAAGATCTGCGCGAGGTCGCCCGCATCGTTGAGGGCAGGACCGTCAGTCCCAAGCTCAACGCCATGATCGTTCCCGGCTCGGGCCTGGTGAAGGAGCAGGCGGAGGCCGAGGGCCTCGACCGGATTTTCATCAGGGCAGGGTTCGATTGGCGCGAGCCGGGCTGCTCGATGTGCCTGGCGATGAACCCCGACAAGCTCGCGCCCGGCGAGCGCTGCGCCTCGACGTCCAACCGCAACTTCGAGGGGCGCCAGGGCTACAAGGGCCGAACGCACTTGGTTTCCCCGGCCATGGCCGCGGCGGCCGCCATTGCGGGGCACTTCGTCGACGTGCGCGAGTGGCGGTGACGGCCGCGGCGCTGAGCTTGACGGCTGTCATCCCGGACGGCGAGCGTGAGCGAGCCGATCCAGGATCCAATGTCCTCCCTGCGGACTGATCACTCTGCTGTCATTGCGGCCGAGCGAAGCAAGCGCAGGGATCCAGATTGGGTTCCGCACGCCTCGGTTTCCTCAGAGAAACGGAAAGAAGGGGAACGGCCGGTAGTACGGCCGATAAAGATATGGCCCGTACGGGTAACCAGCCCAGTACGGTCGACGCCAGTAGGGGTAGCCCCAAACCGGGCCCGGCGGCCCCGCATAATAGCCATAGCCGGGCGGAGGATAGGGTGGCGGCGGTGGTGGTGGCGGTGGCGGCGGCCGCGTCGCCACGCGACGGGGCAGCGGCTGTGGTTTTCGCGCCGGCCTGACGTCGGGACTCTTGTCGCTGGTAACGGCACCAGGAGCAGGAGGTGCGGCGCCGACCTCGGGCGGCGGGCCGGGATCGGGTGATTGCGCCATTGCTTGAGTAGAGAGCGCGAGCGCGCCGAGCGCGGCCAACGCCGCCGTCACGAGCCAGGATCGCCGCATACCGCTGCCTTCCCTGAAACTATCTGTCGCCGACGTGAGTCAGCCACTGCACAGGTTCGGATTCTCCTGCGTGATTCGGGCGTTCCTGCGGCGCAGCCAAACGCGTGCCGCGTAAAGCATGATCCCGAAAAGTGGGTACCGGTTTTCAGGAAAAGATCATGCGTCACAACTACCGAATCTTCCGGCGAAGCGCACCTCGCTTCGCCGGAAAGCGATCCGATTTACGGGAGCCGTATCGAGCCCCGCATCAGAAGAATGGGAAGAATGGTCAGGTCCAGATCGCCATCGGCAGGCCGCAGGCGTCGCGCTCGACGGGATCCGGAAACGAGCGCGCGGTGCCGGCATGGAGGCGGCGTGCGATCACGGCGCACGCGAGCGCGTCGACGAGGTCGTCCGTTTTGGCGCCGGCGGGCGGTGCGGCCTCCACGGCAGCCGCGGCCAAGCCCGCACGTATCAGCAGCGCACGACGGAGCGCGATTCCCGCTCCATGGGCCTGGCCTTTGATGCGCTTGGGCTCGCTCAAAGCCTGTTCGCCATTGAGGCGCCAGAACGCGACTTCCGGATGACACTCATACACGCGCGCCGCCAGCTCGGGCTGCGCGCGCAGGAGGCCGTCAACCTCGCGGATCTTGGGCGCGATCATGAACAGCTGCCGCGATACCTTGCGCGGCGGAAGCGACGTTGCGGCCGCGATCCGGCAGGCCTCGCGATAGTCGTCGGCATAGATCGCGGCGCGCGACGGCACCGAGAACACCGACGATTGCCGCGCGCCCAGCAGTGCCCGCACCGCGTTCTCGGCGGCGCGCCCGCCGTAGCCGCTGCATTCCGGTAGCCCGATCGGAATGTCTACGGCGACGATCACCGGTTGCTCGGGCGCGGCGACGATATGCGCCAGCCGCGGCGCCACGCGCACGTGAACTTCGGAGCCGGTCGATCGCACGAATGCCACCACCCATCCGGCGGGACAGCCGTCGACGCCGGCGAGCCAAACCTCAGCGCTCAAGTGCGTGAGCACGGTGCGGCCTGATCCTTTCGGTTCGGAGGCCGCACCTGTGCGGAGGCCTCGGCAGTCTCAATTGCACTCAGTAGCAGACGTTCACTTGCCGCCAGCCATACCAATCCTGGACCCACTGGAGGCACCCATCGTCATAGTAGCCGTACCAGTAGGGGTCATACGCATAGGCAGCGGCGCCGAAGACGACCGCCGGTGCGATGAACCTTCGACTGTGGAAGCGATGAAACCGGCGATCTCCGGCGAACCGGCTGCCGCCAACAAAGCGGTTGCCGGCGACAAAGCGGTTGCCGCCGACAAAGCGGTTGCCGCCGACAAATGCCGGGTTCCCGCCGACGAAGGCGCGACTGGTCATCATTCCGCCGCGCATGCCGCTGCCGGAGAAGCTGCGGCCCGCGAAGCCGCCACCCTGCATCGGGCCGGCCGAGAAGCTGCGGGCCGCAAAGCCGCCGCCACCCATGCCGCCGGAAAAGCTGCGGCCCGCAAAGCCGCCGCCACCGCCCCCAGCCATCATGCCGCCGCCGCGGAAGCCACCGCCGCCGCCGCCGCCGCCCATTCCGCCGGAGCGGGCACCCGCATCCAACGGCCATAGCATCGCAGCGGCCACGACGGCCGCCGCCAGATGAATGAAACGCTTACGCATGGGAAACCCTCCCGTAGAACCTCTGCGCCCGCGCGCACCGGCGGACGCGAAAGCATGTCGTCCCCAAGTATAAACCGAAAGCCGCGCTTCGATTTCCGCGTTCACCAAAGTTTGTATCTGGATGAACGCTGCTTCATCGGCCGCCATCCTTTAGATGACATTGAGCTCGCGCACGGCTCGCCCGGATAGGATTCGCTCGTACCCAAATACCGAAAGGTCGAGCGAGAGGTAGCGGCCGTGCACGATCAGCTCGGCGACGGCGCGGCCGACCGCCGGCGACTGCTGCAATCCGTGGCCCGAGAAGCCGTTGGCGAACAGGAAATTGGCCAGTTCGGGATGCGGACCGAGGATGGCATTCTGGTCGAGCGTGTTGAAATCGTAATGCCCAGCCCAGGCCTGCTGGAGCTTCAACTCCTCCATGGCCGGAACGCGATGCGCGAGCGCCGGCCACACCGCGTCGTCGAACAATGGGTAGTCGACGTCGAAATCGCCGTCGGCGCGCGGATCAGCGCTCTTGGGTGGCGACACGCCGCACAGGAAGCCTTGGCCTTCCGGTCGCATCCATACCCCGCCGGTATCGACGATCAGCGGCATGCCGGGAAGCTCGCGGCGGCAGGCGACGACGAACACGCAGCGCTTGCGCGGCTCGACCGGCAGCGGGACGTTTGCGAGCGCGGCGACGTCGCCGGCCTGCGGTCCGGCCGCGTTGACCAGCGTGCCGCAACCGATCCGTCCGCCATCGGCGAGCGTCACGGCGGCGATGCGGTCGCGCTGGCGCTCGATTCCGACCGCTGCAGCGTGGATGTACGCGACGCCCCGGCGCCGCGCCGCCGTGCGCAGCAGATGCAATAGCGCATGCGCGTCGAACCATCCTTCGCCAGTTCGACCCCAAGCTCCCGCCGCCAGGTCGGCGGTATTGAGCCAGGGAAACTTCGCCGCCAGCGCGCTGCCGTCGAGCAGCAGGATGTCGGCGCCCTCCGCGGTTTGGATCGCGTGATTGCCGGCGAGCGTCGGGCGGCCCTCGTCGGTGGCCAGCAGCAGGTAGCCGCCTTCACGGAAGGCGACGTCCGCATCGGGCCCGAACCGTTGCGTCAGCTCGCGCAGGAACTGGCGGCCGAACAGGCTCAGGCGGATGTTCTCGGGGGTGGAGAATTGCTGCCGGATCGACGCCGCCGACAGCGTGGTTGCGGCGCGCGCGTAGCTCGGATCGCGCTCGAGTACCGCGATGCTGCCGGTGAATCCGAGGTCATGCGTGAGGAAATACGCGACCGCGGAGCCCACGACCGCTCCACCGACGATGACGACGTCGAATTGCTGAGAGCTCACCTGGCCTCCACGTCCCGGCGCGGCAAGGTGGCACGCCGCCGCCGTGGCGGCTAGGTTGACGCCAATTCGCCGGGAGCTTCCGCCGCATGACCATCCGTCCGCGCCGCAGCGTGCTCTACATGCCCGGCAGAATGCCCGCGCCATCGAGAAGGCGCGCGGCCTGCCGGTCGACGGCATCATCCTCGATCTCGAGGACGCGGTCGCCCCGGAGGCAAAGGACGCGGCGCGCGCGCAGGTGGTCGCGGCCGTCAAGGCCGGCGGGTTCGGGAGCCGCGAACTGTTGGTGCGCATCAACGGGCTCGACACCCCGTGGGCAATCGACGATCTCAACGCCGCCGTGCAGGCCGCGCCCGATGCCATCCTGATTCCAAAGATTACAGACCGGGAACAGCTGTTGATGATCGGCACCCGGCTGCTCGACATGCACGCCGATCGCCGTATCCGTGTCTGGGCGATGATGGAGACCCCGCTCGCGATCCTGCGTGCGCACGAACTCGCGACGGTCGCGCGCGATGCGGAGGCGCGTCTTGCGGGCTTCGTGCTGGGCACCAACGATCTCGTCAAGGAGGCGCATGGGCGCATCGCGCCCGGCCGCGCGCCGCTGGTGCCATGGCTCGCAACCTGCGTTGCGGCTGCGCGTGCCTACGGGCTTATCATCCTCGACGGCGTGTTCAACGACCTCAAGGATGCGGCCGGCTTCGAGGCCGAATGCGCGCAGGCGCGCGACATGGGCTTCGACGGCAAGACCCTGGTGCATCCTAACCAGATCGATGCCTGCAACGCCGCATTCACGCCGACCGAGGCGGAGGTAGCCGAGGCGCGCCGGATCGTTGCGGCGTTCGAGCAGCCTGGGAACCGCGACAAGGGTGTGCTGCAGATCGACGGTCGCATGGTGGAACGCATGCACGCCGACATGGCGCGCCGCACCGTCGCGATCGCCGAGGCGATCGCCGGCGCGAGTCGGTAAATCATCATGGCATCCGGGCCGAGCTCGGAACGCGCGAGCCGGATTTGGCTATCCCAAGATAAGGAAGAGGCAAGATACTATGCTCCGCGGGTGCATGGTTCCGGGATCGGCTCGCTCCGTTCGCCGTCCGGGATGGCATTTGCGGTGAAACCGAACGGCAACAACCGCAATCACTCCGCTGCCTGCTGCACGGTCTCTGAGATATTGTCGAGCGACAGGATGATGTGCTCCGCGAGCGCGTCGGCGAGCGCCGAGCTGCCATGCGGGCTGCGAAACAGCCCGACCCGGCAGGACGGCAGCGGCGGGAAGCCATCGCTCGGCATCAGCACCCGCATGCCCGGCCGCAGCCCGGATTCCGGGAACACCGATACCGCAAGCCCTGCCAACACCGCCGCCGCGATCGCGCCGGCATTGCCGCTGGTGTAGAGGATGCGGTAGGGCCGCCCGATTTTCTCCAGGCAGTCGAGCGCGCTGCGCCGCCAGCAGCACCGCGTCGGGCCGAGCGCAAGCGGCAGTGGCTCCTCGCTGTGGGTCGGGTGGCGGCTCGACGTGACCCACAACAGCCGTTCCTGCCGGAAGGTCTCGGTCGCCCGCGCGCTCTCGGTCGCGGTGATGATGGCAAGGTCGAGATCGTCGCCCTCGATGCGCTCGATCAGGTCGCTCGAAGGCTCGCACATGACGGTCAGCTCGACGCCCGGGTAGGCGCGCGAGAACCGCGCCATGATTTCCGGCAGGTAGCGATCCGCATAGTCGTCGGGGACGCCGAGGCGGACCCGGCCGCTCAGCTCGGCGTCGGAGAATGCCGCCAGCGCCTCCATGTTCAGCTTGATGATGCGCCGCGCATAGTCGAGCAGCCGCTCGCCATCCTCGGTGAGCTTCGAGAACCGCCCGTCGCGCGCGAAGATCGGACGGCCGATGCGCTCCTCCAGGCGCTTCATCTGCATCGACACGGCCGATTGGGTCTTGTGCACCAGTTCGGCGGCGCGCGTGAAGCTGCCGGACTCGGCGATGGCGATGAAGGTCCGCAGGTGGTCGGCATCGATCAGGGCGGTCATCGGGGTCCTCCAGGGGACAGGCAGGGCCGGGGGCCATAGATCATCGATAGCGATTGATGATATTAAAAACATTCGTTTCACTTATCAATAGGGATGCTCCATATAACTCCTCGATCGAAGCAGTCGGCGTAGATAACGGGTGGCTCCGCGGGAGGTCGGGAGCGCATCGATTGCGGCCGACAGCGATCCGAACCGATTGGAGGATGCCATGAACACCATCACGATGACCCCCTCGACTGGCGCGAAGGCGTTTACGCGCATTGCCGAACTGGCCGGCGCCGGGGCCCTCCGCGTGGTCGATTTCGTGCGCGCCTACCTCAATCGGCGCGACCTTCAGACCTTGGCCGGGTTTGACGACCGCATGCTGGCCGATATCGGCCTGACCAAAAGCGATATTCGCGACGCAGTTGCGGAGCCTTTGTGGCGCGATCCGACCGTCGTATTGGTCGGCCGTGTCCGCGAGCGCCGCTTGGCGCGGCGTCTCGGGCCTGCGCAGGGAGGCACCCGGTTCGTGGACGCGCCCGCGCTGATCCCCGATGTCGAGTTCGGGCTGCGGGCCGGCAAGCTCACGCAGCTTTCGCACCGCTAGCGCGTGATCCCGAAGAATGGGAACCACTTTTCGCAAAAGATCACGCGCAAAACTCAGCGACTAGAGCTTCCGCGCGACCCTCCTCCCGTTCGGTCGCGTCGCAGGACCGTCCCCCCTCTCACGGTCCGTCTGCGCCCGCCGTCCCCCGCGGCGGGCGCCTTTCTGTTGGCGCATCGACCAAGTCGATCGCGGCTGCGACCTCATCGGAGAACGCCGGGATCGCCGGCACGGTGAGCGCCGGGCGCTCGGCGGGCCCGGCCTCGACGGTGCTCGCCATCCGCCGCACGACCCGATAGCAAACCAGCATGGCGGCAATGCCGAACATGGTTTGCCCCGCCGCCTGACCGGCCAACGCCCCCTCGGCGCCCAGGTAGCTTGCTCCAATCGCGACGAACGGGATGGTGCCAAGCGTGGCGCGGCCCCAGTTGAACAGGGTCGACCAGGTCGGAAAGCCGAGATTGTTGAACGCCGCGTTGGCGACGAACAGCGCGCCCAGGAAGACGAATGTGCCGGCGACATAGCGGCAGAAGAAACGGATCAGCGCGGCGCCGGCGCCGCTCGTCCCGAACATCTGCACCATCGGCTCCTGCAGCAACAGCAACAGCAGCCAGATCGCGGCGCAGTAGATCAGGATGAAGATCAAGCTGTCGGTGAGCGTGCGCTCGAGCCGGTCGTAGCGCCGCGCCCCCAGATTCTGCCCGAGGATCGGCCCGACCGATCCCGACAGCGCGAAGATCGCGCAGAACGCCAGCGGTACGATGCGGCCGATCACTGCAAAGCCGGCGACCGCCGAATCTCCGAACCGTGCGATTGTGGCCGTGACGTAGGCATTGGCGACCGGCGTTGCGATATTGGCGAGCACCGCCGGCACGGCGATCGCGGCCAGCGCCGGCGTGTCCCGAAGCGCCGTCGCGAAGTTCGGCCGTGCCAGCATGTCGTGGATGCGGATGCAGCCGTAGAGCCCGACGCCCGCCAGCGTCAGCCGCGACAGGATGGAGACGATGGCGGCGCCGTCGACGCCAAGCCCGAACACGAAGATGAACAGGGGATCGAGCAGCGCCGTCACCACCGCGCCGGCGAGCGTGATGTACATGGCGCGAGGGGCGTCGCCGATCGCGCGCAGAAGGCCCGCCGCCGCCATTCCGAGCCCAAGCAGCGGCGTCGAGGGCGTCACGATCACGAGAAACCGCCACGCGATGTCGAGCGTGCGCCCGGTGGCGCCCAGCAGGGACAGGATCGGCGTGAGCAGCGGCAGCATAGCTGCGCTCACCAGCCCGGCGACCGCGAGCATGAACAGCAACGAGGACGCGCCGAGTCGCCGGCTCTCTTCTCGCCGACTTGCCCCGAGCGCGCGCGACACCAGCGCGGTCGCCGCGATCGAGACGCCGATGCACATCGATGTCATGAAGAACAGGATGGTGCCGGCGTAGCCGATCGCGGCCGCCAGCTCCTGCTGCCCGAGCAGCGAGATGTAAAAAAGGTCCAGGAAGTCGACGACGAAGATAGCCATCAAGCCGAGCGAGCCGGTCGCGGTCATCACCACGACGTGGCGCATGGTCGACCCGGCGACGAATTTCGGCGCGGCCGCGGCAGTCATGGCGAAGCCTTATCGGCAGGCAGGCGCGGCCGCAATGCATGGCGTCGGCCGGGCGCCCATGGCTGCCGCCGGCTGGTCAGCAACGCTCACGAGACCCCCGCCTTCGGCGGGGTCATGTCCTGGGTCTCGGCGTTGAGCGGCTTTGCGTTCGTGCGCGGCGGGATCAACGGCTCCGGAGTCGGTCCGGGGCAGCACAATCGCGCGGTAGAGAAATCCCAAAGGTCCATGCGGCGCCATCGGTTGCTCCATCAGCGGAGAGGATTTTTGCCGTCCGGTCGCGCGCAGCCCGGCCACCAAACGAGCGAACCGAAGGCCTGGACTGGCACCTGGTCTATGTCGCGCGCGCTGATACTTCGCAACCATCGGCGCGTTGGGACGTTTTGCTCGCTGTCGAGCAGACTTGCTCTCGCCTCTGCGCGCGGCCTTCACTAGGATCGCGGCGGAGCGGAAATCTCGACTGCGGGCGAAGAGGCCAAATCATGACCCGGAAACTGCTGCGGGCCGTGCTGCTGTGCGCCGGCTGCTGGCTCGTCGCGCTGCTGTCGGCTGCTCCGGCGGAGTTGCGAGCGCAGACCGGATTCGATCGGCCCGGAGGCGACTACTCCAGCTTCGCGGCCCGCGGCGGCGATCCGGCCGCGTGCGCCGAGCGCTGCGATCGCGACGCGCGCTGCCGGTCCTGGAGCTTCGCCTATCCCACCACCCGCGGTCCGCGCGCGACCTGCTGGCTCAAGGCCGAGGTGCCGGCCCGGGTCGAGGACGCCTGCTGCGTCTCAGGCGTGCGCGGTGGCGGCGTGATCGAGCCGCGCGGCGGAGAGCACGAATTCGGCATGGACCGGGTGGGGGGCGACTATCGCAGCTTCGAGACCCCGGCCGGTGCCGACGCCGGTTCGTGCGCGGCCGCCTGCAAGGGCGAAGCGCGTTGCCGCGCCTGGACCTATGTCCGGCCGGGCTATTACGGGTCGGTGGCGCGGTGCTATCTCAAAAGCCGGGTCACGCCGCCGCGCCGCAAACCGTGCTGCGTGTCGGGCGTGGTGCGATAGTCCGCGCCCGGGTCTGGAGAGGTATGCTTCGACAAACGATATGATGCACGATGGGCGCGGGGGTGCGCGGGACGTCCGCGCGGGGAGGAAGATGTTTTCGGGACCGGTACCGCTTGACCAGGAGGCTTCCATGACGCGCCGTACGGCATTGTTGTTCGCACTCATCGCCGCGATCGGACCGGCGGCGGCTCACCACGGCTGGGGCAGCTATGACGCCGCCAACCCGGTTACGGTCGCCGGCCCGATCCTGACGTCGAAGTACGAGAACCCGCACGCGACGCTCACCGTGCGTGGCAGCGACAAGGTCTGGACCGTAACGCTGGCGCCGACCTCGCGCATGACCAGCCGCGGCGCGCTCATGCAAGTGGTCGCTGTGGGCAAGACCATCTCGGCCTACGGCTATCCGTCCACGGTCGAGAAGGACGAGATGCGGGCCGAGCGCATCACGGTCGACGGCAAGACCTACGAGATGCGCTGATGGACCACGCGGCGCCGGCGGTCTTCCAGGCGCTCGAGGCCTCCGGCTTCGCCGCCGGCATCCGCCAGTCGATCTGGCTCTACCCGCTCGCCAATGTCGGGCACGTGGTGGCGGTCGTCACGTTCTTCGCCGCCGTCGCGGTCATGGATTTGCGCCTGCTGGGCGCGTTTTCCGCGACTGCTCCCGGCGTCGTGATCCGCAACGCGCGCCGGGTCGCGGTCGCGGCTTTCGCCGGCGTGGCGCTCACCGGCTCCATGCTGTTCGCCGCCGAGGCGAGCCACCTGGCGCTCAACCCCGTGTTCCTGACCAAGGTGACCCTGATCCTGCTCGGGCTTGCCAACGTATTGCTGTTCGAATTCTGCGTCGGCCGCCGCGCCGCCGAGTTCCCGGCCAACACGCCGCTTCCTGCGGTCGCCCGCATCTCGGCCACCGCCTCGCTGGCGCTATGGCTTGCGGTCGTCGCGTGCGGCCGCTCGATCGCGTATTTCTGAAGCCCGCTTCGCTCGCAATGACGGTAACGGGGAAAGCGCGCCCGTCTGGCTTAGGCTAAGGCTAGGCCGCGGCGTCACGTGCGGCTTGTTCCGAGCCGCAACAGGATGCCGATCCAGCGACGCTTCCGTATTCGTCGTGGCGCTTCACCCAGTCCATGATCTCTACCTCGTTGCGGCCTTTCGGCGTGATGTCGAGGTAGATGAATGTGCCAATCGCCTCCTCATTGCCGCGCGCGTAGCTCGAGTAGGTGTGGAACACCTCGCCGGCTTCGTTTCTGTAGAACACGCTCAAGCCCGGGAGCTCGTCGAAGCCGTCCTCGACCATGGCGTAGTTGTAGTAAATCTTGCCGGTCGCCAGCGCCTCCTTGGTGAAGGAGACATGGAAGTCGTAGTTGAAGTCGCTGCCGTAGGACGACACCCACTTGGCTTTCCAGCCCATGCGCCGCTTGTAGGCTTCGAGCTTGTCCAGCGGCGCGCGCGAGACGCGCACGTAGCTGACATCGTGATTTTCCAGGTGCACGATCGCGCCTTCGGCATGGTCGGCCTCCAGCGAGCAGCTGGCGCATCCCATATCCAGGTCCCAGCGCCACATGAAGTGATGCACGATCAGTTGGCTGTTGCGTCCGAACAGATCCGCAAGCCGCAGCTTTCCCTCCGGGGCGTCGAACACGTATTCCTTTTCGATCCTGACCCAGGGCAATGTGCGCCGCTCGGCGCTGACGAGATCGCGCATCCGCGTGAGCGCCTTCTCGTTCCTGAGGTGCGCCACGCGGGCAGCAAGCCATTCTTCGCGCGAAACGATTCTAGGGGTTTGCATCGTCGACTCCTTATCAGCGCCCCCGCCTGCGCGCGGCGTCAAGCCGGGCGCCCACTTGCCGGGCGCGTGATCCCGAACCGGATTTCGGCAGGATCACGCGCAAGCAACGGCTCAAGCTGCCGCCTTGGTTGCGGTTGGAAACGGCTCGCGCCAGGCCGGGAGCTCGTTGAGCCGAGCATGCCAGCGCTCGATCTCGGGGAACTCGCGCACCGGTATGTTCGCTCTGTCGGCATCGGGAAGCGCCGCCGCGACGGAAAAGTCCGCGATGCTGAGGGTGTCGCCCAACAGGTACCGGCGCCCGTGCAGGTGATCGTTGAGCACCTGCGCAAACTGCCGGAAGAACCCGGTTGCCTCCTCGACCGTTTTGGCATCGGGCGGCATGCCGAGGAAGTTCGGCTTGATGATGTTCTGGAAAACGAGCGCGCCGGCGTGGCGCGTGAAATGCTCCGAGTTCCAGCTCAGCCACCGCATCGCTTCGATCTGGCGTTCGTCGGCGGGCCACAGGTCGGAACCCATGTGGCGGGCGAGGTAGGCCATGATCGCGTGCGATTCCCAAACCTTGATGTCGCCGTCGGTCAGCGTCGGCACCTTGCCGTTGGGATTGATGGCGAGATAGGCGGGGCTCTTGTGCTCGCCCTTGCTCAGCTCCACCCGAACAAAGTCGACCGGGGCATTGAGGTATTTTGCGACCGCGCACGCCTTCCGCGGATTGAGTGTTTCGGCATAGTAGAGCTTCATCTCGAAATCCTCGTCGTTGGTCCTGTGAGAGTTGCCGTCGCGCCGATGCGTCCGTTAGCGGCGAACACCCGCGAGCGCTGGGCGCGTCGCGATCAATTAGCCGGCGTCATCCACCCGATGCCGGCGCCGCCGGGCTCCATCAGGATCGCGATGCGGCCGACGTTCGGCACGTCGAAGATCGGTTTCATCAGCCGCGCGCCGGCCTTGGTGGCCTTCTTAACGCGCGCGTCGACGTCGTCGACCGCGAGATACGACATCCAGCTTTCGGACACTCCGTCGTACTCGGGAGCGCTGATCGAGAAGATGCCGGCGACCGGCCTGCCGTCCAGCATGGCGCACCAGTAGGTGCCGCCGTCCGGCATCGTCATCGCGTCGAAGCTCCACCCGATGGTTTCGCCATAGAAGCGCTTGGCACGCTCGACGTCGCGGGTCATCAGCTCGTTCCAATAGAATGTTGCGTGCGTCCAGCGGGCCGGTTCCGCCTGCGTGCGTGTGGTCTCAACCGCTTTCGCTTGTGCCATGGCTTGTTCCTTTCGCTGTCATGCCAAGTACTTTTGGAGCTTGTCGAGCGTCCCGATCCAGCCGCGCTCGTGCCCGTCGCGCGCCGCCTGATCGAAGAATTGCTCGTGGTGCAGGGTAAGCAGCGTGCCGTCGCCGTCGGCCTTGAGGTCAACGGCGACCAGCGACTCGCGTTCCGGCGTCGAATGCCAGGCCCAGCTGAACACCAGGCGCCGGCCCGGCGCCACTTCCCGATAGACGCCGCCGATCTCATGGTATTCGCCGTCCCCGGACTTGAAGGCAATGCGAAAGCGTCCGCCGACGCGCACATCCAGCTCGGCGCGCACCGAGCCGGGCGCGGTTTCCGCCGGCCCCCACCAGCGAGCTATTTTTTCCGGATCCGTCCAGGCCGCATAGACTTTTTCCGGCCGGGCATTGAGGCGACGTTTGAGCGTGAGGCTCGGCTTGGCGGCGAAGCTTTGCTGGGGGGTGGGCATCCGTCCTCCTCCACAAACTGGGCCAGACGATCGAGTTGCTCGGACCAGAACTGTGCGTAACGATTGAGCCAGTTCATCGCCTGCTCCATCGGCGCCGCCGTCAACCGGCATGCGACGGTGCGCCCCATCTTCGCACGCGCGATCAGGCCGGCGTCGGCGAGCACGTCGAGATGTTTCATGACCGCCGGCAGCGACACCGCAAACGGCTGCGCCAGCTCGCTGACCGAGAGGTCCGGCTGCTGGCTCAGCCGCGCCAGCAGGGCGCGCCGGGTCGGATCGGCGAGCGCTCCGAACGTGCGGTCGAGCGCGGCGTCCTGATACTTAACCATACGGTTAACTATATGATCGACCGGCGGCGGTGTCAAGCCGGGCGCGCCGGGCACGCCACATGCGTCCGCGAATCGGCGCTCGCCGCGCCAATGCACGTCGTCAACGCATCAAAATACCTTTGCGGGAAATCGCGCTAGAAACCCGTGAACAGCAGGTCGAGGGCGCGAACGAGCGCATCGCGATGTTCGGCGATCGATCCCGCGGGCTCGCCGAGAACGGATTTGCGCACGGTCACAAGCTCCTGCATCACGACGACATAGTCGCCGCCCCCGACCGTCACCGGCGGGTTCAGCCGGTCTGCGAACGAGCTCGATTGCGCCGGCTCGAGCGGTGCCACGATGGTGGTATCCAGATTGCGCGCGAGCAGATCGCTTTGCAGCGCGACCAGAAAAGGCTGTCGTTGCCGGCTGCGCGGAAACGGGTTGGCGAAGACCTCGAATTGCCTCATCGCCTAGAGCAGGCCGGCCTGGTCGGAGAGCAGCCCATGCGCGGCGACGCGCGCATTGTAGGCGTCGATCGCCGCTCTGTTCTCCTGCACCCAGCGTTTTTCCTGCTCCGCCCGCACCATCATGCGCAGGCGGCGCTCCAGTGTTTCCGACAGGTTGATGCGCATGCGGCGCGCTTCGTCAATCAGCTCGATGTCAACGAAGACGTTGACGGCCCGTTTCTTCGGCGGCGGTTTGGTCAGCATGGCTGCGCCCTCCCCGGCTTCCTGCGCAATGATAATGCGCATGGCCGAGTGACGCAAGAGGCAAGGAATCGCAGCCAGGCTTCATGTGTGCGCCGGCTGTTGCGCGTCGTGTCGGACACGGCAAGTCGGCGACAGCGGCGCGAACTCGCGAGTGATCGGGAAAAGCCGGAACGGTTTCCGGCGAGATCATCCCGTGCCGCCGACCGTGATGCGGTCGATGCGCAAGGTGGGTTGGCCGACGCCGACCGGTACGCCCTGGCCGTTCTTGCCGCAGGTGCCGATGCCGGTGTCCAGCGCAAGGTCGTTGCCGACCAGGCTGACCCGGTGCAGGTCGGTCGGACCGTTGCCGATCAGCATCGCGCCCTTCAGCGGTGCGCCGATCTTGCCGTTTTCGATGCGGTAGGTCTCGGTGCACTGGAACACGTACTTGCCTGACGTGATGTCGACCTGCCCGCCGCCAAAATTGACCGCGTAGATGCCGTCCTTCACCGAGGCGATGATCTCGGCCGGATCGTGCGTGCCGGCAAGCATGAAGGTGTTGGTCATGCGCGGCATCGGTACATGCGCATAGCTTTCGCGCCGTCCATTGCCGGTCGCGCGCATCCCCATCAGGCGCGCATTCTGGCGATCCTGCATGTAGCCGACCAGGATGCCATCCTCGATCAGCACGGTGCGGTTGGTCGGCGTGCCCTCGTCGTCGATCGAGAGCGAGCCGCGGCGGCTCGCAAGGGTGCCGTCGTCGACCACGGTGACGCCGGGCGCGGCGACCCGCTCGCCCATCAGTCCGGCGAACGCCGATGTCTTCTTGCGGTTGAAGTCGCCTTCGAGCCCGTGCCCGACCGCTTCGTGCAGCATCACGCCGGGCCAGCCGGGGCCGAGCACTACGTCCATCTCGCCGGCCGGCGCCGGCACCGACTCCAAGTTGACCAGCGCCTGGCGCACCGCCTGGTCGGCGGCGTCGCGCCATTGCGCGAGGTCGAGAAAGCGCCCGAAGCCCTCGCGGCCGCCGTAGCCGTGGCTGCCAGATTCCTGCCGTTCGCCCGAGCCGGCGACCACCGAGACGTTGACGCGCACCAGCGGCCGCACGTCGCGATAGGTCGAGCCATCCGCGCGCACGATCTCGACCGCCTGCCAGCTCGCCCCGAAGCTCACCGACACCTGCTGCACGCGGCCATCCTTGCCGCGGGCGTAAGCGTCGATCTCCTGCAACAGCCTGACCTTGCTCTCGAAGCTCGGCGCGTCGAGCGGATTGTCGTCGGCGTAAAGGCGCACGTTGGTGCGCGGCGGCGGTTCCGAATAGCGGCCCGAATAGCCTCCCTGCACGGCTCGCACCGCATCGGCGGCGCGCCGCAGGGACGGCTCGGATAGATCGGAGGCATGTGCATAGCCGACGGCCTCGCCCTTGACGGCCCGCAGCCCGAACCCCTGCGCGGTGTCATATGTCGCCTGCTTGAGCCGCCCGTTGTCGAACAGCAGCATCTCCGACTGGCGGTATTCGAGGTAGAGCTCGCCATCGTCGGCGCCGGCGAGCCCATCGCGGATGGTGCGGTCGACCGCGGCACGATCGAGCCCGGCGCGATCGATGAGGGAAGAGACTTGAGAGTTCATGCGACACCTGCGTGGCTCATGCGGAACATAGGCGCTGACCGACGCAAGCGCGAGAGCCAAGGCAACCGAAAGCATCCCGCGGCGAAAGCCCGAGGGGTGGCCTCCGCTCGCTACACGACGCCCAGCTCGCCGGCGCTCACGGCAACCGGCCGTATCCCTCGCTGAAGCCTTTGAGGCTCATCGGGATGCCGATGCCTTCCTCCGGCGTTTGGAAGATGATGAAGGTGGCTGACTGGCCGGTGCTCAGCTGCTTGATCAGATTGTCGTCCATCAGCACCTCGGCGACGCAGCCGTTCGGCAGACAGCGGGTGAACCCGGCCTTGCCGACGTCGGTGGTGTCGATCTTGAGGCCGAGGCCGGAAGGCAGCAGCACGCCGAGCGGCGCGAGCACGCGCAACAGCCGGCTCTTCTGATCGGCGGTCTTGAGCACGATCACGGTGAGCCCGACATTCGGGCGATCCTCGGCGGTGACGCTCTGGATCAGCGCGCACTGCTCGCTCTGCGCGCCCGGCGGGGTGTCGCAGCGCACCTGCCAGTCGGCATGCACGGACTTCACCGTGCCCTGCGCGCGTACGGCGGAACCGGAGGCCAAGAACCCGGCGAGAACCGCCGCCGGGAGCGTCAGTCGCTGCGCGATCTCTCGCCGCCGGCGGTGGCGCAAAATATCCATGCTCGTCAATCCCCAGCGGGGCGCCCCGCCCGCGCCGCTATGCGACCGAATCGCGGCCCTACCGTGGCAGGCACGCGACGGTGGGTGCCGGCATTGATGCTGTCAAGGATCGGCACCGGCGCTCAGCGCCGGCACTCACGCCGCATGCCCTGGCCGCGGCTGCGAAAGCTTCGATCTGCCAGCGCGCCGGGGGCCCGCGCGCGAGCGCATCAGCCGCCCGGCCCGCGGTGCGTACGTGGTCCGTTTCACACGTTGCGGCTGGTGCGGAATTGTGGTTTGAGAGGCCTCAAACGACCTCTTCTGTCGCCCTGGCGAGCCGACCGCTCGACCGGCGGCGTGCCCGCACCGAGAATGGCGGCCTTGTCTTCCAAGTCTGCGGTTGGCGGGTGTGCGGGGATCCGGCCCCGGCCGAAGCGCGAAGGAGCTCAAACGTCGATGCACACGCGGTTGATTGCGATCGGGATCGTGCTTGCGGCGGCGGTCGCCGGCGGCGGCGTCGCGCTCGCGGGAGTGGGCCAGCCCAGCCCCTGGCAACTGGGATTGCAGGGCTCCGCATCGTCGATCATGGACAACATCAACTGGTTCCATAACCTGGTGATGTACATCATCACCGCGATCACGCTGTTCGTGTTGGTGCTGTTGGTGATCGTGATCGTCAAGTTCAACGAGCGCGCCAACCCGGTCCCGACCAAGACCACGCACAATACCGCACTCGAAGTCGCCTGGACGCTGGTCCCGGTGCTGATCCTTGTGACCATCGCCATTCCGTCGTTCCGGCTGTTGTTCTACCAGCAGACCATTCCGCCCGCCGACGTCACCGTGAAAGCGATCGGCAAGCAATGGTTCTGGAGCTACAATTATCCCGATCACGGCAAGTTCGAATTCGATTCCTTGCTGGTGCGGGACAACCTCAAGCCCGATCAGCCGCGCCTACTGGCGGCCGACAACCCGATGGTGGTGCCGGTGAACAAAGTCGTCCGGCTGCAGGCGACTGCGGCCGACGTCATCCACGCGTGGACCATACCCTCCTTCGGCGTCAAGATCGACGCCGTGCCCGGCCGTCTCAACGAGGTCTGGTTCAGGGCGACGCGCGAGGGCGTCTACTACGGGCAGTGCTCCGAGCTTTGCGGCAAAGACCACGCCTTCATGCCGATCGAGGTGCATGTGGTGAGCGAGCAGGCGTTCGCGGCCTGGGTGGACGAGGCGAAGAAGAAATACGCCGGCGACGGGCACGCGGTGCCGACCGCGCTTGCCGCCGCCCGCTGAGGCAGCGGCACGCGGGCGCAAGAACGAGATCGAGGACGAAGGATCATGGCCACGACGACAACCGTTCATCACGGCCCGCATGACGCGCACGCTCACGGCCATGATGCGCACGAGCATCATCCGACCGGATGGCGGCGTTTCGTCTATTCCACCAACCACAAGGACATCGGCACGATGTACCTTGTGTTCGCCATCGCCGCGGGGCTGATCGGTATGGCGCTTTCGATCGGCATCCGGCTCGAGCTACAGCAGCCCGGACTGCAGATCTTCCACGATCCGCACACCTTCAACGTCTTCACCACCGGCCATGGCCTGATCATGGTGTTCTTCCTGGTGATGCCGGCGATGATCGGCGGGTTCGGCAATTGGATCGTGCCGCTGATGATCGGGGCGCCTGACATGGCGTTCCCGCGCATGAACAACATCTCGTTCTGGCTGTTGCCGGCCTCGTTTGCCCTGCTGCTCATTTCGATGTTCGTCGAGGGCGAATCGGGCGGCAACGGCGTCGGCGCCGGGTGGACGATCTATGCCCCGCTGTCGACTTCGGGGCATCCCGGTCCGGCTGTCGACTTCGCGATCCTGTCGCTGCATCTCGCCGGCGCCTCATCGATTCTTGGCGCCATCAACTTCATCACCACGATCTTCAACATGCGCGCGCCCGGCATGACGCTGCACAAGATGCCACTGTTCGTGTGGTCGATCCTGGTGACGGTGTTCCTGCTGCTGCTGGCGCTGCCGGTGCTGGCCGGCGCGATCACCATGCTTTTGACCGACCGCAACTTCGGCACCACGTTCTTTTCGGCCGACGGCGGCGGCGATCCGATCCTCTACCAGCACCTGTTCTGGTTCTTCGGCCATCCGGAGGTGTACATCCTGATCCTTCCGGGCTTCGGCATGGTCAGCCAGGTGGTGGCGACGTTCAGCCGCAAGCCGGTATTCGGCTATCTCGGCATGGCCTACGCCATGGTGGCGATCGGCGGCATCGGCTTCATCGTGTGGGCCCATCACATGTACACGGTGGGGCTGTCGACCGCCACGCAGGCCTATTTCGTGGTCGCCACGATGGTGATCGCGGTGCCGACCGGCATCAAGATCTTCTCCTGGATCGCGACCATGTGGGGCGGCTCGATCGATTTCAAGACCCCAATGTTGTGGGCGGTCGGCTTCATCTTCCTGTTCACGGTCGGCGGCGTGACCGGCGTGATGCTGGCCAATGCCGGCGTCGACCGGGTGCTGCAGGACACCTACTACGTCGTCGCGCACTTCCACTATGTGCTGTCGCTCGGCGCGGTGTTCGCGATCTTCGCCGGCTGGTACTACTGGTTCCCGAAGATCACCGGCTACATGTACAACGAGACGCTCGGCAAGATTCACTTCTGGATCACCTTCGTCGGCGTCAACCTGACGTTCTTCCCGCAGCATTTCCTCGGCCTTGCCGGGATGCCGCGCCGCTATGCAGACTATCCCGACGCCTTCGCGGGCTGGAACATGGTGTCCTCGTACGGCTCCTACATCTCGGCCGCCGGAATGCTGCTGTTCCTGTTCGCCATGGCGCAAGCGTTGCTGCGCAAGGAGAAGGCGGCGGACAATCCGTGGGGCGTCGGCGCGACGACGCTGGAATGGACGCTGCCCTCGCCGCCACCGTTCCACCAGTTCGAAGTGCTGCCGCGCATCAAGTGAGACAGTGGCAGCGGCGGCAGCGTGACAAGGTGGCTATCGGACGCCAATGCGATGATCCGCACCACGGCAGGTGATTGAGAACGATGTCGGTTGTCGGCGATAGCGAGGATGCCCGCATCCCGTTCGCGGGCGGGGTTGATGCCGCCGAGCCGAGCCTCGCCACGGTCGGCGACTATCTCGCCCTGCTCAAGCCGAGGGTGATGTCGCTCGTGATCTTCACGGCGCTCGTCGGCCTGGTGATCGCGCCCGGGCACATTCACCCGGTGCTGGGATTGGTCGCGCTCACCTGCATCGCGGTCGGCGCCGGCGCGGCCGGCGCGCTCAACATGTGGTACGACGCCGACATCGACGCGCTGATGGCGCGCACCGCGAGCCGCCCGATCCCCGCCGGGCGCATTGCCGCCGGCGAGGCGCTCGCGTTCGGCGTCGTGCTGGCCGTCGGCTCGGTGGCAGTGCTCGGCTTGCTGGTGAACGTGCCGGCGGCCGGGCTGCTCGCGTTCACGATCTTCTTCTACGCCGTCGTCTATACGATGTGGCTCAAGCGTGCGACGTCGCAGAACATCGTGATCGGCGGCGCGGCCGGGGCACTGCCCCCGGTGATCGGCTGGGTGGCCAAGACCGGCGGGCTCGAATTCGAGCCGATCCTGCTGTTCCTCATCATCTTCTTCTGGACGCCGCCGCACTTCTGGGCGCTGGCGCTGTCGCGCGTGCAGGACTATGCGCGCGCCGGCGTGCCGATGCTCCCGGTAACGGCCGGCGAGGCGGTCACCCGCAAGCAGATCCTGTTCTATACCCTGCTGCTGGCGCCGCTTGGGGTGACCCCGTATGCGTTCGGGCGGGCGGGGCTGATCTACGGCGTGACCGCGACCGTCAGCGGCATTGCTATGCTGGTGCTGGCGTTCCGCGTCTGCTGGCCACGCTCGCACGACGCGCGCAACGCCGCAGGACGGCGGCTGTTCGGCTTCTCGATCCTCTACTTGTTCCTGCTGTTCGCCGCCTTGCTGGTCGAGCACGCGCTGCGTGGCATCCTGGCTTGAGGCGGCGGATGGACGCATCTCATGAGCGAGCAACCTCCGCCTCCCGGCATCGTGCTGACCGAAGAGCAGAAGCGCCGGCGCCGCGCGCGCTCGATCGCGATCGCCCTGGCATTGGGGGCGCTGGTCCTGCTGTTCTACGTCGCAACCATCGTCAAGCTCGGACCCGGCGTTCTCAACCGGCCGCTGTGAGCAGGACGGGTCGATGGGCACGAACGTGACACGCGGCAAGGAAACGCCAGCGCGCCGCCGCGACCTCGCGGTCGCCGGCGCGTGCGCGGCGTTCGTGGCGCTGATGGTGGGCGCCGCCTATGCGGCGGTCCCGTTCTACGACTGGTTCTGCCGCACCACCGGATTCGGCGGGCGGCCGCTGGTCGCGGTCGCAGGGCCCGCCGGCGTCATCGACCGCAAGGTCACGGTGCGCTTCGATGCCAATGTCGGGCCCGGATTGCCGTGGAAGTTCGAACCGGAGCAAAACTCGGTCGAGGCGAGGATCGGCGAGGTCGTCACCGTGCTCTACCACGTCGCCAACCAGGCGGCGCGCGAGACGGTCGGCCAGGCGGCCTACAATGTGACGCCGCCCACGACCGGGGCGTACTTCCAGAAGATCAACTGCTTCTGCTTCACCGACCAGCGCCTCAAGCCCGGCGAGAAGCGTGAAATGCCGGTGGTCTTCTACCTCGATCCGGCGCTCGCGCAAGATGCCGAACACGACCAGCTGAACACGATCACGCTGTCATACACGTTCTATGCGGTGCGCGAGCCGGCGCGGCCGGTCGCGCCTGGCGCCGGCCTGGCGCCGGCAAGCCCGCAAGCGGAACCGATTGGCGAGAGCGGCGGCGTCCGGCGCTCGTCACTGAATTGAACGGAGCAAAGGCAACGATGGCGCAGGCGCATACCACTCAGCACGATTACCACCTGGTCGATCCGTCGCCGTGGCCGATCATCGGCGCGGTTTCGGCATTCGTGCTGGCGGTCGGCTTGATCGCGTGGATGAAAAGCATGTTCCCCGGCGCCCCGATCGTGTTCGCGGTCGGCGCGCTCGGCGTTGCCTACACGATGGTCGGCTGGTGGCGGGACGTGATCCGCGAGGCCCAGCACGATGGCTATCACACCCGCGTGGTGCAGATCTCGCACCGCTATGGGATGATCTTGTTCATCGCCTCCGAGGTGATGTTCTTCGTCGCGTGGTTCTGGGCCTATTTCAATACGGCCTTGTTTCCGGCCTCGGTGCCTGAGTTCGCGCGCACCGAGCTCCTCGGCGGAGTGTGGCCGCCGAAGGGCATCGAGACCTTCGATCCATGGCACCTGCCGCTGCTCAATACGCTGATCCTGTTGACGTCGGGAACGACGGTGACATGGGCGCACCACGCGCTGCTGCACGACGATCGCAAGGGCCTCAAGATGGGCCTGTGGTGCACGATCATTCTAGGTGTGCTGTTCACCTGCGTGCAGGCCTACGAGTACACCCACGCCGGCTTCAACTTCAAAGGCAACATCTACGGCGCCACATTCTTCATGGCGACCGGGTTCCACGGCGCGCACGTCATCATCGGCACCATTTTCCTCACCGTCTGCCTGGCGCGCGCCTATGCGGGGCACTTCACGCCCAAGCAGCATCTCGGTTTCGAGTTCGCGGCCTGGTACTGGCATTTCGTCGACGTGGTCTGGCTGTTCCTGTTCGCCTGCATCTACGTGTACGGCGCAGGACCTATCGGCGCTGCCGGCGCGCACTAGATCTCGATCGAGATTTGGCCACGAAGGGGCGGTCGCGGCCGCCCCTTCATGCTTGGGGCAGGGGCAAACGGAAGGATCGCCGCGCATGGCCGCCTACGCCCCCTCGACGCTCGGCTCAGCCTTCGCGCGCGGGCTCGGCGGCCGCTGCCCGCGTTGCGGCGGCGACAGGCTGTTCGACGGCCTGCTGAAGGTACGCGCGCGCTGCGCCGCGTGCGGCCTCGACTTCGCATTCGCCGATGCCGGAGACGGGCCGGCGGTATTCGTCATCCTGATTGCCGGGTTCATCGTCGCCGGCTCGGCGCTGCTGGTGGAGTTCGCCTACCAGCCGCCGTTCTGGCTGCACGCGCTGCTGTGGGGTCCGCTGGCGATCGTGGTCTGCGTCGCACCGCTGCGGCCGCTGAAGGGTCTTCTGATCGCGCTGCAATACCACTTCCAGGCGGCAGAGGGCCGGGTCGATCCCCCGGGCCGCGGAGGTGGCGCGTGAGTGCGGTCGGCGAAACGCCGCGGGGGGGCCGTGGCGGGCGCGCCGGCGGTGTGCTGCTGGCGGGCCTGCTGAGCGTGGCCGGGATCGCCGTCCTGATCGCGCTCGGCGTCTGGCAGCTCGAGCGCAAGAGCTGGAAGGAGGGCCTGATCGCCACGCTTACGGAGCGCACCGCGGCGGCGCCGCGCCCGATCCCGCCGCGCGAGTCGTGGGAGCGGCTCCAGCCGGCGGATCTCGAGTTCCGGCGCGTGGCGTTCCCGGCCGAGTTTCTGCATGAGCACGAGGCGCTCGTGCATAGCTCCGGCTCCGCGTTCAGGCCCGATGTCTCGGGCCCGGGCTATTGGGTGTTCACGCCGGCGCGGCTCGCTGGTGGAAGCCTGGTCATCGTCAACCGCGGGTTCGTCCCGGAGGGCCGTCAGGATGCGACCACCCGGGCGCAGGGCCAGGTCAAGGGTTCGGTCGAGATCGTCGGCGCGATGCGCTGGCCGGAGCCGCGCGGGCAATTCGTCCCGGCGGACAATCCGGGCGGCAATATCTGGTACGTCCGCGACCATGCGGCGATCGCGGGCGCCAAGGCCCTCGGGACGGTTGCGCCCTTTTATGTCGAGCTGGAAGCGCCGCCGGCCCCGGGCGGGTTTCCGCGCGCCGGCAAGCTGGCGGTGAGCCTCGCCAACAACCACTTTCAGTACGCCCTGACCTGGTTTGGGCTGGCCGCCGGCCTGTTCGCGGTATTCGCGATCTGGGCGGTTGGGCGGCTCCGAAGCGGCCGCGCGTAGGCGTGTTTGCCTTCCTTGTGTCGGGCCGCACGGACCACTAGTGTCCGGCCGACCCAAGGATCCCCACGTGCGCTATGTCTCCACCCGGGGCGAGGCCCCGACACTCAATTTCGTCGACGCGATGCTGGCTGGCCTCGCGCGCGATGGCGGCCTCTATGTACCTGAATCCTGGCCGGTTTTCGCCCCAGAGCGGATCGCCGGCCTGGCCGGGCGGCCGTACCCCGAGGCCTGCGTCGAGGTGATCCGGCCGTTCGTCGGCGAGGCGGTATCGGAGTGCGACCTCGCCCGGATGGCGCGCGAGGCCTACGACCCGTTCCGGCACCCGGCGGTCGCGCCGCTGGTCCAGGTCGGCCCCGGGTGCTTCCTGCTGGAGCTCTTTCATGGCCCGACGCTCGCCTTCAAGGATCTGGCGATGCAGTTCCTGGCGCGGCTGATGGATCATGCCTTGGAGCAGCGCGGGGAACGCTCGACCGTCGTGGTGGCGACGTCCGGGGATACCGGCGGGGCCGCGGTCGAGGCGTTTCGCGGATGCCGGCGCGTCGACCTGGTCGTGCTCTATCCGAACGGCCGCATCTCGGAGGTGCAACGGCGGATGATGACGACGCCGGACGATGCCAACGTACATGCGGTCGCGATCGAGGGCAATTTTGACGATTGCCAGGCGCTGGTGAAGGGCTTGTTCAATCACCATGCGTTCCGCGACCACGTCCGGCTGTCGGGGGTGAACTCGATCAACTGGGGCCGCGTGCTGGCGCAGGTGGTGTACTACTTCACCGCCGCCGCCGCCCTCGGCGCCCCCCACCGCCGCATGGCTTTCACGGTTCCGACCGGCAATTTCGGCGACGTCTTCGCCGGCTACGTCGCGTTGCGCATGGGCCTGCCGGTGGACCGGCTGGTCATCGCCACCAATGCCAACGATATCCTGGCGCGCGCGCTCGCGACCGGCACCTACGAGATCCGCGACGTGGTCGCAACCGCTTCGCCCTCGATGGACATCCAGGTCTCGTCCAATTTCGAGCGGCTGCTGTTCGATGCCTGCGGCCGCCATGCAGGCGCGGTACGCGCGCTGATGGGTTCGCTTGCGCAGTCGCGCCGCTTCACCATCCCGCCCGCCGCGCTCGCGGAGATCCGGGCGCATTTTTCGGCCGAACGCGCCGGTGAAGAGGAAACCGCGGCGACGATCCGCACCTTGCGCAAGGAGAGCGGCTACCTGTGCGATCCGCACACCGCCGTTGCGGTCGCGGTGGCCGAGAAGGAAAGCAACGATCCGTCCGTTCCCATGGTCGTGTTGTCGACCGCGCACCCGGCGAAATTCCCGGATGCGGTCGAGGCAGCGTGCGGCGTACGCCCGGCGCTGCCGGACTGGCTTGCCGATCTGCCGCAACGGCGCGAGCGGACCACCGCGCTTGCGGCCGACCAGGGCGCGGTCGAACGGTTCATCCTGGCGGCAAGCCGCGCCGCCCAAGCAGGAGCTGCCGCATGAGCGTGGAAGTGACGCGCCTCCCATCTGGCTTGACGGTCGTCACCGATGCCATGCCGCAGCTCGAGACCGCCTCGCTTGGGGTCTGGATCGGGACGGGCAGCCGCGACGAGCGGCCGGACGAGCACGGCATCTCGCACCTTTTGGAGCACATGGCGTTCAAGGGCACGTCGCGGCGCACCGCGCGCCAGATCGCCGAAGAGGTCGAGGCGGTGGGCGGCGACATCAACGCCGCCACCAGCGTCGAGAGCACCACTTACTATGCCCGCATGTTGCGGGCCGACGTGCCGCTCGCGCTCGACGTGCTCTCCGACATATTGGCGGACCCGGCGTTCGACCTCGACGAGCTGGCGCGCGAGCAGAGCGTGATCGTGCAGGAGATCGGCGCCTGCGAGGACACGCCCGACGATTTGGTATTCGATTTCCTGCAGTCGACGGCCTTTCCCAACCAGCCGGTGGGGCGCTCGATCCTCGGCACGCCGCAGACGGTGCGTTCGTTCGACGCGTCGCGCCTGCGGGCCTATTTGGGGCGCAACTACCGCGCCCCCGACATGGTGGTCGCGGCCGCCGGCGCGATCGAGCATGACGCCATCCTCGACGAGGTCGAGCGGCGCTTCGCGAGCTTTGCGGGCCCGCATGCGCCGATGCCGGAGCCGGCGCGCTATCGCGGCGGCGCGCGGTTGGAGACGCGTGAGCTCGAGCAGGTACACGTGACTTTCGCGATGGAAGGCGTTCCGCAGCGCGACCCCACGCTTTACAGCCTGCAGGTGTTCACCAACGTGCTGGGCGGCGGCATGTCCTCGCGCCTGTTCCAGGAGGTGCGCGAGGTGCGCGGGCTTTGCTACGCGATCTACACGTTCCATTGGCCCTATTCCGACACCGGCCTGTTCGGGCTCTATGCCGGCACCGATGCGGCCGACGCTCCCGAACTGATGCGCGTCGTCATCGCCGAGATCGCGGCTGCGGCCGAGACCATCACCGAGACCGAGGTCAATCGCGCCAAGGCGCAGATGAAAGCCGGCTTGTTGATGGCGCTCGAAAGCTCGGGCGCGCGCGCCGAGCAGCTGGCGCGCCAAATCCTTGTCTACGGTCGCCCGATCTCGACCGCCGAGATCGTCGCCAAGGTCGATGCGGTGACGGTCGAGAGCGCGCGCGCCGCGGGCCGCGCCCTGATGGCGCGCAGCCGCCCGGCGATCGCCGCGCTCGGACCAGGCCCGGGACTTGAAAGGGCGGCGATGATCGCTGAAAGTCTGGGCCGCCGCGCCGCATAGCTCGAGCGACGCGGCGGAGCCTTCGGTTCGCACCCGATCAAAGCCCCGTCCATGGCGTTCTTTCGCACGGTGAGTTTGGCCGAGTCGCTGCCGGCCATCGACGGCGACGGCGTGAGCTTGCGCGCGCCGCAGATGGTCGACTTTGCCGAGTGGGCCGCCTTGCGCGAGCTCAGCCGCGATTTCCTCACGCCGTGGGAGCCGATCTGGCCGGCGGACGATCTCACCCGTGGGGCTTTCCGGCGCCGCGTCCGCCGCTATGCCGACGACCTGCGCACCGACCAGGCCTATGCGTTCTTCATTTTTCGCAAGACCGACAATGCCCTCATCGGTGGACTCACCCTCGCCAACGTGCGGCGTGGGGTCGCGCAGGCCGGAAGCCTCGGCTACTGGATGGGCGCGCCCTATGCCGGGCGCGGCTATATGACGGCGGCGGTTTACGCCCTTATTCCATTCGCCTTCGGGCCGCTGCGCCTGCACCGGCTGGAAGCGGCTTGCATCCCCAGCAACGTCGCCTCGATCCGATTGCTGGAGAAGACCGGCTTCGTGCGCGAGGGCGTGGCGCGGCAGTACCTGTGCATCAACGGGCTATGGCAGGACCATCTGCTCTATGCGCTGCTCAGCGGCGATGTTCGGCATTGAGGCCCTTGCCTTGGGCGCGCCATGGTTCGCCTGCTATAACGTGACGCGACGTGCGGTGAGACTCGCTTGAGCGAGGGGGAAAGGCGTGCGAGCAAAGGTCAAAGCCGGCAGAGTGTTGAAGCTATGTGTCGCCAGCCGCGGCCGCGCGCCGGTGATGATCGCTTGCCTGGTTGCGGCAGCCGCCGGCCTCGCACCGGTCGGGCGCGCGGGGGCCCAACCGGCGGAATCGCCGGGCGTCACGGACCGCATCAAGAACTTCTTCCTCGGCACCCCTGCTGCGCCGCAGCAGCGGCCGGCCAACGCCCCCCGCGAGGAGCTTGAATGCCCGACCATGGAGGTGCGCAGCGGCGCCTCCACCATCACGGTTCACGGGCCCGGCGACGCGGTCGCCACCAACGTTCGCTACCAGGCCACGATCGCCCAAACCGCGCGTGAATGCGTTCCGCTTGCCGGCAACATCACCATGAAGGTCGGGGTGCAGGGGCGCATTATCCTTGGTCCGTTGGGCGGGCCGGGCAAGTTGGATGTGCCGGTGCGCATGGCGCTCGTGAAGGAGGGCCCGGAGCCCAAGACGCTGTGGACCAAGCTTTATCAAGTGCCGGTATCGATAGCGGCTGGCCAGACCAATGTGCCGTTCTTCCACGTCGAGCCGGACCTGACGTTCCCGGCGCCCAAGGGCGAGGACCTCGAAAGCTACGTGGTCTACGTGGGTTTCGATCAACTGGGTGCGACCGAGACGAAGCCGCGGCCGAAATCGAAGCCGAAGGCGCGCGACCGTTGACTTGCGGCCGGCGCGCAATAGGATTGGCCATCGATCAGCCGAATCCTGCGGGAGAGACCGGCCCAGCCGGCGCCGAAGGCGAAACCGCCCCGGAAACGCTCAGGCAAAAGGACCGCAGGGGGATGACGCTCTGGAAAGCAGCCGCGCACGGCAACGGGCGTGGCTCACCGACGGAGTAAGCCGCGTCCGGATCTCGTTCGGTGCGGCGAAATCTCTCAGGTTCCGCGACAGAGGGGGCCTCGAGGCAGGCAATCGTGCCGGCCAACGGGCTCATTGATGCGGAACCGGCGATGACCGAGACCCAACCTTCCGATCCGAATGCCGCGGGGCTCGCCGTCACCCCGCTGCACGATCTCCACCTTCGACTCGGCGCGCGCATGGTGCCGTTCGCCGGCTACGACATGCCGGTGCAGTATCGCGACGGCATCATTGCGGAGCATGCCCACACGCGCGCGGCCGCCGGGCTCTTCGATGTTTCGCACATGGGTCAAGCGTTCCTTGCCGGTCCCGATCACGAGACCACCGCGCGCGCCCTCGAAGCGCTGGTTCCCGCCGATATCGTCAATCTCGCCCCCGGCCGGCAACGCTATACCCAACTGCTGAACGGCGAAGGCGGCATCCTCGACGATCTCATGGTCACGCGCTCCGCCGATCCGGCAGAGGACGGCGTGCTGATGCTCGTCGTCAATGCGTCGCGCAAGCATGATGACTACGCGCACATCGAGGCCCGGCTTCCCGCGGGGGCGAAGCTCTTGCGCGCGCCGCATCGCGCGCTGATCGCGCTGCAGGGGCCGATGGCCGCCGGGGTGCTCGCGCGCCATGCCCGCGATGCCGCCGGGCTGGCGTTCATGAGCGCGGCGAGCACGCGCTTCGACGGCATCGAGTGTCACATCAGCCGCTCCGGTTATACCGGCGAGGATGGGTTCGAGATTTCGGCCAATGCCAAGCGCATCGGCGCGATCGCCGAGCGGCTGCTCGAGGATGCGAGCGTCAAGCCTGTCGGCCTCGGGGCGCGCGATTCGCTGCGCCTGGAAGCGGGCCTGTGCCTTTACGGGCATGACATCGATGCCACCACCTCGCCGATCGAGGCGGGTCTCGCCTGGTCGGTCCAGAAGCGGCGGCGCGCCGAGGGCGGTTTTCCCGGCGCCGATCGGATCGCGGGCGAGCTCGAGAATGGCACCGCGCGCCAGCGGGTAGGACTGCTGCCCGAGGGTCGGGCACCGGCGCGGGAAGGCACCGAGATCCGCGCGACCGACGGCAGCGCGATCGGAACCGTGACCTCCGGCGGCTTCGGCCCGACCGTCGGCGGCCCGGTGGCCATGGGCTACGTCACGCGCCGCTTCGCCGAGCCCGGGACGCCGGTGATGCTGCTGGTACGCGGCAAGGAATTGGTCGCCAAGGTCGTCCCGCTGCCGTTCGTGCCGCACCGCTACCACAAGGGATGACCATCGGCCGAGGCGCTCCGCCATGGAATCGAGGGAGAATGTCCGCATGAGCACCGTTCGTTACACCAAGGACCACGAATGGATCAGCGTCGACGGCGACGTCGGTACGGTCGGCATCACCGACTATGCCCAATCGCAGCTCGGCGACGTGGTCTATGTCGAGCTGCCGGAGCTTGGCAGCAAACTGGCCAAGAGCGGCGAGGCCGCCGTGGTCGAGTCGGTGAAGGCGGCGAGCGAAGTCTACGCGCCGGTATCGGGCGAGGTGCTCGAGGTCAACAGCGCGCTCGAGGGCGCGCCCGCCACCGTCAACGAGGATGCGCAGGGCAGGGGATGGTTTCTCAAACTCAAGCTCGTCGACGCCGCCGAGCTCGACGAGCTGATGACCGAAGACCAGTACAAGAGCTTTGTCGCGACCTTGAGCTGATCGCGCGGTGACCTGATGGCGCACGAATACAAGGCGACGGTGCTGTGGGTGCGCGGCGAGGCCAAGTTCACGGACCATCGCTATAGCCGCGGCCACGTCTGGAAGTTCGACGGCATCGAGATTCCCGCGTCCTCCGCCCCGTCGAGCGTGCGGCCGCCGTATTCGGTCGCCGAGGCGGTCGACCCGGAGGAGGCGCTGGTCGCCGCGGTATCGAGCTGCCACATGCTGTTCTTCCTGGCGTTCGCGGCGCAGGGCGGATTCACGGTCGACCGTTACGAGGACGCCGCCGTCGGCGTGATGACCGAGAACGAGCGCGGCAAGCTGTTCGTCTCCCAGGTCACGCTGCGGCCGGCGGTGACGTTCACGGGCGACAAGCGCCCGGACGAGAACGACGTCACCGCGCTGCATCATCGCTCGCACGACGAGTGTTTTATCGCCAACTCGGTGCGAAGCGAAGTGGTCGTCGAGCCGACATTTTCGCTGGCCTGAAACTGGACGCGAGGACGCATGCGCTACCTTCCGCTCACCCCCGCAGATCGCGATGAAATGCTGGCGCGCGTGGGCGTGCCCGACGTCGACGCGCTGTTCGCCGACGTTCCGCGCAACAAGCTCACGCGCGAGCTGCCGGATCTGCCGCTGACCAAAAGCGAGATCGAGGTCGAGCGCGCGCTTCGGCGCATGGCGGATCGCAACACCGCGGCCGGCGCGGTGCCGTTCTTCGTCGGCTGCGGCGCCTACAAGCATCACATCCCGGCGAGCGTCGACCACCTCATCCAGCGCTCGGAGTTCCTGACATCGTACACGCCCTACCAGCCGGAGATCGCGCAGGGCACGCTGCAATACCTGTTCGAGTTCCAGACCCAGGTGGCGATGCTCACCGGCATGGAGGTCGCGAACGCCTCCATGTACGACGGCTCGACCGCGGCGGCCGAGGCGGTGCTGATGGCGCACCGCGTCACCAAGCGGCGGAAGGCGCTGCTCGCCGGCAACCTGCATCCGCACTACCGCGAGACGATCGCGACCGTCGCGCGCTGGGCCGGCGATGAGGTGGTCGCGTTGCCGCCGGAGCCGGGCGGTCGCGAGCAGCTTGCCGAGGCCATCGACGACACGATCTCTTGCGTGGTCGTGCAGACGCCGGATTTTTACGGCCACCTGCATGACCTGCGCCCGATCGCCGAGCGGGCGCACGCCGCCGGCGCCATGATGGTCGCCGTCGTCACCGAGGTCGTCTCCCTCGGCCTGGTCGCGCCGCCGGGCGAGATGAGCGCCGACATCGTGGTGGCGGAAGGCCAGTCGATCGGCAATGCATTGTCCTACGGCGGGCCTTATGTCGGGCTGTTCGCCACCCGGCAAAAATACCTGCGGCAGATGCCGGGACGGCTCGCCGGCGAGACCGTCGACGCCGAGGGTCGCCGCGGCTATGTGCTCACGCTCTCGACGCGCGAGCAGCACATCCGCCGCGAGAAGGCGACCTCCAACATCTGCACCAATTCGGGCCTGTGCACGCTCGCCTTCACGATCCACATGACGCTGCTCGGCGAGGCCGGGCTGCGGCGGCTCGCAAGAATCAATCACGCTAACGCGGTCTCGCTCGCCGGCCTGCTCGCTGCCGTCCCGGGCGTCGCCGTGCTCAACGAGCGCTACTTCAACGAGTTCACCATAAGGGTGCCGGGCAACGCCGCCGATGTGATCGAGCGGTTGGCCGCGAGGGGCGTCTTGGGCGGGGTCCCGGCGTTGCGGCTCGAGCCCACGCGCGAAGAGCTGCGCGACCTCATCATTGTTGCCGCCACCGAGGTGAACACCGATGAGGACCGCGCCGCCTATGCGGCGGCGCTCCGGGAGGTGCTGTGATGCTGAACCGGCAAGGGCGCCCGAGCGAGGCAGGGCAGGCGGAAACGTCTGCACACTCTACCTTCACCGGCAACCGCGCGCTGCAGATCGAGGAGGCGTTGATCTTCGAGATCGGGCGCACCGAAACGACCGGCGTCGACCTCGAGGAGCCGGCGGCGTTCACGGACCGCCTCGGCGGCCTCGAGCGCACGCGGCCGATCGGAGTTCCCGGGCTGACGGAGCCCGAGACCATGCGGCACTACGTGCGGCTGTCGCAGAAGAACTACGGCATCGACACCGGTATTTTTCCGCTCGGCTCCTGCACGATGAAGCACAACCCCCGTCTCAACGAGAAGGCGGCGCGCCTGCCGGGGTTCGGCGATATCCATCCGCTGCAGCCGCTCTCGACCGCGGGGGGCGCGCTGACGCTGATCGCCGAGTTGGCGCGCTGGCTGCGCGTGCTCACCGGCATGCCGGCGATCGCGATGACGCCGAAGGCCGGCGCGCACGGCGAGCTCGCCGGCATGATGGCGATCAAGGCGGCGCTCGCCGCACGCGGCGAGAAGCGCTCGGTGGTGGTCGTGCCGGATTCCGCCCACGGCACCAATCCGGCGACCGCGGCACTGCTCGGCTATCGGGTCGAGGGTTTCCCAGCGCGTGCCGATGGCACCGTCGATGCCGAGGAGGTCAAGAAGCACCTTTCGCCGCAGGCTGCCGCCATCATGCTCACCAACCCGAACACCTGCGGGCTGTTCGAGCGCGACGTGGTGGCGATTGCCGAGGCGGTGCATGCGGTCGGCGGCTATTTCTATGCCGACGGGGCGAACTTCAACGCCATCGTCGGCAAGGTGCGCCCGGGCGATCTCGGCGTCGACGCCATGCACATCAATCTGCACAAGACGTTCTCGACCCCGCATGGCGGCGGCGGGCCAGGCGCCGGCCCGGTTGCACTCTCGGCCGCCCTCGCTCCATTCATGCCGGTGCCCTACGTCATCGCCGACATGAACGGCGTGCGCATGGTGGAGCACGCGAGCGAGGTGGATGCCGGCGCGCAGCCGCTCGGGCGCATGTGCGCCTTCCACGGGCAGATGGGCATGTTCGTGCGCGCCATGAGCTACATGCTGGCGCATGGCGCCGACGGCATGCGGCAGGCGTCGGAGGATGCGGTGCTCAACGCCAACTACGTGCGCGCCTCCCTGAGCGACCTGATGTCGCTGCCGTTCGGCGAGCGGCCCTGCATGCATGAGGTGCTGTTCGACGATGCATGGCTGGAGGGCACCGGCGTCAGCACCCTCGATTTCGCCAAGGCGATGATCGACGAGGGATTTCACCCGATGACGATGTATTTCCCGCTGGTGGTGCACGGAGCCATGCTGATCGAGCCGACCGAGTCGGAAAGCAAGGCGTCGCTCGATCTCTTCATTGCAGCGCTGCGCGACCTCGCCATGGCGGCGAAGCGTGGCGATACCGGGCGTTTTTCCGGTGCGCCCTATCTTGCACCGCGTCGCCGCCTCGACGAGACCCGCGCGGCGCGCGCGCCGGTGCTGCGCTGGACGCCGCCGGCGCCGCAGCCTGTGGCGGCCGAGTAACAATCATCGCCGGTCGCTTCATCGCGACGGTCCAGATCAACCCGGTGAGCGCCGCGATCCTGCAGCGGTTGCCGGCGCTCGGCCAGCCTGATGCGTGGCCGGCGTCAGGCCAGCCTGTTGCAGCCGGCCTGGAACGCGCTCACCGGGCTGCACTCGTCGCGAGCGGGGCCTGGCCCGCTGCGGCTAATTCAATTTCGTTTTGACATCCGCAATGCCGCGCGCAATCAGGTCGTCGGCGACCTTGCCCTTGGCGCTCTGCTGCAGGATGTCGGCGGCGGCGCTGACGGCGGCGTCGGCCGCCGCGGCGCGCACGTCGGCGAGCGCCTGCGCCTCGGCCTGCGCGATCTTGGTCTCCGCCATCTTGGTGCGGCGGGCGACGAACTCGTCCATCTTGGCATGGGCTTCGGCCGCATAGCGCTCGGCCTCGGCGCGCGCGTTGGCGATCAGCGCCTCGGCCTCGGCCTCGGCCTCCTGCCGCTTGCGTTGATATTCGGCCACCAGCTTGGCCGCCTCATCCTTGAGCCGGCTCGCCTCGTCGAACTCGGCCTGGATACGGGCGCGGCGCGCATCGAGCGCTTCCAGGAGCCGCTTGTGCACGCCCATATAGCCGAGCAGCAGCACGAACAGGACGGTTGCGACCGCCACCCAGAATTCGGCTTCGAGCATCTTGCCTCCTTCAGGGCTTCAGGACCCGGTCGACCGCGCGCGCGACCACGTCCTCAGCTGGCGCGACGCCGATCAGCCGGTGAACGATCGCGCGCGCAGCGTCGACCGCGACGCCGCGCACATTGGCCATGGCGGCCCGCTTGGTCGTTGCGATCGTCTGCTCGGCCTCCTCGAGCTTGGCGTTGAGGCCGCGCTCGAGCAGCTTGCGGACGGCGTTCGCCTCCCCCATCAGCTTGTCGCGGGTCTCGTTGGCGATCACCTGCGCCCGGTTGCGGGCATCCGCCAGCGCCTTTTCGTAGGCCGCCATCGCGGCCTCCGATTCCTCCTTGTGGCGTTGCGCCTGCGCAAGATCGGCGGCGATGCGCGCGCGGCGCGCCTCGAGGATCGCGCCGACCCGCGGCAGGGCGACCTTTGCCATCAGCACGTAGAGCACGACGAAACACAGCGCCAGCCAGAACAGCTGGGAGGGGAAGTGCTCCTTCACGAACGGCGGGAACGGCGGTGGTCCGCCGGGCGCATGCGTGCCTGTCGTCGGCGTCGCCATCGATCACTCCCGATCAGCAGCCTACCCGGATGCCGCAGCGCACCCGGGCCAGCCGCCTTTAGAGCGCGAACAGCAGCAGGAGCGCGATCAGCAGCGAGAAGATGCCGAGCGCTTCCGTCACCGCAAAGCCGAAGATCAGGTTGCCGAACTGGCCCTGCGCGGCCGACGGGTTGCGCAGCGCGGCCGCCAGGTAGTGGCCGAAGATCGCGCCGACGCCGACGCCGGCGCCGCCCATTCCGATGCAGGCAATACCGGCGCCGATGTATTTTGCGGCGATCGGATCCATGAGAGAGCTCCTTGTTCGAGGTTGCTGGATAAAAAGACGGGCGCGCTAGTGGCCCGGATGGATCGCATCGTTGAGGTAGATGCAGGTCAGGATGGCGAACACGTAGGCCTGCAGGAACGCCACCAGAAGCTCGAGCGCGGTGAGCGCGACTGTGAGCCCGAGCGGCAAAATCGCGCCCAGCCAGCCGCCGACGCCGAGCGCGCCGAGCATGACCACGAAGCCGGCGAACACTTTCAGCGTGATGTGGCCGGCCAGCATGTTGGCGAACAGCCGAACGCTGTGCGAGATCGGCCGCGACAGGAACGACATCACCTCGATCAGCACGATCAGCGGCAGGATGTAGACCGGGATGCCACTCGGCACGAACAGCTTGAAGAAGCGCAGGCCGTTGTGTGCCAGCCCGTAGACGATGACGGTGATGAATACCAGGAGCGCCAGCGCGGCGGTGATGATGATGTGGCTGGTGACGGTGAATCCGGCGAGCGGCACCATGCCGAGCATGTTCAGGAACAGGATGAACATGAACAGCGAGAACACGAACGGGAAGAACCGCATCCCGTCCGGGCCGGCGGTACTGCGTATCATGTCGGCGACGAACTCGTAGGACATCTCCGCCAGCGACTGGGTGCGCCCCGGCACCAGGGCGCGGCTCGCGGTCGCGCCGATCATCAACAGCGAGATGCCGGCAACCGCGATCCCCATGAACAGGGCCGAGTTGGTGAGGAAGATCTCTTGACCGCCCACCGTGCCGACGGAGAGGATTCTCTTGATCGCGAACTGATGGATCGGGTCGGCTGCCATGACCGAATCGTTTCCTCAAGCGGCTAGGTCGGCGCAGGACCGACACCTGCTGCATTCCGACAGGTTGGCAATACTACATCTTCCGGTCAGGGATCACGCCCGCAGACCGCATCACCGACAGCACGCCGCCGCCGAAGCCGAGCAGAAGCAGTGCGATGAAGCCCCATGGCGAGCTTCCGAGCAGGTAGTCGAGCCCGAGGCCCAAACCGGCTCCGAGGATCACGCCGCCCACCAGTTCCGCCGACAGGCGAAGCCCGCGTGCCATGGCCGTCGGGTCGGCACTTCCTTGCGACCCGGTGCCATCCCCGGCCTTGCGGCTCGCGCCGACCGCATCGAGCCGCTTGCCGAGTTGTCGGAGCCTGGTGGAAAGGGCAGCCTCGTCGGCCGGCTTGGCGCCGTGACCCCCTCCGTCGCGGGTGCCGTTGGCCATGCTCTCGACACTCGCAAACTTGAGGAAATCCAAGCGTTTCGCCGCCCCCAAGGCCGCGCGGACCATACTGGCGGGGTCCCCCCCTTGTCAAGAAATCGGCGGCGCGTCTTAAGCCATTGACCGCACGTAGAGATCGCCGCGATGCGCCATCCCGCCGCAGGCGCGAGGATGCTGGCAACGCCTTCGAAGCGCGCGCGCCGCGTCACGGCATGGGCGGCGCCGCCGCGAACGACCACGCCCCATAGCCCACCACGCGGGCGCGGGCGCCGGCGGCGTCCCCGGAGTTGCGCAAGGCAAGCCGGCGCGGCTTGAGGCCGCGTTCTTGCGCCTCCACGAGCAGGCCCGCAATCGGCAGGTAGCCGCAGGCGTCGTCGGGGCCGAGCCGCGCCCCGTCGCCGCGCTCGATCGCCGCCGCGGTTGCGGCATCGCGCCGCCGCGCGGTCGCATCGTCGTAGTAATGCGACAGGTCGGAGCTGACCACGACCAGCGTTTCGGCGCCTCCCCACACGCGCCGCAGGACCTCGGCGAGGTGGGCCGCAACGCCGTCGCCGACCAGCAGCGGCACGACCGTGAACGGTCCCAGCACCGCCTGCAGGAACGGCAGTTCGACCTCCAGCGCGTGCTCGGGCGCGTGCGCGGCGTCCGACCGCCCGACGGACGGCAGATCGGCGATTGCGGCGAGCACCTGCCGGTCGACCGGCACGCGGCCGAGCGGCGTCTCGAACGCCTCGGCAGTGGGAACCGCGATCCCGGCGACCCGGACGTAATGGGCGGGACCGATCACGACGACGCGCTCGATCCCGCGTGCCGCGTGCAACGTCGCAAACGCGGCGGCGGCGACGGCTCCCGAGTAGACGTAGCCGGCGTGCGGCGCGATCAGCGCCTTCGGCGGCGGGGCGGCGGGCGTCGAAGCATCGGCCAGCAGCGCCGCAACCGTCGTGCGCAGATGCTCCGGATCGGCCGGATAGAACATGCCGGCGACGGCAGGTGGGCGAATGTTCATGGGCCTCCCTTGGCGCCGTTGTGCTGCCCCGGCGCAGGGCCCAGATTACGATGGCGGGGCAGCAGTCAGGCGCATGGCCATGGATCAACAGATAGCCGAGGGCGTGGCGGGCCGCTATTGGCATCGGCTCGAGGACGGGCGCATCCAGTGCGACCTCTGCCCGCGCTACTGTCGCCTCAACCGCGGCCAGCGCGGCCTCTGCTTCGTGCGCGCCCGTGCGGGCGACGGGATCGTGCTCACTACCTACGGCCGCTCGTCGGGTTTTTGCATCGACCCGATCGAGAAGAAGCCGCTGGCGCATTTCCTGCCCGGCACGCCGGTGCTGTCGTTCGGCACCGCCGGCTGCAACCTCACCTGCAAGTTCTGCCAGAACTGGGACATCTCGAAGGCGCGCGCACTCGACCGCGTGCAGGATCGTGCTTCGCCGGAGGCGATCGCGGAAGCGGCCGTCCGCAGCGGCTGCCGGTCGGTCGCCTTCACCTACAACGACCCCGTGATCTTCCTGGAATACGCGGTCGACGTGGCGCAAGCTTGCCGCGCGCGCGGCGTCAAGTCGGTGGCGGTGAGCGCGGGCTATATCTGCGATGCGCCGCGGCGCGAGTTGTTCCGGCACATGGACGCGGCCAACATCGACCTCAAGGGCTTCACCGAGGGCTTCTATCGCAACCTTTGCTCCGCGCGGCTTGGGCCGGTGCTCGAGACGCTGGAATATCTCGAACACGAGACCGACGTCTGGTTCGAGATCACGACGCTGCTCATCCCCGATGAGAACGACTCTGCTTCCGAGGTGGCGGCGCTGAGCGAGTGGGTGATGACGCATCTCGGGCCGGACGTGCCGCTGCACTTCACCGCCTTCCATCCCGACTGGAAGATGCGCGACAAGCCGCCGACCCCGCCCGCAACGCTCCATCGTGCGCGGCGCATCGCCCAGGATGCGGGGCTGCGCTACGTCTACACCGGCAACATCCACGATCCGGCCGGCCAGAGCACGTATTGCCATTCCTGCGGCGCGCTGTTGATCGGGCGCGACTGGCACGACCTCACCGCCTGGGCCCTGACTGCCGGCGGCCGCTGCCGCGCATGCGGCACCGCTTGCGCCGGCGTGTTCGAAGGCGCGCCGGGCGGTTGGGGACGGCGCCGCCTGCCGGTGATCATGCCGGAGGTCGCGGGGAAACTTGCGCCGCGGCAAGCGTCACCCGTCATGCCCGCGAAGGCGGACATCCAGTGACCACGGCACGGGGTGCTGGAGCGGACGGTGGTTACTGGGTCCCCGCTTTCGCGGGGACGACGCGCCGCGCGAGCGCGGCCGTTGTCGGCTTTCCGTTTCGCCCGGTGCAGTGTTAGCATCCCACATTGCATGCACCGCTGCGGCGTCGGGGGCGCGGCGGCTTGGCGCGCCGCGAGCGAAGACGCGAAATGCCCCTTCGTCGCGAAGTTCGCCGAGCCCCACAGAGAGGAACAAAACGAATGGCTGAAAGAGTGAAAGCGCGGGACGCTCAGGAATTCTGGTACAGCGGCAAAACCACGCGGCGCCGGTTCGTCGGCTACGGCACGGCCGCCGCCGGCGCGCTCGGCGCCACCATGCTGGTGCCGGCGCCGTGGCGGTCGGCCTTCGGGCAAGCCAAGCCCTACAAGATCGGCACCCTGCAGCCGCTCTCGGGCGCCGCCGCCGCCGGCGGCAAGACCGCGCTGGTCGGCACCCAGATGGCGGTCGATCGCATCAACAAGTCGGGCGGCATCAACGGCCGGCCGATCGAGCTCATCGTCGCCGATTACGAGTCCAAACCCGACGTCGGGCGGCGCAAGGCCGAGAAGCTCGTGGTCGAGGACAACATCGACGTCCACGAGGGCGGCTTCCTCTCCAACGTGTGCCTCGCCTGTGCGCCGGTGTTCGAGGAGCACAAAATCGTCAACATGATCGGCGTCTGCCTCGACACCACGCTGACCACCACCAAGTGCAGCCGCTACACGTTCCGGCCGTTTGACTATGCGCCGGCGCAGGCGGTGGCCATGGCGCCGTACCTCGTCAACACCCTCGGCAAGCGGTGGCACATCGCGTACGCGGACTATGCCTGGGGGCAGTCGACCCGCGACGCCTACGCGGCCGAGATCAAGAAGCTCGGCGGCGAGGTCGCCGGCACCACCGGCATTCCGCTCGGCACCGCCGACATGACGCCGTTCCTGTCCAAGATCACCGGCAACTTCGACGGACTGTTCGCCATCTTCTTCGGCAAGGACGGGGTCACCATCGGCAACCAGGCCTTCGACCTCGGCCTGACCCGGAAGTACAAATGGGCCGGCGACGGCTCGATCGCAGAGTCCACCAACCTTCCGGCGCTCGGCAACAAGATCGAGGGCTTCATCGGCATCAACCGCTATCTTCCGCTGCTCGAAGGCGTGCTCGACACGCCCGCGCACCGGAAGTTCCTCGACGAGGCGGTGGTCCGGCTGAAGCAGATCGATCCGTCCGGGCCGCTACCCGACCGCTTCGTGCAGTCGAATTTCGAGGCCATCAATGCCTTGAAGCTCGGCATGCAGAAGTCAGGCTTCCGCGGCCGCGAGGACACGATGAAGCTGATCGAGGCGCTGGAAGGGCTGGAGATGAAGGAGGGCGATGACTTCCCGCAGGGCGACAAGGTGCTGCGCAAGGAAGACCACCAAGCCTTCATCCGCGAGTTCATTTTCGAAATGAAGGGGGGCAAGCCTGTGATCGTCGAGGTGGTGCCGAAGGAGAAGACGGTATCTCCGGCGGCCTGCAAATTCGCCACCACCTAGAGGCTTCGGTGTCGTCCCCGCGGAAGCGGGGACCCAGTAACCACCGACCTCGCAGACAATCGCCGTCGGTGGTTACTGGATGCCCGCCTTCGCGAGCATGACGGGCTGGGCGATGCCGACGTGACTGCCGACCCAATCATCGACGTCAGGGCCGCTGCCGGCCGCGACTCGGGCGCGGTGCTGCGCACGGCGGCACTCACCGTGCGGTTCGGCGGCCTGACCGCGCTCGACAACGTGAACTTCGAGATCGGTCGCGGCGAGATCCGCGCCATCATCGGTCCGAACGGCGCCGGCAAGAGCACCTTCTTCAACTGTCTGACCGGCGTCATGCGTCCGACCTCGGGCCGCATCCTGTTCAATGGCGAGGACATCACCGGGCTCTCTCCCGACCGGATCTCGCGCAAGGGCATCGCGCGCTCCTACCAGATCACCAACATCCTGCCGAATGCGACCACGCTCGAGAACGTGCGCATCGCCGCGCAGTCGCGCCGGCACAGCTGGAGCATGCTGACCCACCACCGCGCCTACCGCGACCTCGTGGACAAGGCCGAAGCCGTGCTGCAGTCGGTCGGCCTGCGCGGCAAGGCCGACGAGCTTGCCGCCAACCTGTCGCACGGCGAGCAGCGCAATCTCGAGATCGGCATCGCGCTCGCCACCGAGCCGCAGCTCTTGTGTCTCGACGAGCCGACCGCCGGCATGAGCGCGGCCGAGACCCATGCCACCATTGCGCTGGTGCGCCGGATCGCGCACGACCTCACGATCCTGATCGTCGAGCACGACATGCAGGTGGTGATGGAGCTCGCGCAGCGCATCACGGTGCTGCACTACGGCCGGGTGCTAGCCGAGGGAACGCCGGCCGAGATTCAGCAGAACCCCCGCGTGCTGGAGGTCTACCTCAAGACATGAGCACACCGGGATCGCAAGCAGAGCCGCTGATCGCGGTCGAGGAGCTGCACACCCATTACGGCAAGAGCCACATCCTCAACGGCGTCTCGCTCGAGGTCGGCCGCGGTGAGGTCGTGGGCCTGCTCGGCCGCAACGGTGTCGGCAAGAGCACGACGCTCAAGACCATCATGGGTCTGGTGCGGGCGAGCGAGGGCAGGGTGCGCCTTGCGGGGGAGCCGATCACCAATCTGCCGGCGCATCGGCTGGCGCGGCTCGGCATCGGCTACGTTCCCGAGGACCGCCGGATCTTTCGCCTGCTCACCGTCATGGAGAATCTGCGCACCGGCCTCGACCGCAAGGGCGTGACCGAGCCGCGCAAGCGCGCGCTGCTCGACAAGGTCTTCGCTTACTTCCCGGTGCTGGCGGAGCGGCGCCATCAGGCCGGTGGCACGCTGTCGGGCGGCGAGCAGCAGATGCTCGCGATCGCCCGCGCGATGATGCTCGAGCCCAAGATCATCCTGCTGGACGAGCCGACCGAGGGACTGATGCCGCGCATGGTCTCGCAGATCCGGCAGATCATCGAGGTCCTGCACGGCGAGGGCGTGGCGATCCTCTTGGTCGAGCAGAACGTGCCGCTCACGCTCGCCGCCAGCAGGCGCGTCTACATCATGGAGAAGGGCGCGGTCCGCCATCACGCGGCGGCGTCCGACCTCAAGGTCGACGACGCCGTCATCCAGCAATACCTTGGGGTCTAAAGCGCATGGTCGAGTTCCTGCAATCCGTTCCGTGGGATCAGATCATCATCCAGACCGTGAACGGCATCGTCACCGGCATGATCCTGGCGCTGGTCGCCTCCGGGCTAACCCTGATCTTCGGCATCATGGACGTGGTGAACTTCGCGCACGGCGAGCTGTTCATGCTCGGCGCCTATGTGGGCGTGGTGGTGCTGGCGGCGAGCGGGAACTTCTGGGTCGCGCTGATCGTCTCGACGCTCACGGTCGCACTGCTCGGCGCCGCGATTCAGATCACGACGCTGCGCCCGCTGATCGGGCGCGATCCTTTGACCACGATCCTGGCAACGTTCGGGCTCTCGCTGGTGCTGCAGAACTACGCGCTGTGGCAGTTCGGCCCGGTCGCGCGCAAGATCCAGGAGCCGTTCACCGGCCACTTCCCGCTGTTCTATCTCGAGTATCCCTGGTACCGGCTGGTGATCGCGGGCCTGTCGGCCACCATCATCGGCGCCTTCTGGCTGTTCCTCAAATACGGCACCTTCGGCATCTGGATCCGCGCCACCACCCAGGACCGCGTGATGGCGCAGGCAATGGGCATCCCGGTGCCGTGGGTATACACCGCGGTGTTCGCGATCGGCGCCGGCATGGCGGCGGCGAGCGGCGTGCTGTTCGGGCCGCTCGTCGGCGTCAACCACGCCATGGGGCTCGACTGGGTGCTCAAGGCCTTTATCGTCGTCGTGGTCGGCGGCATGGGCAACCTCGGCGGTTCGATCGCCGCCTCGATCTTCATCAGCCTGTTGGAGGCCTACGCCTCGATCTGGGTGAGCCCGGCGCAGGCAGTGATCGTCTCGTTCGTGGTCCTGATCCTCACGCTGCTGTTCCGGCCGACCGGCCTGTTCGTTCCCACGCCCAAATGAGCAAACGCCCGGCTTTCGCCTACTGGCTCGCGTTCAGCATCGTCCTGGCGCTGTTGATCGTGGCGCCGCTGGTGCTGCCGGAATTTTGGCGCCGCTTCCTCACCGAGATCCTGATCTGGGGTCTGCTCGCGATGTCGTCCGACATTCTGATCGGCTACACCGGCATGGTCTCGTTCGGCCACTCGGCATTCTTCGGCCTCGGCATGTACGGCGCAGCGGCCGCGCTCTTGATGGTCAAGCCCCCCAACCTCTGGCTCGCGATCGCCTACGGGCTGTTCGGCTCGGCGGTGGTGGCGCTGTTCGTCGCCTACTTTTCCACCCGTCTGCGCGACATCTACTTCGCCATCACCACGCTGATCTTCTCGCAGATCTTCTACGTCATCATCTTCACCTGGACCGAGGTGACGGGGGGCGAGAACGGGCTCACCTTCAGCCGGCCGCAGCTCGGCATCCCCGGCATCTGGTCGGTTCCGTTCACCTCGGCGACGCTGCACTGGTTCGTGCTCGCGGTGGTCACCGCCTCCTATCTGATCCTGCGGCGCATCACCCAGTCGCCGTTCGGCATGGTGCTGCAGTCGATCCGCGAGAACGAGGCGCGCACGCGCGCCATCGGCTACCCGGTCGAGCGCTACAAGATCGTGGCAGTGATGCTCTCCGGCCTGTTCGCCGGGCTTGCCGGCGTGCTCTATGCCCTGCAGAACCGCTTCGCGGCGCCCGACTTCGTCTACTTCCTGGTGTCGGGCGAGGCGGTGATTTTCAACGTCATGGGCGGCATCGGCACGCTGGTCGGGCCGATCGCGGGCGCCGGCTTCTTCCTGCTCTTGCGCGAGCTGTTCTCGCGCATCTTCGGCGACCAGTTCCCCTACCTGATCCCGGTCGGAATCATCTTCATCGTGATGATCATCTTCATGCCGCAGGGGCTACTGGGCTTCGCGCGGCGGTGGCTCAATCGCTAGCGGCCGGCAGCGATGCCCGACGGGTTTGCTCGGACGAGTTTGCCCTTTTTCGAGGGGTAAGGGTTGAGCCACTCGGGAATTCGGAGCGAAAGCCATGAACACTGAAGACCACCAAGCCATCAGATCGATAATCGATCGCCAGTTCGGGAGCCTAAACTGGACCCCGGCTTCCACCGCGAATTGGGCGGCATTTCTGCGCGATTTCCTGCCTAACGCTTCTCTCTATCCGGCTGCGCGTCCCGCAAAATCCCAGACACCCGAAGAGTTTGTTGAGCGCATGAAGGGGCTCGCGACGACCACGCTGCGCTCATTCAAGGAAGCGCCGTTGGGCCACGAGATCCGCGTATTCGGCAACACTGCCGTCGCAGTTGCCGTATGCCAAATCACGGAGAATGAGACGCGCGTGACTCGGGGCATTGAAATGATGCTCCTGGTCAAGTCTGAGGGGCGATGGCAGATCGTCTCCCAAGCGTGGGATACAGAAAGCGAGTCGCGGCCGATACCGGCGGAACTTCTTGAAACGGGCTGACCAGCCACCGCGCCATCAACGCTCATCGACCTATTGCGCACCGGTGTCTGCTCGTGCCCCCATTGCGACGTCGGAATGTCCGCTCTGGCGGCGGGTCTTGCCGGTAAGATGACCTTCGGCGCAGTACTCAGGCGCGGGCGAGGGTTGCCTCAAGAATGAAATGAGCTCGCCTCGTCGAGGCAGAGCGCGGGTTCTGTGCGCTTGCGACCAAGCCATAGCCCATCGAAAGCGGCGTCGTTGGTCCGGCTGTCGACTTCCATCGAACCAGCCATTACCCTGGCGCCACCATCCCAGGGATGGAGGGCGCCTACGACGATGCGCGCTCGGCTCAGCTATCGCCCGCGCGAAGGGATCGTCTCCGGCGTTGTGGCCGGCAGGCTCGTTCGACTGCCAACCCAGCGCGACCAGGCAAGGATCATTGCCTGGGAAAAGCAACAGGAACTGCGGTCCGGCAAGGTCACACGATCGGACCATGTGTTCGAGGCTCCGCACCGCCATTTGGAGCGCGCTGAACCGCTCGCGGGCACCTCGCCTGTGGGGCCGGCCGGTCCTAAGCTGACAGCCGCCGACAATGCTACCTTGGAGATCTATGATTGGCCGGGAGCATATGCCCAGCGTTTCGACGGCGTCGACAAAGGAGGCGGTTCAAACCGAACGCCGCCCAATCATCGCCGGCATCGCGGAAGTGCGGTGTACGTCAGGGAGCAGGGCGGGTTCTGTCTGCATGGGATGCCGCCCTGCGGCAATCCGCGGTGCATCGTGGTCACGCACGACTGGGACTTGCTCTTCAAGGCACTCAAACAGACGCGACGGCTGACCATCGTCGTCGAGCTCTGATGGCGGCTCGGGCGAATCCCTTGCGACTTCCCGCTGGCCGTAAACCGAGACGCGCGCCCAGGCGGTGTCGGTCAAGTCGCCGGCGGTTCGTCGATCAGGCTCACGTGCGCGGCGACCACGCGCCAGCCCTCGGGAAACCGCGCCCAGGTCTGCATCTGCCGGCCGATCTTGCCCGGGACTGTGTCGCGGTGGAACAGCGTCGACGCGACCGCGAAATCCGATCCAAAAGTGGTGATCACGGTGCGCGAGCGCTTGCGCATCAAACCGACGGCAGGGCGCGCGGCACGATAAGCCTTGATTTCCGAGTGGCCGTAGAGGTTCTCGCCGATTCCGTAGCGGATGGTGCGGGGATCGTCGCGGAACAGCTCGTCGAGCGCCTCGACGTCATTCGAGACCAGCGCCCGCTCATAGCGCTCAAACGCGGCGCTGACCTCTGCAACCACATCCGGCCGGTCGATCTCCATGCGTGCTCCCCTCGCATTTCTCGGTCTCGCTGCGGCGATGCGCCATGTTCCTATCAGAGTGCAGTATCCGCTTGCGCCTGTGCCAACCAGCTGACCACGGATCAGTCGAACGGCAGGCCGACATAGTTCTCGGCGAGCGCCGTTGCGGCGGCGCGTGAGCCGGTGACGTAGTCGAGCTCGGCGTGCTGACGGCGCCGGTCGAAAGCATTGTCCCCCTCGAACCGGTGCAGGATCGAGGTCATCCACCACGAGAAGCGCTGCGCCTTCCAAGTGCGGCGTAGGCACGTCTCGGAATAGCTCGCGAGCAACTCGGTCCGTCCGGATCTGAGCCAGGCCGCACAGGCGCGCGACAACACCCGAACGTCGGCGATCGCAAGGTTCATGCCCTTGGCACCCGTCGGGGGCACGATGTGAGCTGCATCGCCGGCAAGAAAGAGGCGGCCGTACTGCATCGGCTCGACCACGAAGCTGCGCATGGCCGTGACGCCCTTCTGCAGCACCGGCCCTTCCGTCAGGTGCCAGTTGTCGCCCCGCGTTTGCAGCCGCTGGCGCAACTCGCGCCACACCCGCTCGTCCGGCCACCTCGAAAGGTCTTCCTCCGGGTCGCATTGGACATAAAGCCGACTGATCTCGGGCGAGCGCATGCTCAGCAGCGCAAATCCGCGATCGTGGTTCGCGTAGATCAGCTCCTCGGCGGCTGGCGGTGCCTTTGCCAGGATGCCGAGCCAGGCGAAAGGGTAGACCCGCTCGAATTCGGTCAGGACGCCGGCAGGGATGGTGGGGCGGCAGATGCCATGGAATCCGTCGCAGCCGGCGATCACTGCGCAGTGCAGTTCCTGCGCCTCGCCATCCTTGCTGTAGCGAATGGAGGGGGCGTCGCTTGCGAGGTCGTGGACGCTGTCTGCCTCGGCCTCGAACAGAATCTCACCGCCAGCCGCCAGCCGCGCCGCAATCAGGTCCCTCACCAACTCCTGCTGGCCGTATACGGTGACGCCACGCCCGCCGGTGAGATCGGCGAAGTCGATGCGATGTCCGGCTCCGTTGAAGCGCAGCTCGATGCCGTGATGGATCAACCCTTCGCGCACCATCCGCTCGCCGACGCCGGTGTCGATGAGAAGCTCTCGCACCCATTGCTCGATGACGCCGGCGCGGACGCGCTCCTCGACATACTCGCGGCTGCGCGCCTCCAGGATGATTGACTCGACCCCTTCGAGCTGCAGCAGATGCGCAAGCATCAGCCCGGCGGGCCCGGCGCCGATGATCCCGACTTGCGTGTGCACGCGAGTAGACTCAGTTCGCCGGCGAATGCATCGGCCTCGGCAGTGCCGGCCCCGGCCACGCCACGCGATCTTCCTTGATCTCGTTGAAGAACCAGTCGTGGTAGCCGCGCGCCAGCAGCCACTCGATGCGGTCGCCGCGCCAGAAGATGCGTCGCCGCTCGAAATCGCGTTCCTTGACGCCGAGGACGAAGTCGCGGGCGCGACGCAAGTCGGCGGCGCAAATCGGCAGCTTCCGCATCGCGCCGAACCAGCGCGCCAGGTTGGGGTGCTGCGCGCCCGAGAACTCGACCTCCATCGCCTTCGCGCTGGCGAGATGCGGAAACAGCGCGATGTCGGCGATCGAGAGCGGTCCGCTGACGAATTCCCGGCTGGCGAGATCGCGCTCGAGCGCATCATAGACCAGGCGGAGATCGGACCGCGCCGCCGCGAGCAGCCCGTCCGGCATGCTGTCCCGCCGATCGGCCCATTTCCAGTACGAGATATCGACTAGGATGGGATCGATAAACGCGTCGGCGGCGCGCTCCCAGGCGCGCGCATGCACGCGCGCCGCCGGCGCCTCCGGATAAACCGGCTTCGCCGGATAGCGAAACTCCAGATGGCCCACGATGTCGGCCGAGTTCACCACCACGACGTCGCCGTCGACCAGCACCGGCACCTCGACGCGCCCGTTGACCGCCTTGAGCGCATCGTGACTCGACCGCAGCAGGCCGTCGACCGCTTCGAACTCGAGGCCTTTGTGCTCGAGCACCATGCGCACCTTGCGCGCAAACGGGCTGAACGCATTGTCATAAAGCTTGATCATGGGGTGCATCCGCGTGGACGGGCGCGGCACGCTCGCACGCGGGTAGGGCGCCGGCAAGCGCCGCACACAGCGTGCGATCGACGCCGCGATGATCGCGGCCGAACACGAGTGCGCGACGAGGCCTTGCCGGGGTGCAGGAAATTGGGGAGAGTCGCGGCCACAAGGGGGTGGATCTCGTGCACGGCCCTGGCAAGCCGGACTATGAGCTTCAATCGACAAACCACTCGGCCGACGGCCGGCTGGTGCATGTTCTGTTAGGCGCGATCGCGGCCGTCTTGGCGGGCTGCTCGCCAGACGTCCCGCCGCCGCAATTGCCGGCCATGGTGAAGACCGAGGCGGTGCAGTTCTCCGACTATGCGCCGCGCGTCGAGCTGACCGGCGAGATCAAGGCGCAGGTCCACAGCGATCTCTCGTTCCGCGTCAGCGGTCGCGTCATCGAGCGCAACGTCGACGTCGGGGCCCACGTCACCTCCGACCAGCCGCTTGCACAGCTCGATCCGCAGGAGCAGGAAGCGAACGTCCGGTCGGCTGAGGCGAACGTCCAGGCGGCGGAGGCGCAGCTGCGGCAGGCGACCTCGACCTTCGAGCGACAGCGCACGCTGCTTGCGCAAGGCTTCACGACGCGCGCCGCCTACGACCAGGCCGAGCAGGCGTTCCGGACCGCGCAAGGCTCGCTCGACGCGGCGCGCGCGCAGCTCGAGACGGCACGCCAGCAGCTCTCCTATACGACCTTGCGCGCCGGCGTGGCAGGCATCATCACCGCCCGCAATGTGGAGGTCGGCCAAGTTGTGCAAGCGGCGCAGACCGTGCTCAGCGTCGCGCAGGACGGACCGCGCGACGCCGTCTTCCACGTGCACGAGTCGCTGTTCGCGCTCGGACGCGCCCAACCCGTCGTTGACATCACCCTGGTCTCGGATCCGAGCGTCAAGACCGTCGGCAAGGTACGCGAGGTCTCCCCCACCGTGGACCAAGTGACCGGGACCGTGAAGGCCAAGGTCGGGCTCGAGCAGGCGCCCACGGCGATGACGCTCGGGGCGCCGGTGATCGGCTCGGGTCGCTTCACGGCGCGCAAGCTCGTCGCCCTGCCCTGGAGCGCGCTGACATCGCAGAATGGCGAGCCTGCGGTGTGGGTGGTGGAGCCGCAGACCAAGGCCGTCTCGCTGAGGCCGGTGGCGATCGAGGTCTACCAGCGCGAGCAGGTCATCATCCGTGACGGATTGAAGGCGGGCGAGATCGTGGTGACCGCCGGGGGCCAGCTGCTGCGGCCGAACCAGACCGTTGCGCTCGCCGCGGAGCCGCAAAGATGAGCAGCATCCCTCGCCTTGTCTGCCTGGGAGCCATGCTCGCGCTCCCCGGATGCAAGGAACAGCAGGCCCAGGCTCCGCCTCTCCGTCCGGTGCTTTCGGTGGTCGTCGCTCCGCAAGACAGCCGGGTGCTGGGATTTACCGGAACGATCGAGCCGCGGTTCCGCGCGAGTCTCGGCTTTCTTGTTCTCGGGCGAATCATTGCGCGGCACGTCAATGTCGGCGACCCGGTGACGAAGGGGGCGCTGCTGGCCGCGCTCGATCCAGTCTCGTTCGAGCTCGCCGTGCGTTCGGCGGCGGCCGACCTCTCCAATGCGCTGGCCCAGCAGGCAAACGCCACCGCGACCGAGACGCGGCAGCAGATCCTCCTGGAGCACAGGACGACCACACCGGCTCAGTTCGAATCGGCGCAACAGGCGCGCGAGGCCGCCGACGCGGCCGTCGTGCGGGCGCGCGCCAACCTGGCGAAGGCGCGGGAGCAACTCGGCTACGCCGACCTGCGCTCGGATTTCGACGGGGTCGTCATGACGGCCGATGCCGAGGTCGGGCAGGTGGTGGCGGCGGGGCAGACCGTGATGACGGTTGCGCGCCCCGACGTTCGGGAGGCGGTCGTCGACGTGCCGGATGATCTCTCCGGCGACTTGCGTCCGGACAGCCGTTTCGAGGTCGTGTCGCAAGTCGATCCCGCCACGCGCGCAAACGGCACCGTGCGGGAGATCGCACCGCAGGCGGATCCTGCCACTCGCACGCGGCGCGTCAGGATCACATTGGAGAACCCGCCGATCAACCTTCGCCTCGGTTCGACCGTGACCGCGACGCTGACCACCCCGACCATGCCGCGGATCGAGCTGCCGGCTTCCGCCCTGCTCGAGCGCGACGGCAAGACCATGGTGTGGGTGGTGGACACGGCAACGCGCACGGTGTCCACACGCGACGTGCGGCTCGCGACCCGCAACGGGCGCGCTGTTCAGATCGCTGACGGTCTGACGCCCGGCACTCGCGTGGTGACGGCGGGCGTGAACAGCCTCACGCCCGGCCAGTCGGTCAAGCTCACCGGGGCCGCGCGGTGAAAAACGTCAACCTGTCCGAATGGGCGCTGCGGCACCGGTCGCTCAACTGGTACTTCATGCTGGTGTGCACGATCGCGGGCGTGATGTCCTATCTCAGCCTCGGCCGCGAGGAGGATCCGGCCTTCACCATCAAAACCATGCTGATCCAGGCGCAGTGGCCGGGCGCCTCGGTCGAGGACACCATCAATCAGATCACCGAGCGCATCGAGCGCAAGCTCGAGGAGCTGGAAGCGCTCGATTACACCAAGAGCCTCACCACCGCCGGCCAGACCACGATCTGGGTCAACCTGCGCGACACCACCAAGGCGCGCGACGTGCAGCCGACCTGGAATCAGGTCCGCAACATGATCAACGACATCCGCGGTCAGTTTCCCCAAGGGACGGTCGGGCCCGCCTTCAACGACCGTTTCGGCGACGTCTACGGCAACATCTATGCATTCACGTCGGACGGGTTGAGCGCGCGGCAGCTGCGCGACTATGTGGAGGAGGCGCGTGCCAAGGTCCTGCTGGTCCCGAACGCCGGCCGCGTCGACCTGATCGGCGCGCAGGACGAAGTCATCTTCCTGGAGGCCTCGACCCGCCAGATGGCCGCGCTCGGGATCGACCGTCAGACCGTGCTGCAGACCCTGCGGGAGCAGAATGCGATCGCGCCGTCCGGCGTCATCCAGGCCGGGCCGGAGCGCGTCGCAATGCGGGTGGGAGGGCAGTTCATCTCGGAGGAAAGCCTGCGCGGGATCAACCTGCGGATCAATGATCGCTTCTTCCGCCTGAGCGACATCGCCACCATCTCGCGCGGCTACGTCGATCCGCCGACCTCGCTGTTCCGGTTCAACGGGCAGCCCGCGATCGGGCTTGCCATCGGCATGAAGGCCGGCGCCAACCTGCTGCAGTTCGGCGAGGCCCTGAAGGAAGAGATGCGCCGGATCGTCGGCGAGTTGCCGATCGGCGTCGGCGTGCACCTCGTCTCCGATCAGCCGGTGGTGGTCGAGCACGCGGTCGGCGGCTTCACGCGCGCCCTGTTCGAGGCGGTCGCCATCGTGCTGGTCGTGAGTTTCATCAGCCTCGGGATGCGCGCCGGCTTGGTGGTCGCGCTCGCCATCCCGCTGGTGCTCGCCATCACGTTCCTGGTGATGGCGTATCTCGGCATCTCGCTGCAGCGCATCTCACTCGGGGCGCTGATCATCGCGCTCGGTCTCCTGGTCGATGACGCCATGATCGCGGTCGAGATGATGGTGGCGCGGTTGGAGCTCGGCGACTCGCTGCAGAAGGCGGCGACCTACGTCTACACCTCGACCGCGTTTCCGATGCTGACCGGCACGCTGGTCACCGTTGCCGGCTTCATCCCGATCGGGCTCAATAGCAGCGCCGCCGGCGAATACACCTTCACGCTGTTCATCGTGATCGCGGTCTCGCTGCTAGTGTCGTGGATCGTCGCGGTGCTGTTCACGCCGTTGCTTGGGGTGACGCTGCTGCCGGCCACGATGAAGAAGCATCACGACAAGCCGGGCCGGTTCATGGCCGCCTTCTCGCGCACGCTTATCGTGGCGATGCGTTGGCGCTGGGTGACGATCGCGGTGACGGTCGCGCTGTTCCTGGCCGCGCTCGTCGGCATGCAGTTCGTCCAGCAGCAGTTCTTCCCGGCCTCCGACCGTCCCGAGCTCGTCGTCGACTTCACGCTGCCGCAGAATTCCTCGATTGCCGAAACCAAGGCGCAGATGGACCGGTTCGAGGCGACGGCGCTAAAAGGTGATCGGGATATCGACCACTGGTCGTCCTATGTCGGGCAGGGCGCGGTGCGCTTCCTGCTGTCGTTCGACGTCCAGCCGGCAAATCCGTTCTATGGCCAGATCATCTTGGTCACCAAGGATTTCGCCGCGCGCGAGCGCGTCAAGGCGCGGCTGCAGAAGGTCGCGCGCGAGCGGTTCGTCGGCACCGACATTCTGATCACGCCGCTGGCGCTCGGACCGCCCTCGGGGCGGCCGGTGCAGTATCGCGTCAGCGGCCCGGAGATCCAGAAGGTGCGGGAATTCGCGCAAGGGCTTGCCGCGATCGTCGGGCACAACCCGCGCGTCGACAATCCGACCTACGACTGGAATGAGCCCGCCCGGATCGTGAAGGTCGAGGTGCTGCAGGACAAGGCGCGCCAGCTCGGGGTCAGCTCCGAGGACATCGCCGCGACCCTGAACGGGCTGGTGGGGGGCTCCGCGATCACGCAGGTGCGCGACGATATCTACCTCATCAACGTCATCGGGCGCGCACGCGAGGCCGAGCGCGGCGCGATCGAGACGTTCCAGAACTATCAATTGCCCGGCAAGAGCGGACAGTCGGTGCCGCTCGCCGCGGTCGCGACCTTCCGCTATGAGCTCGAGCAGCCGGTGGTATGGCGCCGCAGCCGCGTCCCGACCATCACGGTGAGGGCGACGATCCGGGACGCGACCCAGCCCGCGACCGTGGTCCAGCAGCTCGCGCCACAGGTGCGCGCGTTCACGCAATCTCTTCCGCAGGGCTACAAGGTCGAGGTTGCCGGTCCGGTCGAGGACAGCGCCAAGGCGCAGGGACCCATCGTCGCGGTGGTGCCGATGATGCTGCTGATCATGGCGACCATCCTGATGATCCAGCTCGAAAGCTTCCACCGCCTGTTCCTGGTGGTGGCGGTCGCGCCGCTCGGGCTGATCGGCGTGGTGGCGGCGATGCTGCCGAGCCGCTCGCCGCTCGGCTTCGTGGCGATCCTCGGTGTGCTGGCATTGATCGGCATCCTGATTCGCAACTCGGTCATCCTGATCGTGCAGGTCGAGGAGCTGCGCGCCGAGGGGCGCGATCCCTGGGAGGCGGTGGTCGAGGCCACCGAGCACCGCACGCGGCCGATCCTGCTCACCGCCGCGGCGGCGAGCCTCGCGCTCATCCCGATCGCGCGCGAGGTGTTCTGGGGGCCGATGGCCTACGCCATGATGGGCGGCATCATCGTCGGCACGATGCTCACGCTGCTGTTCCTGCCGGCGCTCTATGTCGCCTGGTTCCGCATCAAGGCGCCGCCTGCCTCCAAGCCGGCCGAGCCGTCGCCGGCCGAGCCGCCGCCTCGGGAGCCGGCGCACGTCGCCGGCTGAGCAGCGGAGCGCGGGTTGGCGCGGTTCTGCTTCGGACCGTGTTCGGTGGGCGCGTGCGCCGACGCGCGGGCTCGCGGCGCGGCCGAAGGCGTAAGCCGCAACCGATGACCCTGGCCATGAGAAACCCCCGCCGGGAGGGCGGGGGTTCCGATGTTTCGGGGTTGCCTTATTGACGCGTGCCAGTATTGGTGTCGCGCGGGGCCGCACCGGTATTCTCCTGCGTAGGCGCCGGGCTTTGAGCCGTCGGTGCCGGAGCAGGAATGGTGCGCGGGGGCGCGGTGGACGTCTGGGTCGCCGGCCGCTGCGGGTCAGTGCTGGCCGTGCGGTCGCCGCCGCTGAACCCGAACACGAAGACGAAGACCAGGAACAGGGCGACCAAGCCGCCCACGATCCAGCCCCAGCTCGCCCCTGGGCCGGGTTCATCCAGATATCGGTCGGACCGCGGATTCATCGGGTCGAGCGGGTCGTTTGGTCGATAATCCGTCATGGGGAGCTCTCCCTTAGGGTTCGCTGTAAGAGAACCCGAGAGCGCGGGGCGGGTTCCGAGCGCTCACCCGGCGTATGGTATTTCGTTACCAGGTAGCCGAGTGGCGATTGGGGGAGGGGGCAATGGATTAGCGGGTCTGTAGGATCCACTATTCGCCATTCGCTATTCGTCGGGGCGAGTGGAATAGTGTCTCTGTACGCGCCACCATTCGCCATTCAGCATTCGCCACACTCGCCACTTGCCATTCGCGATCGTGAGCAAAGGACAACGCATGCCTACGTCACGCGTCGATGCTGCCCCCGAAACTGTGCACTGGGGATTTTTCGAGGCCGGCCTCAAGCCTTTGCTCACGATCGACAGCGGGGAGCAGGTTACGTTCTCGACGGTTTCGGGCGGGCCCGAGCAGATGCCGGGCGCGCCGATGGCGGTGCCGCCGGCGCTGCCGGCCATCCATCAGAAGGTGACGCGCCGCATGGTGCCGGGGCACATCTGCACCGGTCCGGTGGCGGTGCGCGGCGCCAGGCCGGGCCAGACCCTGCAGGTCGACATCGAGGCGATCGGGCTCAATTACGACTGGGGCTACAACGTCGTGCGTCCGCTCGCCGGCGCGCTTCCGCATGATTTCGAGGAGACGCGGCTGATCCACATCCCGCTCGATCGTGCCCGCATGGTTGGGCGGCTGCCCTGGGGCATGGAGGTTCCGCTCAAGCCCTTCTTCGGGGTGATGGCGGTGGCCCCGCCGCCGGGCTGGGGCACGATCTCGACGCTGCCGCCGCGGCAGAACGGCGGCAACCTCGACAACAAGGAGCTCACCGCCGGGACCACGCTCTACCTGCCGATCTTCGTTCCCGACGCGCTGTTCTCGGTCGGCGACGGCCACGGCGCGCAGGGCGACGGCGAGGTCTGCATCACCGCGATCGAGACCGGGCTTGTCGGCACCTTTCGCCTCACCGTGCGCAATGACCTGCCGCTCAAGTGGCCGCTGGCCGAGACCCCGACGCACATGATCACCATGGCGTTCGATCCCGACCTCGACGATTGCGTGGTGATCGCGCTCCGCTCGATGCTCGACCTGATCTGCGCGCGCACCGGCCTCGACCGCTACCAGGCTCACACGCTGTGCAGCCTGGCGGCCGATTTGCGCGTCACCCAGGTCGTCAACGGCAACAAGGGCATTCACTGCATGCTGGAGAAGCGTTATCTGCAGCGCGGGTAGCTCACCATGCCAGGCCTTGTGCCGGGCATCCACGTCTTCCGTGCCGCCGCAAAGACGTGATGGCCGGGACACGCCCGGCCACGACGAGTCGGAGACGCCGAGATCCGAGGAGGACCGCCATGAACGAAGATGCCCTCAACCGCAGCCTGCGCAAGTTCCTCAAGACCGTCGGGGTGACCGCGCAACGCGAGATCGAGAAGGCGGTGCGCGAGGCGCTCGCGGGCGGCAAGCTCAAGGGTTCCGAGACCCTTCCGGCCAAGGCGGTGGTCACGCTCGGCGGCACCGATCTCAACCTCACGGTCGAGGGCGCGATCGAGCTGGAGTGAGGCGGTCCTCGCTCACAAGAGCTGCGCTAACAAGCTTGCGTGGCATCCGTGCCGTCACGCACCGACATCATTCAACCGGCTGGGCGCCGGGGTTGACCTCGCTCACGTGCTCACGCAACGGCACATCGTGCCCCACCGCCAGCGTTTCGGCCAGTATCGTGCCGTCGATATCGAGGGTGACCGGCTCGGGCGTACCTGCCGCGGCGGCGACGAAGCCGATCGCGTTGGCTTTGCGGTACCCGGCCGCCCGCAGCGCCGCTACGCAACGCTCCGCTTCGGCAAGCGGAACAGCCGCCAGCAGTCCGCCCGCCGTCTGCGGATCGAACAGCAGCGGGTAGAGCGGATGCCGGCTGACAGTATCGAGCGCGCGGATCGCGCGCCGCAGCCGCACGTTCTGCGGCTGCAGCGACGAGAAGATGCCGAGCGCAATGGTTTCGCGCGCGCCGTCGAGGATCGGCACGGCGTCGATCGCGACGGTCACGTCGACGTTGGAAGCGCGCACCATCTCGACCAGGTGACCCAGCAGACCAAATCCGGTGACGTCGGTCGCGGCCTCTACCCCGTGCCGGCGCAGGATGCCGGCTGCCCGGCCATTGGACTGAGCCATGTGCGCGAGCGCCGCCATCACCCAGCGCGCCTTGGCCTTGCCGCGCATGTCGGCGGCCAGCAGCGTGCCGGTGCCGATCGGTTTGGTGAGGATGAGCGCGTGCCCCGGCCGCAGGGCTCCCTTGGTGAGCGCCGCGTCGCGCGCCACCAGCCCATTGACGGAGAAGCCGAGCGCGAGCTCCGCCCCCTCGCTGGTATGGCCGCCGACGAGCGCGCAGCCGGCCGCGCGCAGCACTTCGTTCGCCCCGACCATCATCGCGGAGAGGTCCGCCTCGACCTTGCTTTCCAGTCCGTACGGAATGGTGGCGATCGCCAGCGCCGTCTGCGGCTCGCCGCCCATGGCATAGATATCGCCGAGCGAATGGTTGGCCGCGATCTTCCCGAGCATGTATGGGTCGTCGACGATGGCACGGAAATAGTCGACGGTCTGGACCGAGAGCCGGTCGCCGCCGGTATCGACGACGGCGGCATCATCCGGCGCGTCGAGGCCAACCACGACGTCGTCGCGCGCCGCCGGCTCGATCGCACCGAGCGCCCGCGACAGCACGGTCGCGCCGACCTTGGCGCCGCAGCCGCCGCAGCGCATCGCGATGGCGGAAATTTCCTTGAGCGCCTGCTTGTCGGCGAGCGGCGGCAGCGCGGCGGGCGGTGTCGCCATCTCGGGCAGGTCATTGAACTTGCGCATGAACCGGCGATCGATCCAATCCTTCCAGCGCCACACCCAGGCGCCTTCGAACGCCAGGCCGTTGCGGGTACCGACCGCCCACCGCTCCCCGGTGGAGACGAGATAAAGGGCGTCGCGCTGCGGCTTGAACGCCTGCAGCGGTCGCCCGGTCAGGGTGCGGCGAATATTTTCGGCGAGCACCGGACCCGCCCGCACCGCATAGACGCCTGACTTCGGCAGTTCACGAGCCGCGAACGCGATGGTGTCACCGGCTGCGAATAGATCTTCGTGCCCAAGGACTCGTAGCCGATCGTCGACTTTGAGGAAGCCGCGCTGGTCGAGCGGCAAGCCGGTGTCCGCCAGCCAGCGCGCCGGGGCCGCCTGCGTGGTCCACAGAATCTCGTCGGCCTCGACTGCCGGGCGCCCGTCGAGCAGCAGCCGGCCGGCCTCGACGCGCTTCACCGCCGCTCCGGTCACGACGGCGATATTGCGCTCGCGCAGGACGGCGTGGAAGCGGGCGCGGAACGATGTCGGAAAGCTCGGTAGGATGTCAGGCATATCCGAGACCAGCACGAATGATAGTCCCGCAGGGTCGTATCCGGCGCTCGCCACCTCCCGCCGCAGCCGATGCTCGACCGACAGCATCAGCTCGACGCCGCCGGCGCCGGCGCCGACGAGCGCGATCCGCGCGCGCCCCCTGCGCTCGAGCGTGCGCGCCAGGAGCGCCTCGAACCGCCCAAGAAACCCGTCGATCGGCTTGACCGGGATGGCGTGCTCCGTCGCGCCCGGGACGTCCCCGGTATTCGGCGTTGAGCCGACATTGAGCGACAGCAGATCATAGGGCACCGGGGGACGATCGCGACAGATCACGCGGCGCCCGGCGAGATCGAGATCGACCATCTCATTCTGATAGAGGCGGGCACCGGCAAAACGCGCCAGCGGACCGGTATCGATGTGGGCGTCGTCGTAGCCGTAGTGGCCCGCGATGAGACCGGGCAACATGCCGGAATAGGGTGTGTGCACTTCCCGGCTGATCAAGGTGAGGCGCACGCCCGTGATCGGCTTCATGCCGAACATGCGCAGCACCGTAACGTGGGCATGGCCGGCACCGACCAAGACCACGTCCTTGACGATTGGCTGCGTTACGCCTTGCATGCAGCTCTGCTCGCATCAAGCCGCGTCACGCACCGAAGCCGTCTGCTCCCAAACGCGGTCGGCCACAACCGAATCCAGCTTGCAAGAAGGCGGGCGCCACCGCCATGGCGCCCGCGAGGTAACGCATAGCCCAAAGTCTAGCTGTTCAGCTCGCTCGCGGTGATGACGTACTTGAATGCATCCGGCTCGAGGCTATCGAGTCGCCCCGCCGCGGTTTCTGCCTGCGGATACATCAAGAAGTCGACGACCGGTCCTTTGGCCCCGGGCAGCCCGATGTCGTGGGCGAAATTGTAGGCGATCCAATTGCCTTCCCACGACCCGAACAGACCCCGCCGCGCGGATATGACCTTCGGGTTGAGCAGTGCGAGGTTGGCGGGCGGCTCTTCGAGAACGACCTTGCGAACGTCGGCCGGATCGACTGGCAGCCAGCCATACCCTGTCAAGTAGACCTCGGCCCGGCAATGCTGGGCCTTGGTAACGGTCTCGGAATTCGCGCCGAGGCTCTTGTAGCCGAACTTGGAAGCCCCGACTCGGATGCCATAGACATCGCGCGCCGGTAGGCCCGCGGCCCGTGCCAATCCGACATAGAGCGCATTGAGATCGGCACACTTGCCGCCGAGATTGTTCGACTTGAGCATGGCCGCAATGTCGCCGATTCCGCATCCGCGCGTCTTCGGATCGCGGAACGTATTGTCGACGATCCATTCATAGATGGCGCGGGCCTTCTCCAGATCCGTCTTAGCGCTGGCGGTGATGCTGTCGGAGGTCTGCTTGACGATGCCGTCCGTGGGAACGAGCGCCGTTGCACCGGTGTAAAGCGTTCGATCCGCTTCCGACAGCGGCGCGGCCGCGCCTGGACGCCCGAGGTCAACGTACCGATCGCGCACCGCCACCGTGCTGATGATTTCCACGGCCGGATTGGGATCGCCGTCGGCCCATTCGACGTGCAGCATCTCGGCGCCGTATTTCGGATCGCGCAGCCGCGACGCCTTGGCACCGGTGGTCCATTCGTTGGCTATGACACGGGCCCAGTCCACCTCGTTGACGGCCGGGAGCGGAACCCAGGCCTGCACTTTGCCCTCGGGCCTTGCGATTTCGACCAGGGTCCGCATCCGGAAAGTTCGCCACGCCCCCGGCCGGGGCGCGTAGCCCGCTTCCGCACGTGCCGTGCGCGCCAGCCCGGCCGCCAAGGAAGCCGCCACTCCCGCCTTCACGAAGCTGCGTCTGTCAATGGTCATCGTGTCGTACTCCCTGAGTTGCCAATTGCCCCTTCAGCTGACGACTTGGGCCGTTGCGGATCCGATTGTGAGCGCGCCAGTGCCCGCATCATCGCTTCCGCCGTGATGCCGTTCCATGAAAACTCGCCCTCCGCCACAAGCCTTGGCTTGAGCGTCCGGTCGAGCACGAACGTGGTCGGCAAAGTATTGACCTCCCACGCCTTTGCGACCGCGCGATCGCGATCAAGCAGGATCGGAAAGTTGACCGGCATCGTTTCGAAGAAGCGCCGCACGCGCTCGTCGACCTCGGCGACGGAAACCGCGAGGACCGTTACGCCCGCATCGGCGGAGCGTGCGACGAGGCGACGCAGAGCGGGCAGTTCATCGCGGCAGGGCTCGCACCAGGTGGCAAAAAAATGCACCAGTACCATCGAGCCGAGGCGCGAACGCAACGCGATATCGGCGCCGTTGAGATCTGGAAGGACAAAGGCCGGCCGGTCGCCTCCCGTCCAGACCTGCAGTTCGGACGCCCGCAGCTCCGCGGTCGCCGCGGTCATGCTTGCAATGGCAAAGCCGAACAAACGCCATGCCTTGCAAACGCGTGAAAACAGCCGACCCACCTTGGCGCGGGGCGTCAAGCGCTGAATCATGGTCACGATCACGTCGGCCTGCCCGCTATGAGTTTTCACGGCCTGCAACCGCCATGTTACGCAGCATGCACGGCTTCGAAAAGTCCGGCCGTGAGGATCTGTTTTTCCTGATGGCAGCCACACTGCTTCCGCCCAGTGTCGAGGAGATGGCGTACCACCAGCAAGGTTGCTCATGATCGCGGCGAAAAACAACAATATGTGAACGGGTCATCACCTGGGCGCATTGCAACACTGCGAAAACGGAGATGATGCCGACCAACGCCTGTCGGTTTTTTATGTATGCACCGGCCGCGGAGCAAAGTTGCGCCCCAAAGCGGGTGCCCGTGGCTCGCGGCCATGCCCGCGCGTTCAGGCCGGGCCCGCAGACGGTATTCGCCGCGGCCGCGCTCACTCAAAGCGCGCAGGTGCGGAATCCCGCAATGACGTCGTTGCGCTCGGGGGTGAAGAAGTTGCGATAGCCCGGCCGCGCCAGGCGCGCGCTCGTCGCCCACGACCCGCCGCGAAGCACCTTGCGGGTATGGAACCAGGGTTGCGAGTAATCCTCGTACGGATCGGGGCTGAAGCCGGGAAACGGCACGAAATCGGAAGCCGTCCATTCCCACACGTTGCCGACCATCTGCCGGCAGCCGAAGGCGCTGTCGCCCTGCGGACACGCGGCGACCTCGAGCGGCCGGTCGAACGCAAAGTCCACGCTGGCGTGGCTGCGGCCTGGCGCTTCGTCGCCCCAGGGCCAACGCCGCTTCACGGCAGCAAGCCGCGTCCCGTCGCCCGCGGGCACGCCGACGGCGGCTGCCTCCCACTCGGTTTCCGTCGGCAGGCGGCGCTTTGCCCAGCGGCACCAGGCTTCGGCTTCGTACCAATTGACGAACGTGACCGGCGCATGCGCAGGGAGCTCCTCGGTACGATCATAGCGCCGCCATGCCCAGGTCCCCTCAGCCTTCGGTCGCCAATAGACCGGTCCCTCCGCGCCTTCGCGCTCCCGCCACGCCCAGCCGTCGTCGCCCCAAAATTCCCGGTGCCGATAGCCGCCATCGTCGACAAAGGCCGCAAACTCGGCATTCGTCACCGGCGCCTTGGCGATGCGGAACGAAGCGAGCTCGACGTCGTGCGCCCATTTTTCGTTGTCGAACACGAAGCCATCGGCGGCGGTCGAGCCGAGCCGCCATGTCCCGCCCGGCACCTCGACGTCCCCCGACCAAGCGCCGCCGTTGCGAGCGGGCGGCGCGCCAAGCGCGGATGGCTGCGCGTAACCATGCGTTTGCCGCGTGTACGTCAGGGCCTCGACGTGCATGTCCTCGTGCCGAATGGCAAGCTCGTAGAAATAGCGCGACGCGGAATCGATGTTGCGACCCAGCCGCTCGCGCTGCCGCTCGAGCACATCCGCCAGGAAAGTGAAAATCGCCTCTCGGCCGGGCAGGCTCAGGTCCCAGCGTGTCGCATGCGGCACGGTGCTCGAATTCCACAGCAGATCGGCACGCTCGATCAGCGGCGCGTTGCCGTGCACGTGGCGCAGCGTCCAATATTCGTGGAACCAGCCGACATGCCCGATCTCCCAAAGGATCGGGTTGACGATCGGCAGCATCGGCCCCATCAACTGCGCGGTCGACAGGTCTTCGGTCAATCGGTCAGTGCGCGAGCGCGTAGCGCACAGCTCGGCGACCAACTGGTCCGTGCTGGCGCCACTTGTCGGCCGGTCCCTCACCGTATCGTTCATGAACATCATCCTTATCACGCCCGCGCCTCGATCGTCACGGTCCGGCAACCGGACCACTGCCGTTCGGTGGGCACGGATACTGCGTGAGCTCGGTCACCGCGTCCGCGTGGCGACGAAGTATCGGAGAAGCCGGGCGGACTTGATGATCGCCCTGCACGCCTGGCGCAGCGCTGACGCTATCCGCGCCTTTCGCCGGCAAAACCCGCATCGACCGTTGATCGTCGCGCTGGCCGGTACCGACATCAACGACTTCATCGAGCGCGACCCTAAGCGCACGTTGCGCTCGCTTGATTTGGCGGATCGCTTGGTTGGGCTGCAGGACTTGGCGCGGCGCCGTCTGCCACGACGATATCATCGGAAGTTTTCGGCGATCGTGCAGTCGGCGCTGCCGGTCGCGCGCCGCGTCGCCGGCCGCGGCCGCGCCTTTGATATCGCCGTTGTTGCACAATTGCGCGCCGTGAAGGATCCGCTGCGCGCTGCCAAGGCGGCCCGCCTTCTACCCAGCATCTCGCGGATTCGGATCATTCACCTCGGGACTGCCGAGAGCAAGCGATGGGCGGCCGACGCCCGGGCGGAAATGAAGGTCAATCCGCGCTACGTCTGGCGCGGCGCAAAGCCCGGCGCGGAGGTGCGCCGTTTGCTCGGCCGCGCGCAGGCGCTGGTGCTGTCCTCGTTGAGCGAGGGCGGCGCCAACGTGATCTCCGAGGCCGTGGTCGCTGGCGTGCCGGTGCTGGCGTCGCGAATCGACGGGTCGGTAGGGCTGCTCGGCCGCGATTACCCGGGCTACTTCCCGGTCGGCGATACCGCCGCACTCGCGCGGCTGCTGCGGCGGATCGAAGTGGAGCCGGCTTTTCTTGCCGGGTTGCGCGCCGCGCTTGCGCGCCGCGCGGCCCTGTTCACGCCGCGGCGCGAAAAGCAAGCATGGAAGAGCTTGCTCACGGGGCTCAAGCGATCCGGCGCCCCAAAATAGCTTTGCGAGTTGCAGCCCTTCTGCGCGATGACGATGCTGATGCGATGCGGCCCGCCAAGGTGGTGGTCACGTTCGGCGGCCCCGATCCCAACCACACCGTCGAGGGCGAGATCGAGCCGGTGTGACTACGCTGAGGCTCCTGCTGGCGCGCAACTTTCCCAGCCGTGGTCTCGCGCGCGCCGGATCAGTTTCCGGTTGGGTCGTCCGCAGGGCGGTCGCGCAGCGGCCGCTCCTCCATCAAGAGCAGGAATCCGAGCGCGACCGCCAGTGAGAGCGCGGCGGCGAGGAACACCCAGCGGAACGCACGGGCGAGGCCGCCGCCTGCGTCGGCGTGCGCGAGGATGGCGGCGGCCCGTCCTCCGGAGCCGGCAGCACCGACCCCGGCGAGCAGAATGGCGCCGAATGCCGCCACCAGGATCGCACCGCCGAGCTGGCGGAAGAAGTTGAGCGCGGCGGTCGCGGTCCCGAGCTGATGCGGATGTACCGCGTTCTGCAGCGAAACGGTCGTGACCGGGAACAGCGAGCCGCAGCCCAGTCCCATCACGGTGAGCAGCGCGGCTGAGGCCGCAACAGGCATGGCGGGCGCGGCGGCGAGCACGCACAGCGCAGCGGTGCCGCAGGCCAACGAGCGGCACGCGCTTGTACTGAGCAAGCCGCGCCATCCTGCGGCCCGAAAAGGTCGCACCGATCACTGTGCCGCCCAGGAGCGGAATGAGCCCGAGGCCTGAATACCCGGCACTGAGGCCCGCCACGGCTTGCAGGTAGACCGGCACGTACACCGACAGTCCGATCAGGCTGCCCATGCCGAAGCCGGCCGACAGCGTCGCCGCGCGCACCACCGGATTGAACAGCACCGAGAGTGGCAGGAACGGTTCAGACGCGGTCGCGAGACGGAGCGCGAACAGGATCCATAACGCAACCGACGCCGCAAGCAGGCTCGCGATCACCGGCGAGGTCCACGCGTAGCGATTGCCGCCCCAGGTCAATGCCAGCAACAGCGAGACGGTCGCGGCCGCCATCAGCAGTGCGCCGAGTATGTCAAGCCGATGCCGGCGCTGCATCTGCGGCAGGCGCGCCAGGGTTCGGTAGATCATCGCAAGCGCGCCAAGACCAAGCGGCACGTTGACCCAGAAGATCAGCGACCAATGCAGGTATTGCGCCGAAAACCCTCCGAGCACGGCGCCCACCACGTTGGCGGCCGCGAACACCGCACCGAAATGCGCTTGGTAGCGCGAGCGTTCCTTTGGCGTGACCACGTCGGCGATGATGGTCTGCGCGAGTGCGATCAGCCCGCCCCCGCCGAGCCCCTGCACGGCCCGCGCCAACACCAGCGCCGGCATGGTGCGCGCAAGCGCGCAGGCGATCGAACCGGCGACGAACACCCCGATGCCCGCGAGCAGAAGCGCGCGCCGGCCGTGGATGTCGGCGAGCTTGCCGTAGAGCGGTGTCACCGCAGTCGCGCTCAGCAGGTAGGCGGTGATCACCCAGGAGAGGCTGGCGACGTCGCCGAGCTCGCGGCCGATCAGAGGCAGCGCAGTCGCCACAATGGTCTGGTCGAGCGCCGACAGGAACATCGCCAGCATGAGGCCGAAGATGATCGGGCGCACCTCGGCTTCGGTGAGGCGGACGCGGGGAACGGCAGCGAGAGGCGGCGGCTGTTCGGCGGACCCGTGCATGCCGTCACTGCTCTGCAATGCATCACTTCGCCGGAATCACCGGCAGCAGCACGAACGCCCCTCGGTCCGGACCGGTATGCAGCGTCACGTCGCCGCCGAACACCAGCGCCGGCCGGTCGCGCGGGTCGTCGTGCCGGAACGGGCCGACCCCGGTCCACACCTTGCCGAGCGTTTCGAGCCCCTCGCCCGGCTCGCCCGGATAGGCGTAGTCCTTGCCGCGCACGGTGAGCGCGATGCGATAGCCCTTCGGCACCACGATGCAGGTCGGCCAGACCTCGACATCGACCTCGTAGACGTCGCCCGGTTTGAGCTTCTGCTCCTCGTCGTGCGTGTGGTACGGCCGGTAGGGCAGCGTCAGCTTCGGATCGAGCTTGCGGTGCGAGACCCGCAGCCACCCCTGCGCGATCGGCGTATGCGGATCGAGCGCGCCCTGGAACGTCACCTCCTTCATGTCGGGGGTGAACGCACGCACCACCAGGAACAGGTCAGCGTCCTCGGTCGCCGACGAGACCCACAGCTTCGCGGCGATCGAGCCGGTGATCTCGGTCTCGTCCTCGAGCGGCGGGGTGAGGAAGGTTACGCCGTCCCCGAGGCCCCCGTACGTCATCATGGCGGCTGATTTTGGCGGCTGCGCCGACAGGGTGAGGTCCCCGGCATTGAGATAGAGCTTGGTCCACTGCGTACGCGCGAGCGGCCATTCGTGCTCGTGGCGCTCGACGAATTTCTCACCCGGATGGCGCACCTGCAGCAGCACCTTCGGCTGCTGATCCCAGCCGGTGTCCTCGCCTTTGAGGAAATGGCCGAAGAACTTCTTCTGCAGGCCGACGCCGTAGTCGGTGTAGAAGTGCGTCCAGTGCTCGATGCCGTGGCATTCGAGCCATTTCTGCTCGGAGGCCGACCGCACGAAGCCTTCGAAATTGCCGCGCGGATGCAGACCCTGGCCGCCCCAGTTCGCCGACGAGAACAGCGGCGTCCTGACCTTGCTCCAATCCGGCATGCGCGACTGCCAGTACTCGGCGGTGTCGAGCTTGTTGGCGAGGCAGTCCTCGTAGAAATTACGGCGGTTGGCGCCGAGCTCTTCCTCGGTCAGCGTCTGCGGGCCCGAGACCCAATCGCCATTCATCCGGCTCTTGAAGCCGCGCGTGCCGCGGCCGTTCTGCAGCGTGTAGACCTGCGCGCGCGACCAGTCGTGGGTAAAGCCGTTGCAGAAGATGCCGCCGTGGTGCGCCATGTCGCGGTAGAAGTCGGCGGCGCCCTCCCACAGGCAGATCGCGGCGAGGTGCTTGGGCTGTAGCGCCGCGCATTGCCACTGGTTCTCGGCGTAGTAGGAGATGCCGTTGAGGCCGACCTTGCCGTTCGACCACGGCTGCACGCCCGCCCATTCGACGCAGAGCGCGAGATCCTGCGCCTCGCGCCGCGACCAGATGTCGATCACGCCGGGCGAGCGGCCGGCGCCGCGCGAGTCGACGCGGATGACGACGTAGCCGTCCGGCACCCACTTCTCCGGATCGACGACCTCCCAGCACTGGTACTTGTTGGTCGAGCCGGTCGGGACCTCGGGGTGACTCGCGCACATGCGCCGCCATTGATCCCGGTAGAGGTCCTCGAAGTGCAGCCACTTGCCGTACGGGCCATAGGTCATGATCACCGGGTACCGACCCTCGGCGATCGGCCGGTAGATGTCGCAGCGCACGACGATGCCGTCATCCATCGCGATCGGCATGTCCCAGTCGATGCGCATGCCGTCACGGATCTCGCTCTTCTCGCGGTAGTCCATCCCGTCTCGTCCTCCTCGGCGCTTTTGATTGGCCGCGAAACATGCCCCGCCGGGCGCGCGTGGGTCAAACCTGCGCGGTGGGTTGCTTGACGGCGCGCGCCGCGCGCACGCGCCCCTTCGCGAATACCTACGAAGACGCGGCCGTGCGGGCCACGCGGCCCTCGATCGGATAGGCGGGATCGTTGTAGCCGGGCGTCGAGGGATGGCCGGCCGCGACCAGCCGATCGATCATCGCCTCGTCCTCGGCGGTGAATTGGTAGTCGAGCGCGCCGACATAGTCGTCAAACTGCGCCTCGGTGCGCGGACCGCCGATCGCGCCGGTGACTAGGCGGTTGTTGAGCACCCAGGCAAACGCGAACTGCCCGGGCGTGATGGCGCGCGCCTCGGCATACCGCTTGATCTCCTGCGCGAGCGCCAGCGACTCCGCCCGCCACTCGGTCTGCATCATGCGCTTGTCCTTGCGGCCGGCGCGCGTCTCCGGCGGCGGCTCCTCCCCCGGCGCGTACTTGCCGGTCAAGACGCCGCGCGCCAGCGGGCTGTAGGCGATGACGCCGAGGCCGAAATGCGCGCACGCCGGCAGGTGCTCGGTTTCGACCACGCGGTTGAGCGCGTGGTAGTACGGCTGGCTGACCACCGGTCGGTCGATGCCGAGCCCGTCGCAGATGCGGCAGATCTCGGCGACGCGCCAGGACCGGTAGTTGGAGAGGCCGAAGTAGCGCACCTTGCCGTGGTGGATCAGGTCGCCCATCGCGCGTACGGTCTCCTCGAGCGGCGTCGCGTGGTCCTCCTTGTGCAGGTAGTAGATGTCGATGTAGTCGGTGCCAAGGCGCCGCAAGCTCGCCTCCGCTTCGCGCATCACCCATTTGCGCGACAGGCCGCCGCGGTTCGGGCCTTCGCCCATCGGGCTGGCGAGCTTGGTCGCCAAAACCCATTCGTCGCGCGCGTTCGAGATCGCGCGGCCGGTAATCTCCTCGGATTTCCCGCCGTTATAGGCGTCGGCCGAATCGATGAAGTTGACTCCCGCCTCGCGCGCCTTGGCGACGATGCGCTGCGCCGTCGCCTCGTCGGTCGGGCCGCCGAACGTCAGTGTGCCGAGGCACAGTGGCGAGACTTCGAGCCCGCTGCGGCCAAGCTTGCGGTATTGCATCCGGATGCTCTGGTTGTGCGCGACGCTTGCCGGTCAGCTCGACGGCTCCGCCGCGTATTGCGCGTCGGTGACGTGTTCCATCCAGGTCACGTGCGAGCCGTCGAGCGCTTCCTGCATCGCCAGGTGGGTCATGCCGTGCTTGGGCGCGGCGCCGTGCCAATGCTTCTCGTTCGGGGGGATCCAAACCGTGTCGCCGGCGCGGATCTCGCGCACCGGCCCGTCCAGGCTCTGCACTCGGCCGACACCGGCAAGCACGTGCAGCGTCTGGCCGAGCGGGTGCGTGTGCCAGGCCGTGCGCGCGCCCGGCTCGAAGGCGACGCGGGTCGCGCGGATGCGCGCCGGCCCCGGCGCTTCGATCACCGGATCCTGCCAAACCGTGCCGGTGAAGTACTCGGCCGGCCCGCGCCGCGTCGGCCTTGCCACAGACGAGAAGATCTCCACCATCGGCCTTTTTCCTTTCGCTAGTGCTCGCCATGGCCAATCTAGCCCAACTTCGGGATGCGCAAAAACCGGGCTGATTGCACCGGACCGTGCGGCACCTGCCGCCCGATTGGCCACCGCCGCCGCGCCCGGTTCATGAGGTGCGCGCATGCGCTCCATGCCCTTGGCGCACCTGCTGAAATGCGCGAATCGCACCTACATCAGCACCAACGACAATAACAACGGAAACGCGTCGGAAGAGTCGCCCGCAAGGGAGATGTTCCGATGCTACGCGCCTATCCACTTCCCATCCCGCCCGCCGTCCCGGCGGCCGCGAAAGTTGCAAAACCGAATCTCGTCCGCCGCCTGTATGCGGCCGTGAGCGCATCGCGCCAGCGTCGCGCCGAGCGCGAGATCGCGCACTACCTCGCCCGGTCGGGGCTGAAATTCACCGACGCGGTCGAGCGCGACGTCGAGCGCCGCTTCTTTCATCACCGGTCCGTCTAACCAAAGGAGTTCGCCATGTCCCCCGTTCTTAATCCAACCGCCGGTTCCCAGCCGCGCGCCTGGCCGCGGATCGCCCGGCTCAAGCGCGCACTCGGCAACTTCGCTGGTGCCCTGCGCGTGATCGCGCAGGCCGTCGCCGAGGCGCGCGAGATGCAGCGCGCCGCCTATAAGCGCTATCCGTCGGTCGGCGAGTAACCGCCACCGAGCCCATGAGCTCTCGCCTCCGCGCTGGCTGCCTCGCTCGCGAGCTCAGGCCGGCTGCAGCCGCTGGCGCGGCAGTGGCGGGAACGCAAGCGCCACTGCCACGGCGCCGAGGCCGACGGCAAACGAGCCGACAAAGAGCCAGCTGTAGGCACCGAAAGTGTCGAACACCAGGCCGCCGGCCAATGGTCCGATGGCCATGCCGATGCTCAAAAGCATCGTTGCCGCACCGAACACCGTGCCCATGATGCGCTGCCCGAAGTACTCGCGCGCTAGCACCGCGTACAAGGGCATCACGCCGCCGTAGGCCGTCCCGAAGATCGCGGCCAGCGTGTAGAAATCCGCGAGGCGAGTAACGAACGTGTAGGCGCCGATCGCGAGCGCCTGCACGATGAGCCCCGCAATCAGAACCTGCTTGGCGCCGAGCCGATCGGCAAGCACACCCAGCAGCAGGCGCCCGCCCAGTCCCGCCAGCCCCTCGACACTGTAGACACTGACCGCGGCCATCGGCGCAACGCCGCAGAAGATGGCATAGCTCACCATGTGGAAGATCGGTCCGGAGTGGGCCGCGCAGCAAGTGAAAAAAGTCAGCCCGAGGACGAGAAACTGCGGCGAAAGGGGCGCCTGGGCGGCCGACATTCCGCCGCCGACGCTGGTCAGCTCGGAGTGGAGGGCGTCCGGGGCCGGCGCGGGAGGCCGGCGGACCAGCAGCGCAGCCGGCAGCAGCAGAGTCCAGGCCAGGATGCCGATCGTGAGCATGGCCGTGCGCCAGTCGTAGGTGGAGATCAGCCAGCGCGCGAACGGCGAGATCGTCATCGGCGCCACGCCCATGCCGGCGGAAACGAGCGAGACCGCAAGACCGCGATTTTCTTCGAACCACGCAGTGGCTGTTGCGATCATGGGTGCAAAGAAGGCGCTGGCGGCAAGCCCGACCAGGATCCCATAGGTGAGCTGGAAGTGCGCGAGCGAGGGGGCGTAGCTTGCGAGCACCAGAGCGAGCCCGAGCAGCAACGCGCCGATCAGTACCACGACGCGCGTGCCGAACCGGTCGCTGGCCGCGCCCCAGCCGAAGGCGCCGAGGCCCATGACGATGAAGTTGAGGGTCATGGCGCTGGAAATGCCGGCCCGCGACCAGCCGGTCGCCGTCGACATCGGCTCAAGGAAGACTGCCAGAGAGAACATCGCCCCGATGGCGACGCAGGTCATCAGCGCGCCCACGCCGACGATCACCCATCCGTACGAGAGCCTCATGGATGCGCCTTTCCGCACGACACCCTTCTCACCCGGTCAAGGCCGCAAAGCCTCGGGCCGCTCGCCAATGCTGATGAGGGCCGCGTATGTCATCGTGCACGCGCCCTCTTCTGGGCGCGGTCGAACAACAGCGCCACGTAGCGGCGCAGATGATCCACGCATGCCGCGGCATCCCTGGCATGGCCTTCGGCCTTGGCGATGATGAACGCACCCTGCAGGACGGCCTGCATGTAGATGGCGAGGCTCGCGGCCGTCCAAGGCGGATTGAGGCGATGCGTCTCGATCGCTTCACGGATGTCCGCTTCGACCTGCGCGGCGTGGCTCATGATCGAGCGCGCGCAGGCATCGCGGATGGGAAGATTGCTCCGGTACGTCTCCTGGATCATCGTGCCAGCGAGACACGTGAACTCGGGCAGCTCTCCCGTCAGCAGCGCCCTGCGGAAGTCGATGTACCCAAGCACGCGATCGAGCGGATCGGCATGCCGGTGGTACGGCGCCGCGGCGAACAGGCCAACTGCCGCCTCCGACCAGTGGTCGGCGGCCGCAACCGCCAGCTCCTCTTTGCTCTCGAAGTGGTGGAAGAATGCGCCCTTGGTCACGCCGGCCGCAGCGCAGAGCTCGTCGACCGTGCTTGCCGCGTAGCCTTTCGTGCGGATCATCGACACGGCGGCGTCCAAAAGCTTCTCCTTCGCCGGCCGCTTCTGCGTAGCCTTCATGTCCCACATCGCGTGATAAAAACCAACCGATCGGTATGACATACCAACTAGTTGGTAAAGTCAACGCAGACGCGCGTCTTGACTTCTGGATCAACGCGGACGGTGAAACGTTGTCGAAGGCACGTTCCTTCCAACAATCGATTGTGTACATGCGAGCACGAGCCTCGATGCCGGCGATCCGGGTGGCACCAGAGCATTGCCCACCCAGCATCATTGACCCTGCACTGTTCGCATGTGAGTGTCAGCCCAGCTCACGGCAAACCAACCCGATCGCCCGGCGCACCGGCCGACAACGGTTAAGAGGAACCTCATGAGGACATCACTTCGGCATCTCCTGCTGGCTGCCGTAACGGCTGCCGGGCTTGCGGCGGGCGGCGCGCCGCTTTCCGCGCAACAGCCGGTGCGCGTCGGCATCGTCACCTTCGTGTCAGGGCCGGCCGCCGGCCCGTTCGGTGTGCCGGCGCGCAACGCCGCCGAGCTCACCGCCGAGATGCTCAACGCCGGTTCCCTGCCCGCGCCCTACACGCAGAAAGGTTTTGGCGGCAACCCGATCGAGCTCGTGATCATCGACGAGGCGGGCGGCCCGCAGAAGCAGGTCACCGAGTTCCGCAGCCTCGCGCCGCGCGTCGACCTCGTCATCGGCTACATTTCGAGCGGCGACTGCCTGGCGATCGCGCCGGTCGCCGAGGAGCTCAAGAAGCTCACGGTGCTGTTCGACTGCGGCACGCCGCGCATCTTCGAGGACGCGAGCTACAAATACGTGTTCCGCACCGGCCCGCACGGCACCATGGATAACGTCTCGGTCGCGCTTTATCTGCTCGAGCGGTTCCCGAACGTGAAGTCGATCGCCGGCATCAATCAGAACTATGCCTGGGGCCAGGATTCATGGACCGACTTCGAGGCCGCCATGAAGGCGCTCAAGCCCGGCATCGAGGTCAAGACCTCGCAGATGCCGAAACTGTTCGCTGGCCAGTTCGGCGCCGAGATCACCACGCTGCTGGCGAGCGGCGCCGAGGTGATCCATTCGAGCTTCTGGGGTGGCGACCTCGAGGGCCTGGTGCTGCAGGGCGCGCCGCGCGGCCTGTTCGAGAAGCACAAGGTGATCCTTTCGGCCGGTGAGCCCGGCATCAACCGGCTCGGGACGAAGATTCCGGAGGGCACGATCATCGGCGCGCGCGGGCCGTTCGGTCCGTTCGCGCCCGACACTCCGCTCGCGACCTGGCTGAAGACGAACTACCAGGACCGCTACCAGGTGCCGCCGAACTATGCGTCGTTCAAGATGGCGCAGGCGATCCTCGGCGTGAAAGCCGCTTACGAGAAGGCGCAGGCCGCGGGCGCCGCGACGCCGAGCCAGGAACAGATCATCGCCGCGTTCGAGAACCTGACGTTCGAAGGACCGGGCGGCACCGTCAAGATGGCGCTCGGCAAGGGCCATCAGGCGGTGATGGACGTCGCCGTTGGCACCGCCAGGAGCGAGGGCGGCCAGCTCAGAATCGTCGACATCGTGCGCTATCCGGCCGACAAGGCGAACCCGCCCGAAGGGGTCAAGAGCGAGGCCTGGATCAAGTCCGGCTTCAAGGCGAAGTAACGACGAAGTAGAGGGGCGGACAAGGCGCGCGCCAGCGCGCCAGTGCCCACGCGGATGCACAACCTCGTCGCCGACGCTCCTCGCAACGACGGACACTCGGCGCCGTCATTGCGAGCGCAGCGAAGCAGTCCGCGATATCGGCCCCGTTTCTGGATTGCTTCGTCGCTTACGCTCCTCGCGATGACGGAGCAGGAATGACCTCGTTCCTTCCGGTCTTGTTCGACGGCATCGTCTATGCCTCGTGGCTGTTCCTGATGGCCTCGGGGCTCACGCTCATCTACGGCGTCATGCGCATCCTCAACATCGCGCATGGCAGCTTGTACGCGCTCGGCGCGTACTCGGCGGCCTCGCTCGCCGGCGCGTGGCTCGCGGCCGGCTACGCGGCGGTCGGCAGCTTCGCGATGCTGCTCTTCGCCGCGTTGCTGGTAGGCGCCGTGATGGGGCCGCTGCTCGAGCGCGGCCTGCTCAAGTGGATGTACGGCCGCGACGAGGTCGTGCTGCTGCTGATCACCTACGCGGTGTTCCTCATCCTTGAAGACGTGATCAAGCTGATCTGGGGCGTCGACTCGCGGCTGTTGCCGGAGCCCTACGCGCTGCCCGGCAACTTCAGCCTCGGCGGCCTCGCCTACCCGTACTACAACCTGCTGCTGATCGCCGCCGCCGTCATCACCGGCGTGTTGCTGACCTTGGGCCTCACCCGCACGCGCCAGGGCAAGCTCCTGCTCGCCGTGATCCACGATCGCGAGGTCAGCGCTGCCATGGGGATCGACGTCGGCCGCGTCTATCTCGTCACCTTCACGATCGGCGCCATGCTCGCGGCGCTCGGCGGCGCGCTCACCGCGCCCACGATTGCGGTCAGCCCCGGCATCGGCGTCGAGGTGATCGTGCTCTCGTTCGCGGTGGTGGTGATCGGCGGGCTCGGTAGCCTCGGCGGCGCGGCGCTCGGTGCGCTCCTGGTCGGCATCGTGCGCTCGGCGACCGTGCGTTACTGGCCGGAAGCCGAGCTATTCTCGATCTACGCCGTGATGGCGATGGTCTTGATCGTGCGCCCGACCGGCCTGTTCGCCGCTCCGGAGGCCCGCAAGATATGAGCCGCGGTCATCATTGCGCGTTTCGTAGGGTGCGCAAAGAGCCGCGACAGCGGCGCGTGCGCACGCGTTGTGCCGAGGCTCCAGGTCCGCCCGTCGGGCGCGATGCGCCCGCCTTTGCGCACCCTACACGCGGCCGAGGCGCGGCATGATCTGGTCCGTCGCCGCGGCACTTGCCGCCGCCGCGCTCGCACTCGCCTGGACGGCGCCGCAGTGGCTGGTGTTCCTGCTCACGCTTGCCATCGCCAAGGGCGTGGTGGTGCTCGGGCTATTGCTGCTGATGCGCACCGGGCTGGTCTCGTTCGGCCAGGGCCTCTACTTCGGGCTCGGCGCCTACGGCGCGGCGCTGCTCGGCCACTGGGGCGGCGTCGCAGATGCCGCCCTGATGCTGATCGCCGGTACGCTCGCCGCCGCGGCGATCGCCGCCGTCCTCGGCCTCCTGCTCGCGCGCTATCGCGCGATCTTCTTCGCCATGCTGTCGCTCGCCTTCTCGATGATCCTCTACGGCACCTTGGTGAAGAGCTCGGCGCTCGGCTCGACCGACGGGTTCAACCTGCACGCCAAGACCTTCGCCGGCGTGGCGCTCGCGGCCGGAAGCGAGCGGCGCGTGTTCTTCGCCGCCGGCATCCTGGCGGTCGCGATCGCGGCGTGGCTGCTCTACCGGCTGCTCGACTCGCACTGGGGACGGATCTCGGCCGCGATCCGCGACAACGAGCTGCGCGTCGACTACCTCGGCGCCTCGGTCTACCAGGTCGTCTACGTCAACTATGTGATCGCCGGCGCGCTCGCGGGCCTGGGCGGCAGCCTTGCGGCCTTGGCGGTCGGCCACGTCGATCCGGACGTGACCTACTGGACGACCTCGGGCGAGTTCGTGTTCATCGCCGTGCTCGGCGGCACCGGCAACGTGGCCGCGCCCTTCTTGTCGGCGATCATCTTCGAGGGCCTGCGCACGCTCGCGAGCCAGTACGCCCCGATCGTGTGGCAAATGTCGCTCGGGCTTGCGATGCTCGCGATCATCATGTTCCTCCCCGCCGGGCTGTGGTCGCTCAGGCGGCCTGGGAGGGCGGGATGAGCGCGATCCTCTCCGCCGAGGGACTGCACAAGAGCTTCGGCGCGGTCACCGCCGCGGCCGACATCAACCTCGCCTTCGATGCGAACGCGGTGGTCGGCCTGATCGGCGCCAACGGCGCAGGCAAGACCACCTTCCTCAACATCGTCACCGGCTACCTGCAACCCGACCGCGGACGCGTGACGTTCCATGGGCGCTCGCTCGTCGGGCTGACCCCGCGCGCCATCACCCGCCTCGGCATCTCCCGCTCGTTCCAGATCCCGCAGCTGTTCCAGTCGCTCACCGTACGCGACAACCTGCGCGTCGCCGAAGACATCGCCGGCGCCGTGCGGCAAGCCGACGCCATGCTCGAGCGCTTCGCGCTCGGGCCCTACGCCGACCACACCGCCGGATTGCTGCCGGAGGGCATCCGCAAGCTGCTTGACGTCGCAATGGCGCTCGTCGGCAAGCCCAAGCTCTTGCTGCTCGACGAGCCGACCAGCGGGGTCGCGGCCGACGAGAAATTCGGCATCATGGATCTGGTGATGGATGCAAGCCGCACCGCCGGCGTCGTCGTGCTGTTCGTCGAGCACGACATGGACATCGTGGCGCGCTACGCCAACCGCGTCGTCGCGTTCTACGAGGGCCGCGTGATCGCCGACGGCGAACCGGCGACGGTGCTGCGCGCGCCCGACGTCCGGCGCTACGTCATCGGCGAGGAGACCGCCCATGCTGCGGCTTGAGGGCGTCTCGGTTTCGGTCGGGCCGGTGAGCATCCTGCGCGAAGTCTCGCTCGACGTCGGGGCCGGCGAGTTCGCGGGCCTCATCGGCCGCAACGGTGCCGGCAAGACCACGCTGCTGCGCACCATCATGGGCATCCTGCGGCCGCGACAGGGGTCGGTGGAGCTGGACGGCGTGCCGCTTACCGGCCTGCCCGTGCACGGCCGCGTCGACGCCGGCATCGGTTACATGCCGGAGGACCGCCGCCTGATCCCCGGCCTATCGGCGGAGGAGAACGTGATGGTGCCGGCCTGGGCGGCGAACCTTTCCGATGCGGCGCAAAAGTTGGCGGAGATCTACCGGCTGATCCCGGAGGTGGAGGCGTTCCGCGCCCGCAAGGCGTTGCAGCTCTCGGGCGGCCAGCAGAAGCTGGTCGCGCTCGCGCGCGCCATCATGGCGGGCCGCCGGCTCCTGCTGCTCGACGAGCCGTTCGAGGGCGTCGCGCCGGTGCTCGCCCGCCGCCTCGCCGAGGTCATCGCCAGCCTGCGCACCGCCGGCCTCTCGGTGGTGCTGTCGGAATCGAGCCTGACCCACGCGCACGGTCTGCTCGACCGTGTATTCGACATCGATCGCGGCGCCGTGACGCTGCGGAGTTGACTACGCCCGTCGTTGCGAGGAGCGTAAGCGGAGCAATCCAGAACCTGCGGCCGGTTGCTGGATCGCTTCGCTTCGCTCGCGGCGAGGTCACCCCCGATGCCTGATGCTCACGCTGCTTGGCCGGGCTCCGTACCGTCGATGCGCTCGGAGGCGCATTTCGGCGACCGCGTGGTGCGTTGCTTTGTCGACCGGCCGAAATCGACGCATGCCCTGCTCGCCGACGCGCTCGTGCGCAACCCGGACGGCGAAGCGATCGTATGCGGGGCCGAGCGCCTGACCTACCGCGAGTTCGACGCCGTGGTCGCACGCGCGACCGCGGGGCTGGCGGCGCGCGGCATCGCGCGCGGCGACCGCGTCGGCATGCTGCTCGGCAACGGCACGGTGTTCCCGGTCGTTCTGTTCGCCGCGCTCCGCCTCGGCGCCGTCGCGGTCCCGATCAGCATCCGCGAGCAGGCCCCCGGCCTCGCCTACATGCTGGCGCACTGCGGCGCCAAGGTCGTTGTGCACGATGCCGAGCTGGTCGATCGCTTGCCGGACGCGCGCGCAGCGCCTGCGCTCGCGCACCGCATCGCGGTGCGGCCGGGGGCGCCGTGCGATCAGCTCGAGCTCATGGCAAACGCCGCCCGTCCCGTGATGGCGAGGAACGCAGGCGACGAAGCAATCCGCGAGCCTGCCGCCGTTTCTGGCTTGCTTCGCCTCGCTCGCAATGACGACGACGGCGACGAGGAGGACACCGCCGTTATCCTCTATACGTCCGGCACCACCGGCCGGCCGAAGGGCGCGATGCTGACCCACCTCGGCATTTGCCATTCCGCAATGCATTACGAGTGCTGCATGGCGATCGATGCGCGCGACCGCTCGGTCATCGCCGTGCCGATGAGCCACGTCACCGGCGTGGTGGCGCTGATCGCCACCATGGTGCGCGCCGCCGCCACCATGATCGTGATGCCGGCCTTCAAGGCGGCGGATTTCATCGCGCTGGCCGAGCGCGAGCGCATGACGCATACGCTGCTGGTGCCGGCGATGTACAATCTCTGTCTGCTCGAGCCGAGCTTCGCGGCGGCGGATCTCAGGTCCTGGCGGGTCGGCGGCTTTGGTGGCGCGCCGATGCCGCCGGCGACGATCGAGCGCTTCGCCGCCAAACTCCCGGCGCTCTCGTTGATGAACGCCTACGGCGCGACCGAGACCACCTCGCCCGCGACGCTGATGCCGCCGTCACAGACCGCGGCGCGCCTCGACAGCGTGGGCCGCGCCGTGCCATGCGCCGAGATCCTGGTGATGGACGAAGCCGGCCGCGCGCTGCCTTCGGGCCAGGAAGGCGAGATCTGGATGCACGGCCCGATGGTCGCCAAGGGCTACTGGGAGAACGAGGCTGCGACCGCCGAGAGCTTCGTCGCCGGCTTCTGGCGCTCCGGCGACATCGGCTCGATCGATGCCGACGGCTACGTGCGCGTGTTCGACCGCAGCAAGGACATGATCAACCGCGGCGGTTACAAGATCTATTCGGTCGAGGTCGAGAACGCGCTCATGAGCCATCCCGCGGTCGTCGAGGCCGCGGTCGTCGCCAAGCCGTGCGCGGTGCTGGGCGAGCGGGCGCACGCCTTCGTGACCGTCACCGGCGCCGGTGCCAGCGCCGAGGCGCTGACACGCCGCTGCGCCGAGCTCCTCGCCGACTACAAGGTGCCGGACAGCTTCACGCTCGGCGCCGAGCCGCTGCCGCGCAACGCCAACGGCAAGCTGATGAAGCGGCAGCTGCGCGAGGAGCTGTTGCGCTCGCTCGCCACCAAGTAGCGGCACTTCAAGGCGGTGTCGCGGCTTGAGCAAGTCGAGGCCCGAACATTGCGGGCGAATGCAGGGGGCGAACATCGTCCGCGATCACCTGTTGATTCTGCCCGACGGTGCGCTCCCAACACGGATGGACCTCTCGGAAAGGACAGGATTGCTCATGAGCACGACGCACGATCAGCTTTCGTCGCTGCTGGCGACAGCGTCCTCGTGCCGTCGCTTCCAGAACATGGACTGACGCCATCGCGTCTCGAGGCGATAATAGCGGGTTCTGGTGGAGCGATAGGCGGCGTATTCGCGTTGCAGGTCGCGAGCGAACGTCTCCAGGGACGCATGGTCACCCGAGACGTGCGCCGCGATGCTCGCGGCGGCTCGTGTTCCGTGCTCCAGCGCGTTCGCAATCCCTTGAGAGCTCAATGGATCGAAGGCCAGTGCTGCGTCGCCGACCGCGAGCCAGCCGACTCCGTATCCAAGATCAAGGTGCTGAGACCTTGCCGAGCGAACAAACAAGCGCTCCGACGGTTCGAAAGCCCGAAACCGATAACGCACATGCGTCGTGCGACCGAGTTGTTCGAGCCACCACGCATGCAGGTTGGTCTTTGCTCCTTTCGGCAATAGGTCGTCGTCGGTCGCGAGCATGCAAATGCTCCGCTCCGGACCGATGGCGGCGCCGTACCACCAGCCCGCCTCAGCGGCCTCGACCATGCTTCTGGTATGGGGGATCTGACCCTTCGCGGTGTTCGCAAGCGCCACGACCGCAACCTGGCGGTCGTGTGCGCGAACTCTGGCTCCCTGCCGGCGCGCGAATGTGGCGGCCCGTCCCGTCGCATCGACGATGATTGACGCGGAGAGAGATGTGACAGCGCCGTCCGCGAGGATTTCGACATCCCATGTCGAATCCTTTCGCACCGCACGCCGCAATGAGGCGCAACGCCGGACCGTCACACCGGATAGCTCGCACGCGCGCGCCAGTTCGGCGTCAAATCGCGGGCGAGACAGATTGAGCCCGTGCTGACCGGCGTGAAGGAAGTAGTCCATGTGGCTGGCGGCTTCGGATCCCCAGTAGGCGACCACTCCGGCGCTCGCGAAGTGGTCATCCAGCGGCAGGTTCAATCGGGGACACATGGCGCGAAGCCGGAGCACACTTGCCGGCTGGAGATGCTCGCCGATTCGGAGATCATCGTAGGCGCTGCGTTCGATCACCATCGCGGCAAGACCCTGCCGCGCCAGCTCCAAGGCGGTCGCCAATCCCGCCGGCCCGCCGCCGACGATGAGAACGTCGTATCCGTGATGTCTCACGGCTTATGCGATTGCCGCTTCCAACGTTCGCTCGGTCTCGACGAACTTGCCGGTAGTACGGTCAAGAACCACGAACCCGAGCTTGGACCAGGAAGCGACCATGTTCAGATGCGGGTTTCTCCCCCGCCCGAGGATTCCGCGGTCCCATCTCTCCGCCCTGCCGTTTTCCGTTGTCACATCGTCGGGACGTTGCGATGGCCACCAGTGGTTTGAACAATCTGCGAAGTCCGCCTGCCAGGGGAGGGCCATTTTCTCCGTCAGGAAGCCGGCCGGATGGGCGGGGTCGATGCGGAATTCCCGCCGCAGGTGCGGCTCCGGGTGGTAGGTTGCGGCGCGCGCGATGTCGTATGTGCCCTCGATTCCCGGAAAGAACGCGCCGCCAACGCACGTTTCGAGCGCGGCTTCGGTGAGCGCCCAGGCCTGCAGCGCGATGGGAATATCGTCGAACGGCGTAGGAGCCGGCGCGGAGCCGGGCCAGTCATCGTCGAAGTCGCCGCGCACCCAGTTCTCGATATGCGCCATCTGGTAGTTCGTCAGCGACAGGAAGGTAAAGACCGGCCCGTCGGGAGCGGGATTTGCGCCACTGAACAGTTTCGGCATCCCGCCTGGAGGGAGTTCCTGGAAGTTCGGCGCCGCGGCGCCAAGCGGCGTCAACCTATCGAGCACGGCCGCCCGCCGGTTGGGATCCGTGAAGGTCGCAATACGGGCCGCGTCGGAAAGCGCGCGAGGGCCGATCGAGTGCGCCGTTCCGTGCACGCCGCTCAGGTTATCCGCACGCTTGAGAATGGGATAGACGTCGCGCGTAAATGATGTTGTGCGGGGGCGGTTGAAACGACCCTCCGTGGTGAGCCTGGCCATGTTGACCGCTTGATCATACCAGGTGACGATTCCGTATACTCCCGGAGCATAGCGAGGCACCGTCACCACGACCCAAGCCGGGATCACGACGTGAGCTTGGCTGCCAAAGCGAATGGTAGCGGAAACGGGGCCATCCGAAACACTGTCGTACCAGCCGTCGTTGTCCGCAAATGACTCCGCCGGAGCGTCGAGCGGAGAGCCCGATTTGCCGGGGCCGCCGACCACGAGGAGCCGACCTTTTTCATCGGTGCGAAGCGTCGCAAGCACGATGTCCGTGACCTTGGTGCCGCTTGATCCAGGCCGCGCGAACTCGATGTCTCCCGCAAGCACCGGGCCGCTCGCCTTGGTGCCGGTGACGGAGCCGGTTGCGGCGATAACCAGCTTGTCGCGATCGAGGCGGGCATTGCGGCGCTTCGGATTGGGCGCGCGGGTAAGCGTGTCGAAGATTTGGAGCCCGGCAGCCTTTCGATTTGCAAGGGACACGCGCCACTCGATCTCGACGTCGTTGCCGGGAACAACCTCCTCGGTCACCGTTTCGTTCTCGTTGGCATCGATCTCGACCTTGTAGATGCGGAAGCGCGCGGCCTGCGGCTTGAGACCGTCATCGGCGCCGCGAAACGGTCCGGTCGGTACGACGCCGGGTGCCTCGGGGCCGATCGTGAAGCTGTCCTTGCAATCTCCGACCCTGGCGACCCCTATGCTCGGGTAAATGCGGAACTCCGTGCGCGCCCCCAACCGGGCGGTTACACCCAAAGCGGCGGCGACCGCGCTTCTTGCGGTCGAGCGCGCTGCCGGCGGAGTACGTCTCGCAGACGTGCTGCGGCGCTTCCTGGCTGCTGTCGGCATTGCCGTCACCCCCATGATTGCGACAATTTCACATCGGGCGTTCGCTTGTGCTGGCGATTGTGCGCACCTGGCACTGCTGCGTTCTGCCTGGCTGACGTCAGTCGCGCACGTGGCTGCAATGCTCCAGCTTCCCACCAAATCCGTGAGGTTGCAATACTGGAGTGTTGAACTTGTGCGATAGGTACCGCAAATGGCCGGTTACCGCTTCAACAGTGGAGTTGACCTGAAGCCCCGGAGTTCATTCAAGAATAGTTAGAGCCTATCACTCCGCTGGGGATGCACATGAAGCGAGCCGATTCACTGAAAGGCAGACCACAGTGATTTGCGCGTGCAGCAAGCTGGCGTGAGGACCGCCGCGGTTGGCCGCAAGTACGGATCGGCAGTGCGACGTTTACAGGTTGGATTGGCGCCGGCGTCGAGCCGCAGGAAATGGGCGCCGCGCGCAAGCGCGCGCAGACCGACCTCAGTCGCGCCGCCTTCCAAAGCTCGTTCGCGGGAAGCGCTCCCCACGGCATCCGGCCCGATCACGCGTGGTGGCGAAGCCACCGAGCCCAAACCGGTATGACGCATCGCACCTGTCGAGCGTGCGAGCTTGGCTCAGGCTCTCTCCCCTCACACGATCGATGCGGCTTTACCAAACATTAACCGTCCTGGGGGGACATTTCCGATAGCGAAGGCCTCGGAGGACGCTTTGTTACAGTCTCCCGTCGACCAGACCAGTTCATACCCGGCCGAGCCGGCTATATCCACGAAATCGTTTGGGGCTGAAGCTGCCCGCCTCAGGCGGCGGCCACATGTTGTGGTCGTCGGCAACCACAAGGGTGGAAGCGGCAAGTCCACCATCGCCATGCACATCATCGTGGCGCTGCTGAAGTCGGGCAAGCGCGTCGCCTCGATCGATCTCGACCTAAACCAGCAAACGCTAACGCACTATCTTGAGAACCGCCGGGTTTGGGCGCAGCAAAACAACCTGTCCCTTGAGCTGCCGGATCATCACTCGATCACAGATGATCGAGCGGACCGGATCCATTGGGACGATCCCACCGATTTTGCTTGGTTCACCAACCAGCTGGAGATGATCGACGGCGAGGGGAACTGCGACTTTATCGTGATTGATACGCCGGGCGGTGTGCAGCATTTGAGCCTGGTCGCCCACAGCATGGCGGACACACTGGTAACTCCAATCAACGACAGCTTGGTGGATCTCGATGTGATCATTGCCATTGGGCCGTCGAAAGATCTCGAACCCCAGCCGTCGCGGTATGCCAGAACCGTGTCGCGCGCACTGGAGGGGAGACGAAGTGTGTGTGGCCGCCCCACCGACTGGATTGTGGTGCGTAACCGGCTGGCGCCGCTCGCCTCCCATAATCAGCGTCACGTTTCTGATCTGCTTGAACTGGTTCACGCAAAGCTGGGTATCCGCATCGCGCGCGGCTTGTCGGAAAGAGTCGTCTTCCGTGAGTTCTTCGCCCAGGGCCTGACTGCTTTCGACCCGATGGACGAACGTGTGCTCGGAAGCAAGCCGAGTCCGACGAACGTTATCGCGCGGTCGGAAGTCCGCACCCTGGTCGAGCAGATTGGTCTTTTGTCGAGACAGCTTCAACCGGCCCACGCCCCCACATTGCCAAGGGCTGAAGTACCGGCGGTGGCGACCGCGTCCTGACGCGATAGGTAAGTGCGCGGCCCGAGGCGACGCGGAGATCCAAACCAAGGTCTGGGCGCCAGCAACTCCCTGAGCGTTCCGCGTCGCGTTGCCACTGGCCACGGCACCGGATCGGACCCGTCCGGCGGCTGGCGAGCCGGAAGTCTGCGCATGAAGTGATGAACGATCGGGGCAGCGGGTTGATTGGGCATGGGCACCGAGCGCGCCGAGGCATGGTTGCCAACCGGCCAACGACAGCCCTTGCACGCATCTTTGCATCTTTTCCGTAACGGCGATTTGACCATCGCGGGGCAGCTTCGCCAGAGGGTCTTGCCTGGTGCGCCTTAGAACGACGCATGGAAACTCGCTATGCAACACGAACCTTCGGACTACCGGATGATGGCAGCGATGTGTGTGGAGATTGCGAACGGAATGTCGCTCGATACAGACCGGCTGCGTTTGACGGATCGGGCGCAGGAATGGCTCGAGCTCGCGCAGAAAACCGAAGCTGCGCAATTGCCAAAAATATCTGATGGGGGATCGGTGCTGAGCTTGGAATCGCAATCCCAAACTGACGCGATAGAGCTGGGAGAAACAAGCGAAGATGAGCAATTGCCGCGGTCGCCACAAGCAAGCTTGGAATCACGAACACAGGTTGATGTCATCGAGCTTGTGCAGAAAACCGAAGATCAGCAATTGCCCGAAATCTTTGACCGACGTGCGGGATCGGTGCAAGGCTTGGAATTGCAGACCGGGACTGATGCGAAACCGCGCACGCGGACCGATTTCGGAGCTGACGATCTTGAGACGGCCGACGATGCCGGGCTCGGTCCCGTCGTAACCGGTGGCACGCCGCGTTCGCAATTCGGCCAGTCACCCAGCGCAGGCGAGCGCGGCAGACATCGGCCGGCCGGCGGTCGTTCACTGGGAGCTGACTGGGCATGGTCGATGCTTCGCAACGTGCTGTTACTGGCGGTGCTCGCACTGTTCCTTACCGCGCTCTTCGCCTGGGGCCCATGATGCAAATGATGACGCCGGAGCCGAGCGCGCTCAGCGCCTGCTTGTGCGGCAACGACACCACCCACTACTTCATCCCACGAAGCCCGCCCCCATCTCATGCACGCCAAACGGTGCCAAGGCGCGCTCGACCAAATCTCAATTTGCGTCCTCGATCGCCTGGCGCACGATGAGTGAGCCATGCCGCATGATTTGCATTGTGCGGCGTGAAAAAGCGCCTCCGTACCGGTCTCCCGCGAAGCCGCTACCGACCAAAGCTCGCCGTTGAATTTGAGCCTCTATCGGGTTGGCCGGCGCTCGTGCTGGTGTGGAGGCCGACGACCGTGCTCTCCCGTGTCGTCGGTGGAACTCATCGCGAACCTGTCGGCTGTTGTCCTATAGTCGCGACGCCCCCAACGACGGAAGTTCGCCGGCGCCACCGCCGAACCTCATTCGGCTTTGATGCCGGCCGCCTTGATGATCGGACACCACCTGGTCCTCGACCACGACTTCGCTCATCGCGCAGGTGCTTTCGCCGTCCGGATCGAATCGGGAGTAACTCTTAATTGCCCAGCCTTGGACGCGATGTCGCAGCGCTCGACCACCTTGGGATCTCCCTTGATGACCTCAAACGCCGTCTCTCCACCCTCGACCCAGAACCGGATGTCGAGTTTGTGTTTACCGATGCGCAGATCGCGCACCGTCAGATCGGGCAACCAAGTCGGAAGCGAAGGGTCGACGTACAACTTGTCGCGAGGGGCGTCCGGTAAAAATCCCAGCAACGCCTGTGTCAGCATGAAGACCGCGCCGGCGGCCCATGCCTGGGGCACATTCGCGCCGATATACTGAACCGGGAAGTTTGCCTCAGTGCGCTCGGCGGCAGTGTAAAGTTCCGGCAGCTGATTCAGCAGAAAGTGGCTCGCCGCCACACTGACGTCATGCGCAACCCGCGCGGCTTCCGCACCGAAGCCATAGAATTTGAAACCCATGGCGATGAAGGCGTTGTCATGCGGCCACACCGAGCCGGTCTGATAGTTGTATGGGTTAAACGCCCGGTGGTCGGCGGACAGCGTGCGAATGCCCCATCCCGTCCACATGTCGGGCGCCATCAGGCGCTCCACCACCTTCTTTGCCCGCTCGCGGGGCACAATCCCGGACCATAGGCAATGCCCGGCATTGGATGCGATGGTCTTGACCCTTTTTTTGTCGCCATCGAGCGCATAGACATAGAAGCCCAATTCCTCGTCCCAGAAGGTTTCGTTGAACCGCTCGAACAGGGCGGCAGCCTTCGCTCGTAGCTCCTGCGCGCGGTCAGGCTTGCCGAGCGCATCGAACGCCTCCGCCATGCGGACCCAGGCATTGTAAACGTAGCCCTGCAGCTCACACAGCGCCTTCGGTCCCTTCACCAGCGATCCGTCAGGATACATGACCGAATCGCCGGAATCCTTCCACGCCATGTTCTCATAGCCGACCGGCGAACGCGTCTGGTATTCCTGAAATCCATCGCCGTCGCGATCGCCGTATTTGTCGATCCAGGCGAGGCAACCTTCCGCCGTCGGCAGGTGCTGCTCGAGCAGGCTCTTGTCGCCGGTGGCGCGCCAAGCCGAGTGCAGCGTTATCAGATAGAGCGGTGTCGCGTCGGCCGTCCCGTAATAGGGGGTGTGCGGAATCAGCTTGAAATGGGCGAGCTCGCCAAACCGTAGCTCGTGAAGGATTTTGCCCGGTTCGGCATCGCGATATGGATCGTCCTCCTTGGCCTGCAGCGAGCCAAGAATCTCCAGCGCGCCGCGAGCGAATTCCGGATAGATCAACACGTTCTGCAGCGAAACGACCAAGCTGTCGCGGCCGAACGGCGCGACGAACCATGGCAGCCCGGCAGCCGGCAGGAAGACGACATGGTCGGTTCCCTTGATCGGCAAACGCAGCGCGGCCATGTCTTCCAGCGCCTGGTGAAAGAGACGGTAAAATTCTTCGTTGCTGGTCTGAATCTTGACCACCGTCTGCAACCATTCCGCCATCGTCTCGGAATGGCGAGATTTGTGATTTCGCCCCAAGCAATCGGCCGGCGCGCGGAGTTGCTGCTCGCCATCCTCGAGCGAGTAGAGCAGGCATGCGTGCCAAGCCTGACCCGGTTGCAGCGCGACCTCGAAGCTCAGTCGCCCATTGGCGGAAACCGCCTTGCTCGATGAATGCGACACCGCGACCGTCACCGCGCGCCGAAAATCTCGGTTCGAGTAGGCCGTGCGAACCCGTTGCCGTCGCTCCGACCACTCTGTGGTGATCTGGCCGCGGCGCACGATCTTGCTCGATTTCACCTCGAAGATGTCGGCGAAGTCGCAACGAAAGGCGATCTCGAGCTGAAAACGTATCGGCTTCATGCTGTTGTTGGTGATGTCGAGATCCTCGTGCAAGCCGCCGCTGATCCATCGGCTGAGCGTGAGTCCGACGGTGCGCGGTGGGATCGCGCCGTCTTCGGTGAGAATAGTCCTGTTGGTGAGGAAGATGCGGGCCGCGTGATATGTGACCGGGCCGCCGTTCAATAGCTCCCACGGTTCACCATTGGCATAGATCGCCCAATTGCTGACAATGCGCGTATCGAGAAAGTAAAGGCCCTTCTCGCTCGGCCAACTGATCTGCCCGTCCTGCTCGCTGACCAGCACCGTCTGACCCTGGTGGATGGCGATCTGTGGTGGGCCGACCTGAACCTTGAATGACATGCTGTCCTCAGCACTGTTGCCAGCAGCGTGGCGGCGCGGTCTGTGTCGGCTTCGTCGGCTATAATCGCGTCATTCGTGACGGCCAAGCAACAGCTATTGTTGGCGGTAGGTCAGGGTCTTGTCATTCATTGAATGGAGGTAACGCGACCAATCAAACCCTATGATCGTGGCCGCGGCCTGCATTGAGAGCTGCAGTCGTCGCTTCGCACTGTCCGTACGCCGACGTCGTCCGCGCGATTGCGCGGATCTTCGTCCCGGGTACAGGTCCTTCGCTAGCGCCGTTGGTGACGACAGGACTGTTGAGGGGCCGCCGGCTGTCCTACGACGCGCGTTGCAGAAATACCGGCAGGCCCCGCTTGTTCGCGTATATCGGGCGGTAGCGCTCGGTATTGTACATCGTGGCAACGTCCAACTTGCGCGGCCCGAGATTGGGGTCGGGGATGGGCACCAGCTCATAACAGCCGTCCACCAGCGCCGACATCAGGCCGGTCTTGCCATCGAGAATCGCATCGTACGCCATGTTCCCGAACGCAAAGGCCACCAGCTTGTCGATGAAATCCGGGTCCCCCGAGCGGAGGTCGTAGGTGAGATCGGACGCCATTGTCTCCTCGCCGGTGCGATGCTTGATCTGGTCGGCAAGTGTCTCGGCCACGCTCGCCTTCTTGCGGTGACCGTAGGCGTCGGGCTCGCCGTATTCGCGTATTTGATAGCCCTCCCACTCGGCGCCCTCGCTCACCACGACGAGCGCATAGTTGCTCGGGTTTGCGCGCTTTTCCTCGATGAGCAGCTGTATGAGCCTGTCGAGATTGACTTTGTATTCCGGGATGACGCAGCGGATCGAGGTGACATACGCGGTGTAGAGCGCCGTAAAGCCGGCATCGCGGCCGAAGACGCGGAAGACGCCGATTCGCTCGTGCGAGGCGACGGTCGTTCGCTGGCGTTGGATGGCGTCGGCGGCGCGGGTGATCGCGGTCGAGAATCCGATGCAGTACTCGGTATTGCGAACGTCGTTGTCCATCGTCTTCGGGATGGCAATGATCTTGACGCCAAGTTCGTTGAGCCGGGCCGCGTAGCTGAGCGTATCGTCCCCCCCGATGGCGATAAGGTGCTCGATGCCGAGCGCCGACAGATTGGCCAATACTTGCCGGGAGACGTCCCAGGTCTGGGTCGCGATGCCGCCCTTGGTACCGATGGAGACCGGAAAATCCTTGCCGGCAAGGTGATCAGGCAGCTTCTGCATTTTCGAGGGGTTGGTGCGGCTCGAGTGCAGCACGGTCCCACCGCGCCGATCAATGGTGCGCGTGCTCTCTCGGTCGAGAACAATGACGTACCGACTTCTGCTGGTCGCGTCGTCGAGGTTCAAGTGCGTGAGCGCCTCCCAACCGCGACGCAGGCCGACGACCTCGATCCCGTTCTCGCTGCCACGGTAGGTCACGGTTTTGATGACCGAGTTGAGGCCTGGGACGTCGCCGCCGCCAGTGAGCAGCCCGATTCGCTTCTTCACCATGACGACCCCTGTACCTGTTTTCGTGCGTGGCCGGTGAATGCCGACTACTTCACAGCGCCCCAAACCGTGATCACCCCCGAATCACAATCAGCCTCAGGCGCTCCCACGCGGATCGCCGGAAAGTATAGCGCAACCGCGCCTCGAAGGTCGGAAATTCACGCCGCGAACCGTTTGCGGCGGCGGGCCTATCGCATGTCGGTGATTTCCGGCGGAGACGGGCTTGCATCTACGTCGAGCCGCTTGATGATCTCCTCCACGATCTCATCCGGATGCGGAACGATTGAGACCACGATCGGGTGTTCGTCCAGCTGCGGCTCTTCGAGTGTGGTGAATTGGCTGTCGAGCAGCGAGGGTGGCATGAAATGCTGGTCGCGTGCCGCCAGCCGGCGTGCGATCAGGTCCCGCTCACCCTTCAGATAGACGATGCGGACATCGCGGCGCTCGCCAACCAAGATATCGCGATAAGCGCGTTTGAGTGCCGAGCAGGCGACGGTGCCATGATTCCCGGCGCGCCGAGTCGCGTCGATCCAGGCGGCAATGCCATGCAACCAAGGCCAGCGATCCTCATCTGTCAGCGGCTCGCCGGCGTGCATCTTCCTGACGTTGGACTGCGGGTGGAACCAGTCGCCGTCCTCGTAGATCCAGTTCAGCCGACGCGCGAGCATCGCGGCAATCGTGCTCTTGCCGCAACCCGAGACCCCCATCACCACGGCGACGCAAGGATTGCGCAGTAGCGCGGCGGCTGTGGCTTCGGATTTCGCGGCTGGCGCCTGGCGCCCGCGCGGCGACCGTCGATGAGGCGGTGCGGCGGCGGATATCTTGTTGTGGGTCATGAGCGTGCAACCGGTCGTTGGCCGTACGGCACCGCTTTATTTCGCCGCCATGGGCCTCGGGTTCTCTGAACGCCACCCGCCGCATTCGACGAAATAGTCGCTCGGAGCGCGAGCGAACCGCAGATCCTGCACAACAGGATCGCCATACAATGCGGCGCCTCGCGTCGACCCAATGCCCGACAGAGCATTTATCATATTCGTGTCGGTGAGAAAGCCTGCGATCATTTTTGCAATGCCGCGGATGGTCTGTGCGAGCGCTACTGGCAAAGTCCCGGCTTCGCAGCGACTCGGCGTCTGATTGAAGCGCTGCCCGGCAAGCTGCTGGAAAGCGGATCTAGAACTTGCGATCATCCTCGTGCGTGATGAGGAATCCGAGCCGTTCATAAGGCGGCGCACCGACAATCCCCGAGCGGGGCAGCTTCGGCACGCCAAGATCGCCAGCACTGTTCGATCGGTATCGAGGTTCGATTGAGCAAGGGTCAGCTTCAGCCCCGGCTCAGGACGTACCGTTACGTCCGCCCGCGAATCGACGCGACCAGCCGGCGACCGTTACGATCAGTTCCTGGCGCTCTCTTCAAGATAATCGATGATGCTTGCGCGTTCCTCGGGCGACGCGAGCCCGCCATAGGGCCGCATCGTGTGGCCCGGCACCACCTGATCCGGATTGGCGATGAAGCGGTCGAGAGTCGATTTGTCCCAAATCAGGTCCCCGCCTTTCATGGCGCTCGAATAGCCGTAATTCGGCAGGGCGCCCATCTTGCGGCCGACGATCCGGTTAAGGTTAGGCCCCAGGCGATTGTCGCCCTCTCTCAGCGTGTGACACGTCCGGCAGGCATTGTTGAACAAGAGCTGGCCCTTGCCGCCCGTTGCTTGTGGCTGGGCGACGACGAATTGCCCAGGCCCCACTAGGGCGGCAGCCAAAAGGGAAAGGCCAGCTGCTCGCATTCCCAAGCTAATTTGCAAGACCTGCGGAAACCTTCCGGTTCCAGGAGACACTCCTGGTGTCGACATCGAAGGAAACTTGATCTGCTATCCGGGTCACCGTCAATGTCGTGAGCAGCGTGTTCTCGCCATAACCGCCAATCGAGATCGTTTGGCTCTGGCCATCGGCAAGGCGGCTCACAACTCGCGTCGGACGGCCCTCTGCGTCGGCACCCGGCGCGATCGTGATCACGACCTCGCCGCTTTCTTCCAATGCCGCATAGTGGATGTTCGCATACCAATCCGCCAATGCGGTAGTTCTTGCCTGTCCGACAGTCAAAGTGTCGGATTTGGCAGTGGTGAGCGGAGCAGCAGCCAAAGCCAGAACAAGCGCGAGTTTCTTCCACATTGCTGATCTCCTTTGCCTTCCACGCTCTAAGGTCCGAAACCGGTTCAGTCGCTGGACGACTGGCCGGGCGCAATTGACGTGCCGCGCTCTCACCGCCAATGGGTTCGGCATTCGACGCAGCCTGAATGGGAAGGGTTCAAAGGGCGAGGAATTTTTTTCCGGCCGCGCCTCGGCACCAGCCCTGCCGCTTTTAACGCGCCCGCCCGGCTCACCAGGGAAATTCTCGTTCACGCCCAGTTTGCTCCACCAGCAAACCCGAGTTTCCCCACAATATTCAATGGCTTACGGGCATATTCCCTGCCCATCGGAACGGCGAATTGAATGGTGGCAGCAGCGAAATCAGGAGGTCTGTCTCAGAGAAGCGTTCCTCATTCTCCGCGCCTCGGCTCGACGTCCGGGGACCCGAAGAGGCCCTCGAGGAGGCCTGCAGCTGGCCTTTGGCCTGGCCGGGGTGGTCAGGGGCGTGGGGTAGAGTCCGCCGGAGTACTTGAAAAACCCGCAGGCCGCGCGCGGCAACTGAGCGGCTCGAAGTTACTGTACCGCGCGGGCGTTAAGAAACGACGCCGAAGCACCGGGGTGTCGACCATCGTCCAGCGTCAGCCGGCCGTCGAGGTGGCTCTGTACGACGAACAATCCCGTCGCCGCGACCATGCTGGTGATCGCGCCGAAAACAAGCCCGATCAATCCGAGTCCGCTACGGTCCGGCATGGCCCTGCCTCCTCTTATGAATCGGAGACGAGTTCGTATCCTCGATAGTGCCGACTATGATCGAATGAGCTTGGACGCTCCATTGTACGGAGGTTAAGGGCGTACTGCCGAGTTGGTATCGATGCCTACACGTTGGTATAAGTCGCCGGAGCGCGATCTAGTCGAAGAGATTGAGCCAGCCGGTAGCGGCCGCGCTTCACGGGCCGAGCGACGGGAGTTGCGCGCGCCGCGGGGCGAATGCCTATCGAAATCTGATAATGAGCGGTCGATCTAGACCTTGGTTTAGTTCTCTGCACCTCCGGCTGCTGCAGTTAGCCCTGGGAACAATAGGCGCGTCGCTGTTGATGATCTTTAGTCTCACCCGACAAGGGGAGACTGACATGACCGGGATTCTCACAGCTATTGTTGGCGCCGTGCTGCTCGCTGCCGTCCTCACCGCTCTTCCGGAGCTGGTGCGCGACGTGGAGGCACGGGCGCCGGAACCGATCGCCAAGGGCGATCGGCTTGATGCCCCTGATTCGGACGGCTGCGGACAGGCTTGGCCGTACTACGAACCCCATTGTCTGAGGGATCGAAGCCAGCCCGACGCGCGGCTGCGCTCAGCGCGGGCGATCGCTCGATGGCGTCCGCCGCTAGGACTACGATGACGCGGGGCTGACGGAGCGTCTGGAGGCTCGCACGCGAGGCATTGCGGTCGTCGCAACTTGCGCAGCTGCGGTCACGGCTCTTCGTTCGATGCGCCTCCGCCGGCGCTTCCCCGTTCGCTCGATCTCCTCGATCGCCTGCCTCGTTTCAATGAGCGCGGCGATCTATACCTTGGTTTAGTCCTCTGAACCTTCCGCTACCGGAGTTGACCTTTGGGGCAATGGATGCGCATCGCTGTTCGTGGTCTCTAGTCTGCATCAGCATTGAATAAGTTCGAAAGGTCTGGGCATGGACACGATCGAGCTGAGATGCAGAGCAGAATTCTGCCTGCGATTGTTGCAGCTGTGGACGGATCGATCATTGGCAGGTCGGCTCAGCGACCTCGCTGCCCGCTACCATGAAGCTGCCCTGCGTGCGGAGTTCGGCGTTGCTGCCGATCTGGACGCTGCGGCGAAGCAACAGACAGCGGCCTGACGCCGGCCGCAGATCTGGCCGATAGGGATAGCGCTCGGCGGACGTATGGCAACGTCGATTTGGAATTGAGCCACGCCGCGCGGCCTCTGCCGGCCGCCTGTCCTTCCCGAAAAATCCGATCGAGGGCTGGCAGCGATCGACGCGACCCACACTGATCTGCGTCAAAAATGCGATCACGGCTGGGTGCTAATGGACTCGCGGGAACTTCTGCCGCGCGGCTGCACCTTTCGGACGCGCATCGATCGAGGCGTTTGAGAGATGGGCAGAAATGGCCACATGGCGCGCCCGGCTCTTGGACGTCCGCCCGCGAACTCCGCGCCGACCAATGCCCCGCCGGCCTATCACCTTCCCGGGGAGATCGATACTATCTTCGGCGTACGCGCACACATCCACGACGCCCCGTGATCGACCATGACGGCTATCATCGCCTGGTGCGAGACACTGTTTAGTACCATCCCCCTCCCGTTGCTCGAGGTGTGGGGCCGCTTTGCCTATATCGTCGGCCTCCTCCTGGCGATCTGCGCCTTCGGGGGCTTCACCTTTCGGGTCGGGGAACATTGGGGTTTCGGCAGGTCGCGGCAGACGTGGAATGCGAAGGCCTTCCTGAGCATGCCGCTGACGTTCGTGCTGATCATCGCGAGCGGATACATCGGATCCTTCATCGTGCTGGTACCGGGCGCACAGACGTTCGAGTCCCTGAAGGATCTGGTCGTGCTGCTGAGCGTCGTCCTTCTGGGCTACCCGGCGCTTGTCACTATTCCGTTCGCGTACGGGTTGTCGGACTTGATCGAGGGCGTTCCTCCGGAGTTTCTGATCGCTTGGCTGCCGGGATATTTCATCAATCCCGCGTGTTTCTGGATTGCCAACCAGTTCATCGGCAAGAATCCCGATTTCCGGATGGCGAAGACATGGTGGCGATATCTCGCAGCCGCCAGCTTGTTCATGATGCTGGAACCGGTGCTGTGGGGCTACGTGTGTTCGGAGCAGTTCCCCGCAGGAATTTCGTATCACCGCATCACGGCGGCGCTGTTCTTCACGACATTGATCACCTGGGTAATGGGGCCCGTGGCCTTTCTTGCCGCCTTGCCGTTGGCCAGAAGATTCGGATGGTTCTGGGCGGAGATCCCCGGACACGTCAGAGAACGCTTGATCGGGACCAGCGAGTGGATCTGGGAAGCAGGCCGCGGCGAGACGTCGGGAGATGTGGAGCCGGTCCAGGAGGGCCTGCCGATCCGAATCTTCATCTTTTCGCCGTTCATCGCTCTGTTACTCGTGATGGTTGGCGCGACCGCGATTGTTGCGCTTCGAAGCGCTGACGATGATGCGGCGATGCTGGCGACGAGGCTCCATGAGGCGGTGTCGACAAACATCAGGATGCGGCTGGACGACTACCTCAAACGTTCGCCGTCGCCGATAGACCTTCAGCGTGACGACACTCTCGTCTCGCTGCTGCGAAGCCAGGCCATCGGCACGAACGGTCGCGTCTTCATTCTTGACAGAGCCGGGAAGAAAATTGCCTCGTCCGCTCCCGATGGCGACCCGGTGGTGGAGAGCGCGGCTGCGGCTCTGGCTCGGCATACCGGTCCGTCCGGCCCTTCTGCAGAAGCGACAGAGTTCCAGTTCAATCACGTCACGGCGAAGCCGCTGTCGCGGGAGACGTGGCTGGCCTACGCGACAGCGTATCGCGACGCCGCCGCCGGCCGTGATTGGACTTTGGTCACGGCCATGCCGGAGGCGTTCTATCTGACGGGCCTCCGCGCCGCCAACAGCCGCTCGGCGATGGTGTTCGCCCTGGCGCTGGTGCTCTCCCTCATGCTGGCCGCAGTGCTTGCGTCGATGGTGACCGCGCCGCTCAGGCGCATGGCGCGCGCAACCCGGACGATGGCCGACGGGGACCTGAGCGTGCGCGTGCCAGGTACCAAGCTGGAAGAGCTGAGTGCCCTCGCGGCAACGTTCAACGACATGGCGGCCAAGCTCAAGAAGTCATTCGACGATCTGGTCGGCGAGGTCGAGACGCGAAAGAGTCGTGAGCGCGAGCTGCAGGAAAGCGAAGCCCGCCTGCGCGTGAGCGAAGAGCGCTGGCGTTCAGTGTTCGAGACCTCGACCCTCGGCATCATGCTCATCGACCACGATCACAGAGTATTGGCCGCAAACCGGGCTCTGCAGGCCATGCTCGGATACTCCGCGCAGGAGCTGCAAGGTCTCTCGCCGGTCGACCTCGTTGCCGAGGAGGACCGCGAAGGCGCGCGCCGTCGTCTCGCCGAGCTTCGCGAGGGCAAGCAAGTCCACTACGAGGTCGTGACGCGTTATCGGCGAAGGGACGGCTCGCTGATCTGGGTCAATACGTTCGTCTCGACCATTCGCGGAGGCGAGAACACACCGCCGATCTATTTTGCCACCGCCATCGACATCACTGACCGGCATAAGGCCGAAACCGACTTGCGGCGCTTCGCGACCTATCTTGCCGAGGCCGAGAAGCTCAGTCACACCGGCTGCTGGGCCATGAACACCAAGACCGGCGAGTTGTTCTGGTCGCAGGAGGAATGGCGCATCTTCGGCCTCGACCCGAAAGCGACGCAACTGTCCTATCAGGTCTTTCTCGATTTGGTTCATCCGGAAGACCGCACCGCGCTCGAGGAAAAGAGCCGCCAGGCGGTACGGAACAAGGAAGGCTATGAAATTCGGTTTCGCGCCGTGTTACGCGACGGGACGACCAAGCACCTCCACAGCGTGGGCAAACCCCAGGTCGCGGAGACCGGCGAGTTGGTCGAGTACATCGGCGTGACGATGGACGAGACCGAACGCGTCCGCGCCAACGCGGCCATGAACGAGGCGCAGGCGGAGCTCGCGCGAGTAGCGCGGCTCACGACCATGGGCGAGCTTGCAGCTTCCATTGCCCACGAAATCAACCAGCCGCTCACTGCAGTCGTTGCCAACGGAAGGGCGGCGCTGCGATGGTTGGCCCATACCCCACCCAATCTGGAAGAGACAAACGGCTCGCTCAAGGCAATCATCAATGAGGGCAATCGCGCCAGTGAAGTGATCGGACGAATTCGGTCACTCATCAGGCACAGTAGGCCGGAGTACACCGAACTCGACATCAATGATGCCATCCGAGAGGTCCTTGAACTGACGTTGGGTACCCTGCGAAGCCGGGGCGTCGCCATCCAAACAGAGTTGCCTGGGTTGCTGCCACGGGCGCTCGGCGACCGAGTCCAGTTGCAACAGGTCATGCTCAATCTCATCATGAATGGCGCCGATGCAATGGGCGCCGTCACGGACCGGCCTCGCGTCCTGCGCATCGGGTCGCATGTCAACGACGCCGGCAGCCTGCTGGTGAGCGTCAAAGATTCGGGAATTGGGATCGATGAGGCCATCCGGGATCGCATTTTTGAGCCTTTGTTCACCACCAAGTCCACCGGCATGGGGATGGGACTGTCGATTTGCCGGAGCATCATCGAGGCTCACAGCGGGAAGCTTTGGGCCACTCCGGCTACGCCCAATGGGACCGACTTCCGGTTCACAATCCCGACGGTGGCGAGCGGAAGAATGGATGATCGTTTGATGTCAAGCGAGCAAGCCATATGATGGTGCGTCCAACGGGACCGACATTCGCCGACTTGTGCTGTCGCTGACGCCGCAGGAGATTTGTGGGTGAAAAGCGAAGGTCCGGAGCAGCAACCGGTCGTCTTTATCATCGACGACGACGCAGCTGTGCGACAGGGACTCGCAAATCTCCTTCGATCAGTTGGGTTGCGGGTGACGACGTACGAGTCGACGACCGGGTTTGTGCAAAGCAAGTTGCCGGATGTGCCGAGCTGCCTGATCCTCGACGTCCGATTGCCGGGATTGAGTGGGCTCGATTTTCAGGCCGAGTTGGCCAAGGCCGATATTCACATTCCGATCATTTTCATGACCGGCCATGGCGACATTCCCATGACGGTGCGGGCCATGAAGGCTGGCGCGGTCGAGTTCCTCACCAAGCCATTTCGTGAACAAGACATGCTGGATGCAGTTCAACTCGGCCTTCAGCGGGATCGCGTTCGGCGGGGAAGCTCCAATGCAGCCGCGAGGCTGAAGGCAAATCATGCTTCGCTCACTCCGCGCGAGCAGGAGATCCTCGGTTTGGTAACCGCCGGGCTCATGAACAAGCAGATTGCCGGCCAGATCGGAGTCAGTGAAATCACGGTGAAAGTTCACCGCGGCAACGTCATGCGAAAGATGGGCGCCAAGTCTCTCGCCGAACTCGTGCGCATGGCGGAAGCGCTGGGCATTCGCCACACATGATCGATGACACCTATACACAAGTATAATATCGGCTACCCCTTCGTAATCCGAACCTTTCCCTCAGCACAGCTTTAACCCCACGGTAGGTCGCAGTATCTTGCCGGTAGTCAAGGATCCACGCGTTGGCAAGGACACCCGTGATTTCCATTGTAGACGACGACCAACCCGTTCGTGAGGCCACGCGAAACCTCATCCGGTCGCTGGGGTACGTCGCTCTGACGTTCACCTCAGCTGAGGAATATTTGCGGTCGGATCGCTTGCACGACACGGCGTGCCTGATTACCGACGTGATGATGCCCGGTATGACCGGAATCGAGCTGCAGCAGCGTCTGATTGCGGACGGTCATCGCACCCCCATCATCTTCATGACCGCGCATCCTGAGGAACAGATTCGAGGACACGCGCTAGGGGCCGGGGCGGTGGGTTTCTTGAGCAAGCCGTTCGACGATGACCAATTGATCCAATGCATCGACCGTGCCCTCCAAAGCGATCCACCTGGACTTTTTGGATAAGGTCGCGACTCGCAGACCGGCATTGATTGAATCGGCAGTGGGCGCCTCGTTCAACTGCTGCTTGCGCAATTGAGACAACTCATCATAGGCGCGGGTGAATCGACCCCGCGCGGTGAGGTTGCCGTGCGTGTACGCGACGCGAACCAATCGCGCCATCAGTCGGGTTGCGGACGTTCGCTCACCTATACCTACGTTTATGGTTACCGATCCCTTTCGCCACGAGTGGCTTCCGTACGTTCAATTTTGAACCTCGGTATGGAGTGCACCCTTTGGGGTGGACAGGTGGAGGACCTGAGAATCGGCTAACCGAACCGGGCTTTCGAGGAGAAAGCCCATGGCTAAGCACCGCACGCATTCGATCGAGTTCAAGCGTCAGGTCGTC